>Ga0066639_10000002_pt1 | contig 196963 bp, 191 predicted proteins | sample CryGeyCG2114_010_2_FD_59504 | JGI IMG/M metagenome (GOLD analysis project Ga0066639, IMG submission 59504) | Groundwater microbial communities from aquifer - Crystal Geyser CG10_big_fil_rev_8/21/14_0.10 | ecosystem: Environmental > Aquatic > Deep subsurface > Groundwater | place: USA: Utah...
TGAACCGGCGATCTTCTCCGTGACAGGGAGACGTGTTAACCGGGCTACACCACGGACCCACGTATTTTGAAAAAATTGATATGCCAGAGGTCGGAATCGAACCGACGACCTAGGGCTTATGAGTCCCTCGCTCTAACCAACTGAGCTACTCTGGCACTAGTTCACTTGGTAAAAGTACTGGTTGCGGAGGGGGGATTCGAACCCCCAACCTTTGGGTTATGAGCCCAACGAGCTGCCAGTTGCTCCACTCCGCGGGAAAACTGAAAGGATTTTCAGTCTTTCCGCGAGGCAGATTTAGTAGTATTCATATAAAAACAGGACTGGAACCCCTTATGTCACCTCGGAATCTTGGAATCCTGTAGAGACCAGTATAGCACCTCTTCCCAAATTAATCAAGTTATGTTATAATGTTTTTACTTAAGATTAATACAGCTATTCTAGAGGAAAATGGAACAAGCAGTAACATTTCTGGGATCGGCAGTTGTTGCCTTCTACAGCCATCACTACGCAGAAAAGTATTTTACTAGAAACTGGACGAGGAATATTCGTCTCGTAATCAAAGGCTACCAGATTCACCACAGTACGTGGGGAGTTTTAGCCATGGCGGCGAGTCTTGTCTTCACCTCAGGTTTGATGACACTTGCACTGCTGGGGTACGGGCTCGGAAATATTTGGCAGCACAAAAAGACGCATAACAGAATAAACGAGAAAGGTTTGGTTTTTATCACTAGAAATAAACTTGCCTAGAAACAGGAGGTACCAGAACGGATTCCCGGCCAGATGGCCGGTTTTTTGTTATAATCAAGATACGCATCACGCATTAACTTTTGCACAATTTTTATGTCACAACTAACAATCAAAGAAGCTCAAGGCCAAGTTGATCGCTGGATTAAAACTGTGGGAGTCCGCTATTTTTCGGAATTAACAAATCTTGGGCAGTTAGTGGAAGAGGTTGGTGAAGTGGCAAGAGTTATCACCCGAACTTATGGTGATCAAAGCTTTAAAAAATCAGATAAGCATCATGACCTGGGCGATGAATTAGCCGATGTTCTATTTGTTGTAATCTGTCTTGCTAATCAAACAGGTGTAGATTTAACGGAAGCGTTGGAAAAAAATCTCGATAAAAAAACAAAACGTGATTCCGAGAGGCACAAAAATAATAAAAAATTGAAATAAAAAAATTGCAACAGCACTCAATATGAATAATATGAATAGTGTTAAAATATTTTTTTGGTTGGCCTTCGTCTTCAGCGCCGTGCTGTTCTTTCTTCCGATTTCCACTAGCGGCCAAGACGGTTTTGGGTTGGATAAAGTTGTTCACGCTGTCATATTTTTCTTACTTTTTCTTTTTGGTAGGAAAGCTTTTCCAGGCAAAACTTGGCTAGTTCTGTTTGCGCTTATATTTTACGCTTTTGCGGTGGAATATATCCAGGGTAATTATTTGCCACTACGGCATTTCGACTGGTACGACATTACCGCTGACGGTATCGGCTTGGCAGCTGGTTTATTGATCAAGAAAAATGAGTAAGCAGCAGCAAAAATTTGCTATCTACGTCGAAGACTACAATGTGCCCTTGAGCCCTTGGTACATCCTTCATGAGCAGGTTTTTCTAAAAGATTTGCCCAAGATGACCAAGGGGTATTTTACGATGAATGCTCTGTTTGTGTTTGAAAACAATCACGCACTCTGGGGCCCGGATGAAAAAAGATTTTCAGAGATCGGAGATTATTTCAACCAGGAATTAAGAAGTGACCCCTTATTCATAAATAAAATAGAAAGAAAACTCAAATACTACTTCCAGGAAATTGACAGATTTAAAAGACAACTTGATAAGATTGACCTCGGCAGACTTTCTGCAAAAAAACTTTTTGATTTGTACCAAAGACAGTACGAACTCTATGCGATTTGCTGGGCTTGGGGGTTGGTAGGACAATTTTTGGATATGGGCAAAGACAAGTATTCAGACAGAGTCAAGCGCGAGCTGGGTACGGCATTGAAAAAAAACGGCAATTTGGACGTTGTGTTCAGTCGCCTCACAACACCGGGGAGTAAAACTGTCTATTCGCTGGAAAACGAAGCGATTTTAGAAGCTTTATTAAAAATTCACTCAAGAAAGCCATGGAAAGCCGAACTCTCGCGCTGTCAAAGTATCAAAGATATTACCCAGCCTAAACTAAAAAATATTTTTTTGTCTTTGGCGGGCAAATACGGGGGCTTGCAATACTATTATATGGGACCGGCTGCCGGGCCAGAGTATTACTTCGAACAGATCAAAGATAAATTGAAAAAAAAAGTAAATCCCAAAAAAGAGTTAGTAAAGCTAGAACAAGAAAAACTAGAGTTGATATCCTGGCAGAGACGGGTCGAGACTGGTCTTTCGAGTGAGCAGATCGCACAAATAAGAAATTTGAGGGTTTTGATGTATCTCAAAGAGGCGCGAAAGGAATACCATGTTTTTCGCCTTAATTACGCCATGCGCAGGTGGTATGAGGAGGTTGCCGGTAGGCTGATGATTTCGCCATTGCAGGCCAAATATATTTTACGTGATGAGTATGAAAAAATTTTAAAAAAAGGAAACAAGCCGATTTCAGAAAATGAATTGAATGAAAGAATAAAATTTTGTGCTTACTTTCTCAGCAAGGGGCGTAATTATCTTTATACCGGGAAAAAGGCCAAAGCTATGGCCAAGCTTTTCAAAGTTAATTTGGGAGCTGCAAAAAATTTAAAAAAGCTTGCCGGCTCGGTAGCATATCCGGGACGGGTCAAGGGCAGAGTGAAAATCGTAAATGCAATGCAGGACCTTCATAAGTTCAATGAAGGTGATATTCTGGTCAGTTTCTCGACCAACCCTTCTCTGGTCCCGGGTATGAACAAAGCCGCCGCGATTGTTACTGATACCGGCGGGGTGACCTGCCATGCGGCGATTGTCTCTCGCGAGCTGCGCAAACCTTGCGTCATCGGAACAAATTTTGCAACTCGAATTCTCAAAGACGGGGATTTGGTTGAGGTGGATGCGGAGAGAGGTGTTGTCAGAAAAATTAAATAGTTTAGCTTTCAATGTCCGGCATCGACAAAAATCATGTATCGCAAAATTTTTATACTCTATCTCTCTAGTGTGATAGAGTTATAGTAGGGGTGGTGTCTGAAGTTGGGCACAGGAAAAATAGTTTAAAAAAGTGAAGATTAAACTTCTTATAGTAGACCTTTACGGGGTTATTACCACAGGCAGTTATCGTGATACATGCCGGTGGATCGCAAAAAAGTACCACCTGGATTACTCCAGGGTCTATGACATTGTTTATAATCAATATTTCAACCAGGCAGCTGAAGCTAAAATTACCGAGCGGCAATCTTTTGCCTATGCTTGCCGCGATTTGGAACTACCTCTGACGTGGAGGCAATTGCGCCAAAAACATCTTTCTTTTCAGAAGCTCAACTGGTCGGTACTCCGGTTTTTTACTGATTTGCAAAAGAAGGGTTATAAAGTTATTTTGTTTTCGAAAAACACACCAGGACAGTTTTCAGACACAGTCAGACAAATGAAGCTGCGCAAGTATTTCAAAAATATAATAAATTCTCATACTTACAAATTGGCAAAGTCCAGTCCGAAAATGATAAGATTACTTCTGAAGCGCTTTAAGTCTACTCCGAAGGCAACTCTGCAGATAGATGACCAAGGAGCAAATCTTGAGACGCTGCGGAAGATGGGCGGCATGGTAATTGCCTTTAAAAATTTGCCACAATTGAAAAAAGATTTGAAAAAGTATTCGTAATGGCCAAAAAATCACAAGTTCCAAAAAAACTAAATGACGGTGATCCATGGATGCTGGCGGAAAATATACCGGATAGCGATATTTTCTTCTTCCAGATTCCTCTGACCTGTTTTACTTTTGACAAGAGCTACAAGTTTATAAAAAGCTACTCCAAATCCATGACTGATTATCGGGGCTTTCAGATGGATTTTTATTTTGGTGAAAAAAATTCTTATGAAGTAGGCGAGTCGATAATGCAGGCGTTGCTGACGAGACCCAGCTTCGGTGATGATGTAAACAGGAACATCGTTAAGTGGTCGTACAATCTGATCGACTATAGCGATAAAGTTAAAAAGACCGATCTGACAAAATTTTCAAACGAGCAGCTCTGGAGGTTGTATGAAGAACACGACAATGTTCATACCAAACTTTATACCTATGGGTGGTTATCGGTTTCCGTGGACGTGTTCCATGGGAATTTTACCAAACGACTAAAGCAGTATCTCTTTGGTGTATGCGAGAGTAAAGAAGAAGCAGAGCAGGCCTTCATCGCTCTGACCACGCCGGGCCAGAAGAGCATCATGGCTATCGAGCAAGAAGAGTTTCTGAAAATTTATAAACAACACCGTAAGGACCTGTCGGGTAAGAAAGTCGGTGAAAAGTTAAAAGCAGCAGTCAGTAGGCATCAGAAAAAATGGGGCCACCTTGGGTATATCTACGCCGGTAACCAACCACCTTTTACCGTACAGCATTATTTGAAAGAACTGCGAGATTTGGCTCGGAGCAACGTCAATGCGGCAAAAGTGCTAGCCGAATCAGCAAAGCAGCTACGCAAGGCTCGGGCAGCACGGTTGAAATTCGTGAGGAGGTTGAAAATCGACTCTTTGCACAAAAGACTTTTCAGAGTCGCGACTGATTTTGCCGAGACAAAGCTAATTCGAAGGCATGCTCAACTCTATACTTTGTTGATTTTACATAACACGCTTTTAACCGAGATTGCCGCGAGATTGAAGGCTAGCCGGTACGAAATCCAATTTATGATCAAAGACGAGGTTAGAGAAGCCTTAAGAAAAGGCTCTTTTGATCGTAAGCAGGTAGGATCTCGCATGAAAAACTGTGTTATGTATGCAGAGAGTGGTCTGGAGGTTGTCTGGACTGGCAAGCAGATGCAGCAAGTCCGCAAAACTTTGGTTAAAAAAATTAAAAAGAATTTGAGTGAAGTTGCAGGGCAGACAGCCCAGCCCGGAGTTGCGCGCGGCAAGGTGAAGATCGTTATACGCAGCAAAGACATGAAAAAGATGAATAAAGGCGACATTCTGGTCAGTATAGCCACTGATCCGGACATAGTGCCGGCGATGAAAAAAGCCGCGGCGATTGTCACCGAACAAGGTGGAATCACCTCCCATGCGGCGATTGTCTCGCGCGAACTCGGAACCCCGTGCGTTATCGGAACTAAAATCGCCACAAAAGTTTTCAAAGACGGGGATATGGTGGAGGTTGATGCGAATAAGGCCGTAGTTCGTAAAATTTGAAAGTTTGACTTCTAAGTCTGGGGTTCATAAAATAACCAACACATCGCACATAATTTTTTACTCTATCTCTCTAGTGTGATAGAGTAATGAGGATGGTATTATTTTGAAACTGGATGAGTAAAAGTAGAAAAAAGAAGAATCCTGTCGACAAGACAGCATTGTACCTTGACGAGCTTTACAATGCTTTTACACTTATGGAGACCAAAGAAGAAATCAAGGAACTTTTTCTTGATATCGCTACGCATACAGAAAGAGTAAACATAGCGAAAAGACTCCAGATCGCAAAATTGCTTGTAGAGGACGCTGAATATAGTCTTATTAAAAAAGAAGTTGGCGTAAGTAATGAGACTATAGCCAAGGTCTCTATTTGGCTCTATTCTTTTGGTGAAGGGTATAAAAAAGCTATACAAAGACTTGCGGGTTCAAAAAAGCAAAAGAAACTGCCGAAACTATGGAGGGGAAATAATGAGGCGAAATTGGCTGCTGGATTAGCCGCCTCCGGAGCTAGTTATCTTTATAAAAAAGCAAAGCAAGCGCGCAAGCGACGCTCTGTTAATAGCTCTTCATAAAAATTTATCTTCTCAAATTCTCTATCTCTCTAGTGTGATAGAGTAGATGTGGAATCGGATCTAGGGGGTGGATAGGAAATAGAAAAAAAGCTTTTATTACACTTTTTTAAATTTAAGTTAAAATTTGTGCTAACATACCTTTATGGATAACTTATTCGAAATCAAAGGGGTTGTGATAAAAAACAAACAGCGTGGCAGGAAGCTGGGTTTTCCCACTGCGAATATCGCATCACCGCCGGACGAAGTACCCGACGGAATTTTTATTGGCTACACAATTATAGATGGAAAAAAACACAAATCTTTAATTTTCATTGGTCGAGCCGAAACTTTTGGTGAGACTGAGAGATTTGCCGAATCACATATTCTGGATTTCAATGAGGATATTTATGGGAAGGAGGTTACCCTGCAAGGGATTAAAAAACTGCGTGATTCGAGAAAGTTCTATGATGTAAAAGAAATGCTCGACCAGATGAAAGAAGATGAAAAGATTGCTCGGGTATTATTAGAAGAGTAATTATTAAAAATGCTGGATTCCCGCCTGCCTGACGGTAGGCAGGCTTTCGCGGGAATGACAAAGAAGACTGTATGAAAAAATATTTGACCGGTCCGTGGTTAGTTTTCGTCGCAGCGCTGCTGTGGGCGATTGACGCGCCATTCCGCAAACATCTGACTGAAGATATCTCCTCGACGATGATCGTTTTCTTAGGACATGCAACAATAGTGGTTTTGATTTTGATTTTTTATCATAAATACTTTCGAGAGTTCAGGCAGCTCGGTATTCGCGAATGGTTGGGTGTGGCGTTTGTAGCTATCGGAGGCTCTGCTCTAGCCACAATATTTTTTACGCAGAGCTTTATTTATATAAATCCATCGGTGCCCATTTTACTACAGAAGGTTCAGCCTTTTATTGCTATTTTACTTGCCGTATGGATTTTAAAAGAAAACCTCTCCAAACAATTCTGGGTTTGGGCGCTGGTTGGTATCTTCGGCGCTTACTTAATCACTTTTCCGGAATTGAAAATTTCAGGCTTATCTTTTGACGGAAGTTCAAAGGGGATAGTCTTTGCATTACTCGCCGCATTCTTCTGGGGAGGCTCTACTGTTTTCGGCCGTCACGTTTTGAGAAAAATTAGCTTTCAGGCAATGACCGCCGTGAGATTCCTGGTGGCAACAGTTTTCCTTCTACTGTTAAATCTCTACATGGGCAAAATGAGCGAGTTCTCGCAGATCACGAATCTTGATTGGCTCTATATCTTCATGATCGCTTTGGTTACCGGTTTCATTCCTCTTATCATATACTATCGCGGTTTGAAATATACCAAGGCCAGCGTAGCTACGATTGCTGAGTTGTCTTTTCCTTTTTCTGCTGTAATCGTCAACTGGATATTTATTCCAGATAGCAATTTGTCAGAGGTTCAGGTCATTGGTGGCGCTATATTACTTTTTGCGATTTGGGGGTTGTCGAAGGTAAATAAAAACGACTTAGAAGAAACGATAATTTAGCACGTTTGTTCACAGCCTGTCATACCCTGCCTACCGGCAGGCAGGTGAACTTGATTCAGAATCTTCCCAGACCATGTAAAGATCCTGACTTTCGTCAGGATGACAAAAGCGTTAATTATGCTTTACTAGCAAAATGTTAACTTAGAAAATGAAATACGTCCTAGATTTTAAGAAAATTTCAAAAAAAGATGTAAATCTCGCCGGCGGTAAAGGAGCCTCCCTCGGAGAAATGACCAAGGCGGCAGTTCCTGTGCCCCCGGGTTTTGTTTTGCTTGCTACGGCGTTTGATAGGTTTTTGGAGGAAACAGACCTACTGCAGCAGATAGATGCGGAACTGAAGAAAATCAATTACAAAGACACAAACTCTGTCGGGAAAGCTTCAGCTATTATCCGCGATATGATTACAAAAGTTTCTTTTCCGAAAGACCTTGAAGGAGAAATACTCAAATCCTTCAAAAGTTTGAAATCAAAATATGTCGCAGTAAGATCCTCTGCGACTGCGGAAGATTCGAAAGTTGCTTCGTGGGCGGGGGAGTTGGAAACTTACCTTAATACCACCGAGAAAAATTTAATTGCCAATGTGAAAAAATGCTGGTCGTCGCTTTTCACCCCGCGAGCGATTTTCTATCGCCGGGAGAAAAATCTACACCGTTCCAAGGTTTCGGTTGCAGTGGTTGTACAGAAAATGGTTCAAAGCGAAATTTCCGGCATTACCTTCACTGTCCATCCAGTCACCGAAGACCCGAATCAAATGATAGTTGAGGCGGGCCTGGGTTTGGGTGAGTATGTGGTGTCCGGGATGATCACACCGGATAGCTATGTTATTGAGAAGAAACGGAAGGTCATCATAGATATCAATGTCGCTGAGCAGAAAATAATGCTAGTAAAATCCGCAAAAGGTAACAAACAGGTCAAGTTAAAAGAGAAAGTGGGAGGCAAGCAAAAGCTGACCGGCCCGCAGATTCTTAAAATTGCAGAGATTTGTATGGGGGTTGAGAGGCGTTATAAGTTTCCCTGTGATATCGAATGGGCGTACGAGAAAGGCAGGTTTTATGTTACCCAGAGTCGTCCGATCACAACACTGCAAATGACTAGGAAGTAACAAATAACACTCGGTTGTTAGTTTTTTCGGTTTTTGATGAATACTCTAGCTCTCTAGTGCGATAGAGAAAAGAAGAACTGAATTTTTTAAATAAAAATCCCCCGAGCAAAGCTCGAGGGGTGCTGAAGCGGGTTTTCCCTTGCCGGGTTCCAACTGAAACGGTTGGCCGGGTTTGACAGGTACCGCGATCCGTAGTCTCTGTAGGACGTCGAAAAGTGTTTTTTCGGGCATTGCGTTCGCGTTGTGGATAACCACCAGTAGGAACACTCGAATCGATTGTTCGGTCCAGTTTTCCGCAGACGGGAAAAGATCATAGAGTTCATCCATCTCTTTTGGGCCTGGAATTTGCCACTCTTTGATCGTGTCGGTCGCGTAGGACGAGATCACCTCCTGAAGCGCTCCTTGAGTAACGGTGCGAAAGAAGTTGTTGAGCGCCTTTACTCCGATGACCAGAGCCCTGGCGTTTCTTTCGCTTTCGTCTGAGTAGCTTTCCAGACTAAGATATGCTTTGCTGGTCGCGATATTGAAGATCAGCTCTGCGGCCTGGAAAATGTCCGTCTTGGGTTCGCTTGCGACAAGGTGGAAGCGGAATACGCCTCGCCGGTCTTTCGGTGGGATGGCTCTGAAAGGTGTTCGGAGATCATCTTGCTGAGAAACCAAGACAAAGGCACAGTGTTTCCCTGACCGACCCATGCGTTCCAGGTCGACGACCTTCTTTTTTTCAAAGTCGATCACGACCCAGTTTTTTTCCAGGTGTTTCCTGGCTTCCTTGGCTTGCCGGATGTCCGAGTACTTCTCGAGAACAGTCAGTGCTCGGTCGAGATAGTTTTGTGCCCGGTCGCTATTGGTGACGGGGAAGTCGAGTTGCTCAGCGAACAGGCTTGAGGCTGTCAGGAGACAGAACACAGTCACTATGGATTTCATCGTTTCCTCCGTTGTTTAGTTATTTATAATAAACCAAAAATCTTTTTGAGTAAATAAAAAAACCCCGGGCGGCGCTAGGCCACGGGGGAAGAGGTGGGGAGTTTCGGGGTTTTGGGCGCCTGTGGCTGGGAAGGTGTTCCGGGGGTTATCTGCAGATTGATCTGCTGCCTGCGGAATATTTCCAGCAGGTCTTCGTGGGTCGAGAGATTGACGTTGTACAGCCAGACAAGGAACCCGTCCCTGACAGAAATGTCCACCCATGTCCAGCTCTCTTGAGCTGGCAGAGCGGTTTTCATTTCTTCCATCTGCATCGGGTAAGGGGATCGCCACGTCGCTGATGAACCGAGTCGGAAGGATTGGATTTTTTCCTGAACCTTTCCGTCAGTCACAACCTCGAAGAAACGGTTTAACGCCAGGATTGCCTGCAGTGTTGCCCGCGCATTGCGCTCTTTTTGGTTGTTGTAGATGAGGAGCTGACGCTCGGCACTGGCTATATTGATATTGAACACCAGCTCTGCTGCACGGAAAAGGTCGCTGACCTTCCGCTCGTTCACTATAAGCAGTTTTAAGACCGCGTTCTTTTCCGACTCTGGGAGTCGTTTGAAGGAAGCGATTGTAAGCCCATTACGTGGTGCGAGCAGGAAAGCAGCATGGCGATTGGATTTGTGGAGCTCGGGCAGGTCAATGACCTGGGTTTTCTCTAGGTCCACGACGACCCAGTCGCGTTTGAGGCTTGTCAGAGCTGCGCGCGCCGGTTCGATGCTCGAGAATTTGCCGAGTACTTGTGTCGCTTCTCTCAAATACGCTTCTGCACGGTCGCTATTGGCAACCGGGAAACTCTGCGCCGGAACCGAGATGTTCCAGACGAAGAATACAAACACGGACATTAGTAGCCGCATACGTTCCTCCTTAGGTGGTCGTAGTGTACTAGAAAAACTCTTTGAGGTCAATCTTATGAGTGGCAAAAAAAACCGCCCGCGGGCGGCTAATAATCCGGCGAGAACCGGTGAGGTTGGGACAGGACACCTTCCTTGCACTGAAGTATTCTCACTTCAGCCAGCAGTTCAAGCCATTCAGCGAAATGTAGTGACAAGTCTCCGAAAAGTTTTTTCTCCCTAACGTGACCTTCGAGACTTGCTGCGGTCCGGTAAAAGACCTGGCCGATTCGGTACATCTCGTGTTTGTAAAGAATCGGCTGTGCGCGATCCAGTCCGATAGGAACTGCTAGACAGCTCAGGCCGAAACGTAACAAAGCGCAATCTCCGAAATCTCTGGCTGGAATAGGGTCCTCAGGCACTCCTACGCGTTCAAGCTGCTTGGCGATTCGAAAGAGTTCGGAGTTGGTGTGCTTTACCCAGATGTTCAGAATTGGATGATCGGTGGGCACACGGAACGACATGACGATGAGGTCGCGGACATAATCTCTCTCTGCTTGAGTGAGTGCTGTCCGGTTCGGATGGGTTCCTGTGTCAGATTGGAGGCAGTTTTGGATCTGTCTGCCGACCATTTGTCTGAGGACTTCCTCGGTGAACATGATGGTTCTATTGCGAGTCATGGCTACCTCCTTTGTATATCAAAATATTTTAAAACAAAAATTACCCCATTACAAGTTTCAGAATTTGTAGATCTTGAAAGCAGTTTCCCCGTTTGGTGCTTTTACAATATCTATCGGCATAACCAAATTTGTCAGTCCGTCCTCCAAACTCTGCGGGTACGGCGATCTTTGATGTTCCAGTAAAGTATTGTCAGTTGCTTTGATAAACCAGGTTTCTGCAAACCCCGACTTTTTGAAAAATTCCGGATCCGAACCAGTCAGTTCTAAATAGGTTTGCGCTGGGATGATCGGCCACCCTTCGTATACTACTCTCCTCAAGACATACCAGAGTGCGGCGTTATTGTGAATATTTTCATCATAGATAATCATTAACTTCCGAGAGGCCTTGCCTTCATCTTTCGCTTTCAAAATAGTTTTAGCTTTGATATCTTCTAGAAATTTTTGCCTTAGGGGAAGCTGGAACTCCGGGTAGCTGCCTTTTAACTCTTGGTTCAAATATTCGTCTAGTTGGTCATATCCCCAGGGACGATTGTCTGCCTCCAGGGCCGAATAAGTCCAAGGGCTTGAGCCCTGCGGGTAGGTTGCTATTGTTGTGTTGAAAGAATACAAAGCTTCAAAGCCCAGAAATGTTGCAAGTAGGGCTATTGAGAGTACTCTCGTTCGAGTCTTGCTGTACTTTTCGTAAACCGTTAACACTGTGACCGCAACGAGTAAGCAAAGGTAAGGGTAAAGCATGACCAGAAATCTTTCCCTTGCTCCGATTATCATAAGCAACGAAAAGTTGAGAACCATAGCACTATAAAGAAAGACAATTGGTTTTTTAGCCTGCGCATTTTTAAAGTGCAGAATTGAGTAAATCAGACTCGTCGCAGCTACAACAGCGAAAATATACGATCCGTTGGCAAAAACATTCCTTCCAAAGTCGGCAAGTCTCTGCCCTAGGCCACCTATCTGTTCTTTGCCGGGGAGGTTTTGCCACTCAGCAGGTGACTGTCCAAAGAGAAATGAAAATTGCAGATCGAAGTGTCCTATTGTTTGGTAAAGCGCAATATTATAAATTAAAATCGGACTCACAATCAGAAAAAATAAAACCAAGCCCAAGTAAGGCTTTTTTGTGCGGTAAATTTTGCGCTCAGTCAGCCAGAACCAGACGAGAATCAGGATTAGAGCAGCGATACCGGTGTACTTTGCCATTACCGCCAACCCTGCAAACACAAAAGCGAGGTAGAGATTGTATTTCTGTTCCTGGTAACCGATTCCAAAATACACTGCTGATAGAATAAGTCCGAGCAGAATCGCTTCCTGCAAGCCTATTTTCGATACCCAAACAAAATAAATATTGAATGCGGCAAGCGCTGCGGTTAGCAGGCCGACCTTGGTGTCAAAAAGTTTTTTACCAATCAGATAAAGGAGGAATACAGATAAAAGTCCAAATAGCGCTGAGGGCAACCTCAAACCAAACGTACCGACACCGAAGAGTTTCATTGACCAATGCTGTAGCCAAAAAACAACCTGGGGATGGTCGTGGTTAGTCAGATGTGCCCAGGCAGGTATTGGATCCAGGCGTTCCCAAGTCGTTGGTTGGCTGGGCGAAGCGAGGTAATCAATCAAGCCTATAGAGCGAAAACCGATCAGAGCTTCGTCATTGATGACATCAGGGGTCGCAAGTCCCCAGAATCTCATTATCGTCCCCAAAATCAATACGGCGAAGAGAATTTTGTTAGTAGTTGACCTCATATAAGTATTATAATGTATTTTCGATTGATGTCTGGTATAATAAGTTTATGGAAAATTGGGTTATATACACAATTATAGGTATTTTAGTTGTCGGGTTCGGGGCGCTTTTTTATTTGGTTATTGATATGAAGCGCAAATCCGAAGAACCGAAGGATGACAGTGCGATGAAAGTCATGATGGAATGGATGAAAGAAATCAAAACCGGCACAGATGCAACCAGGGAGGGAATGCAAAAAAGCATCAATGAAACGAATCAAGCTATCAACGAGCGTTTGGATAATGCCGGTCGGGTGATTGCCGGACTCCAAAAAGAACTCGGAAGCATGTCCCAGATCGGACCGGATTTGCGCAGGTTGTCAGAGACCTTGGCTTCGCCCAAATTGAGAGGCAATTTTGGTGAAGAAATGTTAGAGAACATGCTCTCGCAAGTTTTACCGACAGAGAGCTATTCCATCCAGTATCGTTTCAAAAACGGTGAGACAGTAGATGCGATAGTAAAGATTGGTAAACAAATTTTGCCGATAGACAGTAAATTTTCAATGGAGAATTTTCGTTTGATGAAGGAAGCTAAGTCGGACGATGCTATCGATACCCTCAAGAAAACATTCCTACGAGATGTAAAAAAACGGGTTGAAGAAATCAGTAAAAAATATGTTTTACCACAAGAAAATACTTTTGATTTCGCTCTCATGTATGTTCCTAGCGAAGGTGTCTACCAGGAGTTGCTGGAGGATATTGACGTCGTCGAGTATTCTAGAAAAAAACATGTCATCCCGGTTGGTCCAAACAGCCTTTTTATTTATTTGAAAAATATAATCGTTTCGCTTCGCGGTCAGGAGATCAATCAGAAAGCTCATGAGCTTCTAAAGATGATTTCCGGCATTCGACAGGAAAGCGACAAGTTTGGTCGACAGCTTGAGATTTTGACCAATCATATAAAAAACGCAGGCAACTCTGTCAGCGGTGTGAATAGCGAATTTTTGAAACTGCGGGGCAGTATTGAAAACGCTGCCGCGCTACAGCTTGATAAGGACAAGAAAGAGAGTCTGCCGGAAAGTATTTTAGAAAAATAATATTATTAAAATTATGACAAATAAGTATTTAGACCAGAGAGTATCGGTTTTTGTCGATGTACAAAACCTTTATTACTCGGCGCGCAGTATGTATAAGGCTCGAGTGAACTTCGGCGCGATTTTGAAAGAGTTGACTGGAGAGCGAAAACTTGTGCGCGCAATTGCCTATGTAATTCGCGCCTCGATCCCGGAAGAGCAGAGCTTTTTTGCGGCCCTGGATAAATCGGGATTTGAAGTGAAGATGAAAGACCTTCAAATATTTGCTACCGGCGCCAAAAAAGGCGATTGGGATGTAGGAATTACGATGGATATGGTGCAAATGATGCCGAAGCTCGATACTATTATCTTAGTATCAGGTGACGGTGATTATGTAGATGCTATCAAATACCTTCGAGCCAATGGGACTCGCGTCGAGGCAGCGGCTTTTGGTCGCTCTACTTCAGCCAAGCTCAAAGAAGCAGTTGATGAGTATATCGACCTGGACGAGAACGCGAAGAAGTTTCTACTGGGGACAGGGAGACGGCGGTAATGCTAGCTAGTAGCTGGTAGGTTGTAGTGAGTGGTAGGTAGTTTCCGGTGAACTCGTTTACCTATTTACCCTGATCTTATAGTTTAATGTATACCTGCCCGCCATGGCCCGGGCCCCTGTCGTTTAACGGATAGGACGCGAGTTTCCGGAACTCGTAATCGAGGTTCGATTCCTCGCGGGGGCAGGGGCGATGGCGGGCGAAAGGTTTTCGAGGGTTCTGCGCCTCAAATTAAGATATTTATGCGCATCCGCCTTTGGCGGAGATTCCCCGCCGAAGGCGGGCAGGCTTCCGAGGGCAGAGACAGGGGCGGAAATCTAAAGAATTATGGCTGGAAAAAAGATTAAAGTCATGGTGTTCGGGACTTTTGACATATTGCACCCCGGACATATCAGTTTCCTTGCGCAAGCCAAAAGACTTGGCGATTTTTTGATTGTCTCTGTTTCGAGAGACGCTAATGCAAAATTTTTCAAAAAAGCTGCACCGTTGCTTAGTGAAAAAGATCGTCTGGAGGTCGTGAAAAATTTGAAAATGGTGGACAAGGCGGTGTTGGGGGACAAGGGGTATTATTTACCTCATACTCTGAGAGAAAAGCCGGACATTATCGCGCTAGGTTATGACCAGGTTGCTTATGAGAAGCATTTGCGATCTGACGTTAAGGCTGGCAAGTTAAAAGCGAAAATTATTAGGCTCAAAGCCCACAAGCCGAAACTCCACAAGAGTACGCTTTATAAAAAAAAGGTGAGATAATTTCTCCCTTGTCACCCCCTGCCTACCGGCAGGCAGGTGAACTAGATTCAGGATCTAATCAAACTATGCCAAGATCCTGACTTTCGTCAGGATGACATGAATAACAATGAGAGTAGTTATTGATACTAATATTTTGATAAACGGATCAACCGACGATTACAATTACGGTAATCGTATAGTTGATGCAATTCTTGATGGAACAATCACAGCCTTCGCCAACAAGGCAACGCGAAATGAAAACAAACTGCTTACCCGGATCAAAATAAAAGACCAAGATTACCTCGACAAGTTAAAAGATTTTTTTGGAAAGCTGAAAATCGTGCAAACTAAGCATCCGATAAAAATTGTTCGCGATCCGGAGGATAACAAGCTTTTGGAATCAGCAGTCGCAGCCCATGCGGAGTATCTGGTTACCTCTGATATGGATTTGTTGATCTTGGGAAACTATGAACATATAAAAATTGTCAGGCCGGAAGAGTTTTGGAATATCTATGAAGAGGCGCAAGGTAATCGCTGGCAGAACTGGGTTGATGAATTTATGAAATAAAAAAACCAACCGAAGGTTGGTAATACAAATTTGCCCAGATTAAGGTCTGTTTGGGTAGCGCACGAAGCGGAGGTTGCCTAGTTCAAAAGGCCATTCACCTGCCAAGTCCGTGTGTTTGGCGCCCTTGACCACAACAGAGACTGTTAGCCTGTGGTAGTCATCATTCGGATGAGAGCTGTAGCTCGTTATCCTAGCCGAAAGCATTTGTAGGCAGTCTTCCCAGGACGCTGTCTTAAAATACAAAATTACGTGGTAACAAGAGCCCTCTGGCGGATGCATTAGCCCAAGTAGGTTACCGGGAGTAGAGGCGAAAAAAGCCATCCAGTGTGTATGGTAATTTTCTCCTCGAAAGTCTTCGTCTTGCACATGCTTGAGGGTCGTTCTGAGGACCAGGGCTCCATAAATCATGTTTTCCTCCTTCTCCTGTTCACGATATAATACCACTAGGACGATGACAAAATCAAAATTACTTGAACATCTTAACAAAGAGCAGCTGGCGGCGGTGACTCACAAGTCCGGGCCGCTCTTGATCGTGGCTGGTGCTGGTACTGGGAAAACAACTGTCATCACCAGGAAAATTGCTTGGCTGGTAGAGCAGGGTCTGGCCAAGCCCAACGAGATTCTTGCCCTGACTTTTACTGAAAAGGCGGCTAGTGAAATGGAAGACCGGGTTGTGAAGCTGTTGCCTTACGGATATTTAGACTTGTGGATTTCGACATTTCATTCTTTTGCAAAAAGAATACTTGACGCTCACGCGCTCGATATCGGTTTGCCGGTCAATTTTCGTTTGCTCAAGGATACCGATATTTGGGTTTTGTTGCGACAAAATATTGATCGTCTGAACCTGGATTATTATCGTCCGCTCGGAACCCCAACTAAATTCCTTCACGCGTTGATCAAGCATTTTTCTCGAGCAAAAGATGAGCTGATAACACCACAAGACTATGTCGACTTTGCCAAAAATTTCAAATTTGAATCTGATTCCGATGTCACTGACAAAGGTGATGATGAGGCCGGTGAGCGGAAGCGCATCATGGAGATTGCTCAAGCGTATGCGGTTTATCAGAAAATTCTGGTAGAAAACGATGCGCTAGATTTTGGCGACCTGATTAACTATACTCATGAGCTGTTCAAAAAACGACCGGCTATCGCAAAACGATATCAGAAGCAATTCAAGTACATCTTGATTGACGAGTTTCAGGATACGAATTTTGCCCAATATGAATTGATCAAGCTTTTAATCGGTGAAGGTAACAATATTACCGTAGTGGGAGACGATGATCAGTCAATTTATAAATTTCGTGGCGCCTCCGTCAGTAATATTCTGAAATTCAAAAAAGATTTCCCCCAAGCCAAAGAAATAACTTTGACAGAAAATTATCGCTCCCGACAAAATATCCTCGATTTGGCTTATGATTTTATCCAACAGAATAATCCTGATCGATTAGAGGCGAAGTTGAAAATCTCAAAAAAACTAGAAAGCAAACGAACCGGCAAGGGGAGGGTTGAAGTTTTGGAGTGCAAAGATTTTCACGAAGAAGCTGAGGCGGTGGTGACCCGCATGATGGAAAAAAAGCAGGCGGACAGGGAATCGACTTGGAACGATTTTGCGGTTTTGGTTCGGTCCAATGACGCCGGTCAAATATTTATGGATGTGTTTGATAAAGTCGGAATTCCTTATTTACAAGTTTCGCGGAGAGGACTATTTTTCAAGCCAGTTGTCGCAGATGTGATAGCTTATATGGATTATCTCGACAACCACCACGACTCGCAGTCGCTGTACAAAGTGATGAATTTTCCTATCTTCGGTTTTTCGCACAACGATTTGGCCGGGGTACTGCACTACTCGCGCAAGAAAACCAAAAGCCTATACGAGTCTCTGCGGGAGCAGGAAATGGTAACAGAGATGAGCGAGGAAGGGAAAAAAGCCGTTGAAAAGTTATTGGCCCTGACTGATCAGCATGGTGAGCTAGCCAAAGAAAAACCGGTCAATGAAGTTTTTGTACAACTGGTGGCTGATTTGAAGTTTTTGAGTGGTTTACAAGAAGAAGGTCAAAAATATGCCAGTGCCAATTTCCTCGATCAATTTTATCGCAAAGTCAAGGATTTTACTGTCGATAACCCCAAGCGACTACTCCATGATTTCGTGGAAGAAATGCATCTCGAGCTTGCTGCTGGTGAACAGGGGTCGCTGGATATCGATACCGAGACTGGTCCGGAGACGGTCAAAATTATTACTGTCCACTCGGCCAAAGGGTTGGAGTTCAAATACGTTTTCGTCGCGGCGCTGGCAGACAAAAAGTTTCCGGCGATCAAAAGGCCTGACCCGATCGAGTTACCGGATAAACTGGTAAAAGATATACTGCCTTCCGGAGATTTCCATATTCAGGAAGAGAGACGGCTTTTCTACGTCGCGCTAACCCGCGCCAAAGACGAGCTGACTTTGAGTTATGCGCAAGACTACGGCGGCTCCAGCCAACGCAAGCCGTCAGTGTTTTTATCAGAACTGGGTCTGGGCCCGAAAACAGTAGAAGGTCAACCGACGGGTAAGGTGGTTTTCAGCAAGACCGAAAAGGGAGGACAGAAAAAACACAGACTACCGCTGCCGAGAAGATTTTCTTTTACTGCAATTTCAGATTTTCGTAAGTGTCCTTTAGAGTATAAATATAGACATATTTTAAGAGTCCCCGAAGCTCAGACTGCTTCGCTATCGTTCGGTCAAACAATCCACCGAACCCTGGAAAATTACCTGAAATTGTACTTGCAGGAACTCAATAGCAAGCAAGGCGATCTTTTCGGTAGCACAAAAAAACCCGAAAAGGCAAAACTCCCTGAATTTTCCAAAATGAAAGAGTTTTATGAAGAGTCTTGGGTCGATGATTGGTATGAAGACAAAAAACAAAAAGAGGAGTACCGCAAGCAAGGTCGGGATATAATTAAAAATATTTTTGAAGAGTTTAAGGTCAACCCTCCGAAGCCTCGCTATATCGAACAGAATTTCAAACTTGGTATCGGAGAATATCTTTTCACCGGAAAAATTGACCGGGCTGACCAAGGCCCGGGCGGCCTTTTGATCGTCGATTACAAAACAGGCAGTGGAAAAAACAGACCACTTGCCAAAGTGGACAAAGAACAGCTCTTGATCTACCAGTGGGCAGCCAATGAATTTCTCAAAGAACAAGTTAGAGAGTTGCAGTACTGGTATTTACGCGAAGGGATAGATAAAAAGAGTTTTATCGGAACCGAAAAACAGATAGAAGATGTCAAAGTAGGCTTGGCCGGAACGATAGAAAAAATTGTTGATGCGGTAAAAAATGACAATTTTGAAAAATATCACAAAAAACATCAGTTCTGTAAGTACGTGTCAGAAACTTAAATGACATTTTACGCGCTACTCGACAAACAAATTACTTCAACACGAGCCAGGCAGCTGACACTTGTTATTGTATCTACGATTATCACTTTTTCTGCATTTGAAACTTTGAGTTTTTTGACCGGAATTTATCAGATTCGTACTTTTGTTAATATTGCTTTACTTTATTATTTCGGCTTGGTCGCTTTTACTGGGTTTGTATTTGATTTGCGCCTAAAACCGATGCCAGGACTGAAAAAGTCGGAAAAGGATTTACGACATTTCAGCCAGAGAATTGTTTGGGCTTGGGAAGATTTTGTGTCTGCCTCGAAGATCAGATTCCACTATTTGTTTTCTTGGGAGCAGTGGAGGCATTATTTTAATTATTTGATATTGCCAGGAATACTCTACTGGTCGGTGGTCGCCCTTATATTTCTTCATCCATTCCTGAGCATAAACAAACAAGCTTTTAGCATTGTTGGCACGGTCCTGGTTTCCATAGCGATTTGGTATATGAAAACGATTTTTACAAATTATGACAGAGCTAGTGTCCAGCTGAGATATTTAATGCTAACGGTCACTGTATTCACAGCTTTCCTGGCCTTCTCTGCGGCGCTTGGATTGGCCTGGTATTTCGGCTTATCCGCATCTTGGTATGCTGTGACTGTTCTGGCCGCCGGGAGTCTGCTGATGTACCAGTCTGCTTTTCAGAGGCGTATGGTGACCCTGAGAAGCCTGAAATATATTGTTTCAGGTGGAATTGGAATATACTTTGCCTCGTCTGTGGTTTTTCTATACTGGAGCGTCAACTTTTATTCAGCAGGTTTGCTGCTTGGAGGTCTATTATATTTTTATTGGTCGGTGGTACTACAGTATTTACAAAAGAGACTCACCAAAAAAATGTTTCTCGAATATTTATTAATTTTTATTTTTATTTTAATTTTCGTCTTGACCACTACCAATTTCGGCGCGCGGATCAGTTAGTAGATATTGTAAGTTAGAAATGCGGTCAAAATAAGCATGAACACGATTGGAAACATCGGGTTTGCCGGCCAGGTGTTTTTATTATTTCTATGGAGTATAAGGTCAAAGATTACGGTGAAAATCAAAAGCAGAACCAGAAGTATGAATATAAGCCTGACAGTTTGGAGGATGTTAACCTCCGGGCTCCCGATTTCAGTCGGTTCCACTATTTGGAAACGAAGCGGCGCGCCACCAGGAAGCTCGGCTACTTGGCTGGGCTCGAGCAATACAGCCGGGTTGTGAGCCTGAATGCTTGAGGGTTCTGTTTCGGGAGTGTTTTGTGCCTGAGTCTGAGTCGTGGGCTGAACTGGGGTAGGGGATGAGGGTGTTTCAGGTTGAGTTGCTGGGAGTGGTGGCTCGGAAGCGGGTTCGGGTTTGGTATAGGAGACTAGTCGGCCAAAAAGAGATGTAACTACGGCAGTATATCGGCCATTGAAATCGCCATATTTTGCAGACAATCCTTGGTCTGCAAAGTTTGAGTTGAGCAGATTATCTCGGTGCGAGGGGCTGTTTAACCAGGCTTTTACAATTCCGGATTCGGAATTGAAATCGATCGCCAAGTTTTCTCCAAGTAGTGCATAGGGTTTATATCCGGCGTTTGAAATCAATGGCCAGACATAATTTCCGTCTGGATCCACGTGGTCAAAATAATCCCTTTCCAACATATCAGAGCTTTTTTGGCCGGCGGCTACACCAAGTCTTCCATCAGTTAAAAGGAGAGGGATGTTCCTATTTTTCCGTTCTTCATTTATTTTTTCAAGTAAACCCTCGGAAGTAATGCTGTCTCCGGAGGCGGGCTGGGTTGGCGTAAGTAGACTCGCCGAAAAAGCCGTGAGTATAAGTAAAATTAAGACTAGTTGGATTTTCTTCATACTTTGATTTTATAGACAAATTTTCAAACTCGCAATTTTGTCAATTTTACAGATTTTTGGTATAATTTCTGCATCAAATCAGAAAATGGCAAGAACGATTAAAAGTCTTTTGAGTATTTACACGATCTCTGCAGCGGTAGGATTAGTCGCCGTATTTTTGATAGTACTTTTCACTTCTCCGCAAAACTCCATAGCTCCGCTTATCGGGATGTTTACCGCCATATTTTTTCTGGCTTTCGGTGTAGCGGGTTTACTCGGAATAATTATCAGGTACGTTTTTATCTCAAGAATTGCAGTTTTTCAGAATTCCTTGGTTATAGTTCGGCAAAGTTCGTGGATAGGTTGCATCGCGTCATTAGCACTATTTTTTAATTCTCGTCAGTTGCTTAACATTTTTACCGCAATTCTACTTGTCGCGGTATTTGCAACTTTGGAATTTTTATTACTAAACAAAAATAAACCACAATAAACACAATATGATGGACCAAAACAATCAATCTGGCAGCCCGGAAACCAAACTAGTTTTCGAGACTATGCACGATCAATCTCAACAAACCGAGTCGAGTAGGCCCCAAGCACAGACGTCGCAACCACCTCGTCCCGTCGCTGATCCGTTGAAAACCAACCCCCCCAAGCCTGCAGGACCGGGAATGGCCGAGCGTATGCGCGAAATGGAGATGGGCGCAACAAATTTTTTGCATAACCCTATACTTATTAGATACATCATTTTTATCATCGTAGTTATCGCCTTGGGTGTTGGTGGCTATTTTGGATACAAATGGTACACAAACCGAGCCTCAGAGGCAGAAGAAACTATAGCTGACAACACAGAAGCGATGGCAGAAGAACCAAAGTTACCCATAGCCTGGGTACAGCAATATTTTTTCACTAATCTCTGCGCAGATGAAGCGCTTTGCGGTGAAAACGCTGATCCAGACGGAGACAGTTTGACCAACATGAAGGAGTATGAGGCTTCGACAAGCCCGCTGCTGCCCGACACTGATTTTGACGGACTGTCAGATCCGGATGAATTGAATATTTTTTCCACTGACCCAATAGTTGCCGACTCTGACGGCGACGGTTTTGAGGACGGTTCTGAAGTAAGAAACGGGTACAATCCGAATTTGGCCACCGCCGCTCCCGCATCTACTCTAGAAGTTCAGGTTTTTGAAGAGAATAGACAAAAATATGGACTGCACGCGCCAACAAATATTTTTCTGCTGATGGAAAGTTTCTCTACGACTTATACATTGGGCGAATCGATCGGAAAGTTATCGTTGTCCAAGCCGGCCGGCTGGACACCAGAAGAGCTTCCTGAGAAAATCGTACTAAGGTCTCCTGATTCACTCGCGATGATTGAAATTGTTCCTTTCGGAACGGCTTCCTCGTTGCAGGAGTATGCGATGAGTGTTAACCAAGACTTGACCCAGGATTCAACAGTCGCTCTTTCTGAAGTCGCAGAAAATATGGTAGCGGGACAAAAGCAATTTATTACAGAATATGTGAAAACCGACTCCAGTGCAGAAGTTCCGACTCAAACCACTATTTCTAGAGTTTTTATGGGTGGGAACGGTTTGGTTTTTAACATTATTCTTAGCTCTCCGACCACAGAATGGTTGAAGTTTTCACCATCTTATCAAGTAATCGAAAATTCAATTCGCATTGGAAAATAATGAAAAGTTTGATTGATTGGTTCAAGGCGCTATTTGGAAAGTCCGGTGAGGAACGGCAAAATCAAGATAAATACGAAAATATCTTTGTCGCTGAAATTTTGGAGAGCGAAAAACATCCGAACGCAGACCGGCTTAGAGTGGTAAAAGTTAAGGTTGGGGATGAAGTAATATTCCCAGTGGTTTGTGGTGCAAAAAATTTCAAAGTCGGGGACAAGGCAGTCTTCGCAAAACCAGGAGCGAAAATTGCTGACGGTAAGTCACCGGGGGATTTTTTTACTCTTGCAAAGGCTAAGATTCGAGGTATAGAATCACAAGGGATGCTTTGCGCTCCTGACGAACTAGGACTGGGAACCGATCATAGCGGTATTATCATCTTGGACGCGAACGTTTCTTCAGGAACTCAGTTCGGAAAGTATTTAGATGAATCTAAGTCAAAATAGTTTATGTTGCTTCCTCAAGAAAGGAAATCAGAGAATATAACAATCTCACTAGACGACCAGAAAGAGGCGATTTCAGCCATTCAAAGCAAGACTGATCCAAATTCACTCCGGATCAAGAGATTTTTAGGTTACAAGGATCTGAGTCGTACGCCCGGTAGCCCGCTTCACGAAATGATCCAGAGACTAGAGAAGATCGAAAGTTTGAAAAATTTTGATCAAATCCAGGTGCCGGAAGTCGTGGATGCTGGTGTTAGTTTTGATTTGTTCAATTTTCCTTCTGACCATCCGGCAAGAAGCAAGTCCGATACTTATTATCTGGATGACACTCACATCTTGCGAACTCATACCACAATCATGTGGTACTATTATCTTTTGAACGAAGCGGTTCAGAAGCGGGTTGAAGCAAACGAGCCGCTCGGTGTTTTGTCTTATGGTAAGGTTTACCGCAAAGATGAGATTGACCGGAATCATATGAATATCTTCCACCAGACTGATGGGATGTATTTGAAACCGCGCAGCGAAGGGGAAATTACGGAGGAAGATTTGCGTGGGGTGCTAGCTGAAATTGCGCAAGCTATATACGGAAAGGATATCAAATACCGATTCAACAAAGACCAATTTCCTTATACGGATCCAAGCCTCGAGATGGAGATAGACAAAAACGGGCAATGGATTGAAGTCTTGGGAGGAGGTCTGGTGCGGCCGGTAGTTTTGAAAAATATCGGACTTGATCCTGAGCAGTATACCGGTTGGGCTTTCGGGTTCGGTCTTGAGAGGCTTGCGATCATCAGTATGGAGCTTCCTGACATCAGGCTACTGTGGTCACAGGATGAGCGTGTGATAAAACAACTTCATCTTGGGCAAAAATTTGTACCTGTAAGCAAATACCCGCCAATTCCGAGAGATATTTCCTTCATCGTAGAAGATAGTAAATTCGTACTTAATGACTATTACGACATGATTCGCGATGTGGGAGGGGATCTGGTCGAAGAGGTAACTCTACTAGATAAATACGTCAATGAAGAAAAATTCGGTAAGGGCAAGACGAGCTATACATTTCGTGTGATTTATCGTAGCAACGACAGAACCCTGGAGACCAAAGAAATCGATCCGTTACAGGACAAAATTTATGAGTTGACCGGGAGCCAATTTGATGCCGAGGTTAGGTAGTAAAATCGGTCATTTTGTGCTAAAATAAAAGAGATAATCTTATGGCAAAAGAGAAAAAAGATAAGCAAAGTTACGGCGCAGAGCAAATTACAGTTCTCGAGGGTTTAGACCCTGTTCGAAAGCGCCCGGGGATGTATATCGGTTCGACTTCTGAGACAGGACTTCATCACCTAGTTTGGGAAGTTGTTGATAACTCCATCGACGAAGCGATGGCTGGTTTTTGTAATGAGGTGATTACCATAATACATAATGACGGTTCGGTTAGTGTTCAGGATAACGGGCGGGGTATTCCGGTTGATAAACACAAAGTCACCAAAAAGTCGGCTTTAGAAACCGTAATGACCAAGCTACATGCCGGAGGTAAATTCGAAAACCAGGCGTACAAAGTTTCAGGCGGTCTTCACGGAGTAGGAGTCTCGGTTGTCAATGCACTGTCTACATGGACCAAAGCAGAAGTCAGGCGAGATGGCCAAATTTACGTGCAAGAGTACAAAATTGGAAAACCTACGAGCGGGGTAAAGAAGCTTGGCAAGATTCCCTCTAAAGACAGTTTCAAGCAAGGGACGAAAATTACTTTTATACCTGACTCAACAATTTTTGAAACCGTAGTTTTCAAGACAAAGACAATCTTGGAACACTTGCGTCAACAGGCTTTCTTGACCCCGGGAACGTCGGTGAAGATCCATGACGAACGGACCGGCCAGTCTTTTACATACTATTTTGAAGGCGGGATTCTTTCTTACATCAAACAGCTAAACCGAAGAAAGATTTCAAAAAACGAACCTTTCTACATCAATAAAACTGTGGATAATGTTCAGGTTGAAGTGGCTATGCAGTACACTGATGATTTCTCGGAAAACCTACTGTCTTTCGCCAACAATATCTACACTCCAGAGGGCGGAATGCATGTTACCGGCTTTCGCACTGCTCTGACTCGTACAATCAATAAATACGCGACCAAAAATAATTATGTTAAAGAGTCGGACAAACTGACCAGTGAAGACATGCGAGAGGGTTTGACGACCATCATTTCTGTCAGGCTTCCCAATCCACAATTCGAAGGTCAAACCAAAGGCAAGCTCGGTAATCCGGAAGTACGCTCAGCGGTAGAAGGTGTCTTGAACGAAGCGTTAGATATCTATTTGGAAGAACACCCGAAAGATGCTTCACGAATCGTAGAAAAAGTCCTGCTTGCTTCCAAAGCTCGCATGGCTGCCCGTGCCGCTCGTGAATCGGTTATTCGTAAGGGAGTTCTAGAAGGTTTGTCACTTCCAGGAAAGCTTGCCGACTGCTCAGAGTCTGATCCTGCCAAGTGTGAAATTTTCATCGTTGAGGGAGATTCGGCTGGCGGTAGCGCCAAACAAGGGCGCGATCGAAACAACCAAGCCATCCTACCTTTGCGCGGTAAGATTTTAAACGTGGAGAGAGCTCGACTGGATAAAATGCTCGCAAACAATGAAATCAAGAACTTGATCATCGCTATGGGCACTGGAATAGGTGAGCAGTTCAACATCGAGAAACTGCGCTATCATAAAATTGTAATTATGACTGATGCTGACGTCGACGGTGCTCACATCAGAACATTACTGCTAACATTCTTTTATCGATACTTTGTTGACTTGATAAAAAACAAGCATCTATATATCGCGCAGCCGCCTTTGTACAAAATTTCTTTCGGAAAAAATTCTGAGTATGCTTATACTGATGCTCAGAAAGAAAAGGTTATTGAGAAATTGAAAAAACTTGCGCCGAAAAAAGAAGAGGTCGAAGTCGTGGAAGTAGATGAAGGGGAAGCTGCGGCGGAGAACGGCACCGAGGATCAGAAATTGAAGGGGATAAATATCCAGCGTTACAAGGGTTTGGGTGAAATGAATCCAGAGCAGCTCTGGGAAACAACCATGGATCCTTTTCATAGACATATGTATGAAGTGCAAATCGAAGACGCAGAGAATGCCAATGAGATTTTTGAAACTCTGATGGGTAACGAAGTTGCTCCGCGCAAAAAATATATCACCACTCACTCACGAACAGTAAAAAATTTAGATATTTAATATTTTTTATCTTGAGCAAAGCCGAAAGGTAAAGAACCTTGATATATGATTAGTCCTTTTATTTCATCGCTCTATATTTTCATGCTCGCCATAGTTCTGGCAGCTTTAGAAATTCAGGTTGAGGGAGGGGCAGGTTGGGCAAAGAATCTTCCGACCTGGCGGCCGGGTAGTGAGACTTGGTATGCGCGTTTGCATTCGAAGATTATGAGTGGTAAGGAATTGACCGGTTATCACATGGCCATGTTTGGTTTTGTTGCTATGGTTTTTCATTTGCCCTACTTTCTCGGTGCGGAATTTACTTTCGAATCTTGGACATGGACACTTTCTATCTTATTTGTTTTTTTTGCATTGTGGGATTTTTTGTGGTTTGTTCTCAACCCAAATTTCTCGATGACGAGATTTGCCCTGGGTGGAGTAGAATGGCATGTTAAATGGTTTTGGGGGTTGCCGGTGGACTATTATTATACGGTATTCTTTTCACTCGTACTGGCATTAGCAGGTGGTTTTTTTGGGGCTGATTTCATAACAATTTTCTGGCAGTGGTTAGCGATGATCATCGAGTTCATGGTGCTCACCCTCATTGCGATTTGGGTAGCGAAAGCGGCTAAAGTCTTTTAATTCACACTGTTTGACAAAATACCCTTAATAACCTATGATTTATTTGAAAGCCCCCAGCAGGGCTTTTAAAAAAGGAAATTTTCGGTAAAATTGGCTAAATTTAAGTAAAACTATGAACAAGATTTTTCAATACTTACGTGAGGTTAAGGCGGAAATGATGAAGGTTATTTGGCCTTCTAGACGCGACACTATCAAAATGACTATTGTGGTTATTTTGTTTTCCGTGGGCGTTGCCGTATTTCTGGGGGCGGTTGACTATGGCTTATCAAAAATGGTTGAAGTATTGATTTCAAGGTAATGTTGCCAACCGGACACTTTGCTGCAGGTTATTTGACAACTAAACTATCGATAGCTGCTCTGCTACCATATTACGCTCAAGCAGGTGACTCTCGGTTCTGGGTTGTGGGTATTCTCGCTTCTATCCTCACCGATTTGGATGATTTCTACGCTTTCAAAAAAATTGGAAGGATGACGAGCGATAACCGTAAAGAAGGCAGAGTTACCCATCGCAAGTTCATCTCTCACTCCCCGTTGTTACATTTGGCGATCGCACTGGTCGGTTTTCTTACAGGATTGCTTTTTTCGAGTTCCGATTTGCAAATTTATTCTACAGTTTATCTTGTCGGTACCTGGACCCACTTTTTCTTTGATTCGTTTGCTTACGGGATTATGTGGCTCTGGCCATTTAACAACAGACTCTACGCATTCCGAAATACCGAAGTAGATTTCGATATACCGGAGACGGAATTTTGGCCCTTTTGGACGAAGTTTCTCAAACTTTACACTAGGAGTTTGGTATTCGCCCTAGAGATGATGGTGATCGCGACAGCAGCAATAGTTTATTTTTTATAAAACAGTAATTATTTAAAAAAAGTTTATTCAAACATACGCCAAGGCAACCCGCCAAAGGCGGATTTCTAGCAAGCGAGACTGCCGGCACATAACAAGCAATTAATTTATAGAAATATTTAACACTTATGCCAAGGCAACCCGCCAAAGGCGGATTTCTAGCAAGCGAGACTGCCGGCACATAACTAGCAATTAATTTATAGAAATATTTAATACTTATGCCAAGGCAACAAGTAACTGGTGAAAAAAATTGGTACGCACTTCACACTTACTCAGGCTATGAGGACAGTGTAGTTGCTAACCTCAAACAGAGGATCGAGTCGCTTGGGATGGAAGATCGAATTTTTGACGTGATTGCTCCGAAAGAAAAGAAGATTCGCATCAAAGAAGGTAAGCGCCAGGTCATAGAGGAAAAGATTTTTCCAGGCTACGTCCTGGTCAACATGATCGTGACCGATGACTCATGGTATGTAGTTCGGAATACTCCGAATGTTACCGGTTTCGTCGGTAGCGGCACGGTTCCGACGCCGGTCAGTCTCACGGAGATGGATACGATTCGCAAACGAATGGGCGTACAGGAACCTAAATTTAAAATTGATTTCAAAGTAAGCGACCTGGTCAGAATTACCGATGGACCGTTCAAAGAATACGAGGGCAAGGTGGCAGAAATAGACGAGGAAAAGGGAAAGATCAAGGTCATGGTATCAATTTTTGGTCGAGAAACCCCGGTAGAAATTGACTCTTTACAGGTGAAAAAACTTTAGATATAATTCATCTTCTAGTTATTGGCAGAAAACTATCTTTAATAGCCCTCTGCTACTAGCTACAAGCTAATTCCTAATAAACTAACAAAATATGGCTAAAGTAGTAAAATCTCAAGTAAAACTTCAGTTGCAGGCAGGCAAGGCCAATCCGGCTCCGCCAGTAGGAACTGCTTTGGGACCACATGGTCTCAATTTGATGGAATTCTGCAAGCAGTTCAACGACAAAACTCGCGACCAGGGAGACAGTGTTATTCCGGTTATCGTAACCATTTACGAAGATCGAAGCTATGACCTGACTTTCAAAAAGCCGCCTGTTTCCGACATGATCAAAAAAGCAATCAAACAGCCGAAAGGTTCCAAAGACCCATTGCGCAACAAGATTGCAAAACTGACGAAAGCACAGGTCAGACAGATTGCCGAAAACAAGATGGAAGATCTCAATGCCAATGATGTGGAGGCCGCAATGAAGATTGTAGCCGGTACTGCCCGCTCAATGGGTGTTGAAGTAGAAGTATAAAAAAACTTACGCGTCCGCTGCTTTCCGTCTCGGTAAAGCCGAGCCTTGCAAGCAGCTTCGGCCAATTTCTTTGTTAAAATACTCCGGTTGATCTCGATGGAGCAAACTACACCTCGATCAATCTCGCATTTTGCCTCGAACCTGGCTCAAACGCATAACTTTTAACAGATAACAATTAATAACCAAACAAGTGGGACCCTGCAACTGCAGGGGTTTGGACCACAAAACATATGAAGAAAAGAAGTAAACGTTACAAGGCTGCAGTCAAAGACCTTGATTTGTCAAAAGTCTATCCGGTCGAAGAAGCGATTTCGCTAGTGAAAAAGACTGCTGGAGTAAAATTTGATCCCAGCGTGGAAGTACATATCAAGCTTGGCATCGACGCAAAACAGACTGATCAGAGCGTTCGAGCATCAACCAAGCTTCCTCATGGAACCGGCAAGAAAAAGAAAGTCGCCGCCTTTGTCAGTCCGGCAAAAGAGAAAGAAGCCAAAGAAGCCGGTGCAGAATTAGTCGGTGGTAAGGATTTGATTGAAGAGATCAAAAAGACTGAGAAGTTGGATTTCGATATCGCCGTGGCCGAGCCTGTTATCATGAAAGATTTGGCGGTTATAGCGAAAATTTTGGGAACCAAGGGTAAAATGCCATCCCCGAAAACGGGTACCGTCACTCCAAATATTGGGCAGGTTATCGCCGATATCGCAGGTGGCAAGATCGACTTGAAAAACGACGAGGGTGGTAACATTCACCAAATAATCGGCAAAGCCTCCTACGATGATGGAAAGCTTAAGGAGAACTATGTAGCCTTGATGGAAGCAGTCAAAGCAGCTAAACCCAAAGGTGCTAAACAAGACTATATACTCGGCATCAGCCTCAGCTCATCCATGGGCCCGGGCATCAAAGTCCAGAAATAAGTATTTAAAAACCCGTCGGTATCAACAGGCGGGTTTTCTAGTTGAAAAATTTCGAAAAAAAAACTAAAATTGGAATATGATACTCAGTGACCGGGATATCAAAAAAGCTATAGATGAAGGGCGGATCGTAATTGATCCGCTATTTCCTAACTCGATCCAGCCGGCATCGGTGGATTTGCATTTGGGCAGTGAATTTTTGATTTTCCGCACAGACGAACATACAGCCATCGACCCTAGGGAACCGCTTGATGAAATGATGGATAGCGTAACTATTGATGAGAATAGGCAGTTTGTCATCCATCCGGGACAGTTCGCCTTAGGCTTGATTTATGAGGTTACAGGAGTAGCGGAAGATATGGTGGGCAGGTTGGAAGGCAAATCTTCTATTGGCCGGATGGGTCTTATCATCCACGCGACCGCTGGTTATCTGGATCCTGGCAACAAGCTGAAAATGACTCTGGAGCTGCATAATGTCTCCAATCTGCCAATTAAGCTTTATTACAAAATGCCGATTGCTCAAATGTCGTTTACACCGCTTTCATCTCCTGCCGAGCATGCGTACGGCAAAGAGAAGCTCAATAGTAAATATTTTGGCGCGACAAAACCACAAGCCAGCCAATACCACAAAAATTTTACGAAAAATAACGAGTGGATTGATTTTAAGTAGATGATGAAAGTAAAAATTGTTAGGATCGACAAAAGTTTGCCTCTGCCAGAATACAAGACCGCGGGATCAGCGGCCTTTGATATTTATAGTAGGGAAGAACTAGCTATTAATTCCCACCAGGTTGCTGTAATTCCTTCAAATTTGATCGTTCAAGTACCGCAAGGTCATGTACTTATATTGAGCGCGCGATCGAGTCTTGCACGGAAAAAAGGCTTGATGCTGGCCAATGGCATCGGGGTTGTTGACCAGGATTACCATGGCCCCGATGATGAAATCGGAATTTCAGTTTATAATTTTTCGGATCAGAAAGTCACGATTGAGAAAGGGGAGAGGATCGCACAAGGACTGATTATGCCTATCGAACAAGCGAGCTGGGAAGAAGTTGAAAAAATTACTGACTCATCAAGAGGAGGTTTTGGCTCGACGGGATAAATAACCCTTCGACCCCACTTCGTCAAGACTTCGAGGGGCAGGCAAGTTCAGGGAAAATTTATTTTTATGAAAATAATTGGACTTACAGGAACCAATGCGTCCGGCAAAGACACTGTCGCAGAATTTTTGATCAGGCGAGGGTATGATTATTATTCTTTGTCCGATATTCTCAGGCAGGAGTTAGCGCTTGAGAATACACCTGTCACCCGCGATTCAACAATTAGAAAAGGAAACGAAATTCGAGAGAAATTTGGTGCTGGCGAATTATCCGAGCGAGTGCTCAAAAAGATTCGCAAAGATCAGGCGGAAAAAGCAGTGGTAGTCAGTATTCGTAATCCAGAGGAAGTAAAGGTGTTGCAGAAAAATTCAGATTTTACTTTGTGGTTTGTTGACGCGCCGATCGAAACCCGTTATGAACGAACGCAAATTAGAAAAAGACCGGAGGATCGGGTCAGTTTCGAGCAGTTTCGGGTGCAAGAGCAAACAGAGAATTCCGCCGACCCGCTCAAACAGCAGTTGGCGACCGTTGCCAAAATGGCCAATGAAAAAATTGCCAACGATCAGGACCTAACCGAACTTTATCGTATAACAGAAACTTTACTCAAAAAGTATGAGGAAAAAAGGTAAGTTCATTGTCATTGATGGTACTGACGGATCAGGCAAAGCCACACAGACAGAAATTTTGAGAAAAAAACTAGTAAAGGCCAGGTGCAGAGTTTTTGTAGAAGATTTCCCTCAGTATGGCCAGAAATCAGCAGGGCTTGTAGAGGAGTATTTAAATGGAAAATTCGGCTCAGCAAAAGAGCTTGGCCCTTATATACCGTCCATGTTTTACGCGGTCGACAGGTTCGCCGCTGCAAAAAGGATTAGAAAGAATCTTGAAAGTGGGGCCATAGTTATTTCCAACCGTTACACTAGCGCCAATATGGGTCACCAGGGGGGAAAGATTTTAAATAGACAAGGTCGAAAAAAATATTTTCAGTGGCTTTTTGACTTAGAATACAAATTTTTTAAAATCCCAAAACCTGACCTGACAGTTATCTTGCACATGCCGGCAGCAGTCGCGCAGAGTCTAGTGGACAAGAAGTCTGCCCGTTCATATATCAAGGGTAAAAAAAGAGATTTGCATGAAGCTGATCTCAAACATTTGAAACAGGCAGAAAAAACATACATAGAAATGTCTAAACTTTTTCACTACCCACTAATCGAGTGTTTCGAAAAAGGGCGAATCTTGACTCGTGAAGAGATCGCTGACAAACTCTACGCAAAGGTTTTGAAAAAATTGAAATAACTATACTGTTTTTTGTCCGGTCTGCTATACTGTTATGAAATAAATTTATGAGTTTTAGCGAAGAAGAGAAAAACATTTTAGAAAAATACGTTACATCCGCCACGGATGATGTTTTTGCTGTGAAAGGGATGGAGGGCATGGTCGGGGCGGCTTATGCTCGTTATTCGCGAGCCAAAGGAGGTTTCCGCGAAGTACTGCTGAAAGAATTCATCAAAGAAGGCAATATTGATCCGAAACATGCAGATCAGCTGATCCAGAGAATTTTGATTGCCTATGGCGACGACAGTGTCGGGGAGCTGGAAGGCGCTCATGTGTCATTTGAAAATATCTCCATGCTGGCGACCAAGGAAATCGAGCACCGGAGAATCGGCGGTTCGCCAATCGAACAGTCGACCAGGTATGTGTTCTATGATCAGAAAAACGACGCTGGGCAGTGGCGCTACCTGCATTCTGATGCGCTGTTTAGCTCGTCGTTTGGAGAAGAGTACCGTCGGACTATGGATTTCATCTTCGAAACATATGCATCTCTGGTCGATCCAATGAAAGAATATTTTGAAAAACTTAAGCCCAGAAGCGAAGCTGAATACGATATCAACGGTGACGGGGTAAAAGAAAAATACGACAGCCTGACAGACGAAAAAGACCAGAAGGCTTTTCGTATTACGTACAATTCTGACCTTCGCACCAAGGCGTGTGATACTCTGCGGTCTATGCTACCGCTGGCGACTTTGACCAATGTAGGCATGTTCGGCAACGGTAGATTTTATCAACATCTGATCTCACACCTTTTGACCTCGGATATTGATGAGGTAAAAACACTTGCGCAGAAAACTTTTGATGCAACTTCGCAAATCATCCCGCAATACGTTCGCCGCGCCAAGAAAAACGAATACCTCAAAGCCATTGACCATGATATGTACCAGATCGCGCGTACTGTATTTGATGCTGAGACACCAGAGGTGCCTGATAAAACCCCGGACTTTGTACTAGCGGACAAGCGAGTTAGTGAAATGGATTCAATGGTTGCTGTAATGATTTATCCATATACTAATATTTCTTTGACCGCCATTCGTGAAAGAGTAAAGAAGCTGAGCGCTCGGGAGAAAAGCGAGATTATCAAAAATTATGTTGGCGACCGCAAAACTCGCCGCGACCGTCCCGGTCGGGCATTAGAGGACGGTTATACTTATACCTTTGACCTAGTCACCAACTGGGGAGTGTACAAAGATTTGATGAGACACAGGATGAATACGCAGGTCCGGCAGCTTTTCACTACGAAATTAGGATTTGATATGCCACAAGAGCTTAAGCTAGCTGGGTTCGAGGACAAGGCCAAGGCAGTTGTCGAGGCTTCGGACAAACTTTTTGATCTCATGCACAAAGTTTCTCCCGAGCTGGCTCAGTATGCTGTGCTACATGGCAGCTTTACTCGATGGGTGCTGGGGATGAACGATAGAGAAGCTATGCATTTGCTGGAACTACGCTCCACGCCGCAAGGTCACCCGCAATACCGGTATGCGGCTCAGGAAATACACAAATTGATAAAAAAACGCGCGCCTTGGAAAGCCGCGATGATGAAGTTCGTGGATTATGGAGACTACTACTGGTCCCGCGCAGACAGTGAAGCTAGACAAAGAGTTAAAGAACGAAAATTCGAAGAGAGTTTGGGTCAATAAAAAAAATCGCCCGAGGGCGATAGAACTAATCTACTTCTTCGAACCCCGACTGATCGCGGAATTTTAATTTCCTCACTTTTCCGTTTAACCAAACGACGATCAGGGTGGTCTTGGTGATTTTCAGAAAGCCCTCGTCGGTCATTTCGACAGTCGGCTCAATTGCTATGGGCAGCGCGAATATCATCTTTCTAGCCAAGACTGCGTCAGCCCAGGCTTCAAGGACCTTTTTGTAGTGTTCGAGTATGACCCATCTGTTGTGAGCAGCACGCTTCTCCTCACTTCGCTCCATTAACCTCCAGGCGAAAATAAAGCCCAGCGCCACCCCGACGACAAGGGCTAGTGCCAGGTGTACCATGGTCAGCTCTTCCATCATTTCCTCCTTGGAATAGTATAGTTTAGTTTAATTATTTATCTAAATCAAATTCCTTTTATCATCTTGAGTTCCGCCTGCCACGACGGGTTCAGAACGAGGGTATTTGACTGTGGACACTGCAGGTATTTTTTGCTATCATTTTGCCGGCTCTTGCGACCCTTCTTCTCCTTGGAGAGTATGAGGGAAAGCAAAAGGAAAATCACGGTCAAAGTCAACGCAGACTTGGCTGGTCAAATCAAGGAGGTAAGCAAAGATGAAAACAGGGTGATCCAGCAAACAGCCGGATTCCTGCTGCAGGCAGGAGTGTTATGCTGGCAGGAAACTGGTAGAAGACTAGTCCCGAGTCGGACTTCGCTCTCCGCTGCTGGTAAACAATGGCTCAACATTGTTTTGACCAGCGAAATGGAGTCGGCGCTGGACGAGCTCGCTGAGCTCTACTGGCTCGATCGCTCACAACTGATCAGAGAACTGCTCGGATACGCAATAGAGGGCTATGAAAGGACAAAAGTTCCCGGAAGACATCTGTCAGCTCGGGATTTGGCCTTCGCACTTGCGGAGTCTTCGATGCCAATCCAGTAGCTTCTTGGTCATTTCGGGCCGTATTCCCGCTACGGCCTTTATTTTTTTTACTTAAAATACTATAATAATTCTATCAAGCGGTCATTTGTGGATAGGACCGCGTTTATTCATAGACATGAGCGATTACTTCGACGAAATTGAACACTTGAAAGACGAAACCGAGGCATTAAGAGACCATCTTTGAGCTCCCTCAATTGAAACAAAAGATTGCGGAGCTTACCGACGAGTCTTTTGCCCCTAGTTTTTGGAATGATCAAAAAAAAGCTGCTAAAAAGTCACAACAGCTCGAACAAATCAGGAAAATCGTCACTGACTGGGAACAATTGGAAAAAGATGTTGTAGACCTCCTCGAGTTGGCCCGGGTATCCAGGAAGGAAAAAGACACTTCATTAAAAACCGATATAGAACAGAAGTATTATTCTTTGAAAAAAACCCTGTCGGCAATACGTTTGGAGACTTTTCTGTCTGGGAAATATGATGACCATAATTGTTTGCTGTCGATTCATGCCGGAGCAGGTGGTACAGATGCGCAGGACTGGGCAGAGATGTTGCTGAGAATGTATCTGCGCTACGTCGAAAGTCGGGGTTTCAAAGCTGAAATTCTGGATAAAAGCCCGGGATCGGAAGCTGGTATAAAAAGCGTAGTAATCAGAATTGAAGGTAGCAACGCATACGGATATCTGAAAGGCGAAGCCGGAGTTCATAGACTAGTTCGTCAGTCGCCCTTTAATCCGGCGCACACCCGAGAAACATCATTCGCCTTGGTAGAGATACTGCCGGAACTGGAAACTCAGGAAGAGAAAGAAATCGATCCGAAAGATTTGAAAATAGAAACCTCCACCGCCAGCGGTCACGGCGGTCAATCTGTCAACACTACTTATTCGGCGGTTCGGATCACTCACATTCCTACAGGTTTGAAGGTTTCTATCCAGAACGAGCGTTCGCAGGTCCAAAACAAAGCTCAGGCACTGAAAATCTTGCAAAGCAAAATTCAGGCTCACGAGGAAGAAAGGCAGCGTCAAGAAAAACTGAAAATTCGCGGGGAGTTTCACTCTGCCGAGTGGGGCAACCAGATCAGAAGTTACGTACTGCACCCTTACAAGCTGGTAAAAGATCATCGTACTAATCTCGAGAGCACTAATCCGGATTCGGTCCTCGACGGAAAAATAGAAGAGTTCATCGAATCCTATCTAGAGTGGAATAGAAAGAACAAATGATAAAATTTTTAAATATAAACAAAAGCTACAATCAGGGCCGCACCACCGCGATCAAGGATGTGAATTTCGAGATTCATCCCGGCGAGTTTATCTCACTTGTCGGGCGCAGCGGAGCGGGGAAATCGACCCTGCTTTCAATGATAACACTCGAACAAAAACCTGATACAGGCAAGATTTTGATCGAGGGTCAGGATATCACGAAGGTAAAAACAGAAGACAGGTATTATTTACGACGAAAAATTGGTGTTGTTTATCAGGATATCAAATTGCTGCAGGGACGGACTGCTTTCGAAAACGTCGCTTTCGCCGTGGAAGTCGGCGGCGTGCCAAATGAAGTCATCGACCGTGATGTGCCCAAGATACTTGATCTCGTTGGACTACGCGAAAAAATGAGTTCGTTTCCTAGCGAGTTGTCCGGAGGAGAGAGGCAGCGCGTGGCTATCGCGCGCGCTCTGGCTCACAAACCAGTTCTCCTGATCGCAGACGAGCCTACCGGTAACCTCGACGACGTGAATGCCTGGGAGATAATACAACTGCTTTTGAAAATCAATGAATTCGGCACCACGATACTTCTTGCTACTCACGCTTCCGACATTGTAAACAAGATCAAAAAACGTGTGATCACCTTGGAGGGCGGAACTATTGTACGTGATCAAGAGAAAGGTAAGTATAAGCTTAGCTAATATGCCAGCATCAACAAATTTTAAACGAATATTGAAGTACGGCTATCTCGGATTATGGCGTAATCGCTGGCTAACTTTGTCAGCTATTAGCGTGATGGTAATTACTTTGCTTGTTTTAAGTACTCTTCTGGTCATAAATTCACTTGCCGAGCGCTCAGCTGCTAACTTGCAAGACAGGGTTGATATAAGTGTGTTTTTCGACCAGGGGATAGAACAGGCGAAGCTTGAAGAGGTAAAAGCAGAGTTCGAATCGATCGAGGAAATCAAGGCCGTTCGACTGATTACAGCAGAAGAAGCGCTGGCAGATTTCAAAGCAAAACACGAAGGAGATGACCTAGTTACAAAATCCTTGGAAGAGCTCGAAGAAAATCCGTTGCAACCGTCCTTGGTAATAATTGCGCACAATCTAGATCAGTATCCGATTATTTTTCAAAAACTTCAGCGATCACGTTTTGAGCCGCTTATTGCAAAAATAAATTACGAAGATAACCGTAACCTTATCGACACTCTCAAGCGAGTCACGGGCGGAATTCAAAATTTTGGAATTTTGCTCACTGTCATTTTCGGAGCAGTGGCTATACTGGTCATGTTCAATACTTTGCGTTTAACCATCTTTAGCCGAAGAGAAGAAATTGAAATTATGCGTTTGGTTGGAGCATCAAATAGCTATATTCGCGGACCGTTCCTGGTAGAGGGTTTGATTTATGGATTACTGGCCGCTATTATCGCTTCAGTTGTGCTATACCCGGCGATAACTTTTGCGGTCCCCAAATTACAGGTCTTTTTTGGATTTTCTCTTTCCGACATGTCTTCGTTGGCAAATATTCTAAAACTTTCCGTGATCCAGCTACTGGTCGGAATTGCGCTAGGAACGCTTTCTAGTATCCTGGCTATCAAGAAATACTTACAGATTTAGTTATGAAAGTTTATTTGTTACAAGATGTAAAAAGCCTCGGTCGCAAAGGTGAGGTTGTTGATGTCAATGACGGGTTCGCCCGTAATTTTTTGATAAAAAAGAATTTAGGCGTACAGGAAAATTCCAAGCTTGCCGACGAAACTCGCAAGGAGTTAAAACAAAAAGTCAGGCAGAAGGAGACAGAAGCAAAGCTGCAAAAAAAACTTCTCGGCAAGCTAAAAGGATTTAGTCTGTGTTTGAAAAAAACTGCCGCTGAGTCAGGCAGCCTCTATTCTGCCGTCAGGGAGGGAGAGATTGCCGAGGGGATCAGGCGAGAGTTGCAAATTCCTGCCAATTTATCTAATATAAAACTAAAGGAGCCGATTCATTCATTAGGCTCATTTTCGGTAAGATTCGCCGAAAAGGGGGAGTCGGTGGAATTTCAAGTTATTGTAGAAAAAGAACAATAAATTAATGTCCTACCACGTAAAGCCGAGAAAGGCTAAGAAACTCAAAACCAAATTTATCTTTATCTCCGGCGGTGTCATCTCCAGCGTAGGGAAAGGTGTCACCGCCGCTTCTATTGCGGCGCTTTTGGAGTCCCGTGGTTATAAGGCTGCTCCGGTAAAAATGGATATGTATCTCAATTACGATGCCGGAACGATCAGGCCTCAGGAACACGGAGAAGTTTTTGTTACCGATGATGGTATTGAAACAGACCAAGACCTCGGTAACTATGAGAGATTTATGAACGCTGATCTGTCGAGTTCGAATTTCGTGACCAACGGGCAGATTTATTTGAAAGTTATTCAGAAAGAACGAAATTTCGAGTACGGTGGCGAAGATGTCGAGATTGTGCCTCATGTGCCGGAAGAGATTATTTCACGCTTGGAAAAAGCTGCTCAGGAGCGTAAGGCTGATTTCGTAATTGCTGAAATCGGCGGCACAGTCGGGGAGTACCAGAACGTCCTTTACATGGAAGCAAACCGTATTATGAAATACCGTGACGGGCGAGATGTTCTGCACGTCCATGTGGGATATCTGCCGACTCCGCCCAGCGTTGGTGAAATGAAATCCAAACCTGTCCAGACTTCTGTTCGCATTCTCAACGGTAGCGGTATTCAGCCTGACTTCCTGATTTGCAGAGCTGAAAAGCCGCTCGATGATCGTCGTAAGTCTACCTTGGCCTGGATTACCAGCATCCCCGCTCCAAATATTATTTCTGCGCCAAACGTCGATACGATTTACAGAGTTCCGATTGTTTTCGAACAACAGAAACTCACCGATAAAATTTTGGAGAAGTTCAGCTTGCCAAAAGGAAAGCAGGATATGCGGCAGTGGAAGAAACTCCTATCTCAAATGGGCAGGATCAAGAAAGAAGTAAATATAGCAGTCGTTGGAAAATATTTTGAGACCGGTAATTTTAAACTAGCTGATGTATATATTTCCGTAGTTGAGGCCATAAAGCACGCTTCCTGGGCCAATGGTGTCAAGGCGAATTTGTCGTGGATTTCTAGTGCCACTGTCGAAAAGGACGGTGTAGAAAAAGTACTCAAAGGTTTCGATGGGATTGTAGTTCCAGGTGGTTTTGGGTCGCGAGGAGTGGAGGGAATTATCGATAGTATTCAATACGCGCGTACCAAAAAAATTCCTTATCTTGGTTTATGTTACGGTATGCAACTGGCGAGCATTGAATTTGCCCGCCATGTCGGGCGACTAAAAGGGGCCAATACTACCGAAGTTGACGCCAAGTCTCCTCACCCAATCATTCACATCATGCCAGACCAGGAGAAAAAACTTTTAAAAAGAGATTATGGCGCCTCAATGCGCCTGGGTGCATGGGACTGTGTGCTAAAGCCGGGTACAAAAGCGGAGAAGCTCTTCAACTCGATTGACTACGACATGAAAGGAAAAAATAAAATTGCTGAGCGTCACCGCCATCGCTATGAGTTCAACAACAAATATCGCGAGAAACTTGAAAAAGCTGGTTTAGTTATCTCCGGTACGACTCCGGACGGCAAGCTGGTGGAGATCATTGAATTACCCGACCACCCTTTCTTTATGGCTTCGCAATTTCATCCTGAATTCAAATCTCGACCCATGCGACCGCACCCTATGTTTTACGGTTTCATGGCGGCGGCGAAAAAGCATAAAGGTAAATAGCTTTAGACTAAAAGACTCCAATCGCGTGATTGGAGTATAAAAAAGAACCTCGGTGTCGAGGTTCTTTTTTTAGTTCACTTCTACGTAAGTTTTTCGCTTGAGGTTTCCTGTAAAGGAGGTCTTCATTTTTTTCTTGAATGCGACTACTCCATCTTTGGCTGCGTACAGAGTGTCATCGTTACCGCGTCTGACATTTTTTCCAGGAACATATTTTGTGCCACGCTGTCTGACAATGATTTGTCCGCTATTAACCTTCTGTCCGCCAAAGAGTTTTACCCCTAGGTACTTTGGCTGCGAATCGCGGCCAAGTTGTGTAGACGAACCTGCTGCCTTATGTGCCATACTATTTTAATCTAAAAGTGATAATTTCTCTTACAACGACCTGGTCCTTTCTATCATATATGATAGAGTTTCTGGGTGTTACCTTGAGGAAACTATATTTTTTAAGCATTTCCTCTGGAACAGGTGCTTCAATAAGATACCCAAGTTCTAGGATTTTGTCAACAGCTGGGAATGAAATGTAACCTTTTGCTGTTTTATAAGCAGGAAGAGCGGTAACGACGGTGCGACCAGGTTTGAGGATCTTTTTGATTTCCTTGAAAGCGTTGACGTAAACTTTCCCTAGTTTTTCGAAGTTTTCCCTAATCTCTTTATCTTTTGGGAGTTCCGAGTATGCCGGGCCGAGAGTTCCTTCGGTAATTACAGAGACTATTTCCAGGCCTTGGAAATGCTCGCTCATCTGTCCAACATCGCTTTGTTCGACTTTGAATTTACCCGGCGGGAGCTTGTAACGGTTACGGAACCAATTAAGGTTGCTTTCCGTAGCGTCGACCGCTTCCTTGAGGATGTCAGAGCCGAGGACCTTGAAACCGATCAGCATGGCTTCTTGCAGTACCGTGCCGGAACCGCAAAAAGGGTCTAGAATGTAGGCCCCTTTCATTCTTTCTTCAGGTGTATACTTTGCCAAGTTGATCATAATTTGTGCAACCTTCGGTGGTAACATGCCGATTCGTGAGTCGCGTGAAGGGCGCTGGTAGTCTCTCCTGCCATAATCGGCAAAATCTTGCACTGTTAGGGTATTGGCTATATATATTTTCTTCTCTGCTACCAAGAGGTCAATTTCCGCTCCCTTTTCCAGTAAGTGATTATTCGTTACAGCAACGGACGGTAGGGAAGTGGCAAATCCTTCTGGCTGTACCAAGCGGCAGGATACTCCTGCGTCTTGCAAGAGTTTTTTGATATCCATACCAACTCTTTTGACTTGTCCGCGCAGATTGGCTCGCTCATAGAGCGGGTACAGACTGACGCCGAATTGAATTTTTCCAGTGTACCCGCGTAAAAATTTATTTTTTAAAATTTGCGAATTAAAATACTCTTTTAGCGTGAAATTAAGATAGTCAGTAGACTTTTTCCTTTTAACCTCATCTCGAACCTCCATAATTTTTACTGTGCCGCCGAGGCGTTTTTGCAAACTTGGAACATCAATCTCTTCATCCACTTCGAGTAAAAGAATTTCCGTGAAAAGCTCGACGACCTCATATTTAACCCCGCGCCTGTCTAAGACAGACAGGATTTCCGCTAGTGATAATGTGTAGACTCTACCCAAATGAAAGGCTAATTTCATAAATTTACTTTTATAAAAATTCCTCCTATGATTAAACTGCTATGAATCAATGGTTCAAAGATACAAAAAATCAAGAGAAATTAGCTTTGATCGTCGGTTACATCCTCGTAGCCGTGCTCGCATTTGGACTCGGTCGTATCAGCAAATTCCCGAAAGCCAATCATAATTTGGAGGTTTTGGAGCTTGGTAATTCCTCTAATTTCAATTCTAACCCGAATATACAGGGAGCACAAACGATAAACTCAAATAGCAGCGAGGTTTTGACGCCGGTTGACGGTCAGTGCGGGGGCAAAATAAAAGGAAACATAGGTTCCTCTGGAAAGATTTACCATGTTCCCGGTGGGGCCTTCTATGACCGCACGGACGCGGAAGAGTGTTTTGCTACGGAAGCTGATGCTGTGACGGCTGGTTTTAGACGCAGTTCGCGTTAGGGTGAGTCTGTTTTACCAACGTATTCACCGCACCCAGGGCAAAAAATAACGTGTTTGTAGCTAAGATGAACGGCTGCGTCTCGTGCGTTATAAAAGCCTTCGTGGCTTTGTTCGCAATCCATGGCTGCTGACAGTCTTTCGTCCGGATTTCTTTCGTGCTCTGAGGCGAACTTACTTCCGCAGCGCGGACAGAAATTACAGCCAATACTTACTGAGGCGCCACACTGGCAAGTATTTGCATAGACAGCGGGAATTTGTCCGCAGGCAACGAGTATGTAGTTACGGCCCATTTGTATCCTCCTTTCGGACGCATTCTCTCATTTTTACAAACCAGAGTCAAAAAAAGAACCCGAGGGTTCTAGAGGTTACTGGATACGAACTGGGTGCAAGTCTTGTCCGCAATGGGGGCAAAAGTTTGTATTCCAAACATTCATCTGGACCAGGTACCCGCTTGATAGAAATTCTCCTTTCGGGTGTCCTTGCAGACAGAAGCTTTCTGCGAAGAAATGAGGAATCATGGAGTCATTGGATACGTCGAAATTTGAGTTCTCTGCACCACAATGACCGCAATACTGAAAAGAGCGAGGAAGCAGAGCTTCGCAATTGCGGCAGGCAAATTTCGACTTCGTTGGTTTTCTAGTTACTACCACTATATCCGAGAATCCTTCAACAGTTTCTACGTCCATTCTATTTTCCTCCCTTTGGCTCGCATTCTCTCATTTATTAAATTTTAAGTCAAAAAAACACCCTCAGTTCACTGGGGTGAGTAGTAGGGCGCAGTTTGGGCAGTAAATCAGGCGAGCATCTCTTTTTAGGTCTTCTACCTGAGTTGGTACGGGGCCGCGAAGCTCGTGGAGCATATTTAGATGCCCCTCCTTGCAATCTTCGCTTACATAGAGGAGCTGGATTGGCTCATATTTAGGTGAAAAGTATTCGTTCACCTCCCCGCAGCAAGGACAGTGTTTCCAAAAATGGAATACTCCTAGCCGGCAATTTGGGCAATATGTATATCCACGATCTTTCGCCTCGTTATGCACCGGAATAGTGACGCTCGAGGGCTTCTTTGCTTCTTGCTTCATTTTTCCCTCCTTGAATTAACTAATTTTCCCAGAACAGTAAAGCTTTGTCAATAAACCCGAAATCAGGTATACTTCGTGTACTGTAAAGAAGTACTCTACTGATTTTTATGTCATTTTTTAGCAAATTATTCGAAAGTGATCCGGTGGCCGAATTGAAACCTTTTGCGGAGAAAGTTAACGGTCTGGAAGCTGGATTTGAAAAGAAATCTCAAGATGACCTGCGTGCGTTGACGTTGGGGTGGCGCAAGGAAATTGAGTCTTCTGATTTTTACAAAGACCTAGAATCCGGGAATGAAGAGAGCAGGCGCAATGCTCACAGGGCTTTGAATAAATATCTGGACGGGATTTTGCCGGAAGCTTTTGCTGCGGTACGTGAAGCTGGTAAACGCGCGCTGAGCCAAAGGCATTTCGACGTGCAAATAATCGGTGCCACCGCACTTCATCAGGGCCGCATCGCCGAAATGAAAACAGGAGAAGGTAAGACATTGTCAGCAACTCTTGCAGTTTACCTGAATGCGCTGTCGGGCAAAGGCGTTCACGTAGTCACTGTCAACGACTACCTTTCTCGTCGCGACGCTTCATGGATGGGCCAGGTTTATGACTATCTTGGTTTGAGTGTTGGCGTGATTCAGCACGCCAACTCTTTCCGATTTGAAAAAGAAACCGAAGAAGTAATGCCGACTGACGGAACGTTGCCGAAAATGCAACGTGTGGTCTTGGATGTAAAAAATCTCCAACCTTGCTCGCGAAAAGAGGCTTATGCGTGTGATATTACCTACGGAACCAACAACGAGTTTGGTTTCGATTATTTGCGAGACAACATGGCCAACAGCCTGCAGCAGAAGTCGCAGCGTTTCCTCAACTACGCGATCGTCGACGAAGTTGACTCCATTTTGATTGACGAAGCTCGTACTCCGCTGATCATCTCCGCTCCTGACAGCGAGTCTACGGAAAAATATTTTGAATTTGCCAAATATGTCGAGAAGCTTGACGAGACGACTGATTACAATATCGATGAAAAGAAGAAATCAGCCGCTCTGACAGAAGAGGGTATTGCCAAGCTTGAGAAAATGCTAGGCGTGGAGAACATCTATGTCGACAAAGGCATTATCACCGTACACCATCTCGAGCAGGCGCTGCGTGCCAAAACTTTGTTCAAAAGAGACCGTGATTACGTCGTTCGTGAAGGAGAAATAGTCATCGTCGATGAGTTTACCGGACGTATGCTTCCGGGCCGTCGTTATTCAGAAGGCCTGCATCAAGCTATCGAGGCCAAAGAAGGCGTCGCTGTGCAGAGAGAGTCAAAGACGTTGGCGTCGATTACTTTCCAAAATTATTTTAGGCTCTACGCCAAGCTCGCCGGGATGACCGGTACTGCAAAGACCGAAGAAGAGGAATTTCGGAAAATTTATAGTCTGGATGTTGTCGTGGTGCCGACTAACAATCCGATTGCCAGAATTGACCAACCTGACGCGGTCTTCAAGTCTGAAAAAGGTAAATACGAGGCGATAGTGAAAGAGGTGAAGAGCAAGTACGACCACGGTCAGCCTGTGTTAATCGGAACGATTTCTATAGAAAAAAATGAAATGATTTCTGCGCTCCTTGCCCGGGCTGGAGTGCCGCATGAAGTTTTAAATGCAAAAAACCACGAAAACGAAGCAAAAATTATTGCCCAGGCCGGTCGAGAAAAAGCGGTCACCCTGGCGACCAACATCGCCGGCCGCGGAGTAGATATTCTGCTCGGTGGAGCGCCTTTTGACCAGCAAAGTTATGAACGAGTGAAATCTTTGGGCGGGCTACACGTGCTGGGTACCGAGAGACACGAGTCAAGGCGCATTGATAACCAGTTGCGAGGACGCAGCGGACGCCAAGGCGATCCGGGTTCGACACAGTTTTATGTGTCGCTCGAGGACGATCTGATCCGCTTGTTTGGCGGTGAGCGCGTGCAGAATATCATGAACACTCTGGGACTTCCCGAGGATATGCCGATCGAGCATTCGATGGTGAGCAGGGTCATCGAGTCTGCTCAGAAAAAAATCGAAGGGCTGAACTTCGATACTCGAAAGCACGTCCTGGAGTACGATGACGTGATGAACAAACACCGCGAAGTAATTTACCGCATCCGCAATCGTATCTTGCAGCCGGAAGCAAACCTCAAAGACGAGATTCTCGAAAAAGTGCGCCAAGAAATCCGAAACGTCGTGGCGATGTACACTCAAGGTTCTTCTGATGAGTGGAATATGAAGGAAATCTACGAGACGATGTTTACGATTTTTCCTTTTGACCGCAATGAAGCACAGAAATTCAAGACCACAGAAGAGCTCGAAAATCATTTCATCTCTTTAGCAGAAAAAACTTACGAGCAAAAAGAGGAGCATCTGACAGTTCCGGTTATGAGACAAATTGAAAAAATTGTCACATTGCAGTCTATTGACTCGCTCTGGGTTGAGCACCTAGATACTATGGAACACGTTCGTCAGAGCGTGAGGCTGCGCGGGTACGCGCAGAAAGATCCTCTGGTCGAGTACAAGCGTGAAGGACTTACACAATTTGAAAAATTGCTTTCAGAAATCGATCGGGGAGTAGTCTATACGATTTACAAAGTAGAACTGCGAACCAATACTCCCAAACAAACAGCCTATGATCAAATGTCGCAAGGACGACCAATAGAGTCGTCGGCAAAATCAGCAACAAAAATTGGCCGCAACGACCCATGCCCTTGCGGTTCGGGGAAGAAGTACAAAAAGTGCGGCATGCTCAATACAGAGGAGCATCAAAAGCTGATGAGTAAATAAGGTCATGCAGGTCGGGAGATTCTATGGGGAATGTGGTCATTAGAAAGTCAAATATTAAGCAGTTCTCTAACGGGAAAGGCATCTTCGCTGACAAGGATTTTCAAAAAGGCGAGGTGGTAATCCAGTACAACCTGAAACCGCTCACGGAAGAAGAATACGAGAAATTACCAGAAAGCGAAAAGGAATTTACTCATACTCATTGGGGGCAGGTATATCTGTATCCGGAGCCGGAACGGTATGTCAATCACTCCGATGACCCTAATACTTACCAGGATTTAGAAAAACAACAAGATATTGCGTTAAGAGATGTCAAAGCCGGAGAGGAGATATCGACAGATGCGAGCAAAGACAATATATAGTTTCTGTAAAGTTGATAATTAAAAAAATTTAAATAAAAAAACCGCTTATAGCAAAGCGGAGTTAGAACATATCAAGCACTGCGAGGGTCAGGACGCAGCAGACCACAAATACGGCAACCAGCCGTCGGAGTTCAACATCCCGAAGTGGTGTGCAAGATAAAGAAAAGCCAAAGGGCAGGCCCAGACAACGATCATGGCTAAAACTTTCATAACAGACTCCATGCGATCCTCCTTAGAATTGTACATTATAGCAATTTCGTAAACCGTATCAAATGAAGTTTAGTATATTTAAAAATTATTCCGAATTGATATACGGCTTTTCCTCTCGACAGGACGGGTCTATGAGTAGGCATACAGAAACGGAAAATCGAAATAAATTTTTCAATCAAAAAAATCTTGATCCCCAAAAAGTAGTTACCGCTGATCTCGAGCATGGAAACAAGGTCAGATTGGTGGGGAAGAGTGACGCGGGGAAAATGATTGTGTCTTGTGATGGTCTGATAAGCGATGAAAAAAATCTTTTTCTATCTGCGACTGGAGCGGATTGTTTCTTGCTCTATTTTTTTGACCCGGTCAAAAATGCTATCGGGATTGCACACGTCGGCTGGAGAGGGTTGCTTTCTGGTATTGTTGAAAACTCCGTATCAGCTTTTGGAAACAATTTCCAAAGCAACCCGGCAGACGTTCTCGTTGGCATCGGGCGCGGAATACGAAATTGCCACTTTGAAATCAGTCGGGAGGATGTGGGACTTTTCAGTAATTATCCAGAACAAATTCTAAATCGTAGTGATAATGTGTTTGTGGATTTACCGGAAATTATCAAAACAAAACTGTTAGCTTCGGGTATAAAACTGGAAAATATCGAGGACTGCGGGGAATGCACCTCTTGCCTACCTGATAAATATTTTTCTTACAGGCGCGATAAACCCGTCCGTCCAGAAGTGATGGTGGGTTATATAGGCATGAAATAAAAAAACCGAAGGCAGTCTGGTTGCTTTCGGTAAACTAGTCATCGGTATAGAACTCCAGCTCAATACCAGCGAGGCGTAGCATCAATGCTATTTTGATAAGCTGCCTCCACTGATTTAGAAGCAATTCATCCTCTCGCAGGAACTTTTTCCATTGGAGAAGAAGTTTTCTGAAGCGCATGTTTTCGAGGATTCTTTTCCTCATTCTTCGGCGATTTCTCTGAGTGACCATGGTCCCTCCTTGCAATTTCATTGTAAAATTATCTAGCGTGATTGTAAATTCGTGGGTCTTGATACTTGTTTTAACTTTGGTATACTGTCCCTATGTCAAAATCGCAGATTATATCCGCATTCATATCAATAATTGTTTTAGCGGCTCTTTCCGTCGTTCTGGCCTGGCCAGGAAGTTTTGGTATGTTCGGCGGCCTCGACTACAAGCTCGGTTTGGATTTGCAGGGCGGTACTGCGCTGACTTATCAGGGCAAACTTGATAGGGTTGCTCCAGAGGACAGAGAAGATGCTATGGCGGGTGTTCGCGATGTTGTTGAGAGGCGCGTAAATACTTTTGGTGTTTCAGAGCCATCGATCCGAATTTCCGGCGAAGACCGTCTAATAGTAGAGCTTCCTGGAGTCACCGAAATCGAACAGGCAGTCAATCTCATTGGACAAACTCCACTTTTGGAATTTCGCGAAGAAGATCCTGATTTTCAATTGCCAGAAGACCCGAATGCTTTGGAAGGGGTAGATCCATATTCGATTTTTAAACCTACAAAGTTAACCGGAGCGTATTTGCAAAGAGCTGAAGTGACATTTAGCTCGCAAACCTCGGGAGTGAACGAGCCGCAAATCTCACTGTATTTCAACAGCGAAGGCGCTGATCTGTTCAAAGATGTTACTGAGAGGAATCTCGGTCGTAGGGTAGCTATCTTCCTCGATGGGGAATTGGTAGTAGCCCCCTTTGTTCAAAGCGTGATAACAGATGGTCGAGCGGTGATCACCGGATCTTACTCGATCGAGCAAGCAAGAGAAGAGGCAACCAGGCTGAACTCAGGAGCGTTGCCGGTCCCGATAGAGCTGCTGTCACAGAGGAATATCGGACCGACACTCGGTAAGATTTCCGTTGCAAAGAGTTTATCCGCTGGCGTGATCGGACTTTTGGCGGTTGCTCTTTTCATGATGGCTTATTACCGATTGCCGGGATTGATCGCAGCTTTAGCACTGCTTATCTATGTCAGTATCTCGCTTTCTATCTTCCAATTGCTGAATATTACTTTGACCACAGCCAGCATCGCCGGATTTATATTGTCGATCGGTGTTGCAATAGATGCCAATATTTTGATTTTTGAAAGAACGAAAGAAGAATTGCGCCGAGGTAAAGAGTTTTTGACCTCTGTCGAAGAAGGGTTCAAGCGAGCTTGGCCATCTATTCGTGATTCTAACCTCTCGAGCTTGATTACCGCGGCCGTTTTGATTACCGGTGCTAGTTTTGTTCGCGGGTTCGCCATTACCCTAGGTGTTGGTATTCTTGTATCTATGTTTACCGCTATTACAGTGACTAGATCACTACTGATGGTTTTGACCTTGAACAAATCTTTCAACAAGCCGGAAACTTTTGGAGTAAAACCAGACCACAATGTTTAGTATTTCCAAACATTACAAAAAATATTATATCCTCTCCGGAACTCTTTTTCTGGCCAGTGTTCTGTCTTTGATCATATTCGGTTTGAAACCGGGAATTGATTTTACCGGTGGTAGTATTTTCGAGTTGAAATTTGAACAGCCTGTTACCAATACCAGAGCCGCAGAGGTTCTACAGAGTTTAGGTCTTTCTGATGTCACTGTGCAGCCATCGGACCAAAACGTGCTTATTATCAAAACCGAGTCTATAGATACTCAAGAAGAACGAGATGCGATTTATGCAGGCATTAGAGACCAGATTGGTAATTTCGAAGAAATACAGTCTGACTTTATCGGACCGGTAATCGGACAAGAGTTGGCGCGGAAGGCAAAATGGCAGACCTTGATCGTTATTTTGGGAATACTGCTGTTCGTTGCTTATGCTTTTCGCAACATCGGGCAGAGAAAATCAAACAAGGTAATCAGCTCGTGGCGCTTGAGTTGGGCGGCAATCGCAGCATTGATTCACGATATAGTAATTTTGTTAGGGGTATTTTCAGTTTTAGGACGCATCCAAAGTTTGGAAATCGACACCATGTTCATCACCGCGATTCTAACCACTTTAGGTTTTTCAGTGAATGATACTATAGTTGTTTTTGACCGCTTACGAGAAAACATGGAGAAGGAAAAAGGAGTTCATTTGTCTGAAGTCATCGACAAAAGCGTGATTCAGACTATGACCAGATCTTTGAACACTTCTTTTACCCTGCTGTTTGTTCTTTTGGCTTTGATTTTCTTCGGTGGGGAATCTATAAGTCATTTTGTACTTGCCATGATCATCGGGATTACCGTAGGAACCTACTCTTCGATCTTTATTGCTAGTCCGTTACTTTTGTCTTGGTCCAAGGAAGAGTAGTTATTCAAGGTCAGTTAGTAAAATCACATCTTAGCCAGTAAAATAGTCTGGGTATAACTCAGACTATTTTATTTGAATGTTTGACAAATAAAATATTTTATGCTATACTTGGTTTGAAATTATGAATTTAGCTGATTTTTGCCTTAATTATGCCACAAAACGGCGATACAAATTCAAACGATAAGTCAGGTGGTATTCTTGATACCATTTTAGAGTCTGAATACACACAGGCGCTTGCTGATTTTAACCCGGACAAACTTGTTTCGGAGTTTTTGGGCCTGCTGAAAGACCGAGAACGTGAGATTTTGTCACTTCGCTATGGCTTGGGTGATACTGAATCTCATACCTTGGAGGCCATTGGTAAAAAATTGAACCTAACGCGCGAACGTGTCCGCCAAGTAGAGAAAGATAGTCTCGATTTACTCCGTAAACAGTTGTCTGACGCGAAATTTGGCAAAGCTATGGGAGTAGTCAAAAAGACTATTGAGGACCATGGTGGTGCATTTGCCGAACAGGACCTCATCGACCATTTGCTTATCGGTGATAAAGACAGTCGCAAACGAAATGCTTTGATTTTGATGCTTGAGCTGTACGATGAACTGCATTACGCTAAAGAGTCAAAGGACATGCATCCAGCTTGGCATATCACAGGTTTTGAGTTCAGGAGATTAGATGATTTCCACAAAGAATTGAAGTTTATTTTAGAAGAGAACAAAAAACCAGTCAGTCTCGACGATCTCGTTTCCGCCTTCAAGAAAACCGAGTTATACCAAAGCAATCAGAAATTTTTTACCGATAAAGTTATCGAAAACTTGGTAAAAATTACCAAGAAGATTGAATCTAACCCTTTTGGCCATTACGGTCTGTCCCACTGGAGAGCTATTCAGCCGAAAGATGTTGGAGACAAAGCTTATTTAGTTTTACAAAATCTTGGTAAACCAGAGCATTACACCAAGATTACTGAATTGATTAACCAGCATAAGTTTGATAATCGTACCGCTTACAAAGAAACAGTCCACAATGAACTGATCATGGACCCTCGCTTTGTACTAGTCGGTAGGGGAATTTATGCTCTGACCGAATGGGGATACAAGAAAGGCGTTGTTTCCGACGTAATCAAAGAAGTTTTAGCTCAATCTAGTGAACCGATGGAGCGTAACAAAATTATTGAAGAAGTTTTAAAGAGACGTATTGTAAAAAGAAACACGATTTTAGTCGGTCTTGCCAACAAAACAATGTTTAAGAAAGTCGGTAAGAGCAAGTATACCTTAGCTGATTAAGTTTCTTTCCCTGAAACCAAAATAAATGGACATTTTTTCTACTTTCAGTTTGCTATTTCAATCAATCGCCTACCTTTACAACAAAGGTGGGTGGCTTGTTTTATTGATAACAGGTCTTTACCTTCTTTGGCAGATTTTCATCAATTACAATCAAAATGTATATTTAAACAAGTTTAACTGGATTACCCTTTCTATTGACATCCCGAAAGAAAACGAACAGACGTTTCTGGCTGCAGAACAAATTTTTGCCCAATTGCACTCGATTCACGAAGGACACTCTTTTGGTGAGAAGACCTTCATAGGAAAAGTAGTGATGTGGATTAGTTTGGAGATCGTGAGTTTTGGCGGGCAGGTTAAATATTTAGCTTACCTTCCGGATAAATATCGTGACCTTTTGGAAGCAGCTGTCTACGCACAGTATCCTGACGCGGAAATCAAGCCAGTCGAAGACTATATGAGAAATGTTCCCCAGTATAATCCCGACAATTCTTATTACGATGTTTGGGGCTCAGAATTCACGTTGGTCAAGGAAGATGCTTACCCTATACGCACTTACAAGTATTTTGAGCACCAAGCCTCACAGATTATTGTTGATCCACTAGCAGGCGTGCTCGAAGCGTTGTCCGGGATCAAACCTTATGAGATGTTGGGGATTCAGATCATGATCAGGCCAGTCGATGACAAATGGAAAGACAAGGCTCGAGATCTTATAAAAGAGTTAAAAGGTGAGAGAAAAGAATCCTCAAAACCTAGTTTTTTGGGTGAGGTGGTTTCAGGTGTACTTGGCGGGCTGACCGGGATTATTTCAAGCGCGGCAGGGGTCGGGGAAGCAGAGGCAAGCCCCAGCGTCCAAGAGTATGAGCCGCCGAGTAAAATGATGCACTTATCTCCGGGAGAAAAAGACGTGATTACCGCTATTGAGTCCAATATTTCCAAAATTGGTTACGAGACAAAGATTCGGGCTATGTATTTGGCCCCAAAAGAAAAATTCCGCGGAGAGGTAAAAGGCGTTCTGATCGGAGCGTTCAAGCAATTTACTGATTCCACTCTCAACGGTATTCGACCGGATACGAAAAAGACTTGGACCGGTATTAACCCGAGATATTTTCCATCTCTGGAAAAACCTTTTATTGATTATTTTGTAAAAATCAGGAAGAAAAAAATTGTTCGTTTCTATAAACACAGGAAGTTTAGTTTTGGCCGCAAACCCTTTATATTTAATATTGAGGAGCTGGCCACAATCTTTCACTTCCCGATAATCAACGTGAAGACACCGCAGCTGACTAAGACAGAAATCAAAAAGTCAGAAGCTCCGCTTAACCTACCAACTTTGAAATAAAATGGAAAATTCTATTACTCTCTTAGGAAAAACCAGTTTTCGGAACAAAGAGACACCTTTTGGCATCAAACGTGATGACCGGAGGCGTCATGTTTATATCGTCGGAAAAACTGGTATGGGAAAAACGACTCTGCTGGAAAATATGGTCATTCAGGATATCTACAACGGCGAAGGAGTTTGTTTTGTCGACCCTCACGGCGATATGGTAAAAAAAATTCTCGACAATATTCCAAACCATCGAGTCAACGATGTGGTTTATTTTAATCCTGCCGACCTCGACCATCCGATAGCTTTCAACGTTTTGGAAAATGTTGACCCACGTTACAAACATCTCGTTGCCTCCGGGTTGATGGGTGTGTTTACAAAGATTTGGGCAGGCGTATGGTCTGCTAGAATGGAATACATTCTCGGTAACACTATTTTGGCGCTTCTCGACTCTCCGGGTAATACCATGCTTGGGATTTCCCGAATGCTCGTCGATAAGCAATACCGGAAGAAAATCGTCAGTAACGTCAAAGATCCGATGGTTAAATCTTTTTGGATCAACGAGTATGCCAACTACAATGACAAATTCCGCAACGAAGCGATTGCCCCGATTCAGAACAAGGTCGGGCAATTCCTTTCTTCATCTGTAACTAGAAATATTGTTGGTCAAACAAAGACTGCTCTGGATTTACGCAGTATTATGGATCAAAAGAAGATATTGCTAGTAAATCTTTCAAAAGGTGAGGTAGGGGAAGACAACTCTGCTTTGCTGGGAGCAATGCTTATTACTAGGCTACAGCTGGCAGCGATGTCACGCGTGGATATAGAAGAGGAAGAAAGAAAAGATTTTTATCTATATGTCGACGAGTTTCAAAATTTTGCTACGGAATCTTTTGCGACGATACTTTCTGAGGCGCGCAAATACCGGCTTAACCTGACTATCGCTCACCAGTACATCGGACAATTGGTTTTCGAACAAAATACTAAAGTCCGGGACGCGGTATTCGGAAACGTAGGTACCATGATAGTTTTCCGTGTAGGAGCAACTGATGCAGAATTTATGGAGAAAGATTTTGAACCTGTTTTTACCATCAACGACCTGATCAATCTGCCAAAGTACCAGGTCTACATTAAACTCATGATAGACGGGGTGACGTCAAATCCTTTTTCAGCGTCTACCTTACCTCCAGTCTCTCACCCCACAGGAAACATGGAAAAAGTTATAAAAGTATCCAACGAAAGATATGGTAGTTTAAGATCTTCAGTTGAAGACAAGATTACTCGGTGGATGGGGCAGGATTTCTATCAACAGCAGGCTTTGGAGGAGTCAAAAGGATCTGGTTTGACCGAAGATGATGTGCGATTTCGCCACCCGGAACTAGAAGAGAATAATCAGAAAGACCTTAAGCAAGAAAAAGCTAAACCGAACCATAAATCAAATGATATTTGGGATAAGGTTTTGGATGAACAAGGGAAAAAAGCTGTTGACGAAAAACCAGGAGATGATGATAAACCCCCGGAAAACAAGCAAAAGCAAAAAATAAGGTTTTAAAATTTGACAGACAAAAACACTCTGCGCAATAATAAAGGCAGAGTGTTTTGAATTTTGACCGTTGAAACCAAAGGTCGAAACAAAAAAAGTCCGCTTTCAGGAAACTGGAAGTGACTTAAGGAGGGAGTCGTATGACCCGCACATATGACTGGTATACTTGCGAGGTTTGCGGCCATCATAGAGAGCGTCCGGGCATCTGCCCGTATTGCAAACTGGAAATGGTCTTGGTAAACGAAGAGCACGAGCTTGAATTGGAGCTGGTGACAGCAGGTAGCCAGAGACAAATAACTTCAAGAAGTGAATAAATGATTGGAATCTGTATGTTATTGTGAAAAGACCAGCATAGGCTGGTCTTTTCATTTGTAGAGCTTTTTGCTATAATCGTTAGTTGAATTTATGAAAAAGAATAAAGCAAAAAAAGTTTTCCTGGCCATGTCAGGAGGGGTAGATTCCTCAGTTGCTGCGGTAATCTTGCTGCGACAGGGTTTTGATGTGACGGGGGTTTATATGAAAAATTTTTCGGAAGAAAGTTTCGACGGAAAGTTTGCCGAGTACTGCCCTTGGAGGAGAGATTTGGCCGATGTGAAAAAGGTTTGCCGGATTTTGAAAATTCCTATGAAGGTTTACAATTTTGAAAAAGAATACAACCGTAGAGTTATTGACGACTTTTTTGAAAAAGAGAGGAAAGCTTTGACTCCAAATCCAGACGTGGTTTGTAACAACGAGATCAAATTCGGACTGTTTTTAAAAAAAGCGCTATCTGACGGAGCGGATTTTATTGCGACCGGACACTACGCTAAAATTACAGAAAAAAAATTGAGGACTGGAAAACAAAAAGTTATTGTCAGGGCCAAGGATTCAAACAAAGACCAGACTTATTTCCTGTGCGGACTGAAACCCTCGCAGATTCAAAAAGCTTTGTTTCCTCTTGGCAACTATACCAAACCAGAAATTCGAAAAATAGCGCGGGCTTCAGGGTTGCCGACCGCTGAGAAACAAGAGAGTATGGGGATTTGTTTCGTCGGGGAGGTTGATTTTGAAGAATTTCTCAAAGCCCGTATCAGTGAAACTCCGGGAGAAATCGTCGATACACAAGGGAAGATTCTGGGTCTACACAAAGGTTTGTCTTTTTACACCATCGGGCAGAGGCAGGGGCTCAATATCTCGGGTCCGGTGCCGTACTATGTAGTAAGAAAACTCAAAAAGAAGAATCAGCTGGTTGTCGTCTCAGGCTCAAAAGCTTCAGAACTTTTTGCTAGAGCTGTTGAGGTCACCGGTTTGAGCTGGGCGGTTGCCAACCCTGGCAGGTTGCCACTTAATTGTCGGGTATCGATTCGGTATCGTCAAAAACCACAAAACGCAATTTTGAGACAGAAAGACAAGAAAGTCATCATCGAATTCCGATCACGGCAAAGAGCGATTACGCCAGGCCAGTATTGTGCGATTTATGATCGAAGGCTATTATTGGGGGGAGCAGTAATAAAACACGAATATGTCTGAAACAAAGCAGGAAGAATATACAATTTCCGCCAAAGACCTCAAAGAAAAGGTCGAAAAACTTATTGAAGAGGGGAATGCCCGCAAGATTACTGTCAAAAACAAGGACGGTAACGTCATTATGGTAATTCCCGTAAATGCTGCGGTAGTAGGTACTGTCATTGCTCCGACCTTGGCTGCTGTTGGCGCAATCGCCGCTTTCCTGACCGAATGCACATTGGTTATTGAGAAGAAATAAAACAACATTTAGTCTGCTCTATTTTCTGTTAACTCTAGCTCTCTAGTGTGGTAGAGAATAGGTGAGATTGTCTTTTAGATAAAAGTTTTAGAGAAATTTTTCGCCTCGACTTGGCTAGGCAGACTGGTCGCCTGAACAATACAAACAGAGAAAGCTATTTAATTCAAAGAATAAAAAAAGCCCTAAACAATATTGCCGGGCCGGGTTGGAGCGTCTGGTCGACGGTCGAGGTACCGGCCTGCAATAGCCGGACGTTCTTCAAGGATAATGTTTAGGATCTGTCTCGTCCTGTTTAATCGTATCCTTTTGTCATATCGCAGGCAATATTCTTGAAAGGTTTCCCATACGTCATCGTCTGACCAATTTGGATCGCTTGCCTTGCGAGCGACCTCTAAACGCAATCGCTCTTGCGCGTCGTAGTGAGGATTGAAGCTTTCAGCTACACTATCAAACAGCCCGTTCTTAGCAGAGAACCAGAGCTGATGACAAAAAAGCTTAATCTCCTTGAGCATTTTACCTCCTGCAAGGAAATCAAATACTACAATATTATTTCGTTTTTGTCAATCATTTTATGCCTATCGGTAAAAACTTTAATTTTGAAAAAATTAATTAATAAACGTTACCTTTTTGTATCTTAGGGTTTGACAACGGCCTTGCGGTTTGTTATTATTATCGCATTGCAAAAATATTTACATTTTATAAGTAATTTTAGCCATTTATATCAGCTCAACGACGGGGTAATCAAGACAGCCCTGCAGCAAAAAAGGATGTAATTGAGCTCGAAGGTAAGGTTGTAGAAGCCTTGCCAAGTGCTCAGTTTCGTGTACTTTTGGAAAATGGTCAAACGGTTTTGGGCTATATTTCGGGTAAGATGCGGATGTTCCACATCAGGATTTTACCAGGCGATAAAGTTACTTTAGAAATGACCCCATATGATTTGACTCGGGGTCGGATAATCAAGCGTCTATAATCAAATGAAAGTCAGAGCATCAGTTAAAAAAATGTGTGAAAAGTGCAAAGTAATCAAGAGAAAAGGCGTTGTTCGGATTATTTGTAGCAATCCGAAACATAAACAGCGCCAAGGTTAATATTTATGGCAAGAATTGGCGGAGTAACCCTCCCAAAAGAGAAAAGAATTGAAGCAGCACTCCCTTATATTTACGGAGTAGGTTTAAAACGGGCGCAAATCGCTTTGGCAGCAACCGGGATTGATCCCAACAAGAGAACGAAGGATTTGTCCGAGGCGGAAGAAAATAAGCTACGAACTTTTATCGAGAAAAACTACAAGCTCGAAGGACAGCTCAGGCAGGAAGTGATGATGAATATTCGTTTGATGAAGGAAATCGGTAGTTATCGAGGAATGCGACATTCAAGAGGTCTTCCAGTACGCGGTCAGCGCACGAAGACCAATTCACGTACTCGTAGAGGGAATGTCCGCAGAACAGTTTCTAGTGGTCGCAAATCAGCAAATGAAAAAACCTAATTTATAGAACATGGGTGAACAAAAGGTAAAAACTCTCCAAGGAGACGAGCTCAAGTCGATCAAGGAAACCGGTAAGAAAAAGTCCAAGAAGAATCCAAAAGGACGAATCTATATCCACTCGACTTACAATAACACCATCATTACAGTCACTAATGAAACAGGTGATGTTTTGACTTGGGGCAGCGCTGGTATGATTGGTTTTAAAGGGTCTAAGAAATCCACCCCTTATGCCGCTCAAAGGACAATGGAAGAAATTGGTAAGAAGATCAAGGACATGGGAATGCAAGAGGTGGAGATTTATGTCAATGGTATTGGAACCGGTAGAGATTCTGCGATCAGGGCAATGATGGGCAGCGGGATGAATGTAAAAACTATACGAGATCTAACCCCAGTTCCTCATGGGGGAGTGAGAAAGAAGAAACCAAGAAGAGTATAATATGGCACGACACACAGGACCAAAATCAAGACTATCCCGGAGAGTTCGCGCTCGTCTTTTTCCAAAAGACGACAAAATTTTAACAAAGCGGAATTATCCGCCTGGAATGCACGGGCAAAAAAGATCTCGCTCTTCTGAGTATGGTGTTCAGCTGCTTGAAAAACAGAAAGCGAAGTGGCAATACGGGTTAATGGAAAAACAGTTCCGCAAGTATTATGAGCAAGCTGCAAAAAGAAAAGGTCAAACCGGAGCTCAATTGATCCAATATCTTGAGGCTAGACTAGATAATGTTGTTTTTAGACTTGGTTTTGCTCAGACTCGTCCGCAAGCCAGACAGATCGTGTCACACGGTTTTATTCAGGTTAACGGGAAAAAGGTTAGTATCCCTTCATACCAGGTCAAAGCGGGAGACGCTGTTGCGGTTCGTGAGGGGAAGAAGGCCACAAAATATATGCAAATTCAAAAAGCCATCGTGGCCAAGCACAAAGCTCCCGACTGGCTTCAGCTAGATGGTAAAAATTTAAGCGGCAAGGTAGTAAGTCTGCCGACGCCGGAAAGTATTGATTCAGAAATCAATACTCAGCTTATCGTCGAGCTTTATTCACGCTAGTCAAATAAACTAAAAAATATGGATCAAATCCCTTTACCAAAAAGTTATAAATTCATCAAAGAAGACCCGACCGAGTCGGTCTTTGTGATTGAACCTTGCTATCCAGGCTATGGCGTGACGATGGGTAACGCACTACGAAGAGTATTGCTTTCATCTCTTCCTGGGGCGGCGGTAACTTCAATTAAGATCAAGGGCGTCGATCATGAATTTTCTACCATCCCTAATGTAAAAGAAGACGTAGTTGATATTATTTTGAATATCAAAAAGTTAGCTGTTCGCTCTCACTCTGCCGAACCGATAAAAATTACACTTAAAGCTAAAGGTGATAAAGAAGTCACTGCTGCGGATATCCAAAAACAACAGGACATTGAAATCGCAAACCCGGATTTGCACATTGCTACTTTGGATGGTAAAAACGCCGAGCTTGAGATAGAGATGGTCGTAAAGCAAGGTCGCGGTTACGTACCGGTAGAGACGCGCGAAGAGGAAAAACTTGAGATCGGAATGATCGCTATTGATTCAATCTATACTCCCGTTAAAAACGTAAACTTCAGCGTTACTTCAGTTCGTGTTGGAAAAATTACTAACTACGAAAAGTTAACCATGACTATTACCACCAACGGAACAATCACCGGACGAGAAGCATTGGACCAGAGCGCTGAAATTCTAATGTCTCATTTCCAGCTTTTGAAAGGTGATTCGATGAACAATGATCAAAAAGAAGAAGTCATAGAAAAAAAGGTAGCCAAGGAAAGTTCTGACTCTGTCGAGATGGTAGAGGACAGCTCCCCTGAATCAACAGAAGCAGCAGAAGCCTTGCTAGGCCTAAACCTATCCAGACGGTCTTACAACGCTTTGCAGAAAAGCGGAATTACTACAGTCAACCAGCTCAAGGAATTGACCAGCGAACAGTTAGAGAAAATTCAAGGTCTGGGTGAGAAGTCGATAAAAGAGATTTCTGATACTATTCAAACCCTAAACAAGTAAACTAGCAATGAGGCACAAGAAGAAGAAAAGTTTTGGTTTAAAGCGTGGTCCAGAGGAAAGACTGATGAAGTTGATGTCAGCAGCTCTTATTTTGCATGAGCGTATCGAAACCACTGACAAGAAAGGTAAGTTGGTTCGTAGCAATGTAGAAAAACTTATCACTAAAGGAAAATCAGAAAATTTGCATCAGCGAAGACAGATTTTTTCAGCGTTACCTAAAAATGCCGCCAAGAAAGTATATGAGGTTTTAGGACCGAAGTACAAAGACCGCAAAGGCGGCTACACCCGAATTTTGAAACTAGGAAAGATGAAAGACGGTACGACCAAAGTAAGCGTTGAATTTGTATAAATATGAGTACGACACTGATAAAAACTAAGGATATAAAGCGAAAAAGGTATTTGATTGATGCCAAGGATTTCACCTTGGGTCGTTTAGCAACCCGGGTTGCAACAGTTTTGATCGGAAAAAACCAGGTTAATTACACGCCGCACATTGATTCCGGAAATTTTGTAGTTGTCGTTAACGGGTCGCAGATCAAGTTTAGCGGTCGAAAATTTGACCAAAAAGAGTATACTCGTTTCTCAGGTTATCCGGGCGGTATTACCAGAACAAAGCTCAAAGACTTGATCGAAAAACGTCCTGATTTTGTTATTGAAGAAGCTGTCCGATTAATGCTTCCCAAAAACCGTTTGCAAAAGCATCGTTTGAGGAGGCTAACTATAGTAAAATCTGATAAAACCGATCTTAAAATTGACGAGCAAATTAAGTAATAGATTATGGTAACGGCAAAGCCAAAAAAGGAAACTACTGCAAAACCAGCCCGCAAGACTGCTCGCAAACCTAAGGCAGTTGCAAAAACCCCTGTTCATCATGCTGAGGAAACAAAGCATACCCCGGTACACCAGGAAACTCAAGGGAAAAAAGGGGACTTTTCAGGCAAGTATTTTTACGCAATCGGACGCCGCAAGAGTGCTATGGCAAAAGTTAGGGGATATGAAAGCGGTAAGGATATTATCGTTAACGAAAAACCGCTGTCGAAGTATTTTCCAACTATAGATTTACAAAAAATTGTAACTAGCCCCTTAAGTACATTAGGCTTAGAGGCTCGTATTGGTTGGAAGATCAATGTTGCCGGCGGTGGTATACACGCACAAGCTGAAGCAGCTCGTCATGGAATTTCACTCGCACTGATACTGAGAAATACAGAAGACAGACCAACTTTGAGAAAAGTAGGTTATCTGACACGAGATCCGAGAGTCAAAGAAAGAAAGAAGCCAGGACGCAAAGGCGCACGCCGAGGTCCGCAATGGTCCAAACGTTAATCAAAAAGCCCCACACGGGGCTTTTTTGTAAATCTTTTCAATCCCAGGCAAACCTGTAAGCCGAGTTCTGTACTGATTTTGTCCATCTGAACTTCAGACGGGGTTTACAATATCGCAAGTGTCCGCCAGAGGCGGACTGCAATTTTGTAGTCACTCGCTTAAGCTCGTGAACAAGATTAGCAGCAATCATCTATCTGCTCCTGACATTGCTGACAGGATGGAGCGGCCGACCTTTCTTGGCCTTGCACTCCAGTATGAGTTTAGCCGTTTCACCTCCGTAGTTACCTACGGAGCTCATCCTAAATGAATAGGATGCTTTGGAACTTTCGCACCAAAGCGTCTCTGCTCGCATCACTAGGCTTGGCCCAGCCCTTTCATCCCTACACAAACATTTGTTGTTGTGCTGAACACGTAGTTTTAGTACAGCAAAATAAGTTTGTGTGTAGAAGAAAGAGCTGGGTTGTTCCTGATGGGAATTACCCGCTACCGTTTTTCAGTAACTCTATAGAAGGTTACCAAATTAGTGCTCGGACTTTCCTCCCCGTGATAATTTCACGGAGCGATTGCTCAGTTTACCTGGGAATGGAAAAATTCAGTTGTTAAAGTAAAAAAATAATAGCATAAAGTTCAAGATTAGTCAAGATATAAAAAAAGCCCACGCTTGCTTGCGTGGGCCATGAAGCCGTTTAACGGCGGAGCTGGCGGACTTGGATGCACCTCTCCAGTCCCATACCGTACCAGAGGCACGGATTGCGGGCCGTAGAAGTGCAGTTACCTCGCCTACAGCTCATAAACCTTTCACCGTGGAAAAGTAAGGGCTGCATCCCGATCTGGACTAGGCGAACGATATCTTCAAGCGGCTGTTCTGTTGGGGGAACCTCGGGGGCCGACAAAGATCCGTTTAGGATGTACTGGGTTTGGTTGCCTGGCCAGTAGAACCTGTTTTCCTGACCGAATCCTTGAGAGGAGAGAGCCTTGCGGCACACTTCCTGCCCCGGACTGATTGCGCCTTGTGCGCATAGTTCTCCATAGCGGAGAGCTCTCACTATGTCAGTGAAGTGGCAATGTTGCCAAACTCCACTCATGTGATTGGTGTAGATTTGGACTTGCCCTGATGATTTCTTCTGCACCAGGACGTCAGGCCGCCCTACTTTCTTGGTACGGAAGAATCTCTGCCACATCGGGTTATCAGACTCGATGGCCGAGATTTTACCCTTAACACCGCGAGCGACGTCGAACTCGATTGTCCGAACAGACGCCAGTTCCTCACCGCAGGCGAGGAACATCCTTTGAGTCTCGAGTTTGGAAACGATCGCCCACCCGATCCAGTGATCAAGCTGTTCCGCACCTAGGAAGGACGAGGCGTCGTTTGTCAGGCTCAGTAGGCCGAACTGGTCGACTTGTTCTGCCTTAGTGGCGCCGCCAACATCCTGCAAGAGGCCGAATATCCAGGGGTGGTTCGGCATCCGAAGTTCGTTGGCCGCTGCGGCGAAAGCGTTGTCACCTTTTGCAAGGCAGCGCTCAAGCATTTCTGCCCGCTCCTGCTTAGACTTGTGTACGGCAAAGTACTCTATCAAGTACTTAGCCGCAGTAGAGTGAAAGACGGTAAAGTCTCGCCGAGGATTTTCTCCTCGTTTCAGTCGTTCATACAGTGCCAGGATGGCGATAGAAGCCCACTCGATGACTTCTCTGCCGTCCATGCCGCTCTGGTGAGCGTCCTTGACGAGCCGAGAAATCTCCAGGGGGTGCGCGTTTGGGTTGGTATCCATTTCGAGCGCATGTGCGACGATTGTTGTCCAGGCGGGGTTGCCTTTCAAGCCAAGGTGGTCGCACATCAACGTGGAAGCGCATTCTCCTTCCTTGCGACCGTTGGTTGTGTGCTCGTCGATTGTGACGCTGCCACCAGGAACTCCGATCGACAAGACTCCGTTCGACGGTGGCTCGATGTTTCCTTCGGGGTTGGGGCTGATGAACTTGATAGGCGCGGCCTCGATGCCGGGAAACAAATCCCGGCCACAGGAGACGGCCATGACGTAGGCCAGGACCTCATCGAAATGAGGTAGGGGATGCATGGTCACGGTTGTGACTTGCATAGGAGTATTTTTCGCGTGCATTTTTCCTCCTTGCACTATTGAAAAGAAAGCCATACACTCGTCTGAATGCAGACACTAAATTATGATATTAAAGTTAAATTTTGTCAAGAGTTTCAGTTTCTAAACTTGCTGATTTTTGCTAGAATTAGCTAGATACTATGAAGAGATCAGAGCTTGTTTTTAATATAATTTCCATATTTGTCGACTCGGCGCTTATCATCATCGCTGCGTCTCTTGCGTATTTTTTGAGGTATAGGGTAGAGAGCTTCCTCCCACAATACCCGATAATTTTTGATTTATCTTTTGCCGAATTTTTCCGAAATTCGATGATCGCTCTGCCTGTCATTCTTCTTTTCTTCTCTTTCAACGGCTTATATACCATGACCAGCACACGAGGCTTTCGCGAAATTCTCTACAAAGTAGCAACCTCGGTTTCCGTAGCCCTGATGCTCTTTGTGGCCTTGTACTTTTTTAACCCGCAAATTTTTCCTTCCAGGCTTATCGTTTTGATGAGTTGGATTTTTACAATAGTTTTCGTTGGAGTGGGTCGCTTGACTTTGTTGTATCTAGAGAGATCTTTTTTGAAACGCGGTATCGGACTCCATCGATTGGTTTTAGTCAAAGCCGGTGATAAAGATTTCGGGTTGCAGCAAAAGATTGCTACTCATCCCGAGTTTGGGTACAAGATAGTTGCTGCCATTGAAGGTGTGGGTGACGTGGCAACACAGCTTGAAAAAATTGATGCTCAGATAGGGATTGATGAGATCATGCAGGCGAATCTCGATTTGGATCGCGATAGTAACGAGAAACTCTTGAAATTCGCCCGGGACAGAGGAATAGTTTTTAACTATGTTCCTAGCATCATCGATTCTCAGAAATCAAACATTAGCGCGGCTGATCTCGCAGGTATTCCACTACTGAGACTTCGAGGAACTCCACTCGAGGGCTGGGGGAAAGTGGTCAAGAGAGTTTATGACGTAACTTTTTCTACCGTGTTTCTAGTCCTGCTCTCACCAGTGTTTTTACTGGTAGCGCTTGGAATCAAACTTACTTCGCCAGGGAAGGTTTTATATGTTCAAGATCGATACGGGGTAAAAGGTGAGTTCAAATTTTTTAAATTTCGAAGTATGCATCAGCATTTGTCCGTCGGTGAAGATTATGGAGGAGCTGACGCGCAGAAGGAAAGAGAAAAGCTTTGGAGTCAGAATGCTAGAAAAGGGCCTTTCCTTAAGATAAAAAATGATCCGCGGGTTACCAGGTTTGGTAAATTTATTCGCCGAACCAAGCTCGACGAGTTACCTCAGCTTTTTAATGTTTTCAACGGGTCTATGAGTCTCGTGGGTCCCAGGGCTCATGTCACCGAGGAAGTGAATCTCTATATCAAAGATTATCGCAGGCAATTTACACTCAAACCAGGAATCACTGGACTTGCTCAGATTAACCAAGTGAACAATCCAGAGCTGTCGTTTGAAGACGAGATGAGGTTCAATACTTTCTATATAGAGAATTGGTCAATCTGGCTCGATTTTTCAATAATTTTTCGAACTATTATTGTTCTGTTCCAGAATGCCACTAAACCAAAAGACTACTAACCCAAAAGTTGCACTGGTTCATGATTTTCTGACGCAGTTAGGTGGTGCGGAGCGGGTTTTGGACGAATTCCACGAATTGTTCCCTCAAGCTCCTATTTTTACTCTCGTTTACGACGAGAAAAAAACCTTGGGTAAGTACAAGGACTGGAACATTAAAACAAGTTTTATACAAAAGCTTCCCGGGGGAGTTTCTCATTACAAGTGGTATCTTGCACTGATGCCGTACGCGGTGCATAGTTTTGACCTCTCAGGGTTTGATGTTGTACTTTCGGATGTTTCCGCTTTTGCCAAGGGTATAAAAAAACCTTCGGGCAGTCTTCATGTTTCCTATTGTCATACTCCGACCAGATATCTTTGGCAGGACAAAGAAAGCTATCTTGCCTCTCAGCAAATTCCTGGCTGGATCAAGCTTTTGGCCAGACCGCTGCTATCTTATCTTCGAAGATGGGATTACCGCGCTGCTCAGAAAATAGATGTCATTATCGCAAACTCTACCGAGGTAAAGACAAGGATAGCCAAATACTATAAGCTCGACTCGGAGGTGATTTACCCTCCCGTTGATTCAAGTTTTTTTGTTCCGACAGAGAGCCCGGTGAGGGATTACTTTTTAATTGCCGGAAGACTAGAACCTTACAAAAAGTCGGAACTTGCAATCGAGGCTGCAACTCAACTAGGCTTGCCGGTTCGGGTCGCGGGGACTGGTACTATGTATGAAAATCTAAAAAAGCGCTACGAGTCAGACAATGTGAAATTTTATGGTCGCGTCAGCGACGAAAAACTGCGCTGGCTATATCAAAATGCAAAGGCGTTGCTTTTCCCCGCTAAAGAAGATGCTGGTATCGCAGTGCTCGAGTCTCTAGCGTGCGGAACTCCAGTGGTCGCTTATCGCCGGGGAGGCGCTTCAGAGTTTGTTAGAGAAGGGGTCGACGGATTGTTGGTAAGTGAGCAGTCAGTAGAGGCCTTCAAGGAAGCAGTGGAAAATTTTTCCAAGCACCAGTTTGACTCTTCAATGCTTCGAGCCCAGGCGCGCGCTTATGATAAAAATTCGTTCCGCAAACGCATCTATCAGATTCTTATCTCAAGATATGAGAATAGGAGTTGACATCAGAACTTTATCCGAAGGCAAAACTAGTGGGGTTGAGGTTTATACAACCAAGCTTCTCCAAAGTCTTTTCGCACTTGATAAGGAAAATAGTTACATTCTTTTTTCCAATTCGTTCAAAAAAAAGATTTCATTATCTAAGGGTTTTTCCTTTGACAATGTAGTTTTGAAAGCTTTTAATTATCCAAACAGAATTCTCAATGTGTTGCTTAGGTATCTGAACTTTCCTAAATTAGACCGATTGGTCGGCGGTGTGGACCTATTTTTTTCACCGCGATTTTTATTTTCCGCATTCAGCAAAAACTGCCGTTTGTTAGTAACTGCTCATGACATCTCTTTTCATCACGCCCCCCACTTGTTTTCCCGTAGGCAAAGAATTTGGCACTGGATAATCGATGACAAAAAAGTTTTCAAAAGAGCAAATGCTATTTTAGCCGTATCCGATCATACCAAAAAAGATTTGGTAAACTTTTTTGGAATCCAAGAATCCAAGATTTTTAAAGTCAGTCCTGGGGTTGATCACGATCAATATTCACCTGTCAAAAAAGACTCTGATCAATCTTTTTTTAGTAGGCATAGATTGAAAGAAGGTTACTTGCTCTATTTAGGTACATTGGAACCGAGAAAAAATGTTGAGAGTATTATCGCAGCTTATGAAATTTTTCGTAGCTCCAAAGCTGGCGGCCCTCAATTGGTTATTGCTGGCAATAGAGGTTGGCTCTATGAGAAATCAATTGAAATGATTCATAAATCCAAATATGTCCGCGATATAGTTGAGTTGCACAGTCTTTCTGAGGATGACAAGCCAGCGCTTTACAGAGGTGCTAAACTATTTCTTTTCCCTAGTTTTTATGAAGGTTTTGGTTTCCCCCCGCTAGAAGCGGAAGCATGTGGAGTGCCTTGCGTTGTGTCTCATAACTCAAGTTTTCCTGAAGTATTAGGGGATAGCGCAGTTTACGTGAACCCTTTTCGAGTTTCTCAAATTGCTCGTGCTATAGACGAGCTATATAATGATAGCGAGTTTTATGAGCAAAAAAGAACTCAAGGAATTACTAATGCCAGAAGGTTTTCTTGGAACAAGTCGGCGGAAGAAGTGCTGGCGGTTATACAATCATTGAAGAAAATATGAAAAGAATTGCTATAGACATGAGAATGGGGGGTAAAAATTTCGGCATCGGTCGATATGTCACTGAATTAGCTGACGCGTTATTGACCTCCGGCACCGAGTTTAAGTTTACTCTTATTTTTGATAAAAATTTTAATAAACAGCTTTACGATGAATATAACGGCAAAGGATTTGACTGCATACTTGTGGATGCGCCGTATTATTCTCTCAAAGAGCAGCTGGTATTGCCGACTTTTTTCCTAAAGCATAGATTTGATCTTGTACATTTTCCAAATTTTAATGTGCCAATATTTTTTCCCGGAAAGTTTGTGATGACGATACATGATTTGATACACCACCAGTATCCAGGCAAGAAAAAAAGAAATTTTTTGTATCGATTGGGATATAAAACGATTATAAATGTTGCGGCGATTCGAGCACAGCGAATTTTATCGGTATCTGAAAGCACAAAAAATGATATAATAAGAGTATTAAAGGTGCCCGCTGAAAAGATCATTGTGGTACCAGAAGGGGTGTCAGAAAGATTTGGTCAGGTGTTTACAGATTTGGCCAAGAAAAAGTTGAAAGAAAAATACTCAATCACAAGATCGTATATTCTGTTCATTGGGGAATGGCGTAGGTACAAAAACGTACCCCTTCTAGCCAAAGCCTTTTCAAGATTACCCGATGAGTTCAGAAGCAAATATCAACTAGTATTAGCAGGAGGACAGGATCCGCATTACCCTGATGTACTGGCAGAGGTAAGGGATTATCAAAATAATTCAAGCATTGTGATAACAGGAAAAGTAAGTGACGATGAGCTACCTTTACTTTACAAAATGGCCGACTGGTATGTTTCACCCTCCGCTTCAGAGGGTTTCGGGTTAACAAACCTGGAAGCGCAAAAGAGCGGTGTGCCTGTGCTATCGAGCGATATTCCGGTTGCTAGAGAGGTTTTAGGTAGTAGCGCAGTTTTTTTCAAACCTGAGGTTGAAGATTTATTGAAAGTTTTAAAAGAAATCCTCTACTCGGGTGAAATTAGGCAAAGGTATATACAAGCGGGATTAAAAAATGCCGAAAAATACTCCTGGGAAAAAACCGCACTGAAGACCAAGGAGATTTACAAACAAACATTACTGAAAAAATGAAAATAGCACTTGTGGGAGGAGGAACGGCTGGTTCTGTGATGCCATTGCTGGCGGTCAGAGAAGAGCTCAAAAAAAAACATGAAAAACTTGAATTTTTATACCTGGGGACAAAGGGTCCGGAGAATGTTCTTCTTGCGGGTCAAAAACTCGAGATAAGGAGAATCTTTTCCGGAAAAGTCAGACGATATTTCTCCTTCAAAAACATTACTGATTTATTTTTGGTTTTTATAGGTTTTTTGCAATCTTTTTTCTTGTTAAAAAAAGAAAAAGTCAGTTTGGTTTTCACAGCTGGTTCATACGTGGCAGTGCCGGTCGTATTCGCAGCCTGGCTTTTGAAAATTCCAGTCGTAGCTCATCAACAGGATTTGGTCCCCGGGCTAGCCAATAGAGCTGTTGCCCCTTTTTGTAAAACGATTACTCTCAGCATAAAAGAAAGTGAGAAAGGTTTTAGTCATGGGAGCGGGCTTTTTCGTACGTTAAAAAATAAAAAATCAAAATTCGTTTATACCGGTAATCCGATTCGAGCGGGGGTTAAATCTAAAAGTTCAGCAAAAAACTTAAATTTTGTAAGCAAAGACAGGCCGGTACTTCTTATTCTGGGAGGGTCGAGCGGGGCGAAGGGAATTAACAAGCTAGTTTGGGAAGCTTTACCTGAGCTCGTCAAGACTTTTCAGGTCGTGCATCAAACAGGTTCTGGTGATATAAAACTTGCTCCGAAAGCGGAAAATTATTATCCTATTGCTATCCTGAAAGACGAGTTTTCTGAAGCGATTCATAGAGCGGACATCGTAGTGACGAGGGCTGGGTTTTCTACTTTGAGCGAACTTTCTATAAACGGAAAAGTTGTTGTCGTTATCCCAATACCTCGCTCACACCAGGAGTATAATGCTAGATTCTTTTCTGTCCAGCACGCAGCTCTTTTGGCTAACCAAGAAAACACTACTCCAGAAAATTTTGCAAATGCTTTGAGAAAATTACTTTTTGATCAAGAAATGCAAAAAAGATTGTCAAAAAATATTAAAAAAATAACTCCACCGGATGCGGCAAAGAAAGTCGCCTCTATATTGGAAGAATTACTGTACAAACAACATGCTAAACAATAACGAAAAAGCTATCCTGACAAAACACAACGTTATTCATATTATTGGCACTGGGGGCATTGGTGTTTCGAGGTTAGCTTCTTTTTTCCTACAGAAAGGCAAAAGAGTGTCTGGGTCTGATGTCGAGAAAAATGAAATCGTGGAAAGCCTGGAGAAGCAGGGTTTGGCTTTTTCACTTGGTCACGCCGCGGAAAACATTCCAGCTGATTGTGATCTAGTTATCTATACTTTGGCAGTAAAAGAGGATAATCCCGAAAGAGCCGCGGCTACTTCTAGAAACATTAGGCTTCTGACCCATTTTGAGGCGATTGGCGAGCTTTCAGCTGACATGTATACCATAGCAATCGCAGGGACCAACGGAAAGTCAACGACAACTGCGATGCTCGGAGCAATTTTGGAGGATGCGGGGTTTGATCCGACTGTGTTTTTGGGTAGCAAGTTTTCTCGCTGGGGCGGAAATTTAAGAATCGGTAAGTCGGATATTTTCGTCGTAGAGGCTGACGAGCTTTACAGACAATTTCTATCACTTTCACCAGACATACTGGTCATCACAAACATAGAGCGAGAACATTTGGACTACTATAAAGATTTGCATGATATAATCACAGCTTTCGAAGCGTTAGCGAAAAAGCTACCTGATACTGGTTGGCTTGTCTACAACACTGATGATGATGGCAGCGCTGACCTGGGGCAGAGAATAAACTTTGAACACAAGTTTTCATTTGGTAAAAAGGGAAAGTATATTATTTTGAAAAATCAGTCGATCGCAGGAGGCAAGAGGCAATTTACATTTCACTACGACAAACATGACTACGAAGGAGAAATGTCGATACCCGGGGAATACAATCTGTACAATGCACTCGGGGCAATTTCGGCCGCCCATCTGGCCAGGGCTGACTTTGATGCCATATTGAAGTCACTGGCTACCTTCAAAGGGATTTGGAGAAGATTTGAAATGATTGGCGAGTGGGGGCCTAGAAAAACAAAAATTATTTCCGATTACGCACACCATCCCACAGCCCTCCATCGTTTGAAGAAGACTCTGCGGGAAGCTTACCCGAAGCAGAGGATAGCGCTCGTTTTCCAACCCCACCAAGTGGAAAGAACAAAATTGTTGCAGCAAGAGTTTATTGACACACTTTCGGAAAAACAATTGGATTTAACAATTATAACCGACATATTTCAGGTAACAGGAAGAGAACATTCAAGTCAAGAAGTTTCAGGTAAAGATATTTTTATTGAAGTTGGAAAGAGAAACCCGGCCATTGAATACATCTCCAAACCAGAGAAATCTATCAATAAAATAAAGGAGCTGATTTCTCAGTATGACGTAGCTGTGTTTGCTGGGGCCGGAGATATTTACAAGATTCCAATTGAGATAATGAAAGAAAGTGTGAAATGATAATAGAAAAGAATAAACCACTTTCTGAATTCACTACCTGGAAGGTCGGTGGACCGGCTGACTTTTTTGTTCGAGCAAAAACCGAGCAAGATTTTTTGGAAGCTATCCGATATGCGAAGGAGCATGGTATAAATTTTACAGTCATAGGCGGAGGAAGTAATATTTTGGTTTCTGACAAAGGTTATCGCGGACTTGTTATAAAGAACGAAATAGAGTCCTATGAGTTCAAGGAGGGTAGTGTGACAGCAGGAAGCGGCTTGTCTATGAGCAGGCTTGCGGTTTTGGCGCTGCATAATAACTTTTTGGGTTTGCAGTGGGCAATTGGCTTGCCGGGGACTGTTGGGGGAGCTGTATTCGGTAATTCAAATTGCTTTGGCGGCAGCACAGGGGAAGATTTAATCGAGGCTACGCTTTGCGATCGAGAAGGGAAGATCCGGGTTGAACAGGCTGAGTATTTCAATTTTTCTTATGATTTCTCCAAAGTCCAGGACACCAAGGAGATTGTACTATCAGCGGTGTTTAGACTGAAAAAAGAGTCAGAGGAAGAAATAGCAATATTGAGGAAAAAAATTACCGAAGTAGCCGCTGAACGTAGTATGAAGCAGCCGATCGGGGCCAGGGTTGCTGGAAGCACTTTTAAAGCACTCCATCAAACAGAGGAGGTCATCAAAAAAATTGAGGTCGTTTGTCCTGATTGGAAACGTGGCTTGAGAGACGGGTACATTTCAGCAGGTTTTATTATTGATTCTTGTTTGCACCTAAAAGGTTATAGACAAGGTCAGATGGAAATTTCACCGCTTCACGCGAATTTTTTTGTAAATTTGGGGGGAGCTACTGCTACAGAGGTAAAGAATTTGATTGACTTTGTAAAAAAGAAATGTCAATATATTTTAAAGATCGAGTTAGAGGAAGAGATAAAATATTTAGGAGAATTTTAAAAATATGAATATTTCAATCAAAGCCAAAAATTTGGAACTGACTCCAGCGATCAAATCGTACGCAGAAGAAAAATTTGAGAGCTTGATAAAGTATGAAGATGATTTACAGTTAGTCAAAGTGGAACTTGAGATGCTCACCCAGAAGCATACAGATAAAATATTCAGAGCTGAAGTCATGATAGACGCACCTCATCATGTTTATCGAGCAGAATCCAGAGAAGCTGATTTGTATGCTGCTATAGATACAGTCATTCCGAAAGTTGTAGTGCAGATAGAAAAGGTGAAAAACAAGCGAGTAGCTAAAACCAGAAAAGCCGTGAGACAAGTCAAGCGCGGCCAAACCTAAAAATGGTAAAGAAGAGACATACTAGGCATCCGAAAAAGAGGGTAAGGAAGCAGAATTTTAAAAAACTTTGGAAACTTGGTGATCAAGATTTGGCCACCAGGCATTTTGACGTGAACAAAGAAGGTCATTTGGTGGTGAGGCAGGGTAATTATCAATATAAACTATTCGATTTAGTCAAAAGATTTGGGACCAGTCTCGAAATTTTATTCCCTTTCATGATTGAAGAGCGGTTAGAGCAAATTCTGGAAACTTTTAATTACTATATTAAGTCGAACAAATACCGTGGTAAGTTTTTCTTCCACTATCCGATGAAAGTAAATCAAAACAAAGAGTTTGTCTTACCGATTGTTGCCGAGGGTGGACATGTGGAGGTGGGAAGTGCTAACGAGTTGTGGCTGATCAAACGTATGTGGGAACAGGACCAATTCCATTCAAAAATTCGAGTGATCTGTAACGGACCCAAGACTCATAAATACCTCAGCTTGATCGAAGAGTTGAAGGGTAAAAATTTGGAGATTATCCCTATTGTGGAAAATTCGATGGAGCTTGAGTATCTCCGAGGTTTCCGAGGAGACCTGGGAATACGGGTAGACCCCGAATTGAAAATCAAATCCCATTGGGATAAAAAAGTGGATCAGTTTGGGTTCTCTTTTGAAGAAATTGAATCGATAGGAAGGATCAGAAACCTCAAGGTTCTACACTATCACGCGAGCTCACAAATTATGCGAGTTGAAGATTTAGTCGGGAGCGCTAAACTCGCTATGCAATATTTTATCAAACTGAAGAAGATAAACCCGTCACTAGACACCCTGGATATTGGTGGCGGAATGCCAGTCCCGTATGAAAAGAAAAAATTGTTTTCACTGGAAAGTGCTGTAAAAAGAATTGTAAAAAATTCCAAGGTTTTAGCTGATAAGGCTGGTATCACTCACCCTAACCTCGTTGTAGAGTGGGGGAGGTGGGTGGTAGCCCCTGCCCAAATTACGATTTTCAAAGTTCTTGCGGATAAAGTTATTAAAAAAGCCACCGCAAAGAAGTGGTATTTTATCGACGGTAGTTTTATGAATGACTTGCTTGATACTTGGGCAATTCATCAAAAATGGCATGTGGTCCCGGTAAACTACCTGAATAGAAAAAAGTACGAGCGAGTTTGGCTCGCAGGGTCGTCTTGTGACTCCGATGATAAATATACAGCAGGCGGAAGCTATGTTAAACTACCGAAATTATCGGATTTGGAAAATGGTGACGCACTTTATGTTGCATTTTTCGATACGGGTGCTTATCAAGACGCTCTAGCTTCAAATCATTGCTTACTTTCTAATCCAGCACAATTAATCGCCAACAATGGAATTATCACGGTATCACGAAAACGTGAGACCGCGGAAGACCTTGGTAGGCGTTTTGGGTGGTAAATATGGAACATCATCACATTGCCGACAATAGGCAGCAGCGAAAATTGGCTAGGACAGGTGAAGAGGATGGTTTTGAACCATTGACTTCTCTTGATATAAATTCGCCTACCGACTTTGATGAACTAGCCCAAAGCATGAAAAATACTTCATTTGGTGGAAGGACACTGGGTGAGGCAGTAGATGTATTGTACGAAATGTTTACCGATCCAGAAGTTTTCGTGGTCGGAACTTTTTCTGGCGCAATGACGCCGGCAAAAATGGGCCTTCTGATTTGTGAGATGATAGATCGAGGGATGATCAATGCAGTCGTATCTACCGGGGCACTAATGACGCATGGCATGGTTGAAGGGTTTGGTATGAACCATTTCAAATACAAATTCGGACAAATGAATGACCGTGATTTGTATCAAAAAGGCTATGATCGTATCTATGACACATTGGAGTTAGAAAAAAATCTGGATGACCTTGAAGAGTTGTTGGATAAGGTTTTGAAAAGAGTTGAACCAGGCGCAGTAATAAACTCCAGGATTCTTAATGAAAAAGTTGGAGAGTACCTCAACGAAATTTTGAAGCCCGACCAAAGAGCGATTCTAAAAAGCGCTTTTTTGAGAAAGGTTCCGGTTTACATCCCGGCGTTTTCGGATTCCGAATATGGCTTAGATGTCGCCTTATACAATCGAAAAATGAGTTTAGAAGGAAAGAAGCCACTCGTATTCAGCTCTCTTTCAGATTTAGAAGATATTACCGATCTTTACCTTAAGCAGAAAAAACTCGGGATATTTACAATTGGCGGAGGCGTGCCTAGAAATTGGGCACAGCAAATCCCGCCTTATTTGGACTTGATCAGATGGAGGATTAGGGATAAATCCAATCCAGATAGTTATAAATCTGACCCAGAAGATCCCTACAAAAAACGCTTCCGTTATGGCGTCCGAATTTGTCCTGAGCCGGTACATTGGGGAGGGCTTTCGGGCTGCACATATTCTGAAGGCGTGACTTGGGGAAAATTCGTCCCTTCTGCTGAAGGTGGAAAATTTGCGGAAGTCCTATCGGATGCGACGATTGCCTGGCCGATAATCCTTAAAGCTGTTATTCAAAGAATGGATAAGGATAAAAAGAATGAATAAAAAATACGAACAGTGGAAATATAATTTTGGAGCACTTCAAAATCAGAACTTTGAGAAATCAAAAGTTGCGATTTTTCAGTTTCCTTATGACTCTACAACCTCTTACGGGTCTGGAACCAAAGAAGGTCCGGCAGCTATAGTTCGCAACTCTAGGTTCCTCGACGAAATGTGGGCAGATGATGATGGTGTACTACCCGATGGCTTCCGCGATACCGAGGTCTATTTACTTGATGAGTTTGTTTTGTCACGCGACAGTGCAAAAGAAGCAGTTGCTGGTGTAGAGCAGGCGGTAGGGGACTGGGCAGTCGGCAAAGACAAATTCCCCCTGGTCTTGGGAGGAGAGCATTCGATTTCTTCCGGTGTGACCGCGGCCTTACAGAAAAAACACAAAAATTTTGGAGTTTTACAAATTGATGCTCATACGGATTTGCTCGATGAATTTGAACAAAGTAAATGGTCACACGCCTGCGTGATGCGAAGGATATCCGAGCAAGGCCTCAAAATAACTCAGGTCGGGATTCGCAACGAGAACCCGGAGACCAAAGAGTTTTTGACTCGTCCAGAAACTAAAAAACAAATCACTACCTTCTATGGCACAGACGTCCCTGTGGATAAAATTCTAGAAAGCCTGCCGGAAGAAGTTTATATCACAATCGATCTTGACGGGCTGGACCCGTCTATCATGCCTGCGGTAGGAACCCCTGAACCTGGTGGGTTATCCTGGCAGGTGCTTTTGAGCCTTTTAGAAAAGGTGTTTTCTGAGAAAAAAGTCATTGGCGCTGACGTGGTGGAACTGGCTCCTGTACCAGGATTGAATGCACCGGATTTCCTTGCTGCAAAATTGGTGTATAATATTATGAAGTTCAAATTTCAGTCCTTATAGAACCCTGCTGGAAGAAGGAGGAGCCTGGTGGCTCACACATACTATCGCGATCGTGGACGCGGTCGCTTCTACACCCCCATAAGGAGGAACTGGCTATGCCTCTTGCGCATTTTCCGGGCCCTGAGAAGCCCGCATTCAAATTACTACCGAAGGGGAGGTGATCCACATCTCGCACGCAGGCGACGGTTCGCATTTTAGCAACTGACGCGCTGCGCTTTTACCCTAGCGTCGTGAGACACGTGGGTAATTTTTTTATAAAAAAAGACCCCGAAGGGTCCCGAAAGGAAAAGATTCGAATTCAATTCTAGTGAAAATTTGGCTGGTCGACACTGTTCCAGTCCCAGGAGATTCCGGTGACCTCGCCTCTGAGAAGCCGGCACATTCTGACGACGTTGACCCCGACTAGCGGAACATCCTTCTCTTGCCAGTTGTCTTCACCGCCTCCGCTGCTGGTGTTGACGAAATGGGAACAGAAGGGTGGGGTGACCATCCCCATGTGGGTAACAGTGTTTTGCATCAGTTGGTTCGCATGCTGTGCGCCGTCTTCGTCGCAGACAGACATGAAACCGGCAACCTTGCCTCGCAAGGAGTACCGACGGTTGCTACCTCGTAGATCGCATACTGTCATGTAGTGTAGCAGCGTCGAGATGTAACCGCTCGGCATCGACCACCAGGTAGGCGTGGCGAAAATGAAGCCGTCAGCTTCTTCCATCTTCCGGATGATCGTGAGAACAGGTTCCGGGAAGACGGAGTCAGTTGCTTTCTCTCTCGCGATCTTTGATAGATTGCCCGTTGGGATCAGGTCCAGTGCGAATTCTCCTGCGGCCATTTGCCAGACTGGCATATCTGAACCCCGGAAGAGTTCTGTGACGATTGCCGGAAGGTCAACGTACTCGACCTCGGCGCCAGCTTTCTCTGCCGCCGCAAGCGCCTTTCGAAGATTGACTTTCGTAGTACAACCTTCAGGGCTAGGGGAGCCATTGAAGCCCATAATCTTGATCATGTGAATTTCCTCCTTTGAACATAGTACTTTATCCTTTTTTTGCAGGTTCTGTCAACTTATTAGCATGTTTATACTCTTATACTCGCGAAGCGGAAATCCTGACTGGATTCCCATTTACACGGGAATGAAAGATATAGGATTCGTTATTTATTAGTATACATAATGTGCGACATATCTATATACAGACAGGGAAGTGGTAGTTTTAGTAAATAACAAGTAAGTAGTTGATATCTATCTATTCAAAATTCAAAAAATATTTTTCAGCTTAATGTTTGCTTTTGAGTCTTACCTCGTTTGCGGGTTAAAAAATTTTAAAAATTTTTTCAAAAATAAAAGTTAAATCGTTGATCGAGCGATAAAAGAATCAACTAGTTAATAATGAATAGGTTTGAAGGTACTGTAACACCTTGTAGAAGCTCAAAAACGCTCCTAGGCCTTTTTATTGCGTCACTGTGGGTGTTTAGCATCAGGATATGCGTCTCTAGGAATCAAAAACGTGCTTGATTGCTAAATCAGAGCTACACACACAGAGAAGCTAAAATAAATCGATTAATCAATTGAATAGTGATACAGGGCTGCAAGATGCAAGTAGTTTAAATTAACTGGATTAGGCAAAGCTTAGATTGAATAAATATGTATGTCGCATAAGCTACATTGTGCGACGTAGTAATAAAACCGCGGAAAAGGGTTAAAGTACCTCCCCCATAGTCGGCTGCCAAATTTAGTGTTTGAGAATACATCGTAGAAATAAATTTTGTTTATTTGTTTTTTTGTGCTTTCTCAAGATCTTTAACATTGAGGATTGTAAGTACGATTCTAGAAAGTTTTTCACCTAGATAATTTTTTGTTATTAAACCTAAAACTTGTTTTTATTAGGCAGTAACTTTCGTTAGTCTCCCCTTCTCCTATGGAGGTTAGTCTTTCAACCGGATGAAGGTGAAGAGTATTTTTCATTTAAAAAAAAGGTCGGCCCTGACAAGGCCGACCACGGAGCGGTCGTGTAGAACTTTATCGCCGGCTGGCGGCGATGACTGAGTAGGGGCGACAGTCGAGGATGCCCCACGACAGCCAGCCGCTGGTGATCGCAATCGCGAGCGCCGCGATCTGGAAGATCGGGTCATTGATCGTGTACCGCGGGATGAGCCCGTGCAGAGCCGCCGAACCGAAAAAGAGCGCGGTGAGCCCCAGTGATCCGAAAACCATCGTGGCAAGGTGCAGGCCAAAAAGGCCGAGTTTGAATAGGGTCATCTTTCCTCCTTGACGCGCACTGTTCGCAGCGTCGAGGAATTTTATAAAATTTTTAAATCTAAGTCAAGACACGAAAAAAAAACAACTCTGAAGAGAGTTGGTTTTAACGGAATTTGAGCTTGAAGACCAGGCCAAGTGTCGCGAGGATCATGGGGGTGCCAAGGACGATGTAGACATGGTTCCAGGCATTGTAACGGTCTTCGCTTGGTACGGGGACAAACCCGAGCAGAATCCCTGCCGAGAAAAGGATCCCCAGCACGAGGCCGAGAATTGCAAATGCGCAGGGTATCGGGTCCTTTTCCAGCACGACACCGATTTTTGACACATAAGCAGAAGACATGTTTGACCTCCATTTACCCCGTTAGCTTAACAGCCACTGTATAAAAAAACAACCCACAAAAAAGGGTTGTGTCAAGGATCTTTTGTACTATGTTCCACGCTGATTGCCTTGCCGAAGCAGAACAAGGTCAAGCTTCCAAGCAAAACACAGGCCGCAAAAAGGTTGACGTCGTTTGCCAAGTGTGGCAGCAAGAGGAAGCTTGCCAGGACAGTCCCGGCAAACGATACGATTAAACTTAGTAGCCAAAGAAGGGTATTGGACCCTTCGACAGTGATTCTTCCGGTCATTTCGAACGCCTCCTTGTTCTACGAATTGGTTGGGGGTCGGATCACTCCGACCCCGGTTGGACTTGTCATGCGCGTGGCATGAAAATGAGTACGACGATGATCGCCAGAACGCAAAACGCGCAGACGCGCGGGTCGTCCCAGAAATCTGGCTCTGAATGGTGAGGGTGGTAGTATCGACGTGGACAGCTGTCACCCTTCATAGTAGTCCTCCTTTGCACCCCTATGATATGCCTCTAACCCACCTTTTGCAAGTCGAAAAAAAAGAGCCCGAAGGCTCAGAACGGTCCGAAGAAGATTAGCGCAAAACCGGCGAGGAGGATTGCGATTGCTCCTATAGGGCTAGTTTCGGGTACGCCCGGGTGCCAAGGTGTCGGTTTGTTCATCGAGGCGCTACACCGCTGCCCATAATAGTAGGGCGATTAGAAGGACGATTATCGCAGTAACCGTCAGATCAAAGGGTCTTGTGACCCTTGAAAACTCTTTATCATGTATCATACGCCCTCCCTTAGATTATAATGATAATAATATAAAAAAGCCCTTTTGTCAAGGACTTTATTTTTTAATCGGCTAAGGTTTCTATTTTAGGAAATCCATAGGGTTGTAGGTGTAACCGTAAGGGATTTGGTAAGGTCCGTAGACCTCCGGGTAAGCTCCGTCTTTGATACCGAATCCTTCCTCGTCGAAAACGGAGAAGTGTAGATGGTATCCCCTCTCCGGACCGTAAAGTAATCTAGTAGTGTTTCCGGTATTTCCCTGCAGACCGATAGTATCTCCACCAAGGACACCTTGCCCGGGAGAAACCAAAATTTTGTTCAAATGAGCATAGAGGGTAAACAGGTTTTTCAAACCATTGCCATCGGTTTCCAGAGTGTGTCGGATTACTACCCAGTTTCCATAAGCAGTCTGTCCACTGCCGGTTGCATAAACGACTCCGTCCCCCGCTGAGCGGACAGGAGTATTCGGCGGAGCCGCGATATCAAGCCCGTTGTGGAAACTGTATCCCAAACGCGTAAAACCTGTATTACCATAGGCTTGAGTTAGGATGCCGTCCATGGGCCAGACAAAACCGTTGGTGACAGTTGGGATGCTTTTATCTCCTAGTTGCTGACGGATATTGAGGTCAAGGTTAAAAATTTCTCTCTGAATTTGTGCTTCTTCCTCAGAGACATTCTCTAATAATTCCTGATAACGCGACTCTTGCCCTCGAGTGTAAGAAAGGATTGATTGCCTTTGAGTTTGTTGCGCAAGGAGCGTACGTTGAGTTTCTTCGGCTTGGAGCTTTACTGTCTCTAGTTCCAATTTACGTTTTGCCAGTTGCTCGTTCTTCGCATCCAGTTCAAGCTTCAGCGACTTGAGATCATCGAGTAACTCCTGGCTACGGTTTTGGAAGGTTAAAGTGTTCTGGACGACATTTAGAAAGTCGGAAAAATTGTTGTTAGTCAGAATTATTTCCAGAGCGCTTGCTTGGTCTTGATTGTACATATCGCGGATCAACTTTATGAGCAGTGCTTTTTTCTCAGCAATCTCAACCTCTGCTTCGGCAATCTGGTTTAGCGTAACCGTGATATCAAGATTGATAAATTCCATTTCGGCGTCTGCCGCTTTGATCTGCTCCTCGGCCTGTTGGATCTGCAGATCATAAAGATGGATTTCGTTGTTAAGAGAAGCTATCTTTGACCTCTGGTCGTTGATATTGATTTGCAGCGTATTGATGCGGTTTTTTATCTCAAGTAGCTGCCTTTGCTTATCATTTTTTTGATTTTCAAGCTCGGTAACTGCCGAAGCTACAGTCCCGTCTTCGTCTGCGGCTATTGAATACAAAAAATAAGAGAGTGAAAGTCCCAAAATCATTAAAACTATCAGAATTTTGTTTTGTCTTTGTTTCAAGATTTGATTCATAGGTAAAGAAATTATACCACAAAAAACCCTTTTGTCAATAAAAAATTTTTGCTAGTATAAAGCCCATAGGAGGAGAGATGAAATACTGGACGGTTGTTCTGCTCGTATGGAGTGGGTGTGCTGTTAACCAGTCGGCTACTGACCGTAGAGATGCGGAGCGTGGCTCATACCACGGTGGCGTGGTCTACGAAACAATAGGAAGCAGTCCCTTTTCTCAGAACGAATCAGAGAATAGACGTTTACAGACAAACCAGAAGTCAAGCAAACACCTGATTCCTTTTTTCTATAACACCACTGTTTGTACCAGATAACTCTGCAACAAACTAATATTTTGAAGAGCCTCGCTCTTCTTTTTTTATTACCGAAGGAAAGAGATTGCTTCGTCGTACCTCCTCGCAATGACAAACAAAACATAGTCTGTATGGATCCTGACTTTCGTCAGGATGACAGGTAAGTTATTTACAGTTGGCTATTTTCAACCTCTTCCACAACCTCTCCGCACGTTTGGGGAGAGAGACTGTTGCTTTCCTTTTTATTTACCGCCCTTACTAAGCGCTTCTATCCCCTTTTTTATTCTTTCAAGTGATTTTTCTTTTTTCAAAACGCTCATTATTTCAAAAGGACTTGGGCTACGGTCTTTGCCGGAGAGAGCTACGCGAAGTGGCCAAAGCCCGTCCCCGGTTTTGATTGAGTTTTTTTCAAGTAAGGTTTTGATCTCTTGTTCGAGAGTAGGTGCGTCAAATTTATCATCGGATAGTGCAGACAAAAACTCGGATATAATTTCCAAATTCTTTTTCGCGTCTTCAGCCGTTGATTTTTTCCAGACCAAGTTCGCTTCTGAAAGGTCGGGTTCGGTGAAATAGAAATCAAACTCCCCTATCATTTCCTCAACTTTCGACGGTCCGGGAATTCGTTCCTCGATTTGTGGCCAAATAGCAATTAACATCTCATCAACGACTTTGCTGTCGGAAAGCTGGCTGCTCAGGGTTTTTTTCGCGTAAGCAAACATCGGGTCAGCTTGCGGTTTGAGATGCAGTTTCTCTTTCCACTGCCTGTTGAGGAAGTCGAGTTTAGTCAGGTCGAAGATAGCTCCAGCTTTGTTGATTTTTTCTATCGCAAATTCTTTTTCGAGTTCTTCGAGTGAAAACACCTCTTGCGTAGTCTTCGGATTCCAGCCCAGCAGCGCGACAAAGTTGATCAGCGCTTCTTTCAAATAACCTTTTTTCAAATACTCTTCAACTGCGACATCTCCTGTTCTCTTGGACAGCTTTTTGCGCTGGGCGTCCAGAATCAGCGGGACATGTGAAAATTGCGGAGTCTGCCAGCCAAACGCCTGATAAATCTGCACATGCATCGGCGTGGAAGAGAGGAATTCTTCTCCTCGAATAACATGAGTCACGCCCATCTCGTGGTCATCGACAACATTGGCAAAATTGTAGACCGGATAGCCGTCGGATTTGAGAATGACCGGATCTTTGAGTAGTTCGTTCTTGAATTGGATTTTACCGTACACCAAATCCGAATACTCGGTAATTCCGGTCTTTGCCAGCTTAAATCTGATCGCTGTCCCCTTCTCCCCTTCCTCCTCGTAAGCCTTTCCGTCGGCTACAAGTTGCTGAGCGTACTTTTGGTATATTTCCAGGCGTTCAGATTGTTTGTAACGCTCGTCATAATGCAATCCAAAATCATTTAGTATTTTTACGATTCGCTCCTCGGCATCCGGGACAAATCTCTCGCGATCTGTGTCCTCGATACGCAAAATGAATTTTCCTTCGGATTTTTTTGCATATAAAAAATTGAACAGCGCCGTACGCAGGCCGCCGACGTGGAGATAGCCGGTTGGTGAGGGGGGAAATCTGGTGATGACTTTAGCCATTTTTATAAAATTTATTTAGGTTCTCAATAATAGTACTGCCGAGTTCTCGTCTCATCGGGTGAAGTGTGGGTAAAAAGTCATCGGCTTTGACCCATTTGTAATCATCAAATTCGTCATGGTCGAGTTTGATCTGTGATTTACGAGTGTCGATCTGCAAGTAGAAGATCGACTGGGACTGCCCGCGGAAGTTTCCGCCGTACAAATTTCGAGAAATTTCAAGTGGCCACTCGTAAGTATAAGCATTCGAAACACTTCCTAAAATTTCAAAATTTGAAAGTCCAACCTCTTCCATCATCTCCCGCTTTACTGCCTTCTGAGGTGTTTCTCCAATATCTATTCCGCCTTGGGGAATTTGCCAGTGATTGACTTCATTGTTTGATGCTTCAGTCAGCTTTTCTGACCTTTTTCTGCGACAGACAAGCAGCTTTCCTTCCTCGTTGATAATACAACATGCGACGTTTGGGCGGTAGGGACGAAGTTCTTGAATTTTGGTTAGTAGTCCATACCACGGCATGGTGATAACAGCTCTGAAAATACGCTTTATCCGGTAGGGCTGGGTTACCAGCCGAAAGGCCCATTCTAGGCCTATATAACGCAAAAAACGGGGCGCTAGAGGCTTTTTCCCTGCTATATAGTCAAATGTACCGCCTAGCCCGATACCCAGTAAAACGTCGGTTTTTTTGAGATTATGATAAAGCCACATTTCTTGCCTTACTGGGCCAAAAGCGACAAGCAAGATATCTGGCTTTGTTGAAGAGATTTTTTCGATCAAACCAGAGTCTTCTGGTTTACCTGAAAACGTTCCGGCAATTTTTAGTGTTGGGAATTTTTTATGCATTCTGCTGGCGGCTAATTCTGGGGTGTCCCCCCAGCCACCGGCCAAGAAAACCGACAGCCCCAGATCTTCTGCAGCTTCGGCAATGTCCCAGACGAGTTCAGTGCCGGGGATCTTTTCACGGATTACTGATCGAATAAAATCAGGAGCAAAGATGATAGCCAGCTCGGTGTAGATGAGCTGCCAGACGGCATGTATCCATTTGATTGCGACAATATTGTAAGTTTTCAAAGATAAATATTTTGCCAACCAAAGTACTCCGATACCATCTGCGGTAGAAAGAGCGCTCTCCTTCAGTACCGCGCGAAACTTTGGGTTCCTTTGCGCTTCGACCAGAAACTCAGCATTGACTGTGATCGCCAGCTGTTGCTTGATTCCGGAAGTCAGCATTTGCCTGATTCGGATCCGGGCGGATTCTCGGGTGAGGTTCGAGAGAGTAACGCCGAAAACTTGTATTTTTTCCTTGGAGTTATTTTTCATTTAAAAATTCAAATGCGTCAATTGATATATACTGAGGTCCTCCGGGTTTCAAGATGCTTTCGAATACCACTGCATGAGTTACTTCAAAGGCAACATTGTTAACTTGTGTCGGCCGAAAATCCAAATGACTGAATGTGTTTTCTTTACCGGTTCGAGCAAGGCTGATATGCGGACGGAAACTCTGGTGCTGTCTTCTGCCTAAGCCGGCTGCAGAGAGTTCGTCGGATAGCTTGCGGTGAAGTAGTTCTAATTCTTTCGTCGGCTGTACCACCGCCCAAATCATATATTTGACTGCTTTGATTTCTTTTACCCTTAGCTGCATTGGTGTGAAGCTTGCAGAAACTTGCTGAACGGTATTAAGCACTCTTTCAAGCTCATCCTCATCAGTGTCGCCTAGAAAGTTCAATGTGACATGAAAGTTTTCTGGCACTGTCCAGCGGACCGGAAAGCTAGTGTCACAATATTTTTTTAACTTTTGTCTGGCTTCAGAGCTTAGATCAAGGCCAATAAAGATGCGTTTATTCATAAAAAGCAAGGGTTATCCTACCTCGCTGGTTTAATAATAGCAATTTTTTTGCTAAAATTGAAACATATGGATTGGTGGATTCACGCTTTGGCAGGCGCTGTTTTGCTGGCAGTATCCCAAAGTTTGTCAAAAAAAGAACTCCGGAGGGTTCACGCCCTCGACTTTGCAACCGAACTTTCCGTGTTCGGCTTTCTGTTTGCGCTCGTTCTGATACCGTGGGTGGATTTCGAGTTATCAGCCACTGCCTACCTCTTGATTCTGCTCAATGGAGTTATTTGGACATTGGCATTTCTTTTCCACAATAAGGCGCTACGTCATGCGGAGCTGTCCGAAGTCGCGCCGCTTACAAACCTTCGCGTGATCGCTACGCTGGTTTTTGCTTATTTCATCCTCCGCGACACTCCTGATTTAATCAATTTGGTCGGGATACTTTTTGTTGTGGTCGGGGCATACCTTCTGGAGCTTCAGCCTCGCGCGTCGTTACTTGATCCGTTTACCGCTTTTTCACATTCGCGCAGTATGTTGAATTTGCTCTTCTCGGTTGTGTTATATGGTTTTTCGGCGGTGCTTATTAAAATTATCCTGGGATTTGTCGACCCGGCCAGTTATCTTTTCTTCCTCTACGTGACTCTTTTTGTCTCGTATCTGGTTTTGGATTTTTTCCTCCAGCCGGAGAATTTGCGGAGCTTGCGAACGATTTTTAAAACCAACAATCTTATCCTTGGGTTAGCCGCGCTGACCTTGTTCGCGGGGCGCTCATTCATACTGTTGGCTTTTGAAGAAGGTTCGGTGACTCTGGCAACTGCCGTGCTGCAGTCCTCTGTATTTTTTTCCGTTTTGGCAGGGAGTTTCTATTTCCAGGAAAAGAGGATGAGCCGCAGGATGATTTTTTCACTTTTGATAATGGTCGGAGTGATTTTGGTTATTTTGTAAAATAAAATCCCAGCTGTATGAGAAACTTCATTTATGAATGTTAAAGTCATTCCCGCAACTCGTATTGGCGGAAATCGCGAGCAAAAATTTACCTATCACGTGCCCGATAGCCTATCGGGTCACATTAAAATTGGACAAACCGTAGAGATTCCTTTTGGTAAAAGAACTATTTTTGGTATAGTAGCCGAAATTTTGGACGACAATGGTGAACAACCTAGCTATACGTTAAAGGATGTCGTCTCGATAAAAACCGCTGAGGCACTCTTTACTCCTCAGCTTTTTGCTCTGGCTGATTATATCTCGCAAGAATATTTAACACCTCTGGGTTTAGTAGTGAAGGCGATGATGACCAAGCCTGCGGTCAGGGCAGTGGCAAATCAAAGACCAGCTTCCCTGCCGAACAGTAAACAGATCGAGTTGAACGAGCAGCAGCAGTCAGCAGTCGATATCCTTGAAAAAAGCTTTGGCAAACCGGAAATTTTCCTCCTGCATGGTGTGACTGGATCGGGAAAAACCGAGGTTTATCTGAAGATTATCGAAAAACTTCTCACGCAAGGCAAGCAAAGCTTGATCATGGTACCGGAGATTGCTCTGACGCCGCAGACTCTGTCACGCATCGAGTCGAGGTTTCCGGCTGATATCATCGAAGTTGTACACTCGCGTATTTCTTACGGCCAAAAATTTATAATCTGGAAAAATATTTTTGAGGGTAAAACCAAGATTTTGATCGGTCCCCGGTCCGCACTATTTGCCCCGTTTGTCGACCTGGGTTTGATCGTTATGGACGAAGAACACGATCCGTCGTTCAAGCAGTTCGATCAAAATCCTAAATACCACTCAAGATTTGTTGCAGGCAAGCTATCGAAACTCTGGAATTGTCCCCTGCTTTTTTCCGACGCTACGCCTTCTCTGGAATCATATTTTGCAACCGAGCACGGGCAAGCAACCAAAATAGAACTAACCACCCGGCCCTCACAAGAAATGCCTCAAGTCAAACTCGTTGATATGCGAGAAGAAACCAAAGCTGGAAATTTCAATATCTTCAGCGAGATTTTGATCAAGAAAATGGAGAGCGCGCTTGAAAAAGGGCGTCAAGTTATTCTTTTTATCAACCGCCGGGGCACCGCAACTTCGATGCTCTGTCAGGATTGTGGTGAGCTGGTGTACTGCCAGAGTTGTCAGGTGCCGCTTGTCTTCCATAACGCAAAGCGGAAACTGGTTTGCCATCATTGTGGACGAAACTACGATGTGCCTATCACCTGTGGCAAATGCGGTTCGCAGCGACTAAAATTTTCCGGAACCGGGACTGAAAAAGTTGAGTTTTTGATAAGCAAAATTTTTCCTCAGTACCAAGTAGCAAGATTGGATAGAGATAATATTACAAAAAAGTCGGAGTTTGAGAAATTCTACTCGGAGTTTATGTCTGGAAAATTTCAGATCTTAGTCGGAACGCAGATGATTGCCAAAGGATGGGATCTTTCTGGGGTTTCTTTGATTGGCGTCATCAATGCCGACACGACGTTATCGCTACCCGACTTTCGTTCGAACGAAAGAACTTTTCAACTCGTAACCCAAGTTTCTGGGCGTGCCGGTAGAGGGAGTTTTCCCGGCGAAGTTATTCTGCAAACCCACTCGCCGGAAAATTTTGCTATCAGGGCAGCAACTAAACATAACTACAAAGAATTTTATGAGCAAGAGATCGAGCAAAGACAGAAATTCGACTACCCTCCCATCAGCAGGTTAATAAAGCTGACCACAAAAGGTCGTAGCCAGGATAAAGCCATGGAGTCCGGCCGCCAAGTGGTAGCTGGATTGAAATCGATACTCTCTGGCGGCAAAGACATTGTACTCGGCCCGTCGCCGGCCTTCATTCCGCGCGTACGAGGTTCGTTTATCGTTTATGTTATAATAAAACTTGAAAACCATGAAAAATCACTCTCCAGCAATTCTAATTTAAGAAAATTTTTGCTTAATCTAAGTCCGGAATGGGATGTCGACGTTGACCCGGACAGCACACTCTAACAATGCCGAGACTCAAACTAGTTACTGACCCAAATCCAATACTCCGAAATCAAAACGCCGATTTGACCTTCCCCCTCTCAAAAGAGATGAGGGATTTGATCGGCGATATGATATATGCTTGTCGGAAGTTCAATGGTGTAGGGCTTGCGGCGCCGCAAATAGGAAAAAATCTCAACCTGGCCATCATCAACCTCGAACATTATGATCTGCCACCGTTTCCTATCATCAATCCGGTCATCGTATCGAAGTCGTTCACGAAAACAAACATGGAAGAAGGCTGTCTTTCTATCCCCGGAAAGTTTGCCATGGTTCGCCGGCCGGAAAAAATCAAGGTCGAGTTTTACAATGCGGAGGGTGAAAAAATATCCACTAAACTTGATGGTTTTATTGCCAAAGTTTTCCAGCATGAGATTGACCATCTTGGCGGCACGCTGATCAAAGACAAATGGGACGAGAAGACGTTAAGCGTTCATGTGGTAAGAAAAACGAGAAAGAAGAGAAGGAAATAATCTATGGAACACAGTTTTTACAAATTGGTATTTTTTGGCACTTCGGATTTTGCTGTCCCGATATTGGAGAGATTGGTCTCCGAGAAATGGAAAATCGTCGCTGTCATAACGCAACCAGATCGGCCGAAGGGTCGTGAGGGAAAACTCTCCCCTACCCCGGTGAAAATAGCGGCGGAAAAAATGAAACTCCCGATACATGAACTGCCTTCTCTGAAATCCGAAGAAGCAAAAGATTTTATCAAATCGCTGCGAGCAGACCTCGGGCTTGTTGTTTCTTACGGGGTGATTATCCCGGGCGATGTGCTCCGTATGGCGCGTTTGGGATTCGTGAATATCCACCCTTCCCTGCTGCCTAAGTACCGAGGACCCTCGCCTATTCAGACCGCCATTCTCAACGGTGAGATTGCAACCGGAACCTCTATAATGGTCGTCGATGAAAAAATGGATCACGGTCCAATCATTGCGCAGGAAGAAGTCGCAATCAAAGACAGTGACGATTATACGAGTCTGCACAATCGGTTAGCGGAAGTTTCTAGTCAGCTTTTGGCCGAAAAATTGCCGAAATGGATCCTGGGAAACCTCAAAGAAACAGTGCAAGATGATCGCCGGGCGACATTTACCAAAACTTTGAACCGTGAGGATGGCAAGATCAATTGGAAGAAACCAGCAGAAGCAATTTCCCGTCAGCTCCGAGCATTCTCTCCGTGGCCTGGCGTGTGGACCAATCTCAACGGCGTAAGGCACAAAATACTGAAGGCGCGTCCAGCAGAAGACGCGCCGGAACTTGCTTGCGGACAGATACTGTCTTCGGGCACTCACCTTTTCGTCGGCTGCGGTAACAAAACTACTCTGGAAATCAAACGCCTTCAACCCGAGGGAAAAAAACAAATGAACGCCGAAGAGTTCCTGCGCGGCCGCGACCTGCAAGGACAGTTTTTTATCTAGTCGCAAGCGACTAGTAACTAGCAAAAAGTTTAAAGTTGGAAATGGTTGTTTTCATAGTTTGTCATCCCCTGCCTACCGGCAGGCAGGTGAACTTGATTCAGGATCTAGCTAGACCATGTTAGGATCCTGTCCGCCGCGGCGGACATCAGGATGACATGAGGGGCAGGATGTTGTCTTGCTTGCCGCAGCCTGGCTCGCACCAGTGTGGGCTGATAGCGAGTAATTCAGATATTTTAGATTACTTCTCTTCGCTCCTAATGATATTTTTTGATGTAGTCACGCTTGACTAGGGCGCTGTTTTTTATTGATCAAAGGTGCTAGAATTAACCGAAGGAGGAGTCATGATACATTCCAATCCCGCTCATGTTCACTTCGCTAGCCTGATTGCTGGCGTCTGCGGGCTACTGCTCGCCTTCATGTTCGGCATCATGTCGTACGGCGTATATCAAAACAGCGCCGATGGAGGAGTGATCTACAACGTGATTTCCGGACTGCTGGCACTTGCCAGTGGGGCAACTGTACGAGGAAGCTTCTTCGTTTTCAAACTTCCCAATCTCCATTGACCGATTTTCGGTCTTTTTTTATGTGGAAGAATTTGTTATGGTGAATGAAAAGGAGGATTCGTGAGCGAGCATTCAAAACTATCGCTACCTTTGCGTGTGCTATGGACTATCCTCGGCCTGTTCGTGGTTGGCTTAGGGATCTCAGCTTCTATCGTTGCTGGAGCCAATTTGTCGGGCGTGGTGCTCCTAGTAGCGCTAAGTGGAACAGGAGTCGGCATAATCTGGATCCACAACGAATAATTCCCCATCTTGGGGTTTTTTTATTCTAAAAATCTGCTAAAATGTTGAAGCAAATGGAGGAAAGATGTCGTTTTTCAAACTATCAGTCGTTGTTCCCGCGCTCGTGTTGCTTGGTATTGCTGTTATAGTTTTGCGTTTCGCCGTAAGTACGGTGATTGCACTGCAATTTAGTCCGCTAGCTCTGCTGCTGGCAACAATTTGTTTTATTACGAGCTGTTTGTTGATAGACAGAGCTGTCCACGCCCTGGTGTTTGAAACTCTTTAGCCCTCCGGGCTTTTTTTATATAAATCAAAACAGAAGGTGCCCTTCTGCATTTGTAGAAGGGCACCTTCTGCGTGTATTGATGAGTATTTATTCAACTATCTTCGCTACTACGATCCAGCGGCGGAGTGCAGTGCCGATCGGATAACTGGTCTGCAAGGTCAAAAGTTTTTCTTCGTAGTTGCCTTGATCAAGGACTGACAAATCTTTGGCATCCGTCACGTAACTTTTTATCACTTTGTACTCAAACCTTTCACCAGCCGGGTCAGAAATAATTATCTTGGCACCAATTTCAATTTTAGGCAGCAAAGCAAACACGGTTTTGTAATCCCCTTTCGAAAAAGAATAATCCGATGAATGACCGAAGATATAGGGGTTGCCGTACTGTCCCGGAATTGCGGTGCTGGGGAAATGAACCACACCGGACTGTAATGCCTGCTGGAAAGTACTCTCTCGGTCGTCTTCAACGTAGATTATGGGAGATTCTATATCCAGTGATGGTATGAAAAGTCTGTTCGGTTCTATAAACACGGAAACTTCTTCGGACTGAATTTGCGGGTTCGGAGGCGAGATGTAGAAGTTCACCATTTTCACCAAGTAAGAAAAATTCAGTACAACAAAGCCGCCGACGAGAATGATCGCCGCGTAGATGAGGGTTCTTGATTTTTTCGTCAGGGTCATACAAGTCAAAAGCCCCCCGTATTTCAGAGGGGCTTTGATTGATCGGTTAGTCTTCTTCTCTCTTCAAAGCAGCGTATGCAAGTGCTGCAGGAATGAAGAGTAGCATCCCGGCAGGAATACCGGTGCGAGGAAGTTCGGTTCGTTCACCCAAGACTTCTGGTTGAGGCGGGGTCTGGATACCAGCAACGGTGCCCAGAGTATTGCCGAAGTTTTTCAAAGTGTGAGGGGTATTGTTCATAACAATCACGTACTCGCCTTCTCCGGATCCATTGGGAGAGGTGAGGCTCCACGGAGTCTGCAGTGACTCGCGTAGAGTATAAGTGCCGGGGACTAGAGGGCCAAACTGGAAATATCCAGCACCATCAGTGGTTATGAAAGGTTCGCCCGGGTCGAAGGTGTTGTTGTCGTTGAGGTCAAGGTAAGCAACCCAGCCTTCAAGACCTGGTTCGCCCGGATTCTGAATACCATCTTGGTTCAAATCGTTGTAGACCGTACCGGAGATGATACCAACTGAAGCAGAGGATCCTCCTCCACCGCCTCCGCCACCACCGCTAGGAGGCGGTGGGGTTGGGGTTTGGTTGAGAGCAAAGTGGGCAGTCAGAGCCTTATCAGAAGTCATAGTGACGCTGCAAGGAGTGACAGAGCCGGTGCACGTACCGTCACCGACAGTCCAAGAGCTATCGAAGTTCGAACCTTCGTCCGGTGTGGCAGTCAATCCGACCACGGTTCCGACAGGATAAATTTGTTCGCAGTCGTTTTCCTGGTCTTCTCCGCTGACGCAATAGATGCCCTCGTCATCGCTGTAAACCGTACCCGTACCGTCACCTGTGATGGTGATGGTCAGGGTGTACTTGGTAATAACAGTAACGGTATCGGAGTTGTTATTGCTGATCGGGTCGTCTTGGTAGTTCACTGAAGCGGTGTTCTCAAACGAGCTGACGGAAAGTTGACCGTTAACGGTCACCTGGATATGGAGTGTAGCAGTTTCATCAGCGGACAGATTGCCTACGTTCCAGTTACCAGTGTTAGTTTCATAGTCCCCCACGGTGGAAGTAGCTGCTCCAAAGGTTACCTCGGAGGGCAGTATATCATTTACAACAACACCGTTAGCGGTTGCGGGTCCGTGATTAGTTACGGAGATTGTGAAGTAAATCGTTTCACCTTCTTCAGCGGCGTACTCTTCTTTTTCATTTACTAGTTTTGTTACCTCAAGATCAGCATCTGTTGGAGGAACTGGAATTACGGTAAGTGACGCTGAATCAACATCGTTTGAAGAATCGGTATCTTCAGTTGAAGTGGTGGACGTTGCGGTGTTGGTCAATGTCTGCTCGACGGTCCCCTCGCCTATTTTCAAAACTAATTGAAGTGATTCAGGAGTAGACGTCGGTAGAGTTCCGATGACCCACTGACCGGTTGAGCTGGAATAATTTCCAATGCTTGTTGAAGCACTGACATATTCGAATCCTTCAGGGATCAGGTCGGTGACAACCACATCAGAAGCGGAGCCAGGACCAAGGTTGGTCACAACAATTTCGAAAGTAATGTCGTTGCCTTCGTAGAATTGAACCTCGCTGGTGATGGTTTTGGTCACTTGCAAATCAACCAAAGGATCAATACTTACTGAAGCGGTGTCGGAGTTGTTTGCGGAATTATCATCGACTTCAGCTCCATCTACAGTTGCGGTGTTAATTACAGTTTGGCTTTGAGCGTTTTCGGATATGGTTACTGTGATGTAGAGAATCACGGCTTCACCGGAGCCAAGTCCATCAAAGGTCCAAATGCCACCTACTTCATCATACGTGCCGTGGTTTATGGGACTTGTGCTGTGAGAAACATAAGTGAAGCTGTCAGAGAGATCGTCGTTGACTGTTACGGTACCTGTTTCGTTATCAGGTCCGTTGTTGGTGACAGTAATTCGAAAGATCACTGTGTCGCCAACAGAAGCGAATACTGATTCAGAATAACCAGTTTCCTCGGTATCATTTGATACCATTTTTTCAATTTCTAGATCAGCAACGCGAGCACCTGGGTTGATATCCGCAGAATCTGAATCGTTATCGCTATTGAGGTCGGTTGGGGACGATTGTGTCTTGGTTGCGGTATTTGTAATTGGTGAGAGGGATGAGGCGCCATTATCAACCGTAACTGTGATGGTCAGGATAGCGCTCGCTCCATTGCTCAAATCGCCGACTGTCCAGACTCCGGTGTCTTTGTTGTAATCAGTATTGCTGGTACTGTCATCGGAATAAGTAACTCCGGCAGGCAACACATCCTCAACTACGATACCGGTAGCATCGTAGGGGCCATTGTTAGTGATGGCGATGGAGAAAACAACGTTGCTGCCTTCAGTCGGATTTGGAACGTTAACAGTTTTTTCTACCGAGATATCAGCTGTTTTCAAAGTGTTAACAAAAGTACATGTGATATGTTCATCCTCGGAGAGTTCGATATTATCCGGTGTGCTGCCATCGCTGCAGGTTGCAGAAGTTTGTTCCCAGTCTGCATTTGCGGTTTCAGAAACAGAGTAGGTGCCAGCATCCAGATCGCTGAATACTTGGGTGTTAGCAGAGGTTCCATCGTCGACGAGGGAGAAATTTCCCAGATCGCCCGTGAAAGCGAACTCGGTATCACCTTCGACATCGGCCTGCTTTACGATGGTAATAGAACCTTTCAAAGGCGGGACAAATGTATTTGTAATCGTACAGGTAATGTCATCTCCCTGAGTGATCGATCCGTTGCAGGTATCTGAGTATGAAGCAGTGTAATCAGGGTGTTCAACCTCAGTAACAGAGTAGTTACCGTTAATCAAGGTGATAGAAGTCCCTGTGTCGCTTCCCTGAAAACTGGTTTCATCGAAGTTATTGTCAGTAACGGTGATAGTGAAGTCTGATGCGCTCAGGCTTCCGCCACCATCGTTCACAACAGTTTTGACAACTGTCAGGTTACCCGGTGGCAACACCGCAGCAGCGCTGAGTGAGCGATCTTGGTTACCCAAGTTTACATCTCTCCCATTAGCAACATTCAAATCTAAGAGTCTCATATGGTAAGGAGATCCATTGATGTCTCCTGCAGAGTTTCCGTCTCCCCATTCTTCTCGGCTGGCAATGTGTCCTCCCCAGGCAAGGATTACCTGGTCGTCGGTAGCTTGAAATTCAATATTCATCGAGGTATCCTGATCACCGTCGTTCTGGGTTGCGTAAGTTATGCTAGTAAAGTTCGCGTTCCATGCTACTACTGAACCAGCAATTTGTGATCCTGTGAAAGTATTCAGACTGCCATCGGAAAAGCCGTTTAAGTTAGCAGAAGGGACGGAGATTGTGTCGTCAGGATTTCCATTATCACAACCAAGGATAAGGTCTGAGCAAGCGTCGGCATTAGTTTCTGAATAGTTGTATGAGCCGATGTAGTCGATTGCGTGTTTTCCGGACTGAATCACATCGTACTCAATGACCAGGGTGTATGTATCACCGGGAGTTAGGTTTAGAAGCTCAGTTCTGTAAGGAACGAACTGACCTTCTTTGTAATGAGCTTGGTTTTGGTTAAGGTTTCCATTTTGCCAAGCACTTCCTGCACACTGGACTTCTGGATCACCTACTCCTCCATTGGCACATTGGTCAAGGTCAGCGCCAGGATTCACTCCGGCGTAAGAGATCGCCGGTAAACCGAGCTGCATTACCAAAGCAAGCACGGCCAAACCGGTCGTGAAATGGTAGAGATCTTTGTTTATGTTTTTCTTAAGAGCACTATGTCTCTTGGGAAAATTCTTATATTTCATAATTGATCGATTAAGTAATAAAATCTATTTTACTAAATCATAATATCTTATCATATATTTATACTACGAAGCCACGATTTTGTCAATAGGACTAGGACTTCGAGAATTATTTTGCATAAAAAAACTCCCCAGCTTTTCGGCCTAGGGAGAGAGGTGCTGCTCGCGATCCTGGATCCAGAGCGCTCCGACGAAGGAAACGTGGGAAAGAATAATCAGAAAAAAGAGTAGCCAAATCATGTTTTGTGCCAAGTCGAAGCGAAGTTTCGCGTGTTTGGCGGTACTTGGCAAAACCGTACTAGCCACTTTGATCTCTCGAGGATTCTCATGCATGATATCCGGCGTCGGGTCGGCGTAACGCATGAGTGGATTTGCCGCAGGCCTACGCGGTAGGGCGAGCAGAAGTTCGGATGGGATCCAAACCATAGTCCCGACCGGAAGTGCGCGGTACTCGTTTTGATCGTAGATCCGTAGTGAGTCCAAATCTTGTACCAGGACTCTAGAGACGTTGCATCCGCAACCGGTTTCCCGCGCTACGATGCCGTAGACTGTGTCGCCCGGTGTCATCACGAATCCGATATGTTCGACCCCGTCGACGTAAGTTGCCGCCGACAGAGAGATTGGCACGAAGATTGCCAAAAACAGAAACGCAATCCAGAGTAGCACTGTGAGTAGTTTCATCGGAGCCTCCTTCTGTAACTGCAGAGCTTAACATCTGTTGACCTGAAAGTCAATTAAAAACAGTCCCGCTTGAAGCGGGACGTTTTGATAACTTTCGAAAGTTGAGTTTTTATTGACGAGCCCAGATAGCAGTGTAGTCAGTATCGCCAGGACCTGAGTGGTCACCACCTGGTACACCTGCTCCATCGGCGTTGGTCGCATGAATCGGGACCATAACGTCTGGTCCTCCGATAGTGTAATCCCCTGTTTCGCCGAGGGCGCCGCCTTTCGGACTGTTGAGCACTGCATCAGTGCTGATTACCGGACAGACGAACCCTTCAGTCATTTCAACGGCAGAAGCGCTACCTGCAAAAGCCAGAACTCCGATAAAAACAAACGTGAATGAAGCAATTGTTGCTGTTAATTTTTTCATTTTATTTCACCCCCTTCCACGACCCCTCTCAATCAGCTGTTTTGAGATGTTAAGTCTACTTAACATTGTAAAGCATACAAAATGAATGTCAAGTCAACTTTACATACAAAATAAAAAGGATCCGCGAACAGAGGACGTGTCGCGGATCAAGGGTCATCGGGAGGGTACTGAACGTTGCTGCTAGCGCAGCGGGATGGGTATTGGTCCTCCTTTGACCTTATTGCTTAGTCGCAGCGGGAGTATATCACGAGGTAGTCTCTTTTGCAATAATAAAAAATTCCGATTGATTCGGAGTAAAGCGAGACCTTGGGTGAATCAGAGAGTGGTCACTTCTTTGCAGCGCTTGCATTGGTAGATGTCGTATCGTCCTCCCCCACATTGGAGCAGTAGAGGACGCAGCCGAAGTCTTGCCAATCGTCTGCTCTTCCGCAAAGTCCGCAATCCGAATAAGACACGATGCCTAGAGCGACAAATTTTAGATCATGTATAGACTTCCCGCAACGAACACACCTGCACCCTTTGCGATCATGGAAGCCAAAGAAGCAGTAGACGGCACCAATGATTTTCTCGAACATGTCTTCCTCTTTGGGCAGTTGATACTACCACAAAACCGGAGATAAAAAAAGCCTCGCTTTTAGCGAAGCGGGGCAATGAACTCTCCGGTGAGGTAGTCGGTGACACGATTGTTGTCGGGGTCGACGACTATCGAGGTAGACTTTAGCTTTGCGAATTTGCGGTACGCCTGCATAAGCTCGGCTAGTTCCTCTGTCGTCGCGTCGAGTTGTTCTCCTGTAGCAAAACCACTATACGCAGCTACTGCCTCAGCTTTCCGGTCGAAATCCCTTCCGAAGAGATAATGTTCTATAGCATTTGGTACGGATTTGCCCAGGCGAATAGCTCCCGATGGGACTTCCATCAGAAAGCCTTTTATCACCTCATCGTTGTCAGGCGAGGCAAGACCCGCAAGCGCCAGATCGGCGACGCATATAAAACCTGTCTTCAGGAAAAGGTTGCACAACATCAGTGCCGGTTCCTTGCCTTCTGTGAACGCTAGTTCGAAAACGGCGATCGGTTCGTATTCAGTTCCTTTCTGGGCATAAACGAAAAGATTGACAAGGTCGTTGACCCCTTCGACGGAGAATGTCTCAGCAAACTCTCCTTTCATTAGATCAAAGAGGCATCCAGTCCTGATAGTTTTCCAGCGTAGTTCCATATCCCCTCCTTTGTCCCAGCATACTAACAAACTTTTTTGAATAAAAAAAGGACCTCCGGCTGTTCCCACAATCCGGAGGCGAGGGTCAAAAGGAAGATGAGTCGCGCTGGTAGGGCGCAATCCTTGCGAACATTCCTCCTATGACCTCATGTGTAGGTTCGTCCAAAGCTTATTCTATAATCAATTTTTTGTCAAAAAAAGGAGGAGAGTCACCCCCCATAGGGACTCTCCTCTCGGCGCATGGCTCTGTCGGCCTTTTCGCCTAAGTTCGATATATTTTGCGCTCATAGCGCTATCCTCCTTGTACGCAAATGGTAGCGAGAAGCATCTGTAAAATCAAGTATGAGAAAACCGCCAGCAAGTGCTGACGGTTTGATCCCTTTCGGGAAGTGGGGCTGCGACGTCTAGGCGTCGATGACGAGAGCTTGAGTGCCTTGCGGCAACCTGGATGGAAAGAACCTCCCAGTAGTTTCACTGCCGCAGACAACCGCTGCACCGGAGTCTAAGACGAATACTTCATACAGATCGCCTGCTGCGTACTCAATGCCAAGCTCGGCGCAGATCTCAGCTGGAATTTCGAGCCTAAGGATTACTCCTTTGGGATTGGTGACCTGACGCGGGTCACTTGCAAGACAGAAACACGGGTCCTGGGGCTGGACATCGTGGAAGAGAACGAGAGTCGTTCCCGGCTTCGGGGTTGGGGGGCTGATTGTGTCCAGAGCAATGTTTGCCCCGGGTTCAGGATTTAGAGTTGCAACGCTGCTCAACTTTTCCTCCTTCTGAAAAGCGAGTAAGAAAGTTACGATTATATTATATCACACCAAAAGAAGAAGGTGCCCTTCTGCAAATGTAGAAGGGCACCTTCTGCGTTTATGGTAAAGGAGGATTATTCCTCGATTTCCTGACCGTTCAGATACGCGAACAGGCCACAATCGATTTGGCTGATGTGTTCCCAGGAGTGACCGCGCTCCAGAAAGGCATTTGCTGATCGGAATCCTTTTCGTTTACCTCTATCGATTTCAAATACAGTCGGAGAGTTAGAGCATTTTATCAGGGAGCCGTCTGGATGATCGCTGTTTTCCTCGATCGGTTCATCTTCCGACATGGTATTCAGATCCTGGTCTGTGATCTGCTGTATTTGATTCCAGGCAAAACCGAGTCTGAGGAAAGCGTTTGCCGAACGGAAACCCTTTCTTCGTCCGTTGTTGGTAACAAACCATACTGTGGCGTCGCTGCCTTTGATGAGAGTACCTCCCGCCGGTAGGGCTGGTTTGTCGCTAATAGTGACGTTAGACGGTAGGGACTCTAGCTGGATAATATTTTGAAACTTGTGTCCGCGAGCGTGGAAGACAGCAGCTCCGCGGAAAGGTTTCAGTCTGCAAGCAGCAGCCAGGTAAACCGTCTGTTCGCCTTCAATCCGATAGAGTTTTCCGTTTCGAAGTTCGTTGCCGCAGTTTTTGATAAAGTCATCATCTTCTTCCTCATCGTCATCATCGTTGTTGCCAGCGGTACCGAAAGTTCCGGTTATTACTTTGTTTCCGGTGGCTCCGTTGCCGTGAGCGTCTTTGATCACGGAAGGGGTCGCTATAGTCAGAATATCTCCAATTGCTACAGACGGCAGTGTTGAGCTAGCACTGAGTGTTATGGTCAGCATCGTACCGTCAGAAGACCAAACGGTTGAACCAATCTCCCCTGCCCCATCGAGGAAGCTGTGAGAATTGTTGAGAGTCAGAATACTAGCAATATTGCTTTTGGTCACTGCAGGTTTGTTAGTTCCTTCCGAGAAGGTCAATTTGATACTGTCGCCAGCGTTTTTACCATTTGCTCCGCCAGTGTCTGAAGCTACAGCAGAGTTCAATACCGGACCGGTGGTATCAGCTGTGATAGCAGAAGTGGTAACCGCACTGGTTGCCGGTGAATTTTCGGAAGTTGTAATTGCGTTTGCCGGCAATGTTACGGTAATACTGTCAGCCGGTGAAGCATCGCTCCAGGAGGCGGAGGTTGCGATGCTGACGAAGAACTTCACACCGGTCAAAGTGTTGTTTGATCCAGTTGCGACGGTTGTAGTTGCGCCTACGTTTACAGTGGCATTGGTTCCGGCCAGAGCGTCTGCGGCTGACTCGAATACTCCGTCACCGTCATCTTTGTAGACCGAGACAGAAGCTAGGTCGCCGGTAGTTACCCCGCTTGACCCGTTGTCATGGACGACAACATCAATACTTGAGAGTGTCTCGCCGGCATTTTCAGTCAGAGTAACGGAGAAAAGCGCGATCTGCCCGCTGGAGGCAGGAGCGGTCGTGGCGGAGGTTAAGAGTGAAGTAGGTCCTGAATTCACAGTAACAGCAGCATAAGCTGTGAAAGCTACCAATCCGAAGATAGCGATCAATCCTGCGATCAGTCCCAAATTTTGCTTGGTAATAGTCATTTTTGACTTGTTAATTGCTTAATAATTTTACTCTTTTTTGATAAAAAAAACAATATTTTATCCCCACCTTGGTTACCTAGTAGACGGCACAAAAAGGCTTTTCTTTCAAAAATAAAATCCCCTTTTGGGGATAAGGTTGTCTTTCAAAATTTTATGGGAGGGATCAACTAGGATCCCTCCCTTTGACTAATCCGGTCTGGATACTCCAGCCAGCCGTTGCCTCGGAGTAAAGACTGCAGCCGGATCATTCTCCTAAAGAGAATTTCATCCAAACAAGGCTATCGTTTTTGAAAGCTTTTGTCAATGCGGAAAGTGCTCGGGTTGACAAAGATCAAAGATATTGTTAAGTTTTGCACTAAGGCCTTTCGGGGCTTTTTTCGTACAGAGAACCAAAGGAGGAAAAAATGAAGTTTTGCTCACTGAGGGCATGTGCCCTTCTGACTCTCACCGCGCTCGTGATATGCGCATTGCTGACTCCGACCACGTTCGCCCAGACCTGCACCACGATCCAGGACGGCACGCTTGTCGGCTCCGACAGCGCCACGCTCCAGACTGGTTTCGACCAGTGGGGCTACAACTACCAAGCCAGGTTCTTCAACGGAACTTACTGCGATGCCTACCGCGACGCGCCATGGTGTCAGGACTACAAAGACGTCTCGCTGATGATGAAATGGAACGAGGCGTGGCTCGACAACCAGGACTGCGACGGCGACAGCAAGCTCGATCGGCATCTGGGACTCCCCTCCTATATCGGATCCGGCGCCTGGATCGACAACCATCAGTCCGGGATGTACCTGGACGACAACGGCAAACGTCAGCGCTGGACATACTACGTGAAGATCGTCGCTGCGCCGGCAGACGCTTATCAGGATACCGGAGTCTGGTACACAGCCGACGGGGTCGCCATCGGTCCGGTCATTTGGGGTGAGTTCGCCATCGTCATGCAGGTCTACAACGACACCGGCAACGGCGAACACGGTGTATCTTACCTGAGTCCCAACAACGCCGGATTCGGGTCGTACGGTCCGCACCAGTAGCAGCCGAGGCAACTCTAACGTTCGGGCGGGCTTTCGAGTCCGTCCGTTTTTTTGACACAGAAATTTTTAACAGGCATCTAGGCCATTTTGTAGAAAAATTACGGAAGACAGACGTTAAAACTTTTTGAATCTGCTCGACTGGTAAAACTTAAATCTTGACACAGTGGGAATTTTAGAGTACCCTTATTGCTACTCACAAAGGAGGATTGATGGCCCAACCCATCACAATGGTTTGCCGCGACCGAAAAGCGGCTGCTCTCGTAATAGAGCTCACATCAGGAGGACTGAAAGGCAGGCGAAACAAGTCCAAGCGAGAACTCGCTGAGAAGCATTTGGTCGACTGTGATGCCTGCATCACTGGGATGACCACCAGGTCTGTCGTGTCGCTAACTGGTGAGGCGAGAAAGTGCCGTGAATTAGCTATCATCTCGGAGAAGGCTCAGAGTAGGCGTTATCGCGCTCCCATCGGGGGTTTGGAATTCATCCCGCCTAGCGACTGTGTCGATCGAGCGGCGGGTGCACTAGTGCCACTCACGTTCTACAACCCTGAAGAATTTCCACCCGAGATTCCAGCCGGTGAGCTTACCCGAGGTTTGCAGCACCTCTCCATCTGCTCTGCCTGTGCAACAGCTGTCACATCGGCGGCGATTGTTCGGTTGTGCGGATTTGATCCGCGTGTAGCCGGAGAACTTTTGGAAGCTTTATCAGAAGCGAGTCTGCCCGAAGCGATCCAGTGATTCCCCTGCCCCTCCCTTTCCGGGACGGGGCGTTTTTTTATCAAAAAAAATCGAGGCGCACATTGCGTGCGCCTCAGCGGTTTGAGGAGGACGGAATTACTCCCTGCTGCGGTGGAACGGCAGGAAGCCCATCACGGAAACATTATAACAAATTTATGTTAAAAATCGAGAGGGTTTTGAGGAGTAAACCCTCTCAGTATTCGCTAGTTAGCGGGCTGAAGAACAACCTGTCCCCTCCCGCATAACAAGGAGGAGCGAACAAGGTTATTATGCCAGACTATAGGCTTTCGGTCTTTTTTTCTTCACCGCGAGACTCGGTGTCGTCTTCTTGGTTTTTTTTCTCTGTATCTTCTGTATATTCGGAATACTGACCTTTTACTTCTGACTCCGTTGCGTCCTCTTCTTGGCTTTCGCTAATAATTTTGTTCAGCCTTTCTTCTTGTCTTGCCGACAGCTCCGCTTGTTTGGCGAGGTTTATCGCCGCCTGGTATTGCTCGTAGGCAGTATCAGAGATTTCGTATTCACTGAATGAATCAGCGGAAGCTTTGTAATCCTTGGCTTGAGAGAGCGAGTTTCTAGTCTTCGTTAGACTTTGTTGATCCCATGAATCCTGTCTTTGCTCGAGTAGATTCTCCAGGGATCTTATCTCTGATTCTGCTTGTTGCTGCAGCCGAGTATTCAACACCGATACGGTGCTGGAAGACTGTGTCACCAGAGTGCGGCGAAGTCTGCTATTTGACTCAGAGTACTTTTCTAGCTTTTCACTGACAACACGATCAAGGCTGCTGAACGCTTCTTCGGTATGTATAAGGTTTAGGCTGTCGGCAACAGCTTTGTGGGCCGCGAGATTTGTATAGTAAAGGTTTTGCACTTCCAGGGCTTTGGAAATTTCGCCTTTGCTAATCAAACTGTCTATTCTGCTCTGAAATTTGTCTTCATTGTTTTCAATCAGATTGTAGAGTTGGGTTTTGTGCTCGTCATTTAGCGTTCTGGTTACAGTCAAAATTTCCGCTTCCGTTAAACGCCTGTCGGTAAGCTGAGACATCAGTCTCCCCTCGGCCTCATCAGAGAACGCCAGGTAGCTCAGTACCCGTTCATTGACACCGACCTTATATCCATAGAGGGCTTTGCCAGGGAGAGCAAATTCGGCGAAAACAGCCACAACCAGAGCAACCGTAATCCCAGCAAAAGCAGTTGCTAGTGAAATAGCGCGCCATTTGGTCAGGTGAATCGAGTCATCTATAGGGTGTTGTTTTGCAAACGCCAAAAGATCGTCGCGCAGACGAGATTTCTCGCTGGCGGACATATTGAAACTTCTATGCTGTTTTACAAAATCTGCAAGCTTCATAACCAATCTTCTCTGGTCCCGATAACATTTCTTAATTTTTTGATTCCCCTGTTGATACGAATAGATATTGTATTCTCCGACTCGCCGGTGATCTTCGCGATCTCTCTCGGTTTGTACTCTTCGATGTAGCGAAAATAAACTGCTTCGCGGTACTTGTCGTCTAGCGTCTCTATATGTTGAAGTATCAATTCCGCAGTAATCTTTCTATCCTGCTGCGTCTCCACTCCGACCCTCTGGTCAACCGCCAAATCCGGATGCTCTAGTGTGTCCCAGTTTTGCGGAGTCTTGCGGCGGTACTCATCAATGATTTTTCGTTTCGCAACCTGATACAGAAAAGGACGGAAGTCCTCGATAACTTCATTTTTTGCGAGTTTCAGCCAACATTTTTGAAAAACATCTTGAACCAGGTCAAGGCTTTTCTCCCGATCAGAAGTGCGGCTATAACAGTAGCGGAAAATCTCGTCACTGTACGCGTCGTAAGCCTCAATGAACTGTTTTTGTTTTCCCTCGGAGGGTTTGTGGGACATACTCGAGGATATTGTTTAGTAGACGTTTAATTCCGACTTTTCTTTCAAAAAAGGATTGTCGACATAGATACTATGTCAGTGTTCAATCCCCTTGTCCACTACTACAAAGCGCAACCACCCTCGCATGGTCACGCTTTGTTCCTCCATAAAACCTGGTATTACTCTCGACAGACGTTCCTACCAAAGACCGCCTAACAGACGGTCTCTAGTAGTCAAACCTTGAAGCAGGTTGATACTTGCTTGTTTCGAGTAAACCTCGAATTTTTGTGTGCACTATTCAGTTTTTAATTTTCCCCCTCCGCCTAATAAGACGTAGTGCCGGGAGTAGACTTTCAAAGAAATTCTGCTAAATTTTGCGAAAAAAATCGGGACCAACTATACAGCTGGTCCCAGGTGAATTAACGGCTCCCTGTAATCTCCAAAAAGATCAAAGGGAACACGAGATGACGTGGAGATAATTTAACACCGGTACGAAATCAGGTCAAGAAAAAAGTCCCGCTAAGCGGGACGCGTGCGTTGCAGAAATTTGTAATCCTCCTAAAGGATAGTGTGGGGTCCGGACGGGTTGGAGAGACAGGAGGTGAGCAGGCGCTACCTGCAAATAACATACGTCCGGACCCCTGCCGTGCGACCACGATCTGACGGCCTAAATATATCGCCTATACTAATATTTGTCAAAAGAAAAAAGCCAGCCGTAGCTGACACGTGCGTTGCGGAAATGTATATGTGTTACATAGGTACTATATCATGCCCTCTATTTGGGTCAAGATAATTCTTGTGGATAAATGTTTAGGTGGGATTCGGATCGTCCCCGGAAGTTGGTTGAGGCAGGAAATGCGCTTGCGGTATAGATCCGAATCCCAGGCCCGTGGCTATTTAAATATAGTTCAATTTCGATAACAAATCAAAAATCCCGTTAGCGGGTGCCAACGGGATTTGGGCAAGATTGCTACGCTCGATAGCGTCAGCTAGACATTGAAATAATGAGAAAATTTACCAACGACCGGGAGCTCTTTTTCTTTGCTCTGCAGGACATTGACAATACCGATAACCGAGAGGACAAAGGTTGCCAAGTTGATGATGTGCGCAACACTCCACAGGTGCAATATAGAAACGGCTAGAAACCAAGTCAGAACCTCGATGCTGAAGACGACTAAGCCTTGTTTGATATGGAATTTTAAGAAATGGTCATTTTTTGAGTCTGTGAAAAGCGGAACAAACACGAGCGGTCCGACATAGGATAGCACTCCCATGAAAGTTTTCATATTCTCCTTGCCATCCCTTTTTGGTGACGTCTGGGGCTGCTCCGGTGACGGTTGTGGTGCCGGGGTCGAGCTTTGATTGGTTGGTTGTGGCGGTGTTTGGTTGTTTTGTTCGTCCATTTGATTTCAATAAATGATACAAATATTGCTAAGGATATTATACCAAAGTCCCCAAATAACCAAAACCCCGCCAGCTTCCGCGTGACGGGGTATGGTGTTGTCAAACTGGAATTTTACAGCTCGCTCGCTGGGTCATCCCAGTGCTGGAGGTCTGCAGCATCTTTAGCTGCTTTTGGATCTGCCTTACCAGGATCTGCGTTGATAATGATCGAGTCACCGCTGTTATTGAACACATCCATTTCAGAAGCTGCATCGAGAATGTCCTGAATGCTACCGGTTGAATATGCGGTCTGAGCATCTGCAATCATCGCTTGAGTAGTGGCTGTGCAGCCAAATGCTGCGCAGTTAAGCTTTGCTGCAACTAACTGCTGAAGCAGCTGCATACGAGCTTTGTCTATCGGCTTTCTCTGTGCATTTTTACCTTTACCCGAAGTAGTTTTGGCGATGTTTGCCCAGAAAGCACCGAACAGGTCTCCCACATCATCGATGTACTTTGCGTCTGGATCACCAATGGTCATAGGTTTAAGGTAATTATCGAAGATCGTTGATGTATAAGTGTAGTGTGTCTGCCAGAAGCCTTGAGTTCTAGTTGGAGACTCCTTCTCGTTGGTGAAAGTGCACGTTACTTCCTCGCCTGGAGAGAGTGTGATAGTTACACTGCCGGTCAGCAGATCAGCCTGATAGGTAGCGCCGTTGCTGCAGGTAATATCAACTAGTTCCCAGTACGAATTTGGCTGAGTTTCAGTCACAGTGTAATCTGTGTTAACTGCCAAATTAACAAACATTTGACTATTCTGGTATTGATTTGGGTCTTCGATCGGGTCCTGGACACCCTCATCATCGTCAAGAATGAAGCTGCCGAGGTCACCGCTGAACTGGAAGTTCTGGGTGTCGTTCGGGTCGGCGTCTTTTACGATGGTTATCTTGCCTAGCTTGGTATTGGTGAAGACACAGGTTACTGTTTCGCCATCAGTCAGGTTGATTGCGGTGTTATCCTCTTGTCCGCCCTGATCGCTGGTGCAGGTGACGTCCGTCAATTCCCAACCAGCCGGCACATCTTCGGTTACTGAATGGCTGCCTGTAGCAATATAGCCGGAATTATTTTCACCGCCATTTGAGAGTTGGAAGTCGGAAGTCCAGCTTGGGTTGAAGTTGAAGCTGTCATCTCCTCCGACAGTTACTTTTTGAACAATAATGATACCGGCAATATAAGTTTTTACACCGTTACCGGAATTATCGTCAATCCCATCAGTTTCTCGGAAGAGATTAAGGCCGCCGACTGCAATTGTTGAAGCAGCGTGGACTTCTACCGTACCGGGAGTAGCAGAATTAATCTGAACGGTGCACTCACCATTGGAGTCAGTGGTACAGAAATCATCGCCTGTGAACGATGCTCCTGCTAGATTGTTAACCAAGCTAAACTCTACATATTCATTCTCAGCATCAATCCAACCACTTCCACCATTTTCCTCTACATGAACAGTAAAGGTATGAGGCTCATTTACGTTGTTGGTTGCTTGCTGTGGGTCAATAGAAATTCGCGCATCTACATAAGTCTTTGTCGCGGTATCAGAGTTTTCACCAGTACCATCGGTCGACAGGTTGAAGAGTACTGTATCAACACTGAAGGACACGCTAGCAGAGGCTTCGAAGATACCTGCAACAGCCGAATTGATCTCAACGGTACACTGTCCGTTGCCGTCAGTGCCGGTTGAGTCGCAATTATCGGTGATAGAACCTGGGTCAGATGGGCTGAAGGTAACTGTCGGATACACACCGGCAACACCTACCCAACCTGAACCAGTATCCTTTTCTACAGTTACAGTGAAAGTATGGGGGTCATTTACTTCGTTTGTGTATGTTGACTCAATGCTTATTCGAGCATTGGCATAGACTTTTTCAGCCGGGCCGCTGCTATCCCCTGTCCCGTCAGTTTCTCGGTGGACGGTTACACCGGCAACATCAGCGTCGACTTCTGCTTTGATAGTGTTGCTTCCTGGTGTGTTGGAAATTATAGAGACAGAGCACTGGCCTAGTACATCGGTTATACAGGTGTCTATACCGCCGACAAATGTCGCGCTACCAGAAGTAACTGTGAATGTCACAGTTTCACCGCTTGCCGCTACATAGCCAGAGCCAGTGTCTTCCTTGACTGTCCCGGTAAGTTCGTGTTCATCACCGACTGCATTGGTCGCCTGGAGAGGTGTGATTTCAATCTTTGCGTTGACGTAAGTCTTAACTGCGTCAGCGCTGTTGTCACCACCCGTGCCAGTCGCAACATTTACATTGATACCGAGAACTTCAGGAGATGATACTGCGTGAATATCAACAGAGCCGGTCTGTGTTGCGTTAATCGTTACCGAGCATTGACCAGCGATGGTATTGCAGGTGTTTACTCCGCCTACGAATACTGAACCGTTATTATTGTTTACGAGTGAGAAGGTAACCAGAGTTCCGTCCGGAGCGTCGACATATGAACCGTCTCCATCGTGAACCTGAACCGTTGCGGTGACGACATGGTCATCACCTACTTCGTTATAAGCTTCTAGTGGATCAAGATCGATCTGCGCGCCTGGTAGTCTGTTTACAAAGGTGCAAGTAATCTCTTCACCGGAATTCGGCGTGATATTGTCTACCGGATCGCCGTTGTCGCAAGTAGCGGAGGTATTGACCCAACCGCTCGGGATCGGAGTCTCGTCAATACTGTAAGAAAGGTCAGGATCCAGATCAGAGATGGTCTGCTGTGCAGTACCGGCAACAGTGGTAAGTTGAGTGCCAGGAGCCATACCAACTCCTGTCATCACGAAGTCAAAAGTTTCGTCACCACCTACAGTGTTTTTCACGAGAGTGATAGTAGCAAGTTTTTGGTTGACGAAGGTACAGGTAACTGTCTCCCCTGCCCCGACGGTAATAGCGCTCGGATCGTCCTGATTGTCGCAGGTTGCTGTCTTCGGCGACTTCCATCCGGCAACAGGAACTTCGGTTACCGAATAGTTGCCCGGGAGGACTTCAGAATCTCGTCTGTCGGACAGGGTGTTGGCATTATTGCCGTCGTTATCAAGGTCAAAGCTTGCCGGATTTCCATTGCCGAAGTCGTTGTTAAATGTGAAGTCTTGTGGATCGTTCGGTACTGCGTCTTTGATAATGATGATATGAGCTCTTTGAGTGTTGGTGATTGTGCAATGTTCTGTCTCACCATTGGCTACGACTACATCGACACAGGTATTTCCGGTTTCATCCCAGCCAGCAAGTGGAGTTTCAGAAACGTTGTAAGTTCCTGCGTTAACTAGATAATCAACGTCAGAAACTGTGCTCAAAGCTCTAGTTGCGCTACCGCTAATCGGTGTGTCATCGAGTGTGACACTGAATTCTGTTGGGTCATCAGCTGGGTCAGTGACTTTGTGAACGATGAGGTGTCCCGGCAAGTCGCTGTTAGTCAGCGTGCAAGTCTTGGACTCACCCAGAGCAACGGTGGTGTCTCCGTTTTGGTCACAGTCACCACTGAACCCGTCGAAGGCGTAGCCTTGAACCAAAGTCTCCCCGGCTGTGTATGTTCCAGGGTTCACAGGAACAGCCACTCCTGAGGTTACAGAGTTTCCTTCTAGCGTTAGATTGAAATCATCCGGACCGGCGGTACCGCCGTTGTCGTTGATGACTTCTTTTATAACTGTAATATACGCCTGTTGATCATCGTTCGTTATAGTACAGGTCTTGGTCTCACCTAGAGCTACTGTTACAGAAGCATTAACATTGCAGTCCCCACCCCAAGCACCTGCGGTATAGCCAGGCAGCTGGGTTTCACCCGCTGTATATGTACCAGGATTTACAGGGTAAGCGATCTCATCTAATACCGGGTTACCGTCAACGGTCAAAAGGAAATCGTTCGGGGCAGCAGAACCGCCGTTATCGTTGATGACAGTTTTGTCGACAATGATATAAGATTGCTGGTCACTGTTGGTCAAGGTGCAAGTTTTTGATTCGCCGAGAGCAACAGTAGTATCTCCGTTTGAGTCGCAGTCTCCAGAGAAACCGTCAAAAGTGTATCCAGAAAGCAGAGTTTCACCCGCGGTGTAAGTTCCTGGATTGACTGGAATCGCTACGCCAGAAGTTGCAGGATTACCTTCTAAAGTAAGATTGAAGTCATTTGGAGTTGCTGTGCCTCCATGAGTATTGTTCACTACTTTGACAACTGTAATATAAGCCTGTTGGTCGTTATTGGTCAGAGTACAAGTCTTGGATTCACCGAGAGCGACGGTCACGTCTCCGTTACCATCACAGTCACCGGTGTAACCTTCGAAAGAATAACCAGAGAGCAAAGTCTCTCCTGCAGTGTAAGTACCTGGAGCCACTTTGTTTGCTACTCCGGAACTAACCGAGGAACCTTCGAGGGTCAGATTAAATTCATCTGGCGCAGCCGTACCACCGTTGTCGTTGGTTACGAGTTTTACAACAGTGATATATGCAGGCTGGTCATCGTTGGTGATGTAACATGTTGCATCTTGATCGAGCGACAATGTAATAGAACCGTCGGCAGCACAATCCCCGGTCCAGGAGGAGGCGGAGTATCCACTGACATTCATTACTTCTGAGGCATTGTGATTGCCGGCCGTTAGAGTATTTACGGCATCCCAAGCAACATTTCCGCCATCGATTTTCGCTTGGAAGTCTGCTTGCGTCGCTGATCCACCATCGTCATTAACAACGGTTTTCACCAACTTCAAGGTCGGAGCGACATCATCGTTTACAAAGGTACAAGTAATAATCTCTCCCAAACCAATGGTTACGGAAGTGACTTCAACTCCCGGATTGTTGTCGCAAGTGATAGAAGTATTCTCGTATCCAGCAACAATAGATTCGGATAAATCGTAAGTTCCTGCCTGATCGGTGGCTTCTACCGCTACTTCGGAGCCCGTAACATCATTTGCTCCGGCAGATAGTGTCCATGCAGAAGCATTAGTATTTCCTCCGTCATCGTTGATGACATGCTTTACAAGCTTCAGGCTCGGAGCATCATCGTCGTTGACAATGGTACAGACAGCGACATCTTCTGGGAAAAGTTCAATAGAATTACCAATTACTGGATTGCCGCCGTTCACTACGCAGCTCCAGGAGCTGGCAGTGTAATGCAGTGGACCGCCTGATTCAGACAGGTTGTAGACACCAGCGTCAACTAGGGCGGCTGTAATAGCAGCGCTGCCTTCAACTCCGGAGATTGGTGTTGGGCCACTCGCAGAAAGCGTCCAGTCGGTATCATTCGCTGTTCCGCCGTTGTCATTGATAACGGTTTTAAGAAGCGTTAGTTCAGCTTGAGAAGGAAGAACGAGCGCGTCTGCTGCCATTTGATTGTCTCTGTTACCAACCGAGGCACCATCAAGCGCTACAACTTTCATATGGTAAGGAGAACCACTGATGTTTACTGCTGATTGACCTTCGCCCCAGTCTGCTTGACTGGATACATGTGCGCCCCAAGCCATCAGAACAGTACATGTGGTGACACCTTGTTTTGTTACCTTGTCGAGACAATTCACTGTGTTGACTTCAAAAATTACATTTATCTGAGTAAGGCTATCAGCTGCATAGCTACCACTTGCAAGAATAGGCTGTGTTGTGCTTGATATGGTGCCATTAAGAATAGTGATGTTCTGATTTGTATCGTCAGTTCCAAGAGAATTTAAAGGATCTTCAACAAGGTTGGGCGAAGTACTAGATGGAGCTATCATACATGACGGAAAAGCTGTAGTAGCGGGACCGCTACAGAGATCAGCTCTATCGACCCACCACTCACTTTGATCGTAGTCAGTTAAAAAGTCGTAAGCATGCTTCCCACCTTTAGTCGTCTGATATTCTAGAGTTACGATGTGAGTTCCGTTAGTTAACCCACTCATCACCAGTCTTTGAACGGTTGAATCTTCCTCGAAAATCGTTGAATTCTGAGCGTTCATATTTCCGTTCGTCCAGTCACAGTCTCCAGGATTGCCGTTATATCCATCCCCATCATCGTTCGCGCACTGGCTGAAGACATCAACACTTGCACCTGCTGCGTCAGTGAAGGTCATTTCCGCGACTACATTTCCATCCTCGTCACTTGCAGTTACGTCATAGAAAGGTCTGAAAAAGTTATCTAGGAGATGAGTTAAGCTAAAAGCACCTACCTCGTCGCTAGTTACTTCATAAGTAACATCCTCTTTGAAATCGCCTACTTCTGAATTACCAAAAATTCTTACGAAAAAGTTTTTCAAAGGATTGAAGAACTTTCCAAAGATAGTAACCGCCTCCCCTGGCTCATAATCTTCCTTATCCGTGCTCAATTCCGGTGACTGTTCTACCGGCGCGGAAACTGCAGTTGCGGCTGAATCTACTTGCTGCTCTTGAACTACAACTTCTTCCTCAACAACAGGCTCTTCGTCGACAGCAACTTCCTCCTCCGTCACTATTTCTTCTGTGACTTCTTCACTTTGCTCTTCTTGAGCAGTTTCTTCTTCAACCACCGGCTCAGCTGCAGCCTGCTCTTCAACTACGACAGATTCATCTGTCTTTTCTTCTATTACTACCACCTCTTCAGTGCTTTCTTCTTCTACAACAACAACCGTCTCTTCACCGGATTCTTCTGTGAAAACCACTTCTTCGTCCAACGTGCTTTCCTCGACTATCGGGGTCGGCTCAGGAGTTACTTCTGAAGATTCGACTGTGACCTCAGAAGCGAGAGCTTCGTCAGAAACCGTTTCGGTATCTGCGGCAACTATGTTACCTAGACCCGAATTCGAAGTCGAACTGAAAAACAAAAATCCCAAAACCAAAATTGCGGCTGCGTAGATCGCAATTTCCAGTCTTGAGATTTGCGCGCTTGAAGCGCGGGACACAAATCTGCGCATGTATTTGATTGTTACTTTTTTAATTTATTTCTTGCTGATATTGACCGTGAGTCAATTGAAGTATTATAACACAAAAACTTCCTATCCATTACAAAAACCTGCTTATAAACAGGTTTTTGTTTTTATTTTCAATATTTGCTTGGTTTGCGCAAATATTTTTTATGCGTTTTCAAAAATTCTTCTGACCCTCTCCTCTTGGGTCACTTGCAATTTTTGAGGAGACAGCTCGTCTAGTATCAGCCTGCTATAGCAGAAAGGGCAATAGCCTGGTAAATGTTGAACATGCCCGCATGCGATGCAAGCATAAACAACCTTTACTCGATCTTCATATGCCATAGTTCCCCACCTCCTTTCAAAATTAATTTCGAATTCGGCGAGGGTACGTTTATATTTTATCTCTCCCCCTCAACTAATACAACGGATTAGATCACCTTTTCTTTCAAAAATCAATGCGATTTATTTTGCCAAATTTAGGCGTTTATTTTTTGTAAAACTCAATGTTGACAACTTCGTGTAAAACTCTGTTGAAAAGAGGTTGATAAATACCAAAAAAAGAGCCGAGGTTGGTATGAGCTGGTAGTAAATCCTCCACTCCGACTGCAACGTCGGAGCACCTCCTTTAAAAAAGGAGGAAGAAATCCTCCAGCTCTCATTTCATTCGACCCACCTCCTTTAAAAAAGGAGGAATAAAAAATCCCGGCAATCCGGGAATTTGACCAAAGAAAAAAGGGTGTTGCCTGAGATAACCTACTGCGGTTAGAAATTCAGGTTGTCGAGGCTTGCCCCCAAGCTTCTACGTGTCCTTCGCGCCATACGGCAGCGGCTGGACCAACACCCTTGCTACGAGTGCGCTTCGCGCGCAGCGTTTCCTAACCCGGAGGAGATTCCCGAAAATCGGGTGACGGCGATTCCCTGGCGGGAAGGTTAGGATTCGCGCAGCTGTCGAAGAGCTATAGCATGTAAAGGTTATCGCAAAAGTATTGCATTGTCAAGAGTGCTCGCGGTTTCTAGTCTTGACAAAAACTTGGTTTTAGGCTAGAATTTGGCGTCATTGATGAACATTGGTTTGGTTGCTCAGTCTGTGGACTAAATAACCAAAATGTGGCATTTTTAAGACACATCTCTTTAAATGCCAACTCAATGAAGATCAAGAAAATTAGCATTCAAAAAGACTCAAAAAGCGTGCCCAAGGTATCAACCCCAACCAAATCCAAACAGGCTTCTGCTGTTTCGTTGCCGGAGGAGTTCAAATCAGTACTACCTTCCAAAGAAGCTTTGGATCAAATGAACGAAGAGCTGATAGCCGAGCTTGATGCTTTTGTATTTGATATTGAGAAAGGCATAACAAAGGTAGCCGCAGTTAGCCCACAAAACGACATACTGAAAACCTACTGCCAGCAACGCTTCAAAAATTTCGAAATTTATCAGGCAGAGCCAGACGATGTCAGGTTTGTACTCGGCAAACTGCAAAGTGGTGCCAAAAAGGAAATCGAGCGGCTTGCACAAGCCACAAAGTCGGGAGACAGTACCAGAACTACTGAATTGGTAGACAAGATCATCTCCTACGCTATTTCAGAAAAAGCCAGCGATGTGCATGTCGAGCCTTTGCGAAACGAAACCGCGGTACGTTTCCGTATTGACGGAATGCTGCATCATATCTTGAGTTTGCCAAAAGAAATTCACAACGCGGTAATAGCCAGGTTCAAAATTTTATCAAATCTCAAAATTGACGAATACCGCAGGCCTCAAGACGGACGTCTCGAACCGAGAGATATGCCGGAGACTTCCCTGCGCGTCTCAACCATGCCGACTTTATACGGAGAAAAGATAGCACTGCGAGTCCTGGATGATTCGAGTAAGGATTTGTCGCTTGACCGGCTCGGTTTTACCGAGGAGCAAAAAAAGATCATCTACCGAAACATGGAAAAACCTTTCGGTATGATCGTAACCTCAGGTCCGACCGGTTCGGGTAAAACCACCACCCTGTACGGTCTTTTAAGCATGCTGAAAACCACGGATTTGAATATTTCCACACTCGAAGATCCGATAGAATTTGCTTTGCCGAACGTAAACCAAATCCAGGTGAACCCGAGAGTCGATCTGTCTTTTGCCTCAGGGCTCAAAGCCCTGCTCCGTCAAGACCCGGATATAATCATGGTCGGAGAAATCCGCGATACCGACACAGTCGTTATGGCCGCTAACTCGGCAATGACCGGTCACCTCGTACTGACCACAATGCATACCAACGACGCTCCTTCCGCTTTTACTCGTTTTCTTGAAATGAAGGTCGAAGACTTCGTCGTCGCTTCTATCGTGAACCTGGTTATCGCCCAACGCCTGGTCAGAAAAATCTGTACCTCGTGCGGTAAAAAGCAAAAACTCGACCCAACCTTGATTGAGAAGATCAAAGCTCGTAAGGATGTGGTCGCGGCACTGCAGAAAATCGGCAAGCCTTTTGATAAGATAAAAGATGAAACCTTCGTAATCGGTGAAGGATGCGACGCTTGCCTACAAACAGGCTATATCGGACGTATCGGAATTTTCGAACTCCTTGAACTAAACAAAGATATCCACGACCTCGTACTCAAACACGCCCCCGCCGACCAGATCAAAGAAGCGGCGGAAAAAGATGGGTTTGAAGACATGATTATCGATGGGATCCGCAAGGTTTTTGACGGTCAGACAACTTTTGAAGAAATATTGCGAACTACTCGCAACGCTTAATTTGATATAAATGCCAAAATATAGTTACAAGTTAGTCGACGCGAAAAACCACCTCCACTCCGGAACAGTAAACGCCGCTACAAAAGGCGGCGCGAAAAAGAAACTTTCCGTCGATGGGGCGACGGTGCTGTTCCTAAAACGGGATAGCGCCTTTGACAAACAGCTCAGCCTGCCGGTCTTCGGTTTCTCTGCGGCTGAGCGTATTTTATTTTTTCAAAACCTGGGAAACATGATGCAAGTGGGTGTACCTATGGTTCGCGCACTGTCGGTAGTCCAAAAACAAATTTCCCACAAGGGCGTCAAAAAAGCCACCGGAGAAATGATTTCGGATGTAGAGAACGGACAAAGCCTCTCCAGTGCTCTTCGCAAACACCCGAAATACTTCCAACCGTTCATAGTTGAGACTATTGCGGTCGGAGAATCGACCGGGGAACTCTCCGATATTCTGGCCAGAATTTCCAACAACCTCCAGCAGAGCAACGAACTTCGACGCAAAGTCGTCGGTGCTATGGCTTATCCGATTATCGTTATTGCGGTAATGATCCTGGTCATGATCGGCCTGACATCTTATGTCCTACCGAAAATCGCCGACCTGTATCGTGAGCTCGATGCCCAGCTACCGCTGACCACCCGAGTCTTGCTAGCAGTAACGGGAGTATTCACGAACCACCCTCTCTACACCTTGATAGCGGCTTTGCTGCTGGCAATAGCTGCCATCTACACCTGGAAGCAGCCGAAAGGCAAAAGATTTTTTCAAAGAATATTTTTAAAAATCCCGGTCTTCGGTGATTTGATCAAAGACTACAACATGGCCCGCTTTTTCCATTCACTGGAAACTCTCGTGTATAGCGGCGTGGCGCTGTTGCAGTCGGTTGAAATCGCTCGGAAAACTTTGAAAAATGAAATTTACAAAGATACACTTGCGACCATGATTCCCCTGCTGACTCACGGCGTACCTTTTTCCGAGACGGTCAAACCTTACCCTCAACTTTTTCCTCTGCAAGTTCAGAGTATTATCGAGGTTGGTGAGTCCACCGGACGAATGGGAGAAACTTTCAAACACATTACCCTGACCTATGAGCGCTCGATCAACTACAAAACACAGATTATGACTTCGCTGATCGAACCGTTCCTAATAGTCGGTATCGGCATCATCATCGGCGGACTGGCGCTCTCTGTCTTCCTGCCGATTTATCAAGTCTCAACGGTTATCTAACATGCTCTCTACCCACTCACAAAGAGGTTTTACACTGACTGAAATTGCTATTGTACTCGCCCTCATAGGTGTCCTAGCAAGTTATTCTATCTATACTTTTCGCACTTCCAGAGCACTTGCCTCACTCAAGGATGCCAAAGCAAGTCTGGTTTTGACGCTCGAGGACGCGCGTTCAAAAGCCGCCACAGGCAGCGGCTCGTCCGATCATGGTGTACGTATCAACACCAATGAAATAATCTCATTCGAAGGCACTGATTATGCAGGTCGGGCCAGCGAATTTAAAGTCGCACTGCCAAACGGAGTTTCAAGCAGTCAGAACAATCTTGATATTATCTTTGAGAGACTTAGCACAGAGCTCAATATAGGGGCTGTCACCACTATCACCTTAACCTCAGCCTCAACGTCTTCCACGACTCAAGTAACTATCAGTCCCGATGGCGCGATTAACTAAAAAAAATTCTTCGGGTTTTGCCCTTATCGAAGCTCTCCTCGGGGTACTTATCGGTGCTGTCATCTTGGGGGCTTTTGTGGAGCTCGGTGTTCGCTCTTCCAGGTTATCTCACGCTAACCGGACTGAGGTAACAGCCAGTCTGATGGTGCGAGGAGCCATGGAAGCAGTAAAGGACCTAGAACAGTCAGACTGGTCCGAATTATCAAACTGCCCTACGCTCTGCCACCAAAATATTTCCGGTGGTGCGTGGGAGCTTGCTTCCGGCAGTGAGAACCTGGACTACAAAAATACGACATTCACTCGAGCGATTTCACTAACCTCAGTTGATGCAAACACCTATTTTGCTTCGACGACCGTAAGTTGGAACAATGGACTTTCAGACCGAAATTTGACGCTCCAAAGTTATCTTTACAACAACTAGTTATACGATTATAATTATGCGAAATCCCAAAGAACATTCAAAATCCGGATTCACGCTAATAGAGCTACTGATCGCAATAGCTTTGGGTTCGGTTACCGCTCTGATGATAATGTTAGTGACTACAAACGGTATAGCGAATATAAAGAATTCAAAAAACGCAGAACGGCTCCACGCGAATGCAATTTTCCTTACAGACATGCTCACATTCAGGATCAAAGATGCTGAATTCATCTCAATTCCTTCCGCAGATACCCTTGTACTGACTCTACCGGACTCATCGACCGATACTATTACCATCGCCAACGAAAAAGTCACGCTTAACGGAAACATACTGACCTCGAGCGATATTTCTGTCAAAAGACTTAACTTCACACCTCTGCAAAAATCGGTGTTGGTAGAAATGAGCTTCACTACCGGAATCAATGACAGCTATTCAGCAACTACAACCATCTCGTATCGCAATCAACCTATCTAGAATATGAACAAAATTTCCAAACAATCTCAGTCCGGCATTATAAGCCTTCTAGTTGTTTTAGGCGTTGGTCTTTTTGCCTTGACTGTGGTGCTAACCGTCACGACTGGAGTCCTCTCCGAATTCAACAAAAACCACAATACTGTTTCGGGTGACAAAGTTTTTTATGCTTCAGAAGCTGCGGTCAAAGACGTTACTCGTGATTTCATCGCTGACTATACCGCCAACCGGGCCTATTACATCGATTACGCTGGCGCGTTTGCTGGGACTTACACTCCCGACGTTACACTTAACGTCAATGACACGACTCTTGCGGATGTTGAGGTTACAGGGACATGGCCTTTTTATGAGATAAAATCAAAAGGCAGTAATCTGCGTACCACCAGAAACGTGGTGCAAAAACTAACTGTTTACTCCCCTGGTCTGGCTTTGGATTTTGCCGTTTTTGCCAACGACGATCTGACAATGCAGGGTAATGCGACTGTAAATGGCGACGTTTTCTCCAACGGGGATATAGAATTTGATAACAACGGCGGCGGTTCGGGTGGCGTCAACGGTGACGCCTCTGCGGTAGGCAATATTGATGATGATGGAGATAAAATCTCTGGGACGACAAATGACGGCGTAACCCATATAGACCCGCCTCCGATTGATCTAGCGCCGTATTTGACCGAGGCTACTGGTGCCGGGACATACTATGACAATATTGGCGACGCACACACAGCTGAAGCGCAAATAAAAAATAACGATTCGACGGGGACGCTTTATTTCGATGTGCCTGGAGAAGAAATCTCGCTAGAAGGGAACAACACCAAAGTGACGGGTAGCGTCGTGGTTAACGGAGACCTGAATTTAAAAGGTGGTACATATACCGTCGGAGATGCGGACAACGATGTAGCGGTGTATGTTTCCGGAGATTTATCTTTTAACGGAAACGTCACTATCAATGGAGTAATCTATGTCGAAGGGACTACAACTTTTGGGAATGGAAATGTTGAGCTAAATGGATCGCTTATTTCGGTTGGTGGGACTGTATACATCAGCGGCAACGTAGACATCACTTTTGATCCGGCATACATTCCTGACGTAGCGCCTTTGATTGGTGGAGCTGCCTACAGTACAACTGATCCCCGCATCATCCTCTGGCGCGAAGAGTAAAATCATTTTAGCAACTTAGCAATCAAGCAACTAAACAATTTAGCAAGAGAAATAAAACTTCTATCACAGAAGTTTTTTTGTACCAAAAAATCCCGTTTAACGGGATCATGTAATTTGAAAATTCGATGGGCAGCGCCAAGTTTTGCTCGGCGCTGCCCGCTGTCTGCACGGGAATGGGCGGAGTTGCCGAGGGGAGAAGAAGCGGTACCCCCCCCAAATACTCGACGCTTACGAGGCAGACAGAAATGAAACCCTCTTTTTGTGAGGGGCGAAGATCATCACCCCTCTTGTGTACTGCGAGACTAGCGCTCGCGGAAAAGGTTTCGGCAGACAACTATTGCACCCAGACTTTCGTCTCTAGCTGTTTGCTGTTGCCTTTTTGATGCGTGCATATCTTATCATTGACCGCTTCTTAGGTCAAGGCAAAATAAAAAGGCTCGTGCAAGGTCGAGCCTTTCGGTATGAGTGCAGCTGGACAGCGCGAATGATCGCAAAAGCGATGTACGGAAAGGCGAAACAATCGCGCTGCCAGCCGTCTGCCGGCCAAGTCGAGGGGAGGAGAAGGAGAGTTAACCGGCAAAGCGTGAATATCCTCTTTTGAACTGTGGAGGGGCAGGACCCGGGAACCGTGGTCCGATACGGCTTTGTGACCTGGGCCCTGCCAACCGTGTGGTGTAACCCTCACGGTCCCGTGGCTGACTACAGAATACCTTAAAACCGGTTTTCGTCAAAATTAAAGCCCGTGACCGTTTGGTCCGGGCTGGGATAAGTGCAGGGCAACGCTTCGCCGCTAGGCTGGGTTGGAAATGGCAAAACGTTGCCCGCCGCCTCGCTGAAGACAGGTAGGCACATGGCACGAGGCGGAAAGTCCTCCGATAAGTTGTAAGAGAGAGGGTCGACCACAATGCAGTCAGCGCTGGAGAAGCAGCAACGAACCACACTTGCCGTCGATCGACCCTCCCCCACCCTGGGCCACAAGGTGCAAATACTTTACCATACAAAAAACCGACTGTCAAGAGTCTCAGTCGGTTGATGGTTGTTTACTTTTTTGGACGATCCCAGGGCATTATAGGACCAGAGTCATCGTCGTTGTCCGATCCGATTTTATCTTTTTTGGGATCAAAGATTTCATGTTCGGGATCTGGATTTGGTATCGCAATCATGATAAGTCCTGCAACCACTAGAGAAAATACAAACAAGATCAAACCTGCGCGATACGAAATAAGACCCGGTATAAATCCGATCACCAGGAAGACTACCCCAACCCAGATCGCTCTCTTTGCAAAATATTTTCTTCTTTCTTCTGGTACTTGCATGACTTTATTTTACAAAATTTTGTACTTTATGCAAATTATTTCCAACGAGAAATGTTAAGCAACACCCCAGCGCCAATGAGACTTGAGACCATTGCACTGCCTCCATAACTAATGAAAGGCAGAGGGATGCCGGTTAGCGGGAGAAAACCGATCATCGCTCCGACGTTGAAAATGGTCTGAATCATAAACCATGAGGTAATCCCTACCGCTGTGTATTTTCCAAAAGCGTCCGGGGCTTTCGAAGCTGCCTTGTATCCCAACAGAAATAAAATTAGAAATAAAATTAGAACGAAACTAACTCGTAGAAACCCTAGTTCTTCACTGATAACAGCGAATATGGAATCACCGATCGGTTCCGGTAAGAAACTAAACTTCTGACGAGAATAACCAAATCCTTGCCCCCAGAAACCACCGCTACCTACAGCTAGGCGCGCTTGGTTGATTTGATAACCGGCGCCCAAGGGGTCGGAGGAAGGGTCAACGAATGAGGTTATCCTTGCCATTCGATAGGGGGCGGCCTGTATTGCAATAACCGAGACCAGCACTGCTGCGACCGCGAACATGATCAGGTGTTTGCCTTTTACCCCGGCTGCAAAGAAGATGCTTACCGCGACCAAAACCAGAGCTGACATGCTACCGAAGTCTGGTTCAAGTAAAATCAAAAACGCGATAACCGCGGTTATTGCCAAAGGTGGTAACAATCCGTAGTAAAACGATTTTACCCTTTCCGCTCTAGTGTCGAACCAAGCCGCTAGAAAAAAAATTAGCGCCGGTTTGGCAAACTCCGATGGCTGTAGATTTGTAAACCCAAGATCGATCCACCGCCGACTTCCCGTGAACTCCACGCCAATTCCTGGAATCAACACCAAACCAAGTAATACTGCCGCCCCTGCTAATATAAAGACAGAATATTTTTTCAAAACCAAATAATCGAGTCGGCTAAAAACATACATCAAAACCAATCCCACTGCGGCAAAAGATAGCTGCCGAAAAAAATATACGTTCGTACTTTCAAACCTTTCGTAGGACAATACTGCAGATGCTGAAGAAATCATTACAATACCAAAAACGACGAGCAAAAAAACAATCCAGAAAATGCCTTTATTGAAACTGCGTAAGTTGTTTTTCATTAAAGCTTTTTTACCGCTTTTGCGAATTTCTCTCCCCTATCCTGGTAATTATCAAACTGACCGAAGCTCGCGCTGGCAGGAGAGAGCAATACCGTGTCTCCTTCTCGGGACATTTCAAAAGCTTTTTTTACAACTGTATCAATTCCTTTTTCTACATATACAGTATCAGGCGCTCCCTTGCTTCCGTGAAGCAATTTCGCAATTTTTTTTCCGGTTTCACCCATCGTGATCACGGCACGTACATCGGACTTCATTATGACTTTGACTAGGATTTTGTAATCCGCTTTTTTATCAGATCCTCCCAGGATCAAAATTTTTGGTCCAGGGAACGACTCGATAGCGGCGATCGTTGCATCCGGTAAAGTCGCAGCGGAATCGTTGTAGAATTTTCTCCCTCTATATTCAGCGACAAACTCCAAACGGTGAGGTGACTGATGAAAAGTAGCAATACCCTCTCTGATTGCAGAATTTCTTATTTTCAAAACTTTGGCAGCGAGGGCGGCTGCTGTTGCATCAGTAACATAATGCTCACCCGGGGATTTGAGTAAACTCTTTTCGAATAAAACTTCTTGTTTTCTTCTATGAACAAAAAATACTCTATCATCCCCTATGAAGGCTCCTCCTGGTAAAGCTTTAGTCCTCGAGTACCAATGTTTGATGCTTTTTGTACTACCTCCTAATCTGTGGACAACGGGGCTGTCATAATCAAGCACTGCGCTATCAGAAGTTTTTTGGTAGCGAATAAGAGGTGACTTAGCAGAAATATATTCTGCCTGGTTTTTGTGATGGTCGAGGTGGTCGGAAGTGACATCCAGCATTATCGCGAGCCAAGGGCTTGTTTTCAAGTCTTGCAACTGAAAACTAGAAAGTTCCAGAACAACTAAATCCGATTTTTTAATTTTATGTATAAAATTCAGCGGACTTGTTCCAATGTTACCGCCGAGAAATACCTTTTTTCCAGCCGTTTTTAAAATCTTATAAAGTATTGTTGCGGTAGTCCCCTTGCCTTTTGTACCGGTGATCCCGATAATTTTTCCGGGGCACAACTCGAAGAATAGTTTTGTAGAGGAACTGACCTCGACTCCTTTGCGAATTAACTTTTGTATGAGTTTTGAGTTCCAAGGCAGGCCTGGGCTACGAAACACGACCTGGAATTTCGAAAGTTCAACAAAATCCTTCTCCGTTGGGTGCTTGTAAACCTGCACCGATATATGAGCAGCCGAAAAAAAATCGAGCAAAGCCCGTCCTTCTTTGCCAAAACCTAAAATAGCAATTTTTTTCTTCTGGTATCTGGCTAAATTCATTTTATTCCTTCAAGACTTTCCCTAACCTTGGGTTGGTAACCGCACCGTTCTCCGCAGCAATCTTACCCCCTAAAACAACCATTTTGATGCCGTGTGAAATAATCTCAGGGCTACTCAAAGTCGCTAAATCTTTGATCTCTTTTTCAGAAAGGATCACTAAATCTGCCGCATATCCAGGCGCTAACAATCCTCTTTTATTTAGCCTCAACACCTCTGCGGGACGACCTGTAATCTTGTGAACCGCTTCTTGAATCGACATAAGTTTTTTGTTATGCACCATCGAGAGGAATCGCGGCATAGCGCCAAAGCAACGCGGGTGGACGAGGTTGTTCATTTTTGATACCTCGGTGGTGAACCCAGCACCATCCGTGGCAACCATGGACAAAGGATGTTTGAGCAATGTTTCGAGATTACTTTCAGAAATATTTTCTTCAAACACGATAACCTCTGAATCAGAAGACGCTAGCAAGTTTAAAATCGCTTCATTGACTTTGACCCCTTGATCAGAGGCAATATCTACAAGAGTCCTCCCGACCAAGTGTGGTCTTGAACTAGCTGTAGCCACGATAACCTTTGAAAAGTCCAATCCCTGCTCATCCAAACTTGAAATCATTCGGTTGCGCAAATAAGGCTCCTGCAATCTTTTGCCGAGAGCTGCCCTACCACCTTCGTACGCCCATTTTGGCAAAAAAGTATAAAGCACAGACCATGAAGAAGTATACGGATAGACATCAAATGATATTTTGACACCTTTTGCATACGCTCTTTCAATCTTTTCTATCGCCTCTGCTTGCAGGTCCCAATTCGACTCTCCTTTGACCTTGAAGTGTGAAATTTTTAAGCTCGCACCTGTTTTTTCTGCAAGGTGCAGCGCCTCATCCAAGGCTTCGAGAATATGCCCACCTTCACTACGCAAATGAACAGAAACCAGTTTTCCTGCCTCCTTGCTTATCTTTGATAAACTTTCCAACTCCTCTTTTGCTGCATTGAATTCGTGAGCATAAACGAGGCCAAAAGATATTCCGAAGGCGCCATTTTTGTATGATGAAGCCAAAAGCCTGTCCATGATCTTAATTTCTTGCTGTGAGACTTTTCGTGTTTCGTCACCGAGGAGACCTCGTCTTATAGTTGAATGTCCGACCAAAGACAACACGTTGACACCGAGCTTTCTTTTGCTCAGCTCTTTTAAAAATTCGTCAAAGTAAAGCCAGTTAAAATTTTGCCCTTCCAGCGAACGCCATTTTTGAATTGACTTAAAAGCTTCCAAAGACGGCAATGGTGCCAATGAAGCACCACAATGCCCAAGACTGATTGTCGTGATACCCTGAGTGAGCATACTCTCTTGAGAGGGGTAATCAAAAATCGACCAAAAGGCATCTGAATGGTTTTGAATGTCGATAAACCCTGGCGAAACGATGTGTCCGGCGGCATCGACGACCTGTGAAGCGCGATGGTTGGAAATCTTGCCGACTTCAACTATCTCACCACCCTTAACAGCTATCGAGCCTGGTACAGGTTTTCTCTTTCCTGTACCGTCTACGATAACTCCATTTTTTATGATAAGATCGAACATTTATATGTTGATTGCGGCAAAGACAACCCCGATTGTCGCGGTAACAACCGCGATTATCCAAAACCGCATTGTAATTTTTGTTTCAGGCCAATTTAATGCTTCGAAATGATGATGAATCGGCGCAACCAGAAAAACTTTTCGACCCAGATATTTTTTTGAAAACCTTTGAATCAGTGATGATAAGCCTTCGACAACGAAAATAAAGCCATATATCGGAAGCAGGAGCACTGAATTTGTTAAAAACGCAAGCACAGCGAGTGTCGCTCCCAGAGCGAACGATCCTGTGTCTCCCATTATAAACCGAGCCGGATAAATATTGAACCACAAGAAAGCAAGGAGCGAGCCGATAATTGTTCCGGAAAAAGCGGCAATCCCGTACTGTCCTTGAATCCAGGCGATAATCGCCACTGCACCGAAACTTGCTGCAAGAGTTCCTCCGGCCAGTCCATCAAGTCCATCCGTGATATTTACTGCATTAGTAATAAAGACAAAAATCAAAATGAACAGCGGGATGTAGAAAGCTCCGATATCAAGCGACTGCACCCAACCGAAAAGCTGCCCGCCCGGGATTGCGATCTCACTATAACCTAATTTGTAAAAAAACCACCATGCACCCAGTCCAGCAATCAAAAATTGGAATAAAAATTTGAGTTTTACGGAAAGACCCTTGCCTTCGCCAATACCCTTTACGTTGAGCCAGTCATCAAAAAGTCCTAGAAAACCCGTTGTTACTAAGGCAAAAACGGGTAACCATGTTTGCGACCTGCTTTGATTGAAAACAAGTGTCAAAATGGCAGCTGTAACCCAGACCAGGAGTCCGCCCATGGTTGGGACACCCTCTTTTACCTTGTGAAGTTTGTGAAAAATCTTTGCTGGGGTACCGTCCCAGGCCTTTTCGCGGATTTTCTTGGCTAGCTTATATTTGTATAAATAATGCGTTAAAATCGGGGTTAAAGCGACTGCCAGGATAAAGGCTATTGAAGTTAAAGAAAACAGCTTGATAAGTTGTGGTGTGGTATCCATCATTTATTTATTATACCACAAAATCTTTATTTAAAAATCGTAGGCCGTAAGTATCCAGTCGATCAAGGCCTGAGAATCGGCTTCTCTGTTTTCACTGCCCATGACTATAGTAAGAAAATGCGGGCCATCGGGTTTTTGGTACAAAATTATCAAATTGCCTTTAGCTTCGTCGGTAAACCCGGTTTTCATCCCCTTGATATATTCTTGGCTCAACAATTGATTTGTGCTTTGGACTTGGTGAGCAAAAACTCCGTCGGCTGAATAAATAGTCGCTAGTTCCGTGGAGACATATCTTTTCAAATCGTCATGTTTTAGAAACTCTCGAGCTACAGTCAAAATGTCAAACGCGGTAACTAGTTGCCCCTCCTGATCGAACCCCCAAGGATTTCTAAAAGTAGAGTTTTCTAGCTGCAATCTGTTTGCCATCAGATTCATAAGCTCAGCCATATGATCTGTCGAGCCGGCGACTCCGCGTGCCAAGGCTCCCATGGCATCATTTGCGGATGCGATCAGAGCCCCTTCTGCCAGGTCCCTGACTTTTATCCTTTCACCTTCGACTAAACCCATCTTTGGAGTGACTACCTCTGTATCGATTTTTTGCACTGTGACAACTTCGCTTGGGCTGACAAGATTGTAAACCACAAGAATACTCATCAATTTAGTAAATGAAGCTGGGGGCCAAGGCTTGCCGGCGTTTTTTTCGAACAATATTTTATTGCTATCAAGGTCAAAAGCCAAAGCAACTTCTGCATTTGTCTCAAAACTGACTGCCCCGGCCTTCAATTTTGGAACACTATCAGCCAAGGGTAGCTCGGAACTTACCTGACCAAGTACCACTGGATCAGTGTTTGGGTGAAGTTTTTTTGCTGGCCAAAAGAAAGCCGTCACAGCCAAAACCAAAATCGCAGGCAACAATACCTTAATAAGATTGATTTTCATAAAGTTATAATACCGCGCCGTGACGAAATCTCAAAATCGTTGACAGACACCCATCACCCTAATTATAATAATAGCCAGACCATTAAAATGGATATATGAAACCAATAGAGATCAGCGACCAAAACTTTGATAGTGAAGTGTTGCAGTCCGATCTTCCAACCCTGGTAGATTTTTGGGCGGAATGGTGCGGACCATGCAAACTAATCGCACCAGTGATCGAGGAACTGGCGCAAGAATACGACGGCAAGATCAAATTTGCAAAACTTAATGTCGACGAGAACCCTCAGAAGGCAGGAATGTTCGGGGTGATGAGTATTCCGAACTTAAAACTCTTCAAAAACGGTAAAATTGTTGATGAAGTAGTCGGAGCAGCACCAAAAGAAATCTTCCAAAGAGTTTTAGAAAAGCATATCTAGATAACAAAAAACCCTCCCCAATTCGGGAAGGGTTTTTTTGTTAAGCGATATGGGGAGTTTCGGTAGACTGCTCTGGCATTTTCGGTTCTTCTTTTTTGTGATTCATCTTGTCTTGCATGTGAGAAACGAGAGCTCCGAAGCCCCAGAGCATCGTCACCAGTGACAGAAGCGCACCCACAACCGGGACAAGTCTTATTACCGAGAAAACCACAGCGACGATCAAGAAAAATCTCAAATTTTGATTGTTTACGACATCAAAATTCGGCTGGAAGAGTTTGAAAACCCAGACTCCGAACATGACTACACCGTAGGCATATCCTGCTATGAGGGCCAGGACATACAATGCCATAGCGCCAATGAAAAGCGGAATCCCGACCAATGTGATTGCAACGACGATTGCAACTAGTGGCCAGACAATAATCGCAATCAACCCGACCAGTAGTCTCTTCCAGAACTTCTCTTCTGTGGTGACAACCATGCTTGAGGAAAGGGCTGGTGCCAATTTCCACAAAACCAAAATGACTAGCAGGGTTGAAATGATAAAGTAAATCAAAGAAGCAAATGTAAAAGACTTACCCAAATGTAACGTCGGCATTGTGCTTGCAGGAAGATCTTTTCTAGTGATAGTCCCGCCGATTGTCGCAGCTTCCGAAACATAAGCTTCCTTATTTGAGGAATACTCAAGGTTCCCGGCGATCTGGGTATTTCCTAAAATCTCTACGTCTTCCGACATTACTATGACATTGCCGCCGACAACACCTTCGATGTCGACAGTTCCGGCTGCAACGTAAACATTACCCAAAATTTCTCCTCTAATCGTCACTTCACCACCTGCTATATAGACGTTTCCTAAAACTTTGGCTGAATTGGCAAATTTTACGTTACCTCCGGCAACAGACAGGTTTCTGTTTGTAACGTTGTCGATTTCTATATTACCACCAGCGATGCGAAGGTTTTGACCTACGGTGCCGGAAACTGTGATGTTACCACCAGCCGATAACAAATCCCCTTCGATCGTTCCGGTCGATTTTACATTGCCTCCAGCTAACATCGCATCGCCTTTGACGACTCCTTCAATCAGTACACTCTCCGCAGCCTTTATCAGGTCATTGTCCGTGGTTGCACTCGGGTCCAAAACATACAACTGATTTCCGGCAGTTGTAGCAAGAGCTGCGACGGGAACTATAAGAGCTGCGAGGGCTGCAATCAATATATATTTTTTCATATTAGTTGATGCTAATTGCCGACATAGAAGCAAAAATGGCGAAAAGTACGAGATACAGAGAGGCTTGCAATAAGTCTGAAGGGTTAAAGAGTAACTCGCTGTTATTGATCTTATTTATTAGAGCGAGCGCGAATGACGCCACGGAAATCCAGCCGGTGACCTTGCCAGCAAGCGAGTAAAATCTCCGCCGAGATTTCTGGGGCAGATTAGAATCTTCCATATTTTAAAGACTTAATTTTGTATGCTTATATTATACCAAAATTTGGCTTATTTTGGTAAAACTATAAAATTGACCTCAATCAATTGAATCTTTAGAATAAATACACAAACTATGAAAATATCGGTCGTAATTCCTGCACTCAATGAAGAGCGTACTATCGGTACGTGTATCAAAAAAGCCAAAAAGAGCCTGGCCGAACTTGGCATTGAAGGCGAAGTTATTGTCGCCGACAATAACTCAACTGACAGTACGCGAGAGGTCAGCCAGCAGCTTGGTGCACGGGTAGTTATAGCCGAACAAAAAGGTTATGGTAACGCCTATCAGGCTGGCTTTGTCGAGGCAACTGGCGAATATATCATCATGGGTGACGCCGACGACTCATACAACTTCGAGGAAATCAAACCTTTTTATCAAAAGCTGGAAGAGGGTTTCGAATTTGTCATGGGGAATCGGTTTCGCGGAAATATTGAGAGCGGAGCAATGCCCTGGCTTCACCGCTATGTCGGCACACCTTTTTTGACCGGAGTAATGAATCTATTTTTCAAAACCGGAATTGGCGATACCAATTGTGGGATGAGGGGCTTCCGCCGGGATGCGCTTGAGCGCATGGGTGTAAATGCTCCTGGTATGGAATTTGCCACCGAGATGGTGATAAAAGCTTCTCTTGCTGGACTGAAAATTTCCGAGGTGCCTTGCAACCTCTATCGCGACAAAAGAGACCGCAAACCACACCTAAGAACTTTTCGGGACGGGTGGAGGTATCTACGCTTTATGTTACTTTTCTCCCCTGCGTGGACTTTCTTCATCCCTGGCGTGATACTAGTCGTCCTTGGTCTTTTTGGTCTTATAACTTTGACACTGCGTGATGTATTCTGGCCTGAAACATTACTTTTCGTATCTCAAAGACACATGCTTTCTTTCATGGTACTTTTCATTTTAGGTTTCCAAATTATAAGTTTAGGGTTAGCTGCTTCAGTGTTTGGTTTCTCTACCGCGCGAAGACAAAAAAGCCGCCTAATCATCTGGCTTCAAAAATATTTCAGCCTAGAGAGAGGAATGCTCACAGGAGCAACTATTTCTTTTCTATCGGTACTGGTTTTGGTTTACCTTTTTGTGTCCTTCTACTGGAAAACACTTCCTGATGTCTCGGAAATTTTACGACTTGATATTGCGGTCATCTCAATCGCTTTTTTTATCCTCGGGGTTCAGTTTATTTATACATCCTTTCTGCTGGGAATTCACTATCTCAAAATCCGATAAATGGATCGACTAAAAAAGGTTTTTAATTCCGGGTCGCTGGTGTTCATTCTAGTAGCGCTTTATGTGGTGATGATATTTCCTGCGGTGAAAAATACGCTTCACTACGTTAATCCAGACGGGATAGTTTTCGCCAGATTGTCAGAGTATTTACTCGCAGGGAATTTTTCTCTTTTTATCACTTCTTATTGGGGTCCGTTACTCCCACTGTCGACAATACCGTTGTTTGCCTTTTCGCTCCCTACGCCTCAACTCCTCCACATTGCCATCTCTTTATGGGGACTGGTTTCCTTGTATACATTCTGGCGACTGCTCAAATCCTGGGCGATCTCCCCTCTTTTAGCTCTTGCTTGCAGTTTTCTGTTCAGCTTGCTATTGGTCCGCTGGGTGACCGCGGACCTAACGCCAGACATTCCTTTGACGGCCATTCTGTTGATGTATTTTGCTACTACGTCCAACCAGACGGCTCTCAAAAGCAAAAAACAGCTGTTTACCGCCGGCTTGATCGCTGGACTGGGTTTTCTAGCCAAAAGTTTTGTTTTGCCGTTTTTTCTCTTGCATATACTGCTGAGCATAATCATTGCCAACTGGAAATCGGTCGGGATCAAAAAGGTTGCGCAATCGTTTTTTGTTGCAGTAGCGGGTTTTGCCGTGTTGGCCGCTCCATGGGTAATTGCTATGAGCATTCACTACGGCAACCTAACCTTACCCAGCAGCGGCAAAGCTACTCATTCTTTGACAAACCCGAGCTCAACTTTTCACAACCACCCTCTAACCATGGGGCTATGGACTCCTCCTGAACCGCGCTTAACTGTCTGGGAAGACCCTCAGCTTCAGCCTTATGAATACTGGTCGCCATTTGATTCGATGAAAAACTTGGCTTTTCAAATCAAATTAACTTCGAGAAACTTTGTCCTGGCTTTGAAACTGTCTTCTCCTGGTTTCAAATATTCCGCCTCGATCATGCTTTTGTTCCTCCTACTCTGGGTATTTTTAAATCAAAAGGAAAAGAAATTTTATCTTTGGGTTATTCTGACTTCGGGGCTTTATTTATTCCTCTACGCTTCTGCAATGGCTACAGCCGACTCACGCTACTTTTGGCCGCTTATCGCCCTGCTCCTTGCTGCTACAATAAAACTCTCGCAAGATGTCTATTTTGAATCAAATAAAAAATCAATCGCCCAACTTTTTGTTTTGCTGTCTTTGGCAGTCGCTACCCTCTTGCCGACTGCCTACCAAGGCTTGAAGGACGTGAGGTATATTTTATTTTTTACAAAAACGAAACCTGTTTACGAAGATATTGGAAACTCACTTACGAACTTGTCAGGAAAAAACTTTGCTTCGAACGCTTGGAAAGAAGGTTTGTATTTGAGTTACTACATACGCGGTGCAAAGTATCTGGGTATACCAGACCCAACTAAACCAGAGCAAGTAGCGAACGCTGACGTTTTTCTATCCTGGGCTGAAGGTGAAATTGAAAACCCCGATCTGACTGGCTGGCAGGTTTATGGAAGTTTTGAAGATGGTGAAGGAAGACTCCTGACAGTTTTTGTGAAGACGTCCAGATTTACTAAAATCTGAAATAAAAAATCGCTTAGTTAGTACAAAGCGATATAGAGACGAGTTAGTAAAAAAATGATTCCAGCTCTGAAGCTGACTCATTGCGCAGTCTCTTGCCCCGAAGGTTCCAGGAGGAACACTCCAGCAACGTGCCTTGGTTTGAGCCCAAGCTGCAATAAAGACGGGCTTATTTTTTTGAGATATTTTTACGGACTAACTACCTGTTCGGTCGAAGAAATGTTTGCAGAACTTGTGATTACATCGGGTGCCGGCTCGCTAAGGACCAAAAGCCAGGCCACTGAAAAAACTATCATCAGCGAAACCACAACTACGACTAAATACGAACTTTTTGGATCGTCCATTTTTGTTTTGTTTCTTAGTTTTATATTAAATCGCTACTGCTGCTGCGTCAAATCCGTAGCCTCTTCTGTCGGGATCTCATCATTCTGCTGATGACAGGGCTCATCAACATAGCAATAATACGCCCGTCCCGGAACCCGCAAATCAACGTAAGCCAGGCGCGGCCGATTCGCATTTGTCACGACTTTTGTCAAAATAACGTCAAGTGATTTTATCTGGTGTTCAGCATTTTCTCCTGCATCAAAATACACTTGCCAACCTTCGTCTGAAGTAAAATACACTTCTCGACCTAATTCTGAAGTAATACCCAACTCAACAGGACGAGAACCAATATACCTTTCCCAGAAAGCCCCGATCTCCAAGACAAAATTGACTGTATCCTGATACCCAAGATCGGTGCCTGTGGCAAGGGCTCGCGCATCATAATCTTTTATCACTAAGTAAGTATCGGTTGCTTGAGCATAATCAGCCGAGACCAAGTCATAAAGCGTGCTTGTTCGATCGATATAAAAATAGCGCTCACCGCTATTCCAAATCGCTACCGGGGAACGGTCCTCAATCTCGACCCTTAAGCCATTGGGCCAAATTCTGGCAAAATCGTTTAGTCCGGCGATATAAAGACTTTTTGATTTCAATATTTCTTCGACACCGTCGCGGTTGAGAAGCGCGATGTGGTTCTCTGGAATTATCCCTAGTTTTCTTTTTTTACCCAAAACTTCAAACCAACTCGACACAGCTTCGGAATCAATTTGTGAACTTCCCCCAACTAAAACTTTGGTAACCAAAAAATAATTCGACCAAGCAAGGAAATACCCGGCAACCAAAACGATAAAAATTAAAAAAATTACCACGATACGCAATCGTGCTTTGAAATTCCCTGGACCCAGCGGGCGCAAGCTACCTAGTGAGTGGCTGACGTTCTTTGTTTTTTTTGAACGGTCGTTGTAGCCACGACTCCGAGACCTGCTGATACCCATGCTATTTTTCCTACTAAAATTAAACATCAAGGTCCCTACCCGCTAGTTTAATGATCCGGTCGAGTAGCTGTGTAAACTCTATCCCCGCAGACTCGGCTGACTGTGGGACCAGTGAGGTTGGAGTCATACCTGGAATAGTATTTATTTCCAAAAAATAACACTTACCTTTTTCGTCGGCAATAAAATCACTTCGAGTCACACCCCGGCAACCCAAAGTCTTATGCGCCACCAAAGCCATCTGGTATAGCTCTTCTGCCAGTCTCCCGCTAACCGGGGCCGGGATGATATGTTCTGAGCCCCCGGATTTATATTTTGCGTCATAGTCGTAAAACTTCGCCTTCTCCCAAGGGACAATCTCAATGGCCGGTAAAACTTTCGGCTGCTCGTTTCCTATCACCGGCACAGTTAACTCTCTACCGGGCATATATGGCTCAATCAGGATCTCTCTATCAAGCTTAAGAGCAGCTGCAACAGCGCTTTCTAGCTGATTTTTACCAGTCACAATTTTCACTCCGATTGATGACCCAAGTCTACCCGGTTTTACAACCAGTGAACCTTTTAGTTTTTGTAAAATTAAACTTTTGTTCTTCTGGTAATCAAGCCGGGAAATAACCAGTTCGGGTAATACTCTAACCCCAGCTTGCTCAACTAGTTTTTTGGTTCGCGATTTGTCCATCGCAAGCGCACTAGCCAGCACTCCGGAACCGGTATAAGGAATTTGCATCATCTCAAGCGCTCCTTGAATCGTACCGTCTTCCCCTCCTGGTCCGTGAAGTGCTAAAAACGCTATATCCATCAAACCTCGCCAATCTTTTCCGGAGGAAAGTTTTTTCCCGGCTAATCTATTTTTTACCTTTAGTGAGGCGTAAATCTGATTTACCGCCGGACTTGCTAAAAGCCAATCTCCTTCTTTTGCAACTTCTATCGGCGTAATTTCGTATTTGCCCAGATCCAGCTGCTCAGCAATAGTTTTTCCGGTGACGAGGGAAACCGCTCGTTCATCCGACATTCCACCAAAAAACAATCCGATTTTTATTTTTTTCATAATACTATCGTACTAATTTTCTCAAAATCTTTGGGCTAAGGCGTGAGACAATCTCGTAGTTGATCGTTCCTACTTTCAAAGCTAGCTCCTGAGCTGTGATCCGCTCTTTTTTCTGAGCCCCGAGCAGAACTGCCTCATCACCTTCTTTCGCTCCAGTTGCTGTCGCGTCAACCATAATCATATTCATACAGACCCGACCAATGACAGGTGCTTTCTTCCCATTGATAAGTACATAAGAATTATTCGAAAGCCTTCGGGGATAACCATCAGAATAACCGACAGGCAAAACCGCCATTTTGATTTTTCGAGCAGCCCGGTAAGTAAGACCATAACCAACATAAGTCCCTTTTGGAAGATCTTTAACCTGGATAATTCTAGCCTTCCAGGTCAAAGCCGGTTGTAAAACTATATGCCTGCCAACATAATCGCTGGCTTTGGGTTTTTGTCGGGTTTTCTTTGAAGGGTGCATACCGTAGAGCATGATTCCTGTCCGCACCATCTCCAGTCGAGCCTGCGGGTGCAGTACTGTTGCTGCAGAGCAAGCGATATGACGGACCAGGTCTTTTCCGGGGTCAATTTTGGATTGCGACTCCAAAAGTTTTTGTAGCTGGACACTTGTATACCTGCTATCCTCTTCCGAGTCGGCAAAATGACTGAATAACCCCTCGATCTCTAAATGTCGATGTCGAATAGTTGATTGGTAAAAAGTAGAAAAATTTTCTGGCCTCAGACCAACCCTGGACGTACCGGTATCGACCTTGATATGAACTAAAGCTTTTTTGCTCAGATTTTTTGCTGCTGATTCCAAAGATTCAAGCTGGCTTAAAGTATAGATAGGTAATCGAATTTGTTTTTTTATCGCTTGTTTTATCGACTCTTTGTCTTTCGTGTCAAAAAAACTGATTACTAGAATCGGTTTTCTTTTTACTATTCTGCTAAGTTCCAAAGCTTCCTGAAGGCTGGCACAGCCGAACCAGTCTACCTTACTCTCAATAGTTTTGGCGACCAGGTTCATATCGTGCCCGTAAGCGTTCGCCTTTACCACGGCAAGTAATTTTTGTCCGTCCAGTGTGTTACGAAGTGCTTTGATGTTTTGATTTAGCGCAGATCTGGAAATTTCTATCCAGGTCAACATTTTAATTTTTTATTACTTTCTTACCCACATAATCTTGAAGTGCTTTTGGCACCGCAAGCGACCCGTCTTTTTGCTGATAATTTTCCCAAATAGCGATCAAGATTCTGGGGCTGGCGATAGCGGTGTTGTTCAGGGTGTAAACGTACCGCAAGTCTCCCCGCTTGTCTTTGTACCGAATGTTTAATCTACGAGCCTGCCAGTCGGTTAACGCTGAGTTAGAGTGAGTTTCTCCATAACCTTCTCTTGATGGCATCCAAGTTTCGATGTCGTGCATTTCATATTTTCCCGCACCTTGATCTCCTGTGGCGTTGATAATTACCCGATAAGGAAGCTGCAAGTCTTCCAAGATCTCTCGAGAAATTTCTTCAAGCTCTTTTGATAATTTCATCATCTCTTCAACGTCTGCGCGACAAAAAACGACCTGTTCGACTTTCATGAACTCATGGATTCGATAAATTCCTTTGGTATCTTTACCGTAACTGCCAACTTCACTACGGTAGCACGGAGAAAATCCACAGTATCGTTTTGGCAAATCTTTTTCCTCCAAAATTTCACCGGAGTGATATGCCAGCAACGACGGCTCAGAGGTTCCTGCCAAATACATAGTTTCTTTGGCCTCATCTTTTTCTTCTTGATCTTTCAGTCGATGTGGGTTGCCAATCTGATATATTTCATCTTTGCCAAATGGAAAATGACCGCTGCCAACCAACACAAAATCTCGAACCAGGGTAGGCGGAATCATCGGAGTAAATCCTTTTTTTACTAACTTGTTCAAAGAATACATCAATATGCCAAGCTGCATTGTCACACCCTCGTTTTTGAGATAGTAACCCCTGAAACCAGAAACTTTTACGCCTCGATCGAGGTCGAGCAGGTCGTGAGCCAGTCCCAACTCGATATGACTTTTCGGCTTGAAATCGAATTCAGGCAACTTGCCCCATTTCAAAAGCTCTCGGTTCGACCTTTCATCCGGACCTACCGGAGTTTCAGCCGAAGGAATATTTGGAACAATCAACATCAAACTATCATATTCACCAGAAATTTTTTGGAGCGCCTCTTTGACTTTGTCGGCTTCCAGGTCAATTTTTTTCATTTCAGCAATTTTGATCTTTTTCTCCTCAGCCGACATCTTAGGAATCTCTTTGGAAGCTTTGTTTTTTTTCTCGTTAAAATCCTGCAAGGAAGTCATCAACTGCCTTCTCTTCTCATCCAGCTCCAATAATCTATCTAGATCAAGATCCATACTCTTGTCTTTGATAGTTTTTTTGAAAAGTTCAATATTCTCTCTTACGAATCTTATATCCATCATATAGTTAAGTTAAATGAGATTTGATTTTTTGAACCGCTGACTTGCGGTAACCTAGCTGATCTTCTTCTTGGGGAGAAATTTCATAAAACCATTTTTCTAAAGTCGGGAGATAAAGCAAGCTTCTATATGGAAACTTTATTTCTGTTTTGGGATAAGGTTTTTCCGGAACAATGCCTTTAATGAAACCGCTTTCCACGAACGTCTTTCCGTCAGGAAAAGCGAGCGCAACTACAACTTTCATCACAGCTAATCTGTCTTCGCCTTGCAAACCAGACATCTTCTTCAAAATCCCATCAATAACTTCTTGTTCGGACATTTTGTGTCCGGCAAATCGATTACTCTTTACCCCGGGGAAATTACCAAGCGCCGGGATCTCGAACCCCGCATCATCTGAGAGAGCGGGTAAACCTGATTTCTTGCAATAAAACCTAGCTTTGAGTACCGCGTTTTCCTCGAAAGTCTCCCCGGTTTCCTCCGGTTCATCGGATATCCCAACATCAGCAAGTCCGACTAAATGAATATTCGTTCCCTCAAAATATTGCCTGTAGTGTGAGAGCTTCGACTGATTCCCTGTACCGACCAATAATTTTTCAACCCTTACCATAACTACTCAGACTCTCTCATTGGAGGAAAAATAACAGTTTCTCTGATCGAACGATCCATCAAGATAGCAAATAGTCTCTCCGACATCCCAAAACCTACAGCCGGCGGCATACCATACTCTAGAGCCTCTACGAAATCCTCGTCCATCATCTGCGCTTCCTTGTCTCCGCCTGCTCTAAGCTTCATCTGCGCTTCAAAACGAGCTTTCTGATCAATCGGGTCGTTGAGCTCGGAATACCCATTACCAAGCTCTGTCGCAGCCGCCACTACCTGGAAGCGCAATACCTGTTTGGGGTTTTTTGGATTGAGTTTAGCCAGAGGTGAGAGAATCGTGGGGTGATTTACCAAAAAGCTTGGCTGTATTAAGTTAGGCCTGATAGTTTTTTTGTAAATCGTGTCAATCATTCTCCCCACTCCGTAAGAAGGATCGTACTTTATACCCTGCTGATCAGCTTTTTTGCGAAGCATCTCGACAGTGACATCTCCGTTCAGGTCAATGTCTGTCGCTTTTTTGAACAACTCGAAGTAATCCAGCTTCTGCCACTGACCTTCCCAATCTAACTTATTACCTTCATATTCCGAGACACTACCCCCTAGAACATTAGTTGCAATTTTTGCGTAAAGGCCTTTCAGGAAATCCATAACCTTATCGACTTCGGCGTAGGCCCAATAAAATTCGATGTCATCATATTCCTGCAAGTGGTCGCGGTCCACTCCCTCATTACGGAACAGTCGTCCGATCTCAAAAACTTTTTCGAATCCACCGACTAAAAGACGCTTCAAGGGCAATTCTAGTGAAATCCGCAAAAAGAAATCTCGATCAAGCGCATTGTGGTGGGTGATAAACGGTTCAGCATCGGCACCACCTGGAATACTCTCCAAGACCGGGGTTTGAACTTCCAAGAAGCCTTCCTCAACCATCGCGTTTCTAACAGTTGACCAGAATACATTCTTTTTCCGGAACATCTCTCGAGTTTCCGGGTTCGCCAGCATATCGAGATAGCGTTTACGTAAACGCGCTTCCGTATCCTTAAGCCCATGAAATTTTTCCGGCAATGCGCGTAGACTTTTCGACAAAACTTTGAAAGTTGAAACCTGCAAAGTACGCTCGCCCTTTTTAGTCAAAAATAAATTACCGGAAAGCTGCAAAATGTCACCAACATCAACCGTAGAACTAAAAAAATCAAACTGCTCGCCCAAAACATCAGCCTTCAGGGCAATCTGGATTATGGCGCTTTCATCCTCAAGGTTTCCAAAAAGTAACTTACCATGCCCTCTCAGAGCTCTGAGACGTCCGGTCAAAATCACCGCACCCTGATCTGCCAAAGTGTCAAAATTTGATAGTACCTCAGCTACCGTGTGAGTTCGAGAGGAATCAGGAGGATATGGATTTACCCCAGCTTTTTTCAGATTTTCAAGCTTTTCGAGTCGATCTGAATATAATTGTTCTTCTTTTTTTGTTGTCATAAAATAAAACAGCCAAATTTGTATATAAATTTGACTGAATTATACCAGAAATGAGTTTTTTTGGCTATTTTAGAGAATTTGCACTAAATCATACTCTTTTGTTCCTGCTGGTGTCGCTACCGAAATTTTTTCCCCAACTTTACGTCCGATCAATTGTTTACCTACAATAGATTCGTTGGAAATTTTACCTGCAGAAGGATTAGCTTCCCCGGAACCAACTATCGTATAGGTTTTCTCCTGACCACCGATTTTCACTTTTACAGTTGACCCTACAGTAACAATGTTTTTCGAACGAGCTTTCGGAATAATCTCTGCGTTCTTGATAATTTCCTCCAGTTGTCCGATTCTGGTTTCTATCATTTCCTGTTCTTCTTTGGCCTGCGCGTAGTCAGCATTTTCGGACAAATCACCGTGCGTGACAGCTTCTTGAATTCTCTCAATCACTTCCGGGCGCCTGACCTTGGACAAATGCTCTAATTCCTTTTTAAACTTTTCTAAACCCTCCTCGGTTAAGAGATGTTTTTCTCCCATAATTGATTTTAATATTACATCGGCAATATTAACTATTTTCTTATTGATTGTCAAACCTTATACGGTTTTTCTGGTACCAGTCGTAGACATCGCGTGCCACCGGAACCGCGGCGCTGCTCCCCTCACCTCCTGCCTCAACCAAAATAGTAATAACGAGCTGTGGGTCATCATAAGGAGCGTAAGAGGTAAACCAGGCGTGGGTTCGAGATAGGTCTGAGCCGTCAAACTGTGAAGTCCCTGTCTTTCCTGCGATCGGTATTTGTAAAGTATTAAGGTACCTTGCCGTACCTTCAGTTACTGCCAGCCTCATGCCTTCTTGAGCAACTTTGATGTAGCGATCGTCTATGAACTTCTCCCCTAGAACGATAGGTTCAAAAATCTTTTCCGGATTAAGTTTAGACGATTCAATCTTGTTAACAATTTGAGGTTTATACACTGTACCCCCGTTTGCTATTGCTGCTGTTGCGACTGCGATCTGAAGCGGAGTTGCCAACATAAAACCCTGACCGATTGACATATTGTAAGTGTCGCCCAAGTACCAGCGCTGCTCGATAGGATCGTCGGGGAAACGCTGTAACTTCCATTGCGTGGTGGGAACCAGACCGGTTTTTTCCGTTGGCAAATCAATTCCCGTCAAACGACCTAGGAAGAACAAATTGAAGTACCGAGCCAAACGATCAGGCCCCATGCCGTCAATTTCCAAATCCGATTGCCCTCCCCCTACGGTGTAAAAATAAATATCCGAAGATACTGCGATTGCCTCACGTGCATCCACATTGCCCAGACCATTGGGATTCCAACCGCGGAAAACCTGAAATTGAGAGGGATTATAGCGATTGGGGACGTAAAGTGCACCTTCGTCAAGAATGCGAGTATCCTCGTCTACCACCCCCTCCTGCAATACACCAGCGGCTTCAAACGGTTTAACAGTCGAACCGGGTGGATAGGTTCCGGAGATCGCTCGGTTAAACAGTGGAATATTCTTGTCCTCTGCTATCGCTTTGTAATTTTCTGAACTAATACCTCCTGCAAACCAATTGTTATCGTATCCTGGAAGACTAACCAGAGCGACAACGCCACCGGTACGCGGATCCAAAGCTACAGCTGCCGCCTTGCTTGCCCCCCTTGCTTCCATGTTCCGTTTCAACGACTCGTATAAGACCTCTTGCAGCTCCTTGTCTACATTGAGAATCATATCTGAACCAGGAACAGGGTCCGTTTGACGGAAAATGTCAACCAATCGCCCTGCCGCGTCCACTTCGACCAAACGTTGACCATGAATACCCCGCAGGTACTCTTCGTAAGTCAGCTCAATTCCGTTTTTCCCGATCTCGTCATTAAAAAGATACCCTTGATCCTTGAGTTCTGCGTATTCTCCTTCATTGAGCTTCCCGGTATAGCCGATGAGATGAGAAAAGACCGGACCCTCTTCGTACTGTCTCAAAGGACTATTCTGAATCTGAAAGCCGGGGTAATCATCCTGCAGAGTAACAAAGGCCAAGGCTTTTTCCTCCTCGATGTTACGTTTGAGTAAAATTGGCTGAAACGAATCAGCCGATACAACACTAATAATATCCTCTATCTCTTCTTCGGGGAGCCCAAAAAACTGTGACACTGAGCTAATCAGACTGTCATTGTTCTCCCGAGGCAAATCATACGGAGTGACCACAAGGTCAAAGCTTGGTTTGTTATGTGCAATAATCAGTCCGTTTTTATCAAAGACAACCCCTCTGGGAGCCATAAGGTACTGTGTCCGCAACCTATTACCTTCCGCTAAAGACAGATATTTTTGATGCTGAATGGTAGAAAGATCGATAATCCTAACCGCCAGGACGCTAAATGCCAATACAAGAAGTATTTTTACCAAACGAAAAGAACTGTGAGCTTTTTCTTCGCCCACTTCTTCACCTGAAAGAGGTTCGAAAGCTGCCTGCTCATAGTCCAGAACTCCTGAACGGGTGTGTTCAAATCCGCCAGCCCCTTCAAAGGTCGGATTAAAAATATCTCGCCTTCTTCTGGTCATTCATGAAAAATTTATCATGTAAATATATGATCAACATCGAAATAACCAATGTATAAACCAAACTATAAAAAAATTCGATATGAAAAAGACCTGAGAGAGTCACCGGCACCGATTCCGACCACCACTGTGAAAAATAGGAGAAGGCAAATGCAAGCATTCTATAAAAAGCAAATCCAAAGACTAAAAATAGAGGATATGTCTGAACTCCACCCTTCTTGAAAACCTCATTTGTCATAAAAAATATCACAAACCCCGTAATCAAAAGCCCAAAAATGTTCAAGCCAAAAGGACTCGCAGAATATAGATCGAGCAAAAATCCACCAACGTAAGATGAAATGATAATACTATCAATATCTGACGTGAGCGCTAACCAGACCACAAAACCCAAAACAATATTTGCCGTGGCTCCTAAAATTTTAAAATTAGAGAAAAAAGACAACTGCAAGAAAATTGTCAGTAGGATAAACCCAAAATTTACTTTATCAAATTTCATTAAAACCCTGTTATTACTAATACGTTATTGAAATTTTGTAATTTGGCGGCCGGAACTAAGGAAGCTGATTGAAATAGTTCGACTTCTTTTGACTGAGAGTCCTCAATGTATCCAATCAAAATCCCTGCAGGAATTCGACCTGTTATTCCACTTGTTACTACCTCTGTTCCTTTCTCTAATGACACTTCTTGAGAAATCAATTCCATAGTCAACCCAACTCCGTGAGATCCTGCAACAATCCCCAGGAAAGCACTACTGCCCAATGCTTCAGCATCGATTTTGATACCACCGTCCGTGACGATGTTAAAAACAGAGTAACCTCTTTCCGAGCGTTCAACGATACCCAACAAACTGCCACTGCTATCCAAAACCGCGTCCCCAGGAGAGATACCTGATTCGCTACCCTTGTCAATTGTTACGGATTTTTTAAGCCCGGTTGGGTCTTTAGACACTACCGTCGAAGCGACTGTTTGATAATCAAATCTAGACTTGAGTGCCAATAAATCACTAACCTCAACTAATTCCCTCGTTTGCCTCCTTAACAAAGCATTCTCAGATCGTAATCTTGCCACGTCTTGTTCAAGATTCTTCTTTTCTTTCAGCTGTCCCCGCAGATCTACAATGGCCGCAAAAAATCCTTTCGCTACATTTGCGGTTGACTGGGAAATTGAAAACACCGGCCTTGTCGCCCAAAAAACAGGGCGTTTTAAAAAATCAATGTAACCAAAACTATTCAGCAATACCAAAATCGCTAATAATCCCAAAGCATAAAAAAATTTTGACAGATAATTGTCAGTCACAAGAATGCGGGATACTGATTTTTATCGAGGCGCGTTTTCGAACTCCGTTTGAATCAAAACTTCTTTTAGATTGTCCAAATCTTCTAAGACCACACCAGCACCCCTGGCAACAGCGGTCAATGGATCATCGCAAAGATAAGCTGGGATTTTCGTTTCTTCGGTAAGTAGTTGGTCGAATCCTCGTAACAAGACACCTCCTCCGGCTAGCGTGATTCCTCGTGACATTATATCAGCGACCAACTCAGGCGGTGTTTCCTCCACAGCTTCCTTGACCGCATTCACAATGACTCGAACTGGTCGAGCTAACGCTTCTCTGATCTGTTCATCGGTAACACTGACTTCTTTGGGTAATCCGGTGACCATGTCTCTGCCCCGCATGATTGTTTCCATTTGTTCTTTTTGCGGGTAAGCGGATCCAATATCAATTTTCACTTGTTCCGCCGTTCGGTCTCCTAGAAGCAAATTAAACTCTTCTCGAGCATATTGAATAATACTTTCATTCATTTCATCACCAGCCACGCGAATGCTTTTTGCCACAACTATACCGCCGAGTGAAATAACAGCAATTTCTGTAGTTCCCCCACCAATATCAACAATCATAGAACCAGATGGGTCCTGCACTGGAAGTCTGGCGCCAATTGCTGCTGCCATAGGTTCTTCGATCAGATAGGCAGCGCGTGCCCCAGCGTTGAGAGCCGCATCTTGGACCGCCCTTTTTTCTACATCAGTACCACCTGACGGAATACCGACCACCACTCGTGGCCGTGAAAAGTATCCGGAGCTACCTTGCTGAACCTTGCCGATAAAATACTTAAGCATTTGTTCCGTTATCTCAAAGTCAGAAATCACTCCGTCAACAAGAGGCCGTATGGCAACGATGTGCCCAGGAGTACGTCCAACCATTTTTTTTGCTTCGTTGCCAATGGCCAAAATCTGTTTCGTCTTTGTGTTCAAAGCAACAACCGAAGGTTCATTGATAACAATCCCTCGGCCAGATACATAGACGAGGGTGTTAGCGGTTCCCAGGTCGATCCCTACGTCCCGGGAGAATTTTTTAAATAGGAAATCGTTAATTCCCATAAACTATTTTTTCAAACTTTTTTCAAGATGGGCTAGTTTTACTATCAGGCTATCCTTTTCAGCTCTAATCTTTATTTCTACAGAATCCAATTTCAAGGTTTTTTCAGAAATTACTATTCTCCTCGGAATTCCTAGAAGATCGCTGTCTGCAAACTTGATACCAGCAGACACTTCCCGGTCGTCATATAGTACCGAGTATCCTTTGTCTTGTAAAGTTTTATGGAGCTTTTCAGCCTGTTTCTGCTGATCTCCCTTGAGCAGAGAAACGAGATGGAGGTCAAAAGGGCTAATCGCTTCTGGCCAAATGATTCCGTCTTCATCATGAGACACCTCAACAACGGTGCCCATCAGGCGTCCGAGGCCAATCCCGTAACTACCCATCACTACAGGCTGACTTCCACCCTTTTCATCGCGGTACTGCAGTCCCAAATCTTTGGAGTAGCGCGTGCCCAAAGGAAAAATATTTCCTACTTCAATAGCCTTGAGTTCTTTCAAATTCTTTTTTTCCATGCCCAGGAATTCCAAATTTTCCTGGTTTAGAACTTCTTTGTTGATAGCCAACTTCTTACTCTGATCAAGATAGATTGTGTCTTCTCCGGCTTCACACACAGTCTGGAACTCATCAGTCAGGCCGCCGGTGAAGGCGCCTCCTGCAGCTTTGGTCCGATAAGTAACCTCACCAATTCCAACGCGATCAAAAATTTTCTCATAGGCGACGGCGACCGCTTCATAGTATTCCAGGAACTCTTCCTGAGACCGGCTAAAAGAATACATATCTTTCATGATAAATTCCCTACCTCGCAGAATTCCGCTCTTTGCCCGTAGCTCGTTGCGGAACTTGGTCTGGAACTGATACGCCGACACAGGAAGATCTTTATAAGAATCGACAAAGTGAGTTAGAATTTCTGTAATAGGTTCCTCGTGAGTGTTAGCAATTCCGACTTTACTACCGGAGACCAATTCTGATTTGAACCAATTGTCAATCGCTTTATCATCCCAACGCCCAGTTCTTTTCCAAAGCTCCGGATCCTGCAGTGTTGTCATAAGCATCTCCTGACCGCCGATTGCATTCATTTCTTCTCTGATGATGCTTTCAATCTTTTTCAAAACCAAAAAACCCAAAGGTAAGTAAGTGTAGACACCGGACATTTGGCGATAAATAAAGCCACCGCGAGTCAGAAGCTTGGCGTTCGCGGCCACCTCATCTTTGGAAGCGTCGCGAGCTGTTTTGGTAAAAAGCTGCGATTGTTTCATTAGAATATGCCTATTATTTTATCCCACAAAACTCCGAATTGTGTTGAGAATCGATTTACGTCCTTTACCGTCACCCAAACCATTAAAGCCAGCAATAGAAAGAACCCAACTGCGTTGGCGTACCCTTCAAATTGGGCGTTAAGTTTTTTGCGGCGAATTTTTTCAATAATCAAGAAAAGCACTCGGCCGCCATCCAAAGCTGGGAATGGTAATGAATTTATGATTGCCAAGTTCACGGACAACACTGACGTAAAATACAGAAGATTAGAAAATCCTAGTCTTGCAGCGTCGCGAGTGAGTACCGCTATCCCTACAGGGCCAGTCAGCGAGCCGATCAAAGCACGGTCAGTGAGCAGGCTTTTGATCAGTGAGCCAAAGGCGACGAGGATTTGAACGGCAAGCCCGAATGTGTTAACCGCCCCCAGATACAATGCTCTGTACCAAGGATAGGAAACCTTGCCCACCATACCTAAAACAATTCCGATCGGACCTTCGCCTTCTGGTGGATTTACTCTCGGAATAATATCCAGAGTATAAGACTCCTCACCTCGAGCAAGCGCATAGGTGAGAATACTACCCGATTTCAAACTCGCAACATCTTGGGCTTCCTCAACAGAAGTAACCGCCGACCCATCAATTTCAGCTATGATATCACCACTTTTCATGCCGGCTTTTTGTGCCGGACTTCCCTCTTCGACATAGAGCACTGTCACCCGGCTGTCGGTAATTTTGGCGCCAGCAGCCAAGGTCTCACCTTCACCGACTAAGGTTGGCAATCCAGCGATCAGCCCACCGGTAATTAATACGTAAGCTAAAACCATATTCATCAGTACTCCCGCGATCAACACAGAGAATCTACGTAAAGCTGATTTTGAAGAAAAAGAGTCGGGGTCAGGAGACTCACCGTCTTCACCTAAAATTTTTACAAATCCACCCAAAGGAATCCAGTTTATGGAGTAAATAGTGTCTTTGTATTTGTAACCGAAGAGCCTTGGCGGAAACCCGAATCCGAATTCTTCCACTTTCATTCCGGCTTTTTTGGCCATAACAAAATGCCCCAACTCGTGAACAAATACGAGAAGTCCGATAACTAAAACAAAAATTAAAATCGTAAGTAATATCATTGTTTATACGGTCATTATTTCTTGTTCTTTTTTGTCCGCCAACTCTTTGACTTTTTCATTATACTCATCAACTACCTTTTTCAATTCTTCCTGAGCTTCATATTTTTCATCTTCGGTTATTTTTTTGTCCTTTTGGAGCTTACCAACCTCTTTCCAGATATCTTCTCTGACATTTCTAATCTTTACCCGACATTCCTCTGCCGACTGTTTCAGGGATTTTACCAGGTCTTTGCGACGTTCTTCTGTCAGTGGCGGCAAATTTATACGAATATTATTACCATCATTGGTCGGCTGCAATCCCAGGTTTGCATTAGTAATCGCTTTTTCAATTTCTGACAAATTACTTTTATCCCAGGGTTGGATCAAAATACTCTTAGCTTCCGGGATAGTAATGCTGGCTATGTTTTTTAAAGGATTTTTTGTTCCGTATACTTCGACCTGCACGTTCTCTACCAAGGCGGAATTAGCGCGTCCTGTCCGAAGTGTAGACAGTTCATGGTGGAAATGTTCTACAGCCTTGTCAAAATCTGGTTTACCCTTTTTGATTAAATCTTTGTACATCTTATTTTTTGTTACTTCAATACTTGTCCTTGTGAAATGTAAAGAATATTTCCCTGCCCTGGGTCTACCGCGATATCTCTGACCGACTCGGGACTTGGCAAGGTCCTTGTCTGCCAAGTATCGCCGCTATCGAGCGATTTGTAAAGGGTTTGACCAATAGCTGCATAGACCTCATTGACTTTATTTTGATTGACCGTAACTGCGCTGACAACATTAGATTCTTCATGTGAAGGCAGGGTCAGTAATTGCCAGTTTGCACCTGCGTTGGCCGTACGATACAATCCTTTGTCCGTAGCGACATACATGGCATTTTCGTTGCTTTCCAAAATTTCAAACCCAAAATACTTTGAGACTTTTACCCCTTCGGTTGCTTTCTCCCAAGCGTTGCCCCCATCGGTTGAACGGTAAACCCCTTCAGTCATAGAAAGAGCATAAATTAGATTACGATTGGAGGGGCTGATATATATCTCTAGAATTCTTCCGGTTAAATCCGACATCAGGTTCCAGGAAAGGCCGCCATTTCGAGAAAGCACCAATTCGCCGGTTGATAACCCGATAACGACTTCCTCGCTGTTACCAGGATAAAATCTTGCCGCCGACACAAAAGTATTCGGCTCCGATTCAGAAAAAACTTCAATCCATGATTCACCTCGATCGTTTGAACGAAAAGCTTTTGCTACTCCACCAGACTGTCCGCCAGCGACAATCAACTCATGCCTACTACCGCTACTTGCTGCGTCATAAATTCTGGCTGACAGTACCTGTTTCCAGTTTTGTGCACCATTCGAACTAATGTAAACACCGTTTGTAGGGCTGGTCAGCAATAAATTATCGGCATCGTTTTTTTCTACGTATACATGAGCTGTACTGACTCCCGCAAGAGTACCTTCCCCTTCGAGCGCAACTGCACGCTCCCAGGTTTCCCCAGCATCAGTGCTTTTAAGTATTCCGCCAATCGGACCGCCTCCCCCACCGAAGGGGTTAAGACTACAAGACTGAGCGGTTAACAACATTGCACTTATGATAAAAAGTTTTTTTGTCATATTTTTATATTGAGACAGCGATGCTGTCCAAAACAAGTTTTTTATTTGCATTGAATGTTAACATTTCAAGCCCTTGCGCTATGGCTTGAGATTTTTTTAAAGAATTTTTTAGCAAAGTGTCAGGTGTTTTTTCATTTTCAAGTAGCAACCAATAAGTAAATAAAATTCTCAACTGCTGTGAATCCACATCATGAAGGCTCATTATTTGGTTCAGAAACTCGAGTCCCGGGGTTTCTGACAGCCTGTCCAAATCTCTTATTCGGGAATAGCTGAGGTACTGATCTTCATCCTCCAAAATTCTTTTCAACAAACCAATTCTTCTTAAGGCCAAGGCTTGCTGTGTCTTGGTAGCGGCAATGTTTTGCTGCTTAATAAAATTTTGGAAATCTTTTTCCGTATTGAGTGTAAAAATAACTTTCTGCCCTCGAGAAACAATTGTCTGCGGCAGCCACCCCAAAGAAGGTAAGGCGAACAAAAAGGTTGTCGCTCCAGCCGGCTCTTCCAGTAGTTTGAGGAAAGCGTTTGCAGCTTCTCTGTTCAAGTTTTGAGCGTTTCCAATGACAGCTGTTTTGTGACCGTCTCGGTTGGCTGCAAAAGCAAATCTCTTTTTCAGCAAGCGGATATCGTCAATTTTTATCTCCTCCACACTGTCGAGTAAAAAATGGTCAGCGCTAGCACGAAAGCTTCTACAAATTTCACATTTCTGACAAGGCACAACAGGTTTAACAGCTTCTCTATAGCATTTTATGGCCTTGGAGAAATCAATCGCCAAACTCGTCTTTCCCACGTTATCCGGACCGACTAACAAATAAAACTGAGAGACTCTATCGCTCAGCAGGGCATTTTTTAGAAATTCTTTTTGCTTCTCGTGTCCGACAACGGACCATTTTATCTCGGTTTCTCTCATTCTTATCGTATTGATTTCAGGCATTATTATACCATAGTCAGCTTGATTTCAGGCATTATTATACCATAGTCAGCGAAAATTGTATAAAAAAAGGTCTCTTCGAGAGCTATGAAGAAACCTGATAAAAAATATTGCCCAAAGCACCCACCAAACAAGCCCATTCCCAAGCGACTTGCGGCAAAAGAAACCCTTTGCCAGTGCGGTACTGGAGACACCCAACCACGGAGGCGAGGTTAAATCTTATAGGCCAGAGGTAAGTAACCTCCCACGGTTTACCGTTTGGTTTGCCGTGAGTACAGGCATCGAGCAACGAATGCACAAATGCTCCACAGATGAAAGCCAGCACCATTTTGCACCCTGGAGTGTACCCCAGGAAGAAGTGCGGGGTGAACAGCACAGCTGCGCCCCAGACGATGAGCGAGTGGAAAAAGGCTTTGCGTTTGATTGACGGACACTTCTTTTTGTACTCTTTCAGCACCAAGGCCGAAAAGCCGTTCAGTATCCACGCGGGTAACCAGGTTACAAGATCTGGCGCAACTGACCCGAGCACGAAGGGTGCGACCAAGGGATCGTTGTAGTCAACGAAGACCAACGGGACAGAAAGACCTATCGAGAGGTGAGTCAAGGTCTGCATCGTTTCCTCCTTTGGACTGTTATTTTATCTTTGTTTTAGTTTCGGGTCAATGTTTTTTCTAGCTCAGACAAACTTTTTTTCGCTGCCACTTCCCAAGAAAATCTTTTTAAATTTTCCCTGCCTTTTTCGACGATCTCCTTCCTCAACTTTTCATCTCTCATAACCAGGTCCATTTGATTTGCAATATCATCGACGGAGCGAGGGTCTACTAGCAGGGCAGAATCACCGGCAACTTCTTCTGTTGAGAGGTTTTTCGAAGTTATGACCGGGCAAGACATACTCTGTGCCTCGAGTATCGGAAGCCCGAAACCTTCATAAAGACTCGGGAATACAAAAGCGGTTGCGCCCGCGAACAATTCTGACAGCGTGCTGTCTGAAATATATCCCGGAAACTTCACGCGGCCTGACAAATTATTTTTGGAGACAAATTCCTCAAACTCTGCAAAACCGTGTCCCGGCCTGCCGGCTAAAACCAATTTGTATTCTTGGTCGTTATCCGTTGCCTTTTTGAAAGCTTGCAGGATACGAAGAATATTCTTCTTTTTTTCTAATCTACCAACATACAAAAAATATTTTTCTGCTGAAATCTTTTGCTTCGCAGTATGCATACGGAACCCATGGTGGACTACAGTGATCTTTTCCGGATCGGTTCCATAATGTTTTATCAGTTCCTGTTTGGTGAACTCGCTTGGACAGAGAATACCTTCTGCAAAAAGACTCGCGTACCAAACAGAAAAACGATGGTAGAGTTTGTCTTTGAAACTATAAAGTTCGGGGTTCGCATCAAAGCCGACATCATGAATCATGACAACAGCTTTGCATCTTCGAAATATCGGCACGGTGTGTGCCGGAACCAGCAGAATATCCGGCGGATGCCAAAAAACCTCCCAAGAAAGTCTGATTTGTGTCCAGAGGAGTACAAAGACCCAATCGAGAGGTTTGTTTTTAAAATTCGGATTATCCCCCGCCAAGTCAGCAGGCAGCGGCTTACGAGAATAGAGTATGTAACTGTTTTCCTTGTCTACTTTTTGCAGTGCCCTGATCAATTCGTAGCTGTACCATTCCGTACCGGTTCGCTCTTGATGCTCTGCACGAGAAGCGTCGATACCAATAATCATTATCTTGCAGATAACATGCTTAATTTGTAACTTTCCAAATTTTCCAAAGCAATACCCGTACCCTTCGCTACGCAAAGAGATGGGTCGTCAGCAACATATGCCTGCACTCCTGTGCTTTGCGAGAGCATACGATCCAAATTCCGAAGCAGGGCCGTACCACCGGTCAAAACCATGCCTTTATCGATAATATCGGAGGAAAGCTCAGGCGGTGTTTCTTGCAGGACGTGTCTGACGGCCATAACGATTGCCTGCAATTGATCCTGGATCGCCTCGACAACTTCATTGGTTTTCACTGTGATAGTACGTGGCAGTCCTTGTATAATATCGCGACCGCGAATCTCTGCTGAATCTTCTTTGTTAACCGGAATTGCAGAACCAATACGAATTTTCAATTCCTCAGCAGTCTGGTCGCCGATTGCCAGCCCGTGCTTTTTACGCACGTAATCCGCAATCGCGGAGTCCATCTTGTTACCGGCCACCCGCACGGAGGTTGAAGTTACAATACCTCCGAGAGAAATAACACTCACATCCGTCGTGCCACCGCCGAGATCTACTATAAGATTTCCGGCTGGAGTAGAAATATCTATTCCAGCGCCAATGGCGGCTGCTACGGTTTCTTTTATCACAAAAGCCGACTTGGCACCTGCAGAGTTTGCCGCATCGATGACCGCCCTACGCTCAGTGGAAGTAATACCTCCCGGCACTGAAATCATGACTTCCGGCCGAACGAGGCGGACGGACCCAGCGGCTTTGTTGATGAAATATCGGAGCATTGCTTCTGTCACCCGGTAATCAGCGATCACACCGTCTTTCATTGGCCGGTTAGCGATTATCGTGTCCGGTGTACGTCCGAGCATTTCTTTGGCCTCTTGCCCTACAGCTAAAATCTTGTTATCCACGATCGAAATAGCAACGACTGTAGGTTCGTTGATCACAATTCCTTTTTTCGGCACGAAGACCAGCGTATTGGCCGTTCCAAGATCAATTCCTATTTTTTTTAAAAAAAATGACATGATTTATTCTATTCTTACAATATCCGCCCCAATGTTTTGCAGTCTAGTTTCCAAATGCTCATAACCTCGATCCAGGTGTCTAATCTCTGATAGCACCGAGGTCCCTTTGGCTGATAGAGCTGCAATAAGTAGAGTGATACCACTTCGGATATCAGCGCAGCTGATGTTGGCTCCTTTCAACGACACAGGACCGTATATTTCTGCTGCGTGGTTATCAATTTTTTTGTAACGCGCTCCCATTTTTTTCAATTCAGCCAGATACCCAAGCCGACCTTCGAAAATCCAATCATGGATGGTAGTATTGCCAACCGCTTTCGTTGCCAATACCCCAAAAGGAGGCTGTAGGTCGGTGGCTAAGTTTGGATAAATACCTGTCCTGATCGCCACCGATCTCAAGCGTGGTTGTGGGTCTTTTATTATAAGCTCGTGAGGGTTCTTGTCAAAAGAGACGCCAATTTCATCCAGCTTCTGATAAAAAGCGTCCATATGAGTATGATCTACGCCTTTCAAGATCAGCTCTCCCCTAGTCATCGCAGCCAAAATTGCAAAACTACCCGTCTCGATCATGTCTGGAATAACCCTGATTTTTGCCCCGCGTAGCTTTAAAACGCCTTTTACGGTCACTTCGGATGTTCCCACGCCTCTGATATGTGCACCCATCTTTTGCAAATACTTCTGCAACTGCACGACGTGAGGCTCCATTGCGGCACCTTTTATCACGGTGGTTCCTGACGCGAGACTCGCCGCCAGCAACGCATTCTCCGTAGCCAAAACAGATGATTCAGTAAAGACTCGGGCTCCTTTTAACTTTTTCACTTTCAAAAGAATTCGCTTTCCCTCATTAACACTAGCGCCCAGTTTTTTCATCACTCGCAGATGAATGTCGATAGGACGAGCGCCGATTTTGTCTCCACCAGGATAAGCGATTTCCGCTCGTCCGTTTCTCGCAAGCAGGGCACCCATCAAAAGAACGCTGGCTCTGGAAGCTCCGACCTTTTTCGGACTGGGAGCTGACTTGCTTAATTTTCTATTGTGAATTGTGAGCCCCCTGCTCTCGTAGGACACCTTTCCGCCCAGATCTTCAATTATACTGGCCAGGCTATGAACGTCCAGGATGTCAGGAACGTTTTCCAGACGACATTTTTGCTCGGTCAAAAGCGTTGCTGCAATGAGTGGCAGCGCTGCATTCTTTGATCCAGCGATTCTAACTTCGCCGGTGATTTTTTTTCCGCCGTTGATGAGAAATTTGTTCATAATAGTGTTAGCAGTATAGCATCAAAAGAAGTCCGTTTGAAGTGACTAAAAACACATGTTAATATGGTAACATGACTTTCCGAAACAGAGTTTATTTGTTGATAATTCTTATCGCCGCATTCCTTACAGCAACGCCTCTGGTGCTGTTTTTCTCTTTTGGTTACAGTTATGACTTTGAGAATCACGCTTTGCTGAAAACTGGGGCAATTACAGTTAATACTCAACCTCGTGGCGCTGTTGTAACATTTGACGGAAAAATTTTAGACTCGACTACTCCCTTGCACGTCAAACACCTCCTGCCAGGCCAATACACCATAAAAATACAAAAGGATGGATATCGTGACTGGGAAGATGTAATAACAGTCGAGTCAAGGCAAGTGACAGAAATCCCCGCCAAATCAGAAAAGCTTTTTATGGTATTGGATTCTATCAAACCGGAGACGATTCTTGAAGGTGTGGCAGAGATAGTCTCAACTGAGAACGAATCCTACGCCCGAATTGCCACCTCAACACTTACTTACCAAAACCTCAGCACCGAAACAAAGGTTTCTTTTCCCATTGCTTCAGCCACAGATACTTACAGCAGGCCGACTAAAAATTCTGACTGGACAATTATAACAGGGGCCGAACAAATCAATGTTGTTAATCTTGTAACCGGAGCATATGTTAACATGAATGGTCTGTCTCCGCGTCCGGAAACCATAGAGGTTAGTGGTAACAACTTGGCTTATTTTATCAACAGCTCGGGGCAATTGATGGAGCTTGAACTCGCAACCGGAAAAAGCAGGTTGATGCAGAATTCTGTCAGCTCTTTTAAACTCAACCCTTACCAGCAGACAATATTATACATTCAAGGACCTAACTTGATCGCAATTGATTATGCCAGTACCACCAAGGACACACTTTTTAAAGCCATTCCCGAATTTGAGCAAGCTCAAATCATTCCTACACCCAAAGAAACGATAGTGCTGCTTGATGGTAGATTATACCTTATAGATGGTCAGGCGCTAGACATCATTATGAAAGACGTGACCTTCGTGGATTACCATCAGGATTTCGCGACTCTCATTCTAGGCAACTCAAGAAATATTTGGCTATTTGATATACAACACAAGGTTTTGACTAGCCTAATAGCTGACGCAACCGACGAAATCAAAGATGCAGTTTTAAGTAAAACCACTAATTTACTATTTTATAAAGAAAAAGAAGCTTTGAAGGCGGTGGAGATTTTTAGCCAAAATGAAAGAAAAATTTATCTCCTTATGAGTAGTGCTCCAGTGCTGGGTAGGTTCTACCTTAACGACAAAGAGGACGGAGTCATTCTACGCTCCGATTCTGTTGTGCAAAACGTAAAATTCCGCTGATCAATTACCGTTTTTTTCGTCGAGAGCTTGATTCACTAACGCGTCTGCGATCTTGTTTTTTTCTCGGGGAATATGGTTGAAACTTAGAGAGCTGAAGCGATTCGACAGTTTGAAGACTTCTGCCGCCAAAGGCTTGAGGTCTTCATTTTTTATCTTGTATTCACCGCGCATCTGTCTCACTATAAGCTCCGAATCCATAAACACTTTAACGCTTTCTGCTCCTAATTTTTTCGCATGGGTCAGCCCGGCAATCAATGCTTTGTACTCCGCCTGGTTGTTGGTAGTTTCACCAATATATTCGCCATGGTCCGCGATCTGCCTGTCACCTTCGAAGATTACATATCCTATGCCGGCTGGACCCGGGTTCCCTCTAGCACCTCCATCAGTGTAGATAGATAGTTCCTTCATTAAGATTTTTTAATGTCTAATATGCGCAATTGTAGATCAGTTCTACCATTCCAAACATTCTCGGACGGCTCCACTAGCACATCAACACTCTCACCAGGACGATATTGTTTCTCCAGATAACCTTTACTAAATCCGATCAAATTTAAAACGTGCTTGTCTTTACTTGCCTTAACCCGAAGATGTTTGCCCTTGACTCCTACCAATTTCAGATTTTCCAAACGCAGTCCCGAGAGTAAAAACACTGGGGGTGGATTCCCTGGGCCATGAGGTTCAAATTTTTTCAACTCCTTCACGAGTTTTAAACTTACTTCTCCCGGTTCTAAAACAGCATCAATGCTCCGCAATTTCTCCGGTAGAGCGTCTTTGATTTTATCCTGGGCAAAATCGGTTATTGCCTGACGGAATAACTCTATCTTATCTTCTTTCAAAGTCAGGCCAGCGGCTCCCGCATGACCACCGTAGCGCTCCAAATGCACCTCTACATGAGTAAGGGCTTCAACCAGATCGAAATCTCCAACACTTCTCCCCGAGCCAGTCGCTTGTCCATTGCTTTTTTCCAATACCACAGTCGGACGATTGAACTCCTCCACCAGACGCGAGGCTACTAATCCCACCACACCTTTTGGCCACTCTTCACCGATAGCAACAAGAATTTTATTGTGGTGTTGTAACTCAATCTGAGAACGAGCTTCCGAAAAAATTTGTTCTGTAAGTCGTTGACGGTGAGTGTTGAGTTGTTCGAGTTGACCGGCGTACATCGAAGCTTCCTCAGGAGTTTGACTGATGAGCAGTTTTAAGGCTATGTCTGCGTGTTGAATTCTCCCAGCCGCATTTATACGCGGGGCAATAATAAACCCGATATCGAACGTGTCAAATTTTTTGAACTCATCGACTCCAGCATTACGGAAAATTTGCTTGAGACCCGCCCATCTCGTCTTGCCCATTACCTGTAAGCCGTATTTCACCAGAATCCTACTTTCTCCCAGCAACGACTGGATATCGGCCACAGTACCGATCGCAACCAAATCAAGCAACCATTTCTCCCAATGTGGAGGAGTATTGGGTAAAAGTTTTTCTTTCGCCGCTGTCAGTGTTTTTTTATCAAGTTTAAGTTTCGGTTTTTTCCATTTGTGTTCACCGTAGCTTTCAGGATGTAAAACAAAAAACAACGCCTGAACAAGCTTGAAAGCCATTCCAACACCAGTAATCCCCGACAAATCTTCTCTCTCGTCTCGTTTATGATTGACCACTGCCACTGCTTTGGGGAGCTTGCCGGTGATGTGGTGATGGTCCGTTACGATAACATCCAACCCCAATTCGTTAGCAAGAGCAACTTCTTTTACTGAGTTTATGCCACAGTCGACTGTTATCATAAGCTTTGCCCCGTCTGAGCTGATCTGTCGGATCGCCTCCAGGTTCATTCCATACCCCTCGCTAAATCGGTCAGGGATATAGTAACTAACGTCAGTTGCGCCCAACTGCTTCAACCCATAATACATCACTGCGCAAGCGGTCACAGCGTCGGCGTCATAATCAGCGTAGATGGTAATTTTTTCCTCTTGAGCAACAGATTTGAGTATCCTTGAGACTGCCTTGTCCATATCGGTTAATTCAAACGGTGAACTGAGTTTCTCGTACTTGGGCTCAAGAAATTCCTCTATTTGATGGGCGTCGCGAAACCCGCGATTATAAAGCAGCTGCAAAACCACCGGATTGTAGCCGGGAAATTTTTTTTGAAAATCCAAAGGAATATTTTTTGCCAGGTGCCAATTTTTTTTCATAGCCAGTATTTTCAGGAATTATAACATAAAAAACAGGTAGCGTTCGATTACTCGAACACCACCCGCGTAGGGGCAACCTCGATCTCAACCGTTTGGTTGCTTGCAAACTCTTCGTCAAGCGGTCTTCCGGCGAGCCTTTCGAGCATAAGCTTGCCCTGTTCGTTGAGCGTTCGGATACAGCCGCGTGAAATGCGCATCGAGATTTGCTCAGGATGATTGGTCCCGTGAATCCTGATAGGCATACCAACCGGCTCATCGAACTGGATGTAGATCTTGAATTTGCCCATCGCGTTACGACTGTCGCCAGGGGCAATATTTTCTGGCAGTTTCAGATTGTATCGGCGTTCGTAGGCGCGAATGGTGCCTGGCGTAGGCTGCCAATACGGATTGACGACCACCTTGCTAATGTAGCCTCCCTTTCCCCAATACGAGGCTTTGCGAGGCGGTCCGGTTATAGGAAGGACGTCCAGCTTTACGGGGCCATGATCAGACTGTTCAGACAAAGTCACGGGATTACCCTGCTGGTCGTACACTTGCAGCAAGAGATCCTGGTAGTTGACGACTATTTTGTAGTCGTAGTTTTCTAAGTTCGGAGCAGCAAACGCTACACCGAAAAAAAGAGAAGCGGTGAAGTATGCCTTCAGTAGGTGAGACATGTTTCCCTCCTTAAACAGTTCTACAGTTTGTGTTGTTATTTGAACTCAGCCAGATTACCATCGATACTACGCACACTGACTTTCTGCCTCGCCAGTGGACTGCCTTTGAGTTGCGGGTAATGTCCTTCTAATGTCTCTCTCTGCTCTTCGTAAATAATGCCGGTAGCAATTTTTTCCGAAAAAGATTCTTGAGAAATCTCAAAGGCCTTATACCGATTGTCCGGCACATAGCCTTTGTCTTCGAGTTTGTAGACCCGCTCGCGATACCAGTCATATGAGAGGTGCGGGTTAAATGTTGGGCAAGGCTGCATCACGTCAATGAAGCTAAAGCCGTTATGATTGATGCCTTTGAGAATCAGATCGGTCAGATGAGGAATATCCCCGGCAAAACCCCGTGCGATAAAACTGCCGCCGGCGGAAAGCGCCAAGGCAACAGGATTAATCGGGTATTCAAAAGCGCCTTCTGGAGTAGTTTTTGATTTGAACCCTTTTACCGATGTCGGCGAGGTTTGTCCGGTTGTCAGAGAGTAAACATGGTTGTCGTGGACAATATAAGTCAGATTGATATTCGAGCGGATGGTTTGGATTGTGTGATTGAGCCCTTCTGCAAACCCGTCTCCGTCCCCGCCGATAGCCAAAACTGTCATCTCATGGTTAGCCAGGCGCGCGCCGGCAGCTGCTGGAAGCGCCCGACCGTGAAGTGAGTGAAAAACATTGCCTTTAATAAAACTGGCAAAATTACCCGAGCAGCCAATACCGAAAACCAATGAGACTTCGTGTGGGTGTAGACCCTTTTTTACCAGTGCGTTTTTGACCGCCGCCCAAATAGCAAAATCACCACAACCCGGACACCAGGTCGGAAAAACATCGCTGTTGAAATCGTTTGCCTTGAGCGGATTTGTTAAATTGGGGTTTAAGATCATTTTTCTGTTTTTACTTTCTCTACTATCTCATGCGGCCAGAAAGGACGACCATCGTATTTGCGGAAATGTGATTCTGGCGCTCGACCAACGTATTGGCGGATCATCCCCTCAAACTGTCCGGTCGAATTGTTTTCTATAACCATCAATTTTTTAGCTTGTTTTAGCTGTTTTTCAGCATTAGGGGTCGGGAATGGCCAAACGTAAACAAAATGTAAAAAATTGACCGACTGATCCTGCAGGTCCTTCATAGCTTCAAGTATTGGACCCTTGGTCGAACCCCAGGATACCAGTGTCAAATCAGCGTCTTTCGGCCCGTAGAGGATTGGTTCCGGAATTTCTTTTAACGCACTATCAAGTTTGCGCATTCGCTTGTCTGCTTGTTGAATTCTGTTCTCCGCTGTTTCCACGGCGTAGCCATACTCGTCGTGCTCGTCAGAGTTAGCCGCATGCACAGCTCCAGGAGTTCCCGGGAAAGCGCGCGGCGAGACTCCATCCTCGGTAAGACGATAACGCAAAAATTTCTCAAGTTTGGCAACTTCCTGCTCCGAAAGAATCTTACCTCTGTCTATCTTGATCTTTGACGTATCGAAAATCGGCACAGTCTTCCCACCTTCGGCCAAATTCTTGTCCGAAACGATGAAAACCGGCATTTGAAATTTCTCGGCGAAATTAAGCGCTTCAGGTGTCCGATAGAAGCAATCTTCCACGTCGCCAGGAGCGATAATCATCCGAGGGAACTCTCCTTGAGCCGCATTCTGGATGAAGCGCAGGTCGCCCTGGTCCGACCATGTCGGTAGTCCTGTTGCCGGACCCGGCCGCATAGCTTCCAAAATAACAACCGGGGTTTCGGTAATCCCCGAAAGCCCTAGCGCTTCGCTCATAAGTGAAAAGCCTCCTCCGGAAGTCCCGACCATGGTCCTCGCCCCCATCCAACTGGCACCTATGGCCGAGTTCAGTACGGAAATTTCATCTTCGGGTTGGCGGACCAACATGCCATGATCAGGACCATGTTTGGCAAGATACACCAGTACCGATGTGGACGGTGTCATAGGGTAAGCAAAGTAAGCCTGCACTCCTCCTGCGATTGCACCCAGAGCAATCGCCTCATTGCCGGTTAGATAAATACTATCTTTCTTTGGTAGCGATTCCACTGCGTAAGGAAACTTTTTCTTTAAATTCTTTTTAACATAATCATACCCTGCTTTGGCCGAATTTATATCCGCCATGATGATCGCCGGCGGTTTGCCGGCGAAAATTTCTTTGATCACAGCAATGTAACCCTCTATTTCCGCGTCCAGAACCGCCAAAGCCGCACCTAGCGCTACCGTATTTTTCATGAGGTCCGAACCACCTGACTCTTTTGCCAGTTTCGACAAAGGGACTTCAAAAAGGTCATATTTGTCAGTGGTTGGCTTCGTTCTCTCGCTATCATAAACAATACCAGCATCAGCTGATAATTCGGGTAAATGTTCGTCAAAAGTTTGCTGGTTAAGAGCAATAAGCAGATTAACCGGCCTTCTGTGATGACTCACGCTCTCACCGATTGTGATTTCAAAGGTATTGTGCCCACCACGAATTAGTGAAGGATATTCCGTATAATCAAACATTTCATAACCCATACGCAAAAAAACCTTGCCAAGCTGCGCCCCGGCGACTTTTATCCCGAAACCTGCTTCTCCACCAATTTTTATGGTTATGTTTTCATGTCCGCCGTAGCCTTGGCGAAGGCTGGATGTTTCACCAATTTTTTTTGTTTTGTTTTCCATTTTAAAAAATTTTCTTTCCTGAGCAAAGTCGAAGGAACACAAATTATTTCGCCGTGACTTTCACTTTGATTGTTTGAGCAGCAGAATCAGCGTCAACCAGTTCGAGCGTAGCATTGTCATTTTCTGCTAATGCGCGGGTTTTTTCACCCAGATATTCGAAGCTCATAGACTTTGTATCTATATTCGTGATCCGTAAATTTGCACCGTCTTCCTTCATCCAATCATCACATACGAAACCTTCGACATCCTGACAAATGTCTGAAGTCACATTTTCGACCTTAATCTGCAGGTTTCGGAACTCGTAGGTCTCCCCTGCTGCCAGCTCCACAGTGATTGATGTGCGCAACGCGAGCCACAGGAAAAATCCCAAAATAGCAACAACTACTAGGATCAATAAAGTGATCAATATCTTTTTCGGAAAATGTTTCTTTTGGTTTTGATTTTCTGTATTTTCTGCAATCGGTTTTTCAATATCGATCATTTGAGTTGAATTAATCTTCTAAAGTCGAGGTGTCGCCCAGCTCTTCTCCCATTTCCTGGGCGCGCAACACTCGTCTCATTATTTTACCACTTCTGGTCTTTGGCAGCTTGGTTACAAATTCAATCTCGTCTGTAACAGCGAGCGGGCCGATAGTCGCTCTGATATGTTTTTTGACGCTGTCGGCAAGCTCGGGATTACCCTCAACACCCTGCTTGAGTATGATAAAGGCCTTGGCAGTTTCGCCCTTTATCGGATCTGGCTTTCCGATAACTCCGGCCTCACTGACAGACGGGTGGGACACAATCGCACTCTCAATCTCAGCATTGCTGATACGATGTCCGGCAATCTTCAAAACATCGTCGCTGCGTCCCTGGATCCAGAAATAACCGTCTTTATCAATTCGAGCAATATCCCCTGTTTCGTAATAGCCTGGAATTTTTTCGTAATAAGTTTTTAGATACCTCTCAGGATTATGGAAAAGTGTTTTCAACTGAGCTGGCCAAGAATTTTTAATGACCAAATGACCGCCTTTTCCTTCTGGGACAGGTTTACCGTGAGCGTCTACGACCTCCGCAATAATCCCAGGAAAAGGCTTGTAAGCGCTACCTGGTTTGAGCGGCACTGGAGGAAGTGGAGTGATCACGTTCATTCCTGTTTCTGTTTGCCACCAGGTATCCATAATTGGGCAACGGCTACCGCCAACTTTTTCGTAATACCATTTCCACGCCTCTGGATTTATCGGTTCACCGACACTACCCAGGAGACGCAAAGCTGACATATCATGCTTTTTCACATCTTCGTCGCCGTACTTTGCCATCAAACGGACCAAGGTCGGTGCTGTATAAAACACGGTAACCTTATAATCAGCAACCATTTTCCAAATGCGATCCTGCTCAGGATAGTTCGGCGCGCCCTCGAACATCAAAGTCGTCACTCCGGCCATTAGCGGGCCGTAGATGATATAGCTATGTCCGGTAATCCAACCCGGGTCAGCCGTGCACCAATAGATGTCGCTATCCTTGAGGTCAAAAACCCATTTGATGGTCCTGTATACCCCGACCATATACCCACCATGACAATGAACCACGCCTTTTGGCGTACCGGTAGTTCCGGAGGTGTACAGGATAAACGCCGGATCTTCACTATCCATAACCTCTGTCTCTGGGATGCTATGCTCCTGGGACATAATATCCTGATACCAGACATCGCGACCGTCTTTCATCGTAACTTCATTCTCGGCATGTTTGACTATTATAGAATGCTCTACAAAATCACATTCTTCGGATAGAGCTTCATCAACAACTTCCTTGAGCTTAATCACTTTTCCTCGACGAAAAGTCCCGTCCACAGTAACAACAATTTTTGCTTTCGCGTCTACCACTCTCTTACGTAAAGCTTGCGCAGAAAATCCTGCATAAACCACGGAATGAATCGCGCCCAGTTTCAGACACGCTAGCATAACTACCGCAGTCTCGGGGATATTCGGCATATAAACGGCAACTCGATCGCCTTTTTTGATACCGTAGTCTTTGAGCACACCGGCAAATTTGTTTACCTCGTCATATACTTCTTTGAAAGTCAAACTTCTTTTTTTACCATCTTCGCCTTCCCAGAGTATGGCGGTCTTGTTCTTCTTGTCTGATTTCTGATGGACTTCCAGTGCATTGGTAAAAATATTGCACTTCCCACCGACGAACCAGGAGTAAAAAGGTTTATTGGAATCATCGAAAGCCTTGGTCCATTTTTTGTGCCAAGTTAGCTCTTCGGCGGCCTGTACCCAAAATTTGACCGGATCCTTCAACGCTTCTTCATAAACTTTCTCATAATCTTGAACGTTCGCGTTTTTGACAACGTCATCAGACGGTTTGAATAGTTTGTCCTCACTCATCAACACTTCTGTAGTGCCGTTTTCTTTTATGTTTTTTTCATCAGTCATAAAACTTTATAATTTTCCCTAATTATAACACAAAATTTTTAAATCTCTCATTTTTGTTCCAAAAATTTATCAAGCAAGCTAATCCCCGTCATTTCTTTCGGTTTTTTAAGGTCAAAAGCGTCAAGCAGGGTCGGAGTTACATCGGAAAGCAGCCCTTCCGGTGTCTGAGTCGGTAAATACAGATACCCTTTTTTTCGAGGAGTAGAAATTTCTAGCCCCGAAGCAACCATTAGGAAAGGAACTGGATTAGTCGTATGACTAGTCACCATTTCACCAGTGCGAATCTGCTTGAGTTCTTCGACGTTTCCATGGTCGGCAGTTATAAACAAAATAATATCGCCACGAGATTTTATATCTTCATAAATTTTTCCCAGCATCTTATCGATTGCCTCCACGGCTTTGATAGAAGCTTCGTAATTTCCGGTGTGGCCGACCATATCAGGGTTTGCATAATTTACCAACATGAAATCTATATCTTCGGAAAATTTTTCTCGAAGTTTTTGTGTAACTTCTGCCGCTTCCATCTGCGGGACGTTTTGATAGCGATCTTGATAGTTATCGCTTGATTTGACGATCTTCCATTCTTCGCCAGGATACGGCTCCTTGCGACCGCTATCGAAAAAGTAAGTCACGTGAGCATACTTCTCCCTTTCGGCGACATGGAACTGCTTCAACTTGGCCTGAGACAAAACTTCCGAAAATGAATTTTTTATAAATTGTGGGGGGAAAGCGATGTCGGTTTTCATATCTTCTGCGTACTGTGTCATTGATACGAAAAGTAACCCCGGGATCTTCTGGGGTTTAGACGAAAACCCTACTTGCTGCGGATCCGTGAAAGCTCGGGTTATCTGGATGGCTCTGTCTTGCCGGAAATTCGTCATGATGATAGCATCATTTTCTCTAATCCCCGGCCCATCTTGAGCGTAAGTCCCAATGACTAGAGGTGGCACTGTCTCATCGTATATCTGCTGACTGTACTGAGCCTCGACAGCTTCCAAAGCTCCTTGGTAACGCAAACCTTCTCCTCGAAGTAATAAATTGTAATATTTTTCGGTCAAATCCCAGTGCTCTGCTCTGTCCATTGCGTAGAATCTGCCGGCAACCGTGCCAATCGTGCCGATATCGAGTCGGAGCATCTCTCGATCAAGTTTTTTGATATTCTCGACACCGTTTTGAGGATCGGAGTCACGACCGTCGGTGATCGCGTGGATGATAACATTTTGCACTTCGTGCTCCTTGGCCATGGCGAGCAGTGAATGTAGGTGCTGCTGTGATCCGTGTACCCCAGCGTCTCCGAGCATGGCAATGATATGAAGCGTAGAATTTTCACGCTTCACTTGTCCCATTGCTTTCAGGAATGCCGGATTGTTATAAAACTCTCCCGTAGAAATACTGTCATTGATTCGAGGTAAATCCTGCAAGACTATTCTCCCAGCGCCAATGCATGAGTGTCCTACTTCTGAGTTCCCCGGCTCGCCCCAGGTCAAACCGACATTTGGTCCAGCGGCTTGCAGGCTCAGGGCTGGATAGTTGTTCACGAAATTATTGAGGTTCGGCGTTTGAGCATTACTTATGGAGTTTCCGTCCGAATGTGAGGCAATTCCAAAACCGTCGAGAATGACGAGAATTATTTTTTTGTACTTATTTAGTTGCGAATTCATCAGGCTGAGGATACTTTAATAAACTTATGCCAAACATTTCTTTTGGTTTAGGCAGTCCCAGCAAAGCCAAGACAGTCGGCGCTACATCGCGCAATGAGCCATTTCGAAGTTTGGCTCCCTTTTGCTGCAACTCTTCGTTGACCAGGACAAAAGGAACTCGGTTTACAGAATGTTCGTGAATAATTTCTTTCGTACTCGGATCCACCATGCTTTCCGCGTTACCGTGGTCACCCGTGATCAGTAGCGTACCACCCAAGTCCTTCACGGTCTCGTACAGCCTGCCAAGGCAGGTATCCACTGCCTCAACAGCTTTGATAGTCGCCGGAATGTTGCCAGTGTGTCCGAGCATGTCGGCGTTAGGGTAGTTAACCAGAGAAAAATTATAAATTCCCTTTTTCAAATGCATAATCAGTTCATCTGTGATCTCCTTGCAACTCATTTCCGGAGCTTCGTCGAAGGTGGTAGTTTTCTTTGAATCTATACGCAACCTTTTTTCGTTGCGCAACACTTCCGAGCTGTTTCCGTGAAAAAAATAACTCACGTGTGCAAACTTCTCCGATTCGGAAATATAGAACTGATGAATATCAGGAAACTTTTCAAGATAAGCCGGGAGATTATTAAATACTTTTCTAGTTGGATAAGCTATTAAAACAGGGAGATCAGTTCCAAATTCAGTCATAGTGACAAAGAAAAGGTTGTTGAACTTTTGAAACTGCTTTTCTTTGGGCATCTCTGAGTTGATGATTTCAGGTTGAACGAAAGCTTTTGTGATTTGTCGAGCTCGGTCAGATCGCAGATTAAAGAAAATTACCGCGTCCTTATCCCTTACAGTCTGTGGCACCTTGCGACCAGCTTCATCTTTGTGTGGGATAACGGTTGGGCTAATGAATTCGTCCGTTTCACCTCGAGAATACGCCTGTTGAACTGCTTGATACTCGTTTTCCGCCCGCTCCCCAATACCTCGCACTATTGCCTGATAAGACTGAAATAGGCGCTCATAGTTGTGCGCTCGGTCCATACCATAATACCTTCCGGCCACAGTAGCGATTTTTCCGACACCGCAATCCTTAATGCACAAATGTAAATGCTTCAGAAACTGTTCTGCGGATTTAACCGGTGTGTCTCGACCGTCTGTGAAAAGGTGTAGGTAAACCTCGGGAACTTTTTCTCTAGCCAAAAGCTTCAGCAATGCGCGTAAATGCTGAGGTTCGCTGTGCCCGCTGCGATCGTCGGAAAGCAATCCCATCAGATGCATCCGACTTCGAAATTTCCTGACATGATTTACAGCCTCAATGAAGGCAGCGTTTTTGAAAAATGTTCCGTCATCAATGCTCCGCAATATATAGACCTTATCCTGCACCACGGTTCTGCCAGCGCCCATGTTTTCGTGACCAGCCTCGGAATTACCTGGTTCACCTTCTTTCAGACCGACATCTCCGTTGGAAGCTGTCAGTTTGGAAACAGGATAATTCTTTATGAAATTGTCAAAATTGGGTTTTTTGGCAAGTGAAATTGCGTTTCCCGGACCGGCTGCCGCATCCCCCCAACCATCCAGCACCGCCAAAACTACCGGCTTGTTATTTCTTTCCATTTGTTCTACTTAGATGGTGTTCAATTTCTAATAGTCGATTGTATTTTGCAATCCGTTCTCCACGGCTGACAGATCCGCTCTTGATGTATTCGGCGTTCACTGCCACTGCGAGATCTGCAATAAAAGGATCCGGCGTATCACCTGAGCGGTGTGAGACTACGAGCTTGACCTTGTTCTGCTGTGCCAGCACGATCGTTGCCATAGTTTCGGTCAATGTCCCTATCTGGTTCGGTTTGATGATCAGTGCGTTGAGACATTTGTTCTGGATAGCTTTTTTGAGCCGGCTTGGGTTAGTCACGGTCAGGTCGTCGCCGACAATATTTATCTTCTCGCCCAACCTGTGATTGAGTTTTGTCCAGCCATCCCAGTCATCCTCTTCCAGCCCATCCTCGATGGAGACGATGGGATAATTGGAAGTTAGTTCCTGATACCAGCCGATTAACTGTTCTCGTGAAAACACAGAATTTTCTCTTTTGAAAATATATTTTTTGTCCTGACTTTCTTTGTACAATTCTGACGCGGCAATGTCCAAGGCAATACCGTACTCTGACTTCTGAACTCCGGCTTTTTTAGCCGCTTCCATCAGCAAATCCAGGACCTGATTGCTTTTGGCTAGAGCGGGAGTAAAACCACCCTCCAACCCGACGCTGGTAGAGAGCTGTCGCATTTGCAACAAATTTTTTAGTTCCATAAAAATACTTGCGGCGATTTCAACAGCTCCGCGGAAGGTTGGAGTCTTCGGCACGACCATAAATTCCTGAATATCAACGCCTTGGCCGGCGTGCGCGCCGCCGTTAAGGATGTTGAACATCGGTTGTGGAACACGGTAGGTCGAATATTTGAGTTTGTATACCTTCCTTAAATATTCGTAAAGTTTCAACTTACTCGCATGAGCGCCAACACGCGCGCAGGCAAGCGATACTCCGAGAATAGCGTTGGCGCCTAGTTTGGCTTTGTTAACGCTGTCATCCATATCCACCATCATTTTGTCGATTTTCTGTAAGTTGGCGATCTGCTGGCCTTTCAGTTTTTTTGCAATAACATTCTCCACATTGGCCACGGCTTTTTTCACACCCTTTCCACCCAAGCGCGATCCGCCATCGCGCAGTTCTGCTGCCTCGTTTCTACCAGACGAAGTTCCGGATGGCACCGCCGCCACACCCTTAGCCCCGTTCTCGAGCTCTACTTTCACTGACAATGTGGGAACTCCACGAGAGTCCAAAATTTCTAGGGCGGAAATCTTTTTTATCTTTTTGCTACTTGGCATTTGATTATTTCATTAATGCTTGCAGTCCCGGCATTTCTTCACCGGCAAGAAATTTCAACATCGCCGAACCTGATGAACTGACGTGGTCAACATATTCTTGCATCTTCATAAGCCGCAAAGCGCTGACTGTATTGCCGCCACCGACGATACCATAGGCCTCGCCACCGGCCCGAGAGGAAAAAACTTGGCCGAGCGCTTTGGTGCCGTGAGAAAAAGTTGAAACTTCAAAATACCCCATCGGCCCGGACCAGATTAGGGTTTTTCCGGTGCGTAGGATGTTGCTATATTCCATGATAGTGTCGGTACCGATATCAAGGATCATCTCGTGCGGCAACACTTGGTCGGGCTTGCGTACCATGACAGAATCTGGTTTTTCCGGAGACCGTGCGACAATTACGTCAAGCGGTAGATGAAGTTTATTTTTGTAGTTGCGAAGCAAGTCCTTGGCTGTGGCTAAATTCTTCTCATCAAATACCGATTTACCGATCTCGTAGCCCATGGCTTTGAAAAATAGCGTCGCCAATCCTCCACCAACTATCACCTGATCGCATCGCTCGATAAGTCCGGTAAGGCCGGAAAGTTTGTCCACGACTTTGATTCCCCCGATCATGAGGATTACCGGTTTTTTTGCCCCATCGAGCACAGCGGACATCGCTTCATACTCTTTGACAAAGCTCGGGCCAGCATAGTGTGGTAGTATTTGAGGAACTATCGTCACCGAAGCATCTTCGCGGTGAGAGACGGAAAAAGCATCGTCTACGTAGATATCTGCAAGTCCAGCTAGGGCCTCAGCAAAATTTTGGTCGCCCTTCTTCTCTTCCGGGTAAAATCTAATGTTTTCTAAGAGCGCAATATCACCCTCATTCAGGTCTTTCAGATTCTTCGTGTTGTTCTCTTTTCGGAAATCTTCCTCGAAGAAAAAAATATGAGGAATATCATAATGCGGAAGTTTTGCATCTGACTCTTTGATTGGGACTAGTTTCATAGTCATCCGATCACTAATTTCATCCGCCACGGGTCGCAGAGAATACTCCTCTTGCCAGCCTTTCGGCCGACCCAGGTGAGCACAGACTATGGTTTTAGCTCCGGCTGAGGAGAGGAATCGCAGAGTTTCGATTGTTTGACTAACCCGAAAATCATCTTCGATAAAAAGCTTGTCCGCGCCTTTTTTCAGAGGCACGTTCAACTCCGCCCGGAGAAGCACGGTCTTGCCTTTAATATTCGCTTTTCTGATATCTGGTAATTTTTTCATTTTCTTTATCTTTCCTCTCCCTTGATGAAGGTGCTTGCCTGCCCTCTCCCCTTAATATAAGGGGAGGATGGGAGGGGATATAATTCTCTCACAATTTTCAGTAAAAAATCATAAACTCCATCAATATTTTTCATAACGTCATTATTCCATATCCTGATTATCTTTATACTCTTTTGCTTTAGATAAACGCTTCTTTGAGCGTCATATTCTTTACTGGATTCTTCGTTGTGTTGTCCGCCATCAACCTCGATTGCAAGTCTTATCTGCGGACAATAGAAATCTAGAATAAAATCTCCTACTCCATATTGCCTCCAAAATTTCAAATCGAACAATTGTTTATTTTTCAAAATGTTCCAGATTTTTCTTTCAGCGTCTGTCATGTTGCTCCTAAGATATCTTCGTTTTAATTTTGTTTTTTGATTGTTGTACAAATAATTCATTTTGTATCTTCTATCTCCCCCTTCCCCCTCTTACACTAAGAGGGGCTCTCTATTCCTCCCCTTATGTTAAGGGGAGGTTGGGTAGGAATATCTCATTCAATTAACTTAAAAGTGGAGAGTATTTGGTCTTCTAGTGCATTAATCTTTTCATTTGTATCATAACCATATTCATTCAAATTATGATCTTGCCCGCCAATCGCAAACCCTATTACGTATTCTCCGCTTGAATTCAAAAAAATAGTTTCCCCGGAAATGGGACCTGCGACATTGAGCCATTCAGCAGGCAGTGGTCCACTTGTAAATTTGAGAGCAGGAATGTCGTCGCCTATAAAAACATTTTGATAATTCCCGTTTTCTCTAAGCATATTTAGATAATCAATATTTTCAGCAAACCATTGATCAAGTGTATCTCCCATCTCGTTTTTATAGATAATTACAAGAAAATCAGTAAGTTTTTGCTGGGTCTTTGAGCCTTTCAGTGGGACATAACCCCAAATTACAACACGGTTGTGATAAGCTTTTCCCTCTTCGAAAGTAGTGTCATCACCTAAGTTCGGATACTTAAACTCAAACCCGTAGTCTTCATTTCGGTAAGTCTTCCACCCTTCCATACTGATATTCCCTGAGCTTGTCGAAGGGTTAATGAATTTGAAAGTTGAAAGGATTTGGTCATAAGTCGGGACAAAACTTTCTGCAAACAGACCATATTGTATTTCATAAACATCCTTGCCTTTTAAAAGGTATATATGTACTCTCTCTCCACCAACTTCGGGCAGAGAAATTCTCATCGCTGGGTAACTGACAACCATTACTTCTTTTTTTGAAATTAACGGTGCTGGAAATCCCGAGGAAAAATACTGATTAAACCATTCCTGGGCGGATAACATATTAGGGTTTGCTGGTTTTCCGTCTTTTAAACCAGGATCTGAGTTTAACAGGCTAACGTCGAAAAACGATTCGTTCTGCAGAGTCTCGTCACTCAGTGAAGAAAATCTGGACACATTGCTTAGTGTAACCGAATAAGATCTCTCATTTGTTTGAAAAGGATCCTCTCGGACGACAGACCAATCTTCTGGATACTTAAACTCAAACCCATACTCTTCATTGCGGTAAGTCTGCCAACCTTCGATATCATTATTGACAGGCGACATTGTATTCACGGGAAAATCGAATTTGAAATTTGCCCGGCGCATTTTGATCCAGGACTGGAAAGCAGCCGTATAAACGGCTGAAACCACTATTACAATCAAAAGCCACCAAAACCAGCGTGGCATCTTGTGAATGCTGGTCATCGGACTTTGCTGCTGCGATTGCTCGGGAGTAGTAATATTTTCTTCGATATCGATCATTTTTTATCTTGTCATCCTGACGAAAGTCAGGATCTAAACTCTTTTATTCAATTAACTTCACCGAATTAACTTCTTCGTCTAAAAAACCACCATTGCAAAGTGGCTCAAAAATATAATTATATTTCTTGCCGATAACGATCGTAATACTATAAGAACATAATCCATAATCCCTATATTTAACTATCTCTAGATTATTAACGGAACTTTTTTCTGGCTGATATATCTCTTTCAAGAACTCATAATCATCAGCTCTGGACAAAGATTCTAATATCTCATCCGCTGTTTTTTTCTCTACGATTTCTACTCTAAAATTCCTAATCCATCCACAAGCCTCAAAAACGCCTATTGGTCCATACACTATAGCTGCATAAATTTCCGAGCCGGTTCTATAATCTTTCCCTCCTGCCCAATCAACACGCTCGTCGTAGGGATTGAGTTTATACTTTTCATTCCCCCATTTCTCGTTATAAGGAACATCAAAAGAGAAGCCCCATTCTTCACTCGAATAAGGCACTATCTGGTTTGGCTCACTAAAATCGAAATCTTCTTTGCAAGACTCTGCTGTTATATCACCAATATTGTAAGGCGGGACGAGCGTTATTCGCTCATGAACATTATCAATAAATTTGAAAGTTGAAAACGATTTGTATACAATGCTTTCTTTTTCACTCCAGAAAGTAGGGCTGGCAAATGTTATCTCAATTACTTTGTCGCTAAATTCATCATTATACGTAAAGAAGTGTTTCCCAGGCAGACTGGAAGCTGATACCAAAATGCCTTCTTCTAACTCTCCAATTACGTCACCATGCTCTGCTTGCAGATATTGCTTACTTGCTAGTTCAAGATTTTGTTTTCTGTTTTTTGTCTGATCGAGTTGAAAATCAAATATACTTATTACGATCAGAGCTGGAGAAGTACCAGTTTTCGAGTCGTAAAGGGAGACTGAATCTATTTTTTCTTTTATTTGCAATTCTGGTGGATATCTAAACTCAAACCCAAATTCCTCATTTCTATAAGTCTGCCACCCTTCGACATCCTCAGGGGAGATATTTTTTTCACTGAGCGGAGTCGAGGTGCCACTTTGCTGAAAATTCTGTTTGTAAACAACCAAGCCGGAAACAGCAATTGCAATCAAAACCAAGACCGCGATCGCAAGCCAAAAATGCTCCGCGTGCTTATGGTCTTTACCTAATTCTTGCTGTATTGGATTTTGATTTTGATTTTCTTGCATTGTTTTATTTGATTTCTAGCACCTGCTCCACGAGACGGTTAGCGTAACCCCATTCGTTGTCATACCAGGCGATGACTTTCACCATATCCCCGCCCAGAACTTTTGTCAGAGACAGGTCGACGATCGCCGAATGCGTATTGCCGATAATATCGGAGGAAACGATCGGATCCATGGTCACTTCCAGAACTTTTTTATAAAGAGGTGTCTTTGCCGCGGCAGCAAAAGCCATATTTACTTCCTCGACTGTGACTTGCTTTTTCAACATGACAGTAAAATCCGAAAGCGACCCTGTCGGTACCGGTACGCGGATTGCCATACCATCAAAAGACCCTGCAAGTGACGGCAGTACTTTCGTCGTGGCGATAGCCGCACCTGTACTGGTCGGCACAATGTTGATAGCGCCAGCGCGTGCGCGTCTTGGATCTTTGTTCGGTCCATCTACCAAATTTTGTCCTGCGGTATAGGCATGAACAGTAGTGACCATTCCTTTGACAATACCGAACTTACCCTCAAGCACCGCTGCAACCGGCGCCACGCAGTTTGTGGTGCAGGACGCGTTGGAAATAACTTTCTGGTTCTTGTATTTATCGGAATTTACGCCTATTAAAAAAGTTTCAACATTACCACTGCCTTTGGCTGGAGCAGAAACAATAACTTTACCTGCTCCGCCGCGTATGTGCGCTTCGGCAGCACCGTCTTTGACAAATCTACCCGTACATTCCAAAACAACCTCGACCTTCATTTTACCCCAAGCAAGCTTCTCTGGCTCCCGCTCGGCTAGTATGGGATATTTTTTTCCATTCACTACTAGCGCACCTTTTTGCGCTGACACTATGCCGTCAAACCTACCGTAAACTGAATCATACTTCAATAAATGCGCCAGCATTTCAGGCTCGACCAAATCATTAATCGCAACAACTTCTATCTGCGGATTTTTCAACGCGATTTTAAATGCCGCCCTGCCGATCCTTCCAAATCCGTTGATACCAATTTTTGTTTTCGCCATTTTTTGAAATTAATTTAATTTTTCAATCGTTTGTACCCCTCTCCTTCATTCCCTCTCCCCCAAGTGGGGCGAGGAGGGGTGTTGGGAACCGTTTACCCACACTTGAAGTAACTTAAAATTTTTTATCTCAAAATTTTTGCTTGAAATGATTTAGCTGCTCCCAATTTTTTCATCAGCGCAGTTTTCGACAGCAATCCTACCTGCACTCCAATCTGACTTATCTCTCCAGCCGCATTGACCGACCCCCATCGCATCGCCTCGGGTAAGTCTTGGCCATAAATGAGCGCTGCGGTTGCGGCTGAGGCAAAGGCGTCTCCCGCACCGGTTGCGTCCACTCGCTTGGCTGGAAAGGCTTTGATGAAATAAGTTTTATGTCCGTCAAACCCGTAAGCACCTTTCGGCCCAGCAGTAATCACGACGTTATGAGCGCCGAGACTGTGCAGCGCTTTCAACAATGACTTCGGTGGTAATTTTTTGCCGACGATTTTTACCGCTTCTTCCAAGTTCATAAACACCACCTCCGAGGCTCTGACCATCCTGCGCACGGCCGGTAAGGCAAATTGCAACTGTCTCGAACCCGAATTATAAGCGATCAAAAGATCCGAACGTTTTTTGAAATTCAGAACTTGATTGTAAACTTTTTCAAAACCATCACCGAGGGAAGTCAGGTAGAGCCACTCGGTGGAAAGATTTTTGGGAAAAGAATAATTTTTCTTGCAATGAAAACTCAAAATTGTCCGCTCACTGCGAGTGATCAGGATTATACTCTTATCTGTCTCATGTGTGCTGGTACGGAGATAGTCGGTACCGATACCAAGGTCATCAATTCGATTTTTCAGCACCACAGACTCAAGATCGTCCCCGAGCTCGGCCGCGATCGCAGTGGCTAGCCCAAGCCGGGAAAAAGTCACTGCGGTATTCAGCGCGTTTCCGCCAGGGAACAACCTGAAATCTGAAAGTGGAATTTTCGACGCAAAATCAAATTGCAGGAGGCTGCCGCCTTTGGCTTTTTTGATACTATATTTAGTCGGCACGACAAAATGATCGAGTGAGCAATCCCCGAACGTCGTTACTTGATATTTCTTGTTACTACCCATTTTTCTCTATTTCTTTGATCAATTTTATATGACGAGTTGAGTCGTCAGTTCCTGAAAAAGAGGTTGACAGCCAGATACTGACGATAGAGTTGGCGCTATCTGAGCTAATGTACTCGGTCGGCAGACACAAGACATTGGAATTATTTTCGCGGCGAGCTTTCTCTGCCAGAACTTCATTGTAAACAAGCGCCGCGTAAATCCCCTTAAATTTATTGGCTACCATGGACATACCAATACCTGTACCGGATAATAACACTCCTCTATTATATGGATCTGAGGCAACTTTCCTGCAAACCTTCTCGGCAAATTTGGGAAAATCAACTTTTTTATCGTTATCGGGTCCCAAGTCGCTGACTTTGTACCCGCGCTGCTTGAGATAATGCAAGAGGCGTTTTTTATCATAAAAACCAATGTCGTCGGATCCTATGTAAATCATAGCTTTTCAATTTTTTTTATTAAAATTCCGAGTTCGGTGGGATTTAAGGACAACCCCCCGATGATAAACCCGGACAATATGGTTCGTTTGAGAAATTTATCGCCGTTTTCGGAGGTCACCGAACCGCCGTACAAAAGCGCGACCGACTGAGCGGTTTCTGTATCATATTTTTTCTCCAAAGTTTTTCTGATGACTTCGGCGATATCGGAGGCGTGCTGTACCGAAGCGGCCTTGCCCGTACCGATCGCCCATACCGGCTCGTAGGCAATGAAGACCTTGCCGCTTTTTACTGTCGAGGCTTGCACACCGGAAAAGGCTGATTCCACCTGCGCCGCGACTGTAGTTTCGATCTTTTTTGACTCTTCTTTGAGGTTCGCGCCACCGCCCACGCAGATCACGGGAGAGAGTCCCATCGCCAGCAGTAGACGAACTTTGCGGTTGACACTTTCATCTGTCTCGCCGAAATTTTGCCGACGCTCCGAGTGACCTACGATAACGAAACCAACCCCACGCTCGCGCAACATCGACGGTGAGATTTCTCCGGTATAGGCTCCTGACTTTTCCCAGGAACAGTTCTGCGCGCCCCACTCGATCGCATGTTTGGACGACTGTTGCAACGGCACCAGGTCGATCACCGGCGGACAAACCACTATCTCCAAATTCTCTGGGCGGCCGAAATTTTCATACTGTGACAGCAGGTGACGCGCTTCCTCGAAACTCGTCGGGTTCATTTTCCAGTTAGCAAAAATATATTTTTTGGTCATAGCTCTTCTCCCCTTAAATATTCAGCGGCCTTTTCCGGCGGCATGACATTGACGTAAATTTCGGTTCCCAGTTCCAGGCCTGCCCAGATGTTCACGCGTGGCAGGATGACCAGATGCCAGTGATAAGCCTCTTCAGGCACGGCTTGATTGGTACCTTTGTAGAAAGGCAGTGTATGGATATAAAAATTATATGACGGATCACCAATTTTGGTATAGAGTCGCGTGAGTGCATTTTTCAAAACTGCTGCCAACTCTTTTCGGTGAGTAGAATTTATCGTGTGGAAACGTGCTTGATGGTTCTTGGGTAAAATTCTCATCTGGAAAGGCATTTTGCTTTCAAATGGACACAGAACTACATAATTCTCCGTTTCAAAAACAATCCTTACTTTCTCAGCGATCTCGTGCTGGATGATTTGGCAGTAAACACACTTATCGAATATATGGTAGTGCGAACTGGCTCCCTTGATCTCTTCAGCAATGTGCGGCCCTAGGAACGGCATAGCAAAAATCTGTGAATGCGGGTGCACCAGCGAAGCACCGGCGAGTTGCCCGGAGTTTTGGATGACGTGAACATATTTGACGCCCGGATGGCGACCGAGCTCATCGATACGCTGCTGCATGATCATCAGGGACAAGTCGATCTCACCGACCGACTGCATAGACGTCGGCTCGTTATGCTTGCGTGTGATCAGAACTTCGTGCGAACCTGTCCCCGGCAATGTGACATAAAAATTCCGATGGGTATCGGGCGCGCCATCGAGCTCAAGGACGCCAAATTTGTTGGGAACGACGCGAATCTTCCAATCGCCTTTTTCCGGATATCGCAAAATCTCTGCCGGAGTTTGCTTTTCATTTCCAGGACAAAAAACGCAAGAAGGAGAAACTTCGGGAAGCTTCTCCGAGTGAGCTGGCTTTTTTTTGAATTCATAGGGACGTCCGCTCCTGCTGGGTGCTATCAGCACCCATTCTTTGGTGACGATGTCCTGCCGGAACTCCGACATTGGTTAAATCTATTAATTACGGTAACGGCCTGCTGGTCTGTTGCAGCTGATAGACCTGTTCATCGATCTGCGCAACCTGGATCGCAATATACCCAGTCAGAGCAATCAACGCGAAAATGCAGATAGAAATTGCCCAGAGTAGGATGCGAGCGGAAACTGGAAAAATCTCTTTATTCATTTTGCTTTTTGTTTAATTGTTAGCAGAAAATTTAAATGAGGAAAGCATTTTTTCGTATTGTGTGAAATACACGGAAATATAGTAGAGCTTCTCGCCGTCTTGAACGATTATAATTTTCTGACTCAACCCGGTATCATCGTCATTGAGGTGAAAAAGTTTTCCTTCCCGTCCATCAATATTCAATGTATCTTCTTTTTTGATATCTATGGCGTCGCGGATAACACTTTCAACCTCGGGAGCAGCGATCGAGACAGAGAATTCTTCGTTAGTATCTATCGAAGAGAAAATCACAGTCGAACTGTCATGGTTCGGCTCAATCGCCCACGTGCCGGGATACTGCAGAGAATAACCATACGCCGAGTTCTCGTAACTTCTCCAATCTGATATAACCTGTGAGTTGCCGCCATTATCATCTTTGTCAGGCATAAGGTAATAAACCCCTACTAAGGCCAGTAGAACAATGGCGATGACCAGAATAATGCTACTTTTTGTGTTCATGTTGTTTTAAATAGTTGGTTAAAATGATTTGGGCAGATTGATTGTCGATATATTGCTTTTGCTCTTTAGCACTCAAACCCGACTCCCGAAGCATGTTCTGTGAAAATTTACTAGTCAAACGTTCGTCAGCGGTTTCGATAGAGATTTGCAGCTGATTGCGGAGCTCGTCGACGAAACCCTGAGTCTCTTCGGTTTGTGCGGTTTGACCTCCTGAGAGTGCGACTGGGAGTCCGACAATGATTTTTTCTATATTTAAATCTTTTACAGTTTGTTTAATTTTTTTGAAAAATTGTTTGTCATTTCGCAGAGGTGGAATGGGAGTTTGGACTATGATTTTCGCCTCGTCGGTAACCGCAAACCCGATCCTTACTTTACCGTAGTCTAGTGCCGCAATCCTCACGTTATTCTTTTTCGCCCAAGGTTAATAAAATATCTGACTCTTGTCCTTCTCGCCAAACCTTGAATACTACCGTCTGCCCGGGTTCGAAATCGCGTAGGAGTTTCAACAGGCTGTTATTCTCATCAATATTACGACCGTTTATCGCCAAAATTACATCGCCGTCCAGTAGTCCTGCTTTCTCCGCCGGAGACCCCGGTTCGATCGCAGAATCCTTGCCCTCCTGCCCTGTTACAATCCATGCACCACGAACCACAGAGATATCGTTGGCTTTGGCAATTTCATCATTGAGAAGAATATAACGGATACCAATGTAAGGGCGGAGAATTTTACCGTGCGCCAGAACGTCATCGAGTGCTTTTTTAGCTTCATCAGAAGGGATTGCGAATCCAACCAGCTGACCTGACTGATCAATCGCCGTATTCACGCCGATGACTTGCCCGGCCAGGTTTAGGAGAGGGCCGCCAGAATTACCCGGATTGATTGCTGCATCTGTTTGGATAATTTCGTCGAGCTGCTCGACACTACCGAGCTGGTTGCCAGCCTGGATTGTTCGCCCAATTCCGGAAACTACTCCGGTGGTAACTGAGTTGGCAAACTCACCGAGCGAATTCCCGATCGCGATGACTCTTTGTCCGAGTTTGATCTCATCCGAATCGCCGAATTGCAAGTAATCATAATCCTCGCCATCAATATCGATGACTGCCAGATCGTTGAGCGGATCGATCGCCAAGACCTTGGCATCATGACGTTTGCCATCTGCTGTAATCACCGTGTAAGCAGCTTCAGTCTCATCTACCACATGTTTGTTCGTAACGATAATTCCATCGGCACTGACCAGGAAACCAGAGCCGGCAGCAACCTCTGTCGGCTGAGTCTCCCCTGTACCATCAAAGGTAAAAGGGCTAAAAAAGAAGTCTTGGTCACCGAAAGGGTTGAACAGGAACTCATCATATTTTGGCAAATCTTTCGTCACGATAATAGATACAACCGCGTTATTCACATCTTCGACAACCTTCACAATCGCCTCACCTTCATCTAGAACCACCCGTGTTTGCGTATTAGTTCCCTGACCCGAAGGCAATCCGAGATATGGAGCCACATAAGCTGTGCCAAAAATACCGCCGACAGCCCCGGTAACAAGGCTGACAATAACAGCCAAAACTAAAATAGAAGTTCGCGTTCCCCGCTTCTCTGTTGCGTCCTTGAGGTCAGAAATTAGTGATTTTTCGGCTTCTTCAGCTCTTTCTGAAATTGTGCTTTCGTTTTCGGAAGATTCACTGTTTTCATCAATCATTTCGTCAAAACTCACCGGTTTTTTCGGAGTTTCTTCTTCCTTGGCGACGGATTTTGGTTTTGATGTTTTTTTCTTGTTTTCAGCCATTTGTGGACTACTTTATTTAAAATATTATACCATAAATTCTCATTTTTCCAAAATTTTTTGGCCTAAGGTGTCAAAACCTGTATTCCCTTGTCGAGTACGGCCACTGTTTTCTCAAAATGAGCAGAATACGAATGGTCCGCGGTAATAATTCCCCAGCCATCGGGCAAAAATCTGATATGCTCACTACCCAGCGACAACATTGGTTCAATCGCCAGCACCATACCCGGTTTTATAACAACACCTTTACCCGGCTGGCCATAGTTAGGCACTTGCGGAGGTTCGTGAACTTCATGTCCAACTCCGTGACCGACCAGGTCACGGATGACGTGGAAACCCCGGCTGTTCCCATATTCGTAGATAGCAGCACCGAGGTCACCGGTCGTAATGCCGGGCCTGAGCACTTGCAACGCGCGGTCCAGACAACCACGAGTCGCATCAATGAGCTCTCGGTTACGCGGTGTAATCTTGCCCACACCGACTGTCATCGCCATATCCGTGATCATACCTTTGTAGCGAACCCCTAGATCGAGACTGACGATCTGCCCCTCTTGCAGTATGCGATCATCTTCTGGGATGCAGTGGACGATCTCTTCATTGATTGATACGCACAGCGAAGCCGGATAAGGAGCGGGACCCCCAGACTCATAACCTAGAAAAGCAGGCTCTCCACCGGCATCGCGAATCATTTTTTCAGCCATATCATCGAGCTTTTTAGTGCTCATCCCTGGTTTTACCATTTGAGCGACTGTTTTCAGGACGGTTGAAAGCAGCTTCCCGCTGTCGGCAAGTTTTTCTATTTCGTGATGACTATAGTGATGAGGTTTGTTACTCATGATAATTTTTTATTCAAGGCTTTGAGGATATCCTGATGCACTTTCGCAATGGATTGCTCGCCGGAGATTTTTATTAATACACCTTCTTTGGAAAAATGTTTCAGAACCGGGAGAGTCCGCTTCTGATAAATTCTCAAGCGTCGCTCTATTGCCTTCGGCTGGTCGTCGGAGCGTTGGAAAATGGTTCCCTTGCCGCAGCTCGGGCACCTGCCTCCGACCTTGACTTTGCCGCCGAGAATGATGATGCTGCTGCAAGTTGTGCAGGAGGCTCGCTTGGACAGGCGCTTTATTGATTCTGACTTGGTGATGCTTATCAGCACTGCAGCCGCGATTCGTCTGTCCATTTTCTTCAGGCGTCGCAGAAAAATCCTTGTCTCAGTGATTTGCCGGGCAAACCCGTCAAATATGACGTGCTGGGTGCTGGGGACTTTCTTCATGCGCATCTCGAAGGCCTGCATGAGTTTCTCTATCGGGGTAAGTGAGCCGCCGGATAATTGTTTTTTGAGATACCGGCCCAGAGGAGTTGCTGTCTTAGCTATTGCTCTAAGTGTGTCACCGGAAGAGAGATGTAGCAGGTTCCATTTCTTTGCAAGTAATTTCGCCTGAGTGCCTTTACCAGACCCTTGCGGTCCAAAAAATAAAATATCTCCGTCTAGTTTCATTTCTTTAATATTCCTCTCCCCTAATGGGGAGAGGGTAGGGTGAGGGGTAACAAATTAATTTTCCTGAGCGTAATCCAAGGAATACATAATAAAAAAGTATCCTTGCGTTCGGATACTAGAATTTTACGATATTTTAGCGTTTTTTGCAAAAATTCTTACAAAAGGCTCACTCCGAACGGTACGGCGAGTAATTCTTTGCATAAAAAAACGCTCCATACGGAGCGGGAAGGGAAACTAGTCGGAAGAATCTTTAGATACTCGGGATTGCAAAAGGCAACTCCGTGCTTTGTCGGCCATTCACGAACCTGATGTTGTCCACGCTGCCGCGAAGCATCGCGGCAAATATTTGTTCGTGGGGGTAATGTCCGGCAAGCACCAGGTACTCTGGTTTCCCCGGGTTGGTATAGCCTTGGGAACCGAGACCTTCAGCAATGCGACTGGCCTCCTCGCCGGTCCAGCAACCTTCCTTGCGAAAAAGCACAGTGAACGGCTCATTGCTATCTTGAGTCATCCTCCAGAGATCCATATTTTCCTCCTACTGAGAAAAAATATTTTAACACAACCTGGCTTTCGTGTCAATAAGAAATCAATTACGTATTTAATTGGTTACAATGTGAACACCACCTCCTCGACAATCAAATTAGACGGCCGCACTATTTCATTGTCGCCACTTTCCTATTTTTAAAGAAATAAAAAAACCGCTCTGGGTGGAGCGGAGTGAAACCTCGAGAAAGCTCTAAATATTAGTTAATCACGCCGGGTATTTGAGTCAAGGCAAACTGAGATGCTTGACCAAGAATATCCCTACACTGTTCCTCGGTATAAAGCCCCTGAATAAAAAGCAGCTGCGGGTATTGGTGTCTGGAGAGAACCGTTGTCTCAAGAAAGCCTCCGAGACACATTACCTCTTCGACGTCCCAGCCCCCTGTTTCTCTTAGCAGAACCGTAGCAGGAGTTTCAAAACCAATCCTTGTCAAAAGAGCTTCATTTATTTCTAGCATTTGAATTCCTCCTTGCCGGAGAATTCTAGCACGAGGTTGGAAATAAAAAAACCGCTCCGGGTGGAGCGGGAAAGTGAACTTACGAAAGCTACTGCACAGATCCGTGTAGGGGTTTTCCCGATAGCTGTTCCAGACGCCGTAGAGAGGTATCTTGACTTTTCCTCATATTTATAGTATTGTATCGTGTTAAGGAGGAATACATGAGATTCTTATTGTCGGCTGTGATCACTTTAAAGTCGCAGGACCCAAAAATCATGGACGAGCTAAGGGAGAGAGTTGTCCATTCCATCGGCGCAGGCCCAACAACTATCGTAAATGTCGCGTTCGAAGCGCCCTCCACAGATAAGGTACTAGCAAGTCTCGCTGACAACCCGGCACAACACGTTAGTCTTGGAGAGCTGTACAGCAAGGTTTTCAATTTACTCCAAGATGCTGCGGCTATGTTGATTGATTCTTATGCCGGTGCATGGCCCGATCAAGACCGTCGAAAGGTTTACGGAGAAATTTCGGCTTACTCTCTAAGTCAAATAACTCACTGAGTAAACCGATCCTTTCTATTGGCCCCTTGTGGGTCTTTTTATTTTTTCAAATCGAGCGTAGTCGTCTTTCCCAGTTTGACGCCCAGCGGCAATTCAAAAATAAAACTCGACCCTTTCCCAGGTCCAGGGCTTTCGGCCCAGATTTTCCCTTTGTGCTGCTCGACTACAATTTTTGCCACATACAGACCCAATCCCAGGCCGGCAGCGTATTTACTGGAATCCTTGCCTCGGCCAAATTTGTGGAAGATAGCTTTCTGCGCTTCCTCGGACATACCGATACCGTTGTCCGTGACTGTGCAGCGAATTTTGTTGCCGCGCATTTCCAAGTTAACCCGCACCGTGCCGGTTTTTGAATATTTGATCGCGTTGTCGATGAAATTGTTGACCACCTGTTTAATCTTTTCTCGGTCGGCGGTTATTTTCGGAATATTTGACTTCGGTTTGTTGAATACCAAACCCAACTTTTTCTCTATCGCCATCGGTTTAAGCTGCTCATAAGCTTGTGTAACGACCTCGAGCAGATCAGTTTCCTCGAAATGAAACTCGATCGTACCGCGCTCAATACGAGAAACATTGAGCATGTCTTCGATGAGAGAAATCATGCCGTTGTTGGTAATTTCCAGCTTGGCAATCACCTCTTTCAACTCGGGCGGTACGTTGCCAAAATCACCCTCCTCAATCGCTGCCAAATACCACTTCAGTGTAGCTGGCGGAGTACGTAGCTGGTGACTGGCCATCGTGATAAATTCCGCCCGCGCTTGGTCAAGGGCTTTGAGTTTCTGGTTGGCGATTTTCAATTTCTCTGATAGCGTAGCCAATTCTTCACGCTGTTTAACCTCTTTGAGCACCGACCGGATAAGCAGAATACCGGAAATCAAGATGAAGACAATCACCAGCAAGGATACGGTCAGGGAGATTATGTCTTTTGTGAAAAGCATCTGGACAAAACCAACAAGAAGGAGCGCAAAAGTTAGCAGTTCAGCGGAGATGACTTTCACATTGAAAAGTCTGTGCTTGAGAATTGCGACTGCTGCACCAGCGAATACCGGTAAAATAAATAACGGCGAATAAGGGACAAAAGTCGTATCATTCCCGGCTATCACCCTGATAAAGACCAAAAAAATAAGCAAGGCATAAGCAATGATCAATCCTATACCGATTGAACGCCATTGAGCCTTTATGTTTTCGTTGCTTGCTCGATACTTGCGTAGTGTCAGAACAATTGTCCAGACAAAAAATACTATCAGGCCAAAGGCAAAGATGGGAATCCCCGGTCCCGGGATAGGCACTACATTTCCTTCGATCACTTGAACTCCGCGAAACACTACCCTAGTCTGGGTTGCCGCCATCAAAATAGCCATGATAGCAAATACCGGAACCAGAAAACGCTTTCGTTCAACCCAGGTGACATTGGGAAAATTTCTCACGAAAAGGAAAAAAAGAAACACATGAGGCACGGCAAAGAAAATCACTAAACGAATCCAGGGCAACGCTTGGTCTGGTCCGTGTGAGATCGAAAAATAATTCACTATTGCCCAAACCGCCCCAACTAGAGAATGGATGATGAATATCTGGTTTGTCACCCCGTGCCTGTCATGAACAAATACCAAGACACCCATATACAATGTCAGGGCTGAGGCAATCAGCGCGAAAAAAAGATTCAGTGTACTGCCGGCAAACATTTAGTTTAGTCCGATTGTGTTTAAAAATTCTTTAAGTTTTGTTTCTCGAAAATTCGTTTGCTCTTCACTATCATAACCTTCCAGAAAAATAGCATCAAGATTGACCTCGTTCTTACCGCTTCGAACTTTTTCTCCTATTGCCATGCGTCTGAGGATATATGCAACCACCACCCCGGATAGCGTTGCAGCATCGCCAAGTTGCGGCCAGGAATATAGTGATCTGCCAACTTCCAGAAGCGACTCCTGCATGCGCGTAACAATATATTCCGGTCCGGCGATCTTTGTAGCAAGCTTTGGAAGATCCTCCGGTTTCATTTTTTGGAAATCTTCCATGGTCATCTCGCCTATTGCTCCGTTGAACAGCATTTGTTTTTTATCCAAATCATAGCGTTCAACTTCTACAATAACATTATCACCGTTGTCGGTAGCCATCACGACAGGGATACCAAACTCTCTGGCTTTGAGACGCAACATAATTTTCATCGGCAAAAAATCAGTCTCCTCGACCAAAATGTCTAATTTCCTTGAGCCGACTAAAAATTTATCGATATTTGCTTCTTTTACTCCTTCAGGAAAAATATCCACTTCAGCATATGGATTCATCTGATAAATTTTCCTGCTGGCTAAATAAATTTTCGGCTGTCCAGCAACGGTAAAATCTTCCCTGATGCGATTGAAATTTGAACCAGATATGGTATCTGGATCAGCAAGGCGAATACGCCGAGCTCCCCCCATCATAACAGTTGTCAGTGCGGCGTGACTCCCGACCGACAATCCAGCTATCCCCACTACCAACTCATAGAACTTCTTTTGCTCTTCCGCTTTGATGATGTTTTTGTTCCGTGCGGTGCGCAGCTCTTGGTGTTCTGCGTCAGGTAAATATTTTACTAGGGTATTACTCCAAGGAAAATAAACCCAGTTTCCAGCCTTTTCCATCCCTTTTGGAGCGTACTCGGTTTTGTACTTTTCAAAATCAGCGCTGTGGTCTTTCTCAAATTTATACTTAGGGTTACGAATAAGAAAAAGATCTTCGACTAGCTCATCGAATCTGTCAATTATTACAACTCCGGGATACTGCGTTCGCAACTCCTCGAGAGAAGTTTTCTGGGCCTGATAAATTACTGGTTTTTCTTGGTCCATATTTGTTTTACTCCAAAGTTAAAATATTTTGGATGGCCATACGGCCAAAGAACAATGTGCGGATTGGCACGTTTTTTTAAATGAGTGTAGAGCTCGCGGTACTCGATGTTCTTGTTTCTTAGAAAATCAGTGATGAGTCGGATTGCTTTTTGTTTCAATCTTTTGGACTTTTCCTTTTGATCCTTTAATTCCAGATTAATTTCCAGATACTGATTTTGCCTGCGGTCGTATTTTGTTTCCATTGTAAACCGGCCAGTCAGGTCTTTAGCCAAATCGTTAGTCAGAATAGCGTTTTTTATAGTCTCTGGATAAATCTGTAAACCGTAGAGGGATGTAGAAAAATCTTTTCGTTCAAAAATATAGACAAACGGATTTGCAGAATGAAAGCCTGCGGCCTTTCCCTTCAACACCCGTCTCAAATCCAATCCCTGCCCCTTCATAATATCATGGATTTGCTCTTGCTGATAAACTCCTCCATTGTCTCCAATCTCATAGCGAATTAAGGGAGCTACGTTGTCAGCGGTGAGCAAAAGCTCGCCATTATTTGTCTCAAAATATATATCATCCGGATCATACTGAGCCAAAGTTGGAATTTTAGTTGTTTGCCCAAAAAGCGATTCAAACAATCTCTTGTTTTTTACTGCCAGTCTCCTCACCGCGATACTGGCTGGGGTCTCGTGAGCCATCACCCCGATATCAGCACTGCCATAAATATTCATTGTATCCAGAATAGGATCCTTTACACCTGCAGCTCGACAGAGGTAATTGCGAAATTCCTCGCTAAATGCTTCGGCTGCAAAAAGAAATCTTAATCGAAATTTTTTAAAGGAAATTTTCCTGTTCTTTGCCTCTTCTACAATGTCTTTTATAAACGGTGGGTAACCGCAAAGTATAACCTCCTCGAACTGCGGTGCCAGGTCAGATAGTATTCGCAGGATTTCATTTTTGTTAATCCCGGGAGTGATCACCGATACGGGCAACCCGGAGAAACGAGCGGCGGAGACAAAAGACTGATAAGTAATCAGTCCCCCGATCCAAATCCCCATACTGAAAGCATCAACCACCAGTACCCCTCCTTTACTTGTTCCAAGTTTTATAAATTTTTCATGAACCTTGCGAGCGGTTTCGTCAACACGAGACGAACGAGGGAAATACTGCGGGTTTCCGGTTGAACCAGAGCTAGAGGTAAAAACCATTTCACTATCGAGCCTGCCATTCCACAATCTTTCCCGAAGTGGATATTTGCGGATGTAATTTTTTTTGTTGGTTGGAGGAATCTTGTAGAAATCTGCTACGGATTTAATTTGACTTGACCTAAAATTATTATCCACCAGAAACTTTTTGTAAGCCGGCACCATTGATGCTGCCCGGCGGAAAAGCCCAACGGGGTCAAGTTTTTTCGAGATGTTCGTCTGTTTTTTCATTTATAATTTTGAAAAATGGGATAAAATTATTTCTCGGGCCATCTGGTCAGCAACCTGACTTGTGGCTTGCCTTGTCTCTTTGGCTTTTCCTAGAATTGTTCGGACTGTCTCGGGAATTGAGGCTATTTTTTGTTCTACCCAATCACGATTATATCCTCCTGGCATTATTTCGCTTACCACATTGATCAAACCACCTGCATTAGCGACGTAGTCAGGTACATAGGTAATACCTTTTGATTCCAGGACAATGCCACTTTCAGGGCTCGCGAGTTGATTGTTGGCGCCTCCACAAACGATTTTTGCCTGCAGGCTCTCTATCACATCCAGCGACAGATCCCGACTAAGTGCACATGGACTAAAGATATCAGCCGGCTGCATAAAAATATCTTTCTCCGAAACTATCCTGATGCCTGGGATGTCTCTTTTGGCCAGCTCCACTCTCTCTGGATCGATATCAGCAGCGACAATTAATGCTCCGGCCTTGCTGAGCAGTTTTGCCAGCTCCATACCAAGCTTTCCGAGTCCTTTAATAGCGACAGTTCTGCCAGATAAGTCGTAATTATTGTTACAAAAAGCCAGTGCCGCTTTCATAGAGTTATAAACACCCAACGCCGCCCATGGAGCAAGATCACCGGCCAGGCCCTCTCTGCCGTTGATGTACTTCGACGACGACTGCATAATCTTCAGGTCTTTAGACTCAATCCCAACATCCTCTCCTGTTGTAAAACGACCGCCTAGTAAATTGACTCGTTCAGCGTACTCCCGCAGGACTTCTGTCCGATTTATCCCTGGTTTGCTGACGATCACCCCCTTGCCGCCTCCAAACGGAACATCTGCTAAGGCACATTTGTAAGTCATTGCCTTGGATAGCCGCAACGCATCGCGCAACGCCTCACCGTCACTGGTGTAAACCGCAAATCGCGTACCACCTGTGGCAGGTCCTAGCGCTGTACTGTGAATCGCCACAAAAGCCTTGAGGCCTATTCGGGCATCATCAAATGTGAGGACCGCTTCATGGTTGTCAAATTCCGGAAAGCTAGAATAGTTAGTGACCATTTTTATAAACAATTACCTCCTCTACAGGGAGCCTTGGCGACGCGTCTGTGGATTTGCTCGGATAACCTAGTCGGAAAAACATCAGCGCTCTGCCAGAAACTTTCATTATTTCCTCCAAACGACGATGCTCCTCACCCATTTCTATCGCTGCGGTCAAGAGGCTCATTGACATACCATATTTCTGGGCGTGAACAGCCAACTGCTCGAAACTGTACCCAGCTTTGACCCAGATATGAGGAGTATCTTCAACGGCTGATAGTACCCCAAAGGCGCTCGAGGCAGAAAGAGCTTTCCGGGCCATTTCGGCCTGTTGCTTGCGAACATCAGCCTTGCGAATAATAGTTGGGAGGGCAAATGAAAGAATAAAAGGCACCTCAATATTATATCCCGGCATCCCGTCACGGTATTTACTAAGACTAGGTCTGAGCCACTCGGCCAATTCCTCTTTGAAGCTTTGACGTCCAAAGGCTTCGATTGTTGCATCCACTACGACGTCTGCAGCATCCTTCAGGACAGCGGGGTCGCTGGTTGTCATGTAATTAATTCCTGGTACAACCAAGTCTTTTGCCTGTTCCAGAAAATTGTTTTCGATCGGTTTCGACAAAAAATCCGACCTGTTATTATGGCGAAGTGCCAGGGCGGATAAAAGTACTTTGTCTTCTTTTGTTGGAGCAAGGGAGTCGAAAAAAATTTTTGCCATCGCTATATTAACCCCCAAGGTCTCATAGAATTCGCAGCGATACTTGAGGCCATACGCCTCGGCCGCGATGGCGATATTGGCAAGTGCTGTGCCAAGGCTGATAACTAGCTCGCGGTTCGTCGGATCGGACGCTGGTAAACACCTTTTGAAATTCGGCAGCACTTCGATGTCATTTTCACCGATACGGAAAAACCAAGGCTGGGTATTGTGGCTAGACGGAGCCAATGCCCCCAGTTTCGCTAAGTACTTCAATTTTTCCCGATTACTTCCCAAATTCGAAAAATGTTTTAAAATTTCTAGCCTGCTTTCGATTTTCGGCATATTTATTGGTTTTTATTTCAAACAAGCGCAATGTGAATATCTATTATTTTAGCTAAAACTTGTGAAAAAGGCAATTAGTTTGTATGATTACTCTGAATTATTTATCGTCTTAAAAATGCCTGCCGAAACAAAAAAAATCCTCGTGGCCGAGGATGACGGTTCGATGCGCATGATCGTGACCAAAAGGCTTGCGGCTCACAATTTCCAGCTCGTGGAAGCCGAAGATGGACAGAAAACTTTTGACCTCTGGCAAAAAGAGCTCCCCGACCTTGTGCTCATAGACATCATGATGCCTGAAATGAACGGGTTTCAGGTTATAGAGAAAATTCGAGCCCTAAGTAAGCCCGAACTGGATAAGTCCAAAGTCATTGTCCTTACCAATCTCTGGAGCCAGGAAAATATTGACCGGGCCAAAGAGCTCGGAATTGACGGCTACATTGTGAAGGCCTATATGACTACGGAAGAAATCGCCAAAAAAGTCGAAGAAGTTCTCGCAGAGAAATAAAAAACACCCTCACTTTTGAGGGTTGTTTTTTTGTCATCCTAAACGCAGTGAAGAATCTCAAGAGATCCCTCGCTTCGCTCGGGGTGATAAAAGGATAGCTAATTACTTTTTATTCTTTCGCTTGAAGTCTCTTTCTAGAATGGCGAATCGATACATGTCATACCACCTGCCATTTTTCAGGATGCTTTTTATCTCATGACCTTCGAATCGAAATCCACTTTTTTCTAGGACTCTTGCGGAAGCCAGGTTCGGTGTAAATACGCGCGCATAAACCCGATGTAATTTTACCTGGTTAAAAGCGTACTCCAAAATCGTCTTTACTGCCTCTGATATATAACCTTGTCCCCAATGAACCTTGTCCAGCCAGTAGCCAAGTTCCGCCATTTTTTGCTTGTTGTTGACATTCACCAGACTTACACCACCAATCAACTCATCGCTTCCTTTCAACTTTATCGAGAAGTTGTATTCAGTTTTGTCTAACCATTTTTTTCTGCTCCTGCTGATAAACTCACGAGCGTGCTTTAAGTTGTAGGGATGGGGAAATTCCGACATCCATCTCGAAATGTCCTTATGGCTAGCCGCTTTGTTTAGCGTATCTATATCTGCCAATGAATACCTGGACAGATAGATATTTTTACCTTGAAGTTTTACAGTTTTTTTCACACTCTTTCACCTTACTAACTACCTATCTTTCAACAGCTTTGCGTACTTGGCGCGGAGTTTGGCAATCTTGGGACTAATCACCGCCTGGCAATAGGCCTGAGCGGGATTTTTTTCGTAATAGTCCTTGTGATAGTCTTCTGCTTCGTAGAAGCCGGCAGACTTTTCGAGCGTCGTCACTATCGGCTTGTCAAAAACTTCTTCATTTTTCAACTTTTCCATGTAGCCCTCAGCGAGAGCTTTCTGCTCATCGTCGAAGAAAAAAATAGCCGAGCGGTATTGTGGACCCACATCCGCGCCCTGCCGATTCAGAGTCGTCGGGTCATGAGTGCCGAAAAAAACGTCCAAAAGGGTCTCGTACGAGACCTCATCCGGATCATACTCAACTCGTACCGCCTCTGCATGCCCGGTATTACCTCCTGAAACTTGCTCATAGGACGGGTTATCAACACTGCCACCGGCGTATCCGGAAGTAACGGATTTCACTCCCCGCAGACGCTTAAAAACCGCTTCAGTGCACCAAAAACATCCACTGGCAAAAATCGCTTGTTTGAGCATAAAAACTCTTTTATTTACATATATATTTTACCAACAAAAATCCCCCAAAGCAAAAACTTTGGTTTTCCGACTATTCAGCTATGCTCGCCTCCTACTAACTAACCGCTAGCCTGCAAATATACGGAAGATAAACCCGAAGAGGCTAAAGCCGCTTTCCGCCTCATCAAGCATATTACCGAGCTGCAGATTGGCCTGCTGTAGCACCTGTATCTGCTGCTGCAGGGCGTTCTGGTCTGCCTGATTACTCAACCGATTGCGCAGTTCAATCAAGTTCTGAATCTGCTCTTGGTTCTGTTCGATCAATTCCCTAGCCTGCTGGATTTCTCCGTAATTCGGACCGATAAGAAATCTCGTAAATCGGCTCCGGTTCTGGATATTTTCCAAGTGCTCTCCGAGATCTTCGTGGTTTTGATTTTGGTTTTGCGCAACCTCACGGACCTGCTCGCCTATGCCACCATTACGATCGGCGACACGTAGCATTTCCTGGACCGCATTTGCAACCTGGCTCCTCACCTGTTGCGCAGTAGTTGTGCCATTCCCGCTATGCTCTCGCTCTTGTTCCATTTCTTGCTCTCTTTCCTGCTCTCGCTCTTGTTCCATTTCTTGCTCTCCAGCACCGTCTCCATCTCTATCCTGATCCATGACTTGATCCTGATCGCGATCTTGATCTTGAGTCTGATCTCTATCTTGATCCTGATCGCGGTCACCGCTATCGGATGTAGTCGAAGGACTGGTCTGGCTTTGCTGTTGGTTTGAATTTTGCTGACCGCTCCCCTGCTCGGCAATTGCCGTAGAAACGGTAAATACACCAAGTGAAAGGATGGCTACCAACGTCAAAATATATCTCATATTTTTTGCAGTTAATAAGGCGAATTAATTATTTACCTGATGGACACTCGACCTAGTATCCACCTCAAAAATAAAAAGTGCTCCCGTTGGTATCAAGAGCACTTGCACTTTGTCTGATAATTTAGCGGAAAAATTAACTCATCATTTGACCTCATTTTTTTCATCATTTGATTTTTCCGGTCGTCCCCACTGCCACCTCGGCTTCTCGCCGGTTTTGTAAGCTACCCGTATGAATGTCGCGGTCAAGATGGTTACCGGCAATATAAAGGTAAACATTACTTCCCTTGCCGGAGAATTTTCATCGATCGTCGAGGCGAAAAATATGACCGCGGCGATATAGACGAGAGTAACGAGTACTCCTTCCCAAGATGCTGGGTACCAGCCCCAACCGAACCACTTCCTTTTGAACCAAAGTTTTTTCATATCTATTTTCAGTTTATACCTTATACTCGGGTAATTCAAGCAAGTCGTCCAGTGACTTTGCGTCTCGCAGAAACTTGTTGCCCAGATATCTGGCCCTGGGATCATCCCAGAGCAGGCTCACCTCCTGCAGACTACGCAAGGTGACCTTGATCTTCTCCCCACTATCCAGCTGCTGCGGCTGCTGGTTTATAAAATCAGTTGCCAGGAAGGTATAGATAAACCAGTCCATTTTCGAATGCGGTTGTTCGACCGCTAGTAGCCGCCAAGTTTTAAATGTCATACCCGTCTCTTCCAAGGTTTCCCTCTGTGCGGCCTGTAGCTCTGTTTCAGCCTCATTGTCATGACGACCACAAGGCACGTCATAGAAAAAACCCATTTGGGGTTGCTCTTGCTCGAGCACTACCAATTTTCCGTCCTTGATCGCCAGGACAGACACAGTATCTTCACGCTTGAGCATCTCAAAGGTTGCAGTGCTACCGTCGTACATTTCTTGCGGCCACTGATATACGTCAAAAAGCACGCCTTTGAAAACCTGCTTTGCCTCCTGAGGAATAAGCTTTGCGTCTTTGGGAATAATTGTCCTCATGTCTAAAATCATTTTAACAGATTACAACCTCTTGGTCACGGAAATAAAAAACCGACCCGGGCATTCCGGATCGGCAGAAAGTCCGCCTCAGATGACGAACCTTTCGGCGTGCACTTCATACTGAGCGAAGTGGAACTCCGCCCTTGCGGCTTGGGCCTGGGTGAGATCCATGTGTCCGTGAAGTCTCAATCCTTCTCCGCGGATGACGACGATCTTATCCCCGACAGTCAGGTGCAACGCAGTGAGTTTTTCGGCGGTGGGAATTGTGATCCCGTGCTTTGCTTCCAGGGCGTTGAGCATGACTTGGTCGTGACAAGTGAAAAAGCTAACTGCGCCCTGGCGAAGCACGTACTCCATGTCGGCAACCCGAAGATTATTGCGGACAAGCCGGACGTTGCCTACGCAATGCTCGAACATTGAATCTTGGATTTCTTTTACTAGATAAACCATCTCGTCCTCCTGTTTGTGATGAGTTATTGTACTCTCATATCCGGCCATGGTCAAATAAAAAAGAGCGAAAAATCGCTCAAATTACACGGAAAGATCATTGAAGAACCGCCATTCGACGAACTCGAACTCAACCTTCTCCGTCAGTAGCACAGGATAGAAGTAGCTACCTTGTGGCAGCGACGGCAAATTGCGTGCTTTGACGATAATGAGGACGTCGCCGTGACCAAGTTTGACTGGGCTTGGTATCTGGCGAGCTCGGAGTGAAATCCCGGTTTTTCTCTGCAAGACTTCGACAAATGCGGCGCCTCCCTCGTCCATGATGAAATTGCTGGCTCCGTTGATGATGACCTGAACCTCTCCCAGCGTAGAAAGCACTCTGCGCGTCGATCGCAGGTCTCCGTCCAGCCAGTCATCATCAATTTCTCTGGCAATGTACTTCATCTCTTCCTCCTGTTTGTGACCCTGTATTTTACTCCTCTATAGGTGACGGGTCAAATAAAAAAGGGAGCGGTATAACCGCTCCCGGGAAAGGTCGGAGACTCCATCAGAGGCCGGCAATTACGCAGAAAAACTTGAAATCCAAGTTCCTGATTTGCTCGTCTGTCAACTGCGCAGCGGCTGAGAGCTTCTCCGGCTTATTGTCCGCGTTGATGATGTACACGAGGTCGCCAGTCTTGATTTGCTGCTCGACGCAGTCGTCTCCTGTCCGCAAGACTAGCCCAAGCTTTAGCTGCAGAGCCTTGGTCAGCGCTATCTGCCGCTGATCCACGACGGGAGTGTATTTGTTGCGCGCGAGAATTTGCTTGACCTGATCGAGTCCGATCGCATCGCTAGCGACTGGTTGAGGGTAAAACCCCGCCAGCCGTGTAGAGTCCAAAAGTACGTAAACCCACATCTCTTCCTCCTTTCAGAAGATATATGCTAATCATTTTCTGGTCAATTGTCAATAAAAAAACGCAGGTACAGTCCTGCGTGAAAATGTGCATGCGCTTAAGCCGCCTCCTGTTCGGGTTTTGTCAGCGCGATACGCGCTCGGAAAAAACGAAACGACAGCCGTTTCATTTCCTCTTCGCTTAGCTCGCGCGATCCGTCATTCAGGTAGCTATACCCGCTTGCGACCACTACGATCGTCGTGTCGAAAAGCTTCGGCGCCACGACCTCAGGCCGTCCTGCCTCTTCGCTGGGTTCCACTTCGCCCTGCGCTTCTTCAGTCGGCATCTGAAATTCGAGTCGGTACCTGTGGCGAAACTCGTCCGCCACACTCACCGGATCAAGCAACTCGGTCAAGATAAAACCCTTGCCGAGCAAGCTCAGTGCCTCCTCCTCGCTGATTTCACAGCTAGGATCTATCCATACCCCGCCAAGACCGGCGAAATTCAGGCTTGCGTAAACATTGCTCATATTCCCTCCTTTGGGACAACAATCTTATCAAAAAACCTGCCCCCAGTCAATAAAAAAGAACACCAAGGTGTTCAAAAGCGACTACAAGATCTCGAACCGGACGAAGGTAAATTCTATTTGGTCAATTTCTTCTTCGGTGACCACGGACCCCTTGATGCCAAGCTTCCTCAGGATTCCTTCCGGTCCCTTGGCGTGGATATCGAAGTATGTATCCCCAGGCACGAGGTTCACAACGTTCGGTGTAACAGGAGGTTCGGTGAGTTTGATGCCGTACTTTTTCCTAAGTATCCAGACAACCGAACGACCATAGACTCCATACAATGTGATTTCCGAGCGAGGACCGGTTTCAGTTTCCATTCCGGCAAACGACGCTTCTTCCCGGAACTCCTCGAGTGTCATACTGTTTCGAGACAGCATGCAGTCCACCGACAGCATCGAGCCACTGAAGTCTCTACCAAAGTAGTAAGTTTTCATCTCTCCTCCTCTGTTTTGTGATACTCAATAATATTGAAAAATTCGCCAAAAGTCAACAGCGATGCTACTCCTTCACGCTTTTTCGCTACGACAATGAAATTAGACGGCCGCACTTTTTCATTGTCGATTATTTTTCCGTAACAATGAAATGTTCACGCAGGTGCATTTTTATTTTAAAAAAAACGGAGCAGCACTCGCTGCTCCGGGAACTTCGCCGGAGATATGCCCCCTAGCTCGACTCGAGATCATCTCCTCGAAGGATCTCGTCGACCCTCTCCTCATAAGAGAGATCCTCGGTCGAGGGCGCGCTGAACGCCGCTTGGAAGAGACTGCCGATGGAGTCATTCAGCGACAACGGCTCAACCGCTGCCTCCAGATACCGAACCTGGCACCATTGCAGCTCGAAAGTCGCCCTTTTGGCCACCGCCTCGTCGTGCTTGTCCTCGCCTTTTTTGAGCGTCGGCAGGCCGTAGGGCGTGACGACAACGAAGACATCTTCGCTTTCGAAGCGAACCTTCTCCGATATCTCAAGCGGACAGAAGTCCAGCTCGACTCCAAGCTTGGTCTCGAGGGCGAGAATCGCCGCCCTTTCCGACTTGCTGCTCGACAGCATGACCAACGGCATGATCAGCGTACCGCCGGATACGAATTGAACGAACTCGTCCTGCGTGATTTTGTGACGAGACACCAGGCTGTGGTTGTTGGTGTAGGCCGACGCCGGCTCTCCCCCGATGAATAGATAAGCGACTCTTCCTGTCATAATCCGTTCCTCCTTTTTCGAACGCTATATATTAACTAAAATTACGCCCTTTGTCAACCCTATGTCCTTGTCATAAGGGCCCCAACGTCCAAGTCAAATGGCCTCAATCTTGAACAATAAAAAAGGAGCAGCGCTTGCTGCTCCAGAAATAGTTCCAGGCATTTCTAACTCTCCTGATCGAACGACGTCGCGGGCTCCACAACATCCTGACGTTGAGATTCTGGTTTAGACCTCCTGCGACTTTCTGCTTCGATTGCCTCTTCATACCTCGGCGTCTGCCTTGGTTGTTTGGGACCTCGGCGCCGCGGCGGACCGGCTAGCAAGGGGTCGGAAATCCTCCCCTCCGGAATGGAGAACCCTTGCGGCTTCGGATACACATCCATCACCGTGTAGTAGACGTGCGCCATCTCCATCTGCACTTCAGTGTAGGACGTTTGCCCAGGATCCAGCGGAGGCAGGCCGCCGACTGAGAACATGATGAACGTCACAAAGTCGCGAAGCTCGAAGAGTGGCGTGACTTCGGGGATGGTTTCGATTTTGGTCTCTCCGTTGAGGTACCACTCGACCACCTCGACAAAGGCCTTGTCGCTGTCGAGAATGCACGACCGATACCCGTAGGACCGAATCCACTCCGCGACCTCTGTCAGCGTGCTTTCCCGGTACGCGATCACGCCGGAGTTAGTGAAGATGTGGGTCGGAATTGAATTCAGAGCAAGATACAACATGAGACCTCCTTGATGTCTCTCGAACTGCGGATAATAACAAAAATCAGCCTGCCTGTCAACAAGCTGCACCTCCTCTTTCTATTACCTAACGACAATCAAAATCGACGACCGCGCATCTCTGTCATCCCCGTCCGCCGCGGCGGACGGGGATCCAGTCTTTTAAAAACTTTTATAACCGATTCTAACCGCGGCGGTGCGGGACGCGGCAATCTTAACCCAAGATTAAACTCTCGGTGATGGAGAACCCGCTGTTTTCTTTTTACCAATCAATTTCCGAATCCCCTCACCCAGGAACCAACCAATTGCACCGAGAATGATGGGGACATAAATATGATCGACATCTAAATAAAACTCCCACGCAAATATTGGTAAAAGTGAATATAAACTTTTCTTCCTTGACTCCGTTAAGAAAGCCCTTAAAACAAATGATAGAAACAATAAAAGAGTTAAAGAGAATCCTCGTATAACAAATAGTGATCTATAGCTCCCTATCCAACCACCAGAGAATACTTCTGGAAATAACTTCTCAAAAGCAAAACCAAAATAATACGCTGTTAAATAGCTAAGAAATACGGTAACTAGAAAGAGAATCACTTTTATGGCCAGTTTCATTTCAATTTGTTAATAAAATTTCTAAATCCTTTTTTAATAGGTTGTACGCCGAAGAATTGATATCTCTTTTTTCTAGCAACTTGGGAAGCTCGTCCAGAAGCATCTTTGCTAATTTCCTGTCGATGATCCTCTCCAGTACAGTTATTGTATCAGGCGCGTCTTTGCATAAAACTAGAAACGACAATCAAAATCGACGGCCTCACTAGATGATTGTCGGTTGCTATTTTTTTAAACAAAATCAAATCGTAGACAATCTACCTCTCCGGCGGAGTTCCTGCTATTTTCTTTCTCGCAATCAGTTTTCTTATCCCTTCGCCCAGAAACCAAGCGACTGCAGCAATTAATGCTGGTAAATATATATGCTCACCATCAACATATGCCCAAAAAATTATCAGTAAAACTCCGATTATAAAAATCCAATTCTTCACTTGGCGGGCAGAAACAGTTTTGAGTAATAAAATTGTAAAAAAAGTCAATGCAAAAGGAAAACCCGTTACAAAATTAGTTACTTCTTTTGGACCTCCAAAAAGAGAACCTCTTTGAGGGGAGAACTTATCGTAGACAGATCCGAAGTGCGGCGCGAGTAAGTAACTAATTATTATAGATAGAATAACTAGGGATAGATTATAAAAAAAATTCCTCACTAAAAACCAAAATTAGATAAACTATACATTGCTAACAATGCCCCTCCGAAAATCAGAATTGATAATCCTGACATGATGTACCAAAATGCAGAACCTTCTTTGCTAGTGTAGTTCTTATAAATTATCCAAATCGACCCTAAAATTGGTAAAAGTAAAACAGCAATAAAGGAATAGCTCGTACAAGTATATGAGAAAAAGAAATACTGACTAGAATTTATACATCCAGAAACGAAAGCAAAAATTATAGGAGCGATTACTAATGAAATGTAAATTAAAAAGTATCGCAAAAATTTTATATAGAAAAAATAAACATCTAAAATCCAAAGTTAGATAACGAGTATAAACTCATTAGATAAAACAATAGAAATACCGCCAAACCACCGAGAACTATGTATCTCATCATATCCCCCTGACCAGTCTTACGATATCTAACGATAAGAGATATGCACCCCAAAATTGCTAGAATAAAGAGAGAGGAAATAATAGCTCTCTGCATAGAATTACTTACACTATTCTCAAAGTTTATAGTTAATTTATCTAGGAGTATAGCGATCGATAGAGGGATAATGATTAAAAAGAGATATATAGAGATAACAACTTTATCTTTTTTCATGTATTTATTTAATGTTTATTTTTAACTCTCCGCCCATAGTTTCAATTTCCAAATGTTTGATCCCCCGAGAGATTTCTTTGATGATTTTTTCTCCAGTCGCTTTGCGGATTACCTCTGATAAATCATCAATCTTTTTGTAATTCACCTTTACTAGCTCATCACTTTTAATAATAAACAGTTGCCCAAATGCCTGCAAATGTTGTTGCGGATCAACAAATTGCACATTCAAAAGATTGTTTGGAAAAGGGATATAATCTCCTTGATTATATGAGATCCTTGCTAAGGACACCTTGTTTTCGTTTAGACTAGAGAATCTGTCAAACTGAACCAGGGTATCGTTGCCGGCATTATCAGAAGCAAGGCACGAATACTGGCTACATGTAATCACCGGCGTTGGATCAAGGTTGTCGATGGCTTGAAAATCGAGCATGTCTTTATCCTCGTTATAGAAAATTACTATTTCCGGAGGGAGAAGGTCTCCATCTTCAAAATTTTCTAAGTAAGAAGTATACGGTTTAGATTCTCCGTCCAGTACAATATGGGTATCGTCAATATCATTTGAAATGTCAAATTCAACAAAACTTCCTCTATCTATAGGTACATTATTAAATACGTAAGTTTCTCCCTCAATACCGTTATCAGTTTTTGATACCAGCAAATCAAAAGTACCACTAGCTTCTCCGATGGCTTGAATGTCATAGACCTGGCCATCACCAGTCGATAGGAAAATAAATTTCTCGCCGTCAATCACATCATACCCGACGCCAGGAATGCCGTACTCTATCGCGTTATTTTCAATAGGGCCTGTATGGTTTCCAAATACGTCATAAATATGGACCTCGACAGGGCTTCTCCAGGTTAATGTCTTGCCTTTATAGTTGCAAAAACTATTAGAGTAAGAAATGTTCTCAGGCAAGGTAACTGGCTCATTTTTTAATATGCTTGTTATCAATTCCTTGGTCCCAAGTGAGCTAGGTAACTCGGAATGATCTACATTTCTCACATAAAATTTTCGTCCTGGTGCCGTGTTCACAAAATCAGCACTGATCAGAGGAACAGTTCCATCTCCAGTTGTCCTGCCAATATGACCAATGTTGCCAAACACCCCAAGACTATAGGCAGCCTGTGTATCAATCCTGCACCCAGCAATGTTATAAACAGATATTTCCCCATAATCTACATCCCGGATGGAATTTTTGAAAGTCTCAGCAGTATCTATAAGTAGAGAGTTCTTGCCATTCTCGGTTGCCAAAAATTCCTTCGTCTGCTCGCTGTTTAAAAGTGACGGATTTTCTAAAAAACTAAACTTTTTAATATAACCTTGAAAATTTTCAAAATACTGACTATCGGGTAAAAGCTCGTATAGCGCTGGAGAGTTAAGAGCTAAATCTCTCATCCTATCCTCTTCTAGCCAAGGAATTCCAAACCGATCACCAGCTAGCAAGACTTTCCCTGCCTTTGGCGCCCCTAAATGAGGAGTACCAACAAAAATCAACTTATCGACGGAATCGCTACCATAATCTGATATGTAGCTTTTTACTAACAGACCACCCATGCTATGCGCAACTATATCAACTTTATCTGATCCCGTTTGTATTTTTACAGTATCTATTTTTTGTTTGAGTCTTTCTTTTGAGGTAGCAAGATCTAGGCGCCAATCATAAGGTAGATAAAAAAGATTCGAGTCATCCATATAGCCATTACCCTCCAATGCCACTTCTAAACTTTTAAAAGTATCTAATTCGAAACGTGAAAATCCGATCTCTATAAATTTAACCACACCACCCGTATTTACCGGTTTTAATGAATCCCCATGCTCACTCAACAACAACTCTTCACTCAAAAAGTTATCGTTGTTGCTTACTACCATTCTCAATAAATCAGGCCAGATAAATTCTCCTTGACCATTAAACAACGTTGTCCCCAGAATCCCCGGGACGATGATGACTGGGCGCATGGTGACCTCCCCGCCGGGGTTTTGCGGGTTCTGCACATCCACCACATACGAATAACTCCCCACAGTCGGACTCGGGTATTGATTGACCACCTCCATCCACAGATACCTCGTCAACCCAAACTCGACAAGTCCCGTTGTCTGATCGTTGAATGAAATAGTGTAATTCACTGGATCATAAGTCAGGACATTTTCTCCTTCGAGGTTAAAATTACCAAAAGCATACCCCAGCGTCGCGCCGCAGGCTTCCGTCAAACCCCAAAGCTTAACCGTCGCATGAACCCCTGGATCAAACAGAATCTGAAAATGCATAGCGACCGCTCCATCGCCTGCAGATACAAAATCACCGCTATCAGACCCGTAGGTGAAAGCGGTGTTACCATCTTCTTGCGGACTTCCCGGCATCAGCTTCGAGAAGTTATCCACAGCCGTATCGCAAGGTGTATCCGGTAGCATTATTTCAGCTGTGGCCTGATTTGGCCAAATAAAAATGGATACCAAAACCAAGATTAGTATCCCTAGAAGTTTCTTATTCAAATGATATAGCGCTGACATCTATAACGCTGTGATCTGTTCGAGGATATTATATCAAGGACTGAAGATGCTGTCGAAAGACATTTGCAGAAGGTGCCCTTCTACGCTGCAGAAGGGCACCTTCTGCAGGTGAGATTAAGTATGGTAAATATCGCGGATGAGTTCGAATATTGATAGACCTACGCCGGCGCCTATGAGACCGTATCCGACCGTATGGTCCTGACCGAATACGACTCCCGCGACTACTAGCGCAAAAGCGATCCCTGTCAGCGGACTGAGAGTTGCTCCCGGTAATTTTTTCTTGATGATAGTCGCAAACATGGCAATAACTGCTAGCGCCAAAATTGCGATGAAGATATATGTTGGCATAGTTTTGTAAATCCTCCGCTCCGACTAAAGCGTCGGAGCACCTCCTTTATTAAAGGAGGAATTGATGGCTTAAAAAAACATTGACGAAAATAAAACAATAGCGATTACTATGGCTAGCATGATGAATGGAATAACAAACCAGATGAACAAGACTCTCTTGAGCTGCCTTTTCCAAGGAAGATGTTGCTTCCACCAAGGGATTTTAGGTTCCATAATTAGTTAATTAAATAAAGATTGCCACGTCCCGATCCGACGAGGCGGACGTCGGGACTCGCCTGCCTGACGGTAGGCAGGCAATGACAAAATTATTTGTCGAGAAAATAAATTCCGTGATCTTTGAAAAATTTTACCGGCAACTCCGTGAACTTCTTCCCTCGCTCGATCGCCAGCAGTGCCTCAACCATAGAAGGATTGGACTTTTCCGGCAATTCATCGAGCGCGTACCACTCCAGACCCCCGCATTTCTCCGGTTCACGGTTCTCAATCTCTCCCCGCCACCTGTCCGCTTCGAAATAGTAGTCCACCCGGTCGCCCGTCTCGTCGCTTTTGGCACGGAACTGCGTATGCACAAATCTCAAATCAGCATGGTCAATCTTCACCCCGATCTCCTCCTCTGCCTCACGGATCGTTGCCTGACTCGGTAGCTCGCCCGCGTCCACATGGCCGGCTGGAACCTGATAGTATCCATCCAGGTAGCCGGTATTTTGCCGCAGGGCAAGCAAAATCTTCCCGTTTTGCCGGATGATGAGATACACCGCGGTAACTGCTTTTTCTCTGGCTTGTTTGGTCATTTGACCTTATCTAAATTATGATGTTTTCCCACAGCCTCGGCAACCGACGAGTACCCGTCGCGTTTTAGGAGACGAGCCAGCTCTCTGTTTATTACACCAATCTGCGCAGGACCCATATAAACCATGCCGGTAATCAGCTGAACCGCGCTGGCCCCGCGGCAACGAACAGACAGCGAGCATGTTACGCTTCGAGCGACATGCCCTCGGAGTCCCACAAGGACCTTCTCCATAACCTCGTTGACGTTGAACGGCTGATCGAGAGTCACAACGCACTCAATCAACCTGGCCGCGGAAGACGGGGGCTGGGACACATCACTCGAAGCGGCGTGGTGATGCTGTGTGCTGCATGGGAGCTGTACCTCGAGAAGCTGTTGGTAGAAGGTGTCAAGTTTCTAGCTGACCGGCTTGGCCATCCCAGCGATCTTCCGAAGTGCGTTCAGCAAGCGCTTTCAAAGAACGTCAAGGAAGCGAAGCACGAACTGCGCCCACTCGATCTCGCTGGGGAAGGTTGGATGAAAGTGTACATCGACTTTGGGCTCCACGCCGCCGATGGCATGAACAGCCCTAAGAGCACCGTCGTAGACGGTCTCTTCGAACGCTGCCTCGGAGTTGAAAACCTCTCGGACCAATGGTCCTGCGGAGCGGAACACGTGAACAAGTTCGTTGCCATCCGAGGAGACATTGCTCACAGGGGACGCACAGCGAACTACGTCACTATTAGTAGCTTGAAGACGCATCTCAAGGAGATCCGCCTCACTTGCTCGGAGACGGACAACCACGTTTGCTCCTTTCTCAAATCTCTGAATCCGAACTCTCGACAACCGTGGAAAAAGATTAAGATTGGCTGAGTCGTTTGGGCTAGGGCATGTGCTGCTCCCGATCGACTCCAGGCCCGGCTTCTCTTCTGAGGTCGGGCTTCGGACTTCCTATTCCTTCAATCCCCTCTCCACCGCGCATGGAGCCCATGGGCTTCCTTCGTAACCAGTTCTTTCGTAACCAGTTCTCTGTCTTGCTCACAGGTCTGGGCAGCTTAGCAGCCGTTCCGGGCGCGTCAAGGCTTGGCGAGGAGACCCCCTCGCCC
>Ga0066639_10000003_pt1 | contig 185024 bp, 214 predicted proteins | sample CryGeyCG2114_010_2_FD_59504 | JGI IMG/M metagenome (GOLD analysis project Ga0066639, IMG submission 59504) | Groundwater microbial communities from aquifer - Crystal Geyser CG10_big_fil_rev_8/21/14_0.10 | ecosystem: Environmental > Aquatic > Deep subsurface > Groundwater | place: USA: Utah...
TCGGCCCCTACAGTATCGCCTCTAGCATCATTTCGATATCTACTAGCGTTCCTTGTTGCTCTCATATCGTTTGCGATAGGATTTGTGTATTTTGGTCGTGTTGTCAAAAGTGGAATTGACGCAATTGGTCGTAATCCAAAGGCTAGTCGGACGATACAGATTGCAGTATTTATTAACATTATGGTAACTATTGCTATAGTTTTATCTGGTCTAGGTATTACCTTCCTCATTTTAATTCTATAATCCATGGGACTATTTTCATTTCTTTCATCGAGCAACAAAGGAAAAATTAAGCCATTCGTGCTTGTTATGTTTGACGGATGGGGACTTGCGCCTCCCTCTCATGGGAATGCAATTACCTTAGCAAAAACCCCAAATATGAATTCATACTACGAGAAATACCCTCATGGTGAGCTTATTGCTGCTGGTGAGTCTGTTGGGCTACCCGCAGGTGAAGTGGGAAACTCTGAGGTTGGCCATCTTACCGCTGGGGTGGGAAGGGTCATTTATCAATCTTTAAAGCGAATCAATATATCAATAGATAATAAAGAGTTTTTTTCAAACAAGTCACTTGCCAGTACAATTAATCATGCGGTAAAGAATGGCTCAAATCTTCATGTAATGGGGCTCATAGGATCAGGAAATGTTCACTCAAATACTGATCATCTTTTTGCAATTATGGAGTATTGTAAGAAAGTAAACTTTGATCGGTTATATTTGCATCTGTTTACAGACGGACGTGATGCACCTCCTGACGATGGTTTCAATGTGATAGGTCGGATTGAGTCAAAAATCAACAGTCTAAAAGTTGGACAAATAGCCTCAATAACTGGAAGATACTATGCAATGGATAGAGATGGTAGATGGGAGAGAATAAAAAGAACATATGACTTATTAGTGTCAGGTATTGGTAATACTGCGGTAAGTGCAACAGAAGCAATGAGAGCGTCGTATGCTGCTGGAAAGACTGATGAATTTGTAGAGCCTGTGCTTATTACACCAGGAGGGAATACACCACCTCTAATTGCATCCAATGATGCTCTTATATACTTTAACTTTCGCGTAGACCGCGCCCGTGAACTTACAATGGCTTTTACTCTTCCTAATTTTGAAAAGATCAATTTAGAAGACTATGGTTTTGAAACTAAAAAAGATTATGTTGCCTCAGAAGATGGAGTAACTACTTTTGTTCGTACGAATATGCCTACTAACATATTCGTTACAACGATGACTGAGTATCAAAAAGGTTTACCTGTATCTGCTGTGTTGTTTCCTCCACAAGATAAATTTCCTGACTCTATTGTAGAGGTTATTTCAAAACATAACTTAAAGCAGTTCCATCTAGCCGAAAGCGAAAAAGAGAGAATGGTTACCTATTACTTTGGTGGTATGAACGCAGAGAGTTTCCCTGGAGAGGATGTTGTTATTATTCCATCTCCTAATGTACCAACATATGATAGAAAGCCTGAGATGAGTGCATATAAGCTTGTGAGAGAGTTTAAAAAAGCTATTAATAAAAATATATATAGCTTTGTAGTTATGAATTTTGCTAATCCAGATATGGTTGCTCATTCAGGGAATTTACAAGCAACAATAAAAGCAATTGAGGTGGTGGATCATTGTATATCAGAGATAGTCAAAAAGACACTTTCTGTAGATGGTACTGTTATGATCTCGGCCGATCATGGTAACGCAGAAGAACTCCTAAGCTTTGAGTATCAAAGTTTCTTTTATACCACAGAGCAAGGTGATCCCAATACTGACCATTCATTTAATCCAGTTCCTATTCTCGTGATTAATAACTCGTACGAAAATAGATCTGATTTGATTCTATCTGGAACATTGGCTGACATAGCACCGACAATTCTTGGTATGATGGATATAGACAAACCTGCTGTAATGACAGGACATTGTTTATTTAAAAAAGCTGCCGCTTCAAAGAAGCCTGTGCAGCCTCAACGTAATACAGCATAATATGGATCAAGTACTAATCTTTTTTGGAATGAGCGTGGTATTGGCAATGCTTGGTGTTGTCTTGTTTTTTGTTGGTATCGGATATCAAAAGCTTGCCCGCAGAAACCATGAATTATACGAGGAACTTACACGCATAAATCAAGATATTAAGAATCAGCATGAAAAGATAATTCTTGATGCTCAAGCGAAAGCGCAACAAATTTTGGCAGATGCATCTAAAAGATCACAAACATTAGTTGAGGCATCAGATATATTTGCACAAGAATATAAGACAGAGTTTCGTGCTCGACTTATGCAGGTACTAGCCAAAGAAGAGTCTGAGTTTCAAGCAATTTATGAGTCGGTAAAGACCAAGAGTAACGAAGTGACACTAAATATAACAAAGAGTATCGAAGACACTCTTGCAAATGAGATGAAACAAATGAGAGATGTGATGATGACTCAAATGCAAAAAGGCTTAGAAGAGTATAAGAAATCTGCGTACGCTAAGCTCGAAGAAGAAGTCGCAACTGTTGTAGACCTTATAACTAAAAATGTTCTTAAAAAATCTCTTAACAAGGACGAACACAAACGTCTTGTGATTGAGGCACTCGAAGAAGCAAAAGATCATAATGTACTCTGAACTGCTCACACATATCCAAACGACTGATGACCTTCATACTCTTAAGGAGGAGATTTCTGTACTTCAAAAAACGTTCTATGAGCAATCAGCTAGTTTTGATTCTGTGTTGTCAACTCAAGTAAGAAAATATATCGCTGATAGCATATCTAAAGAACTCAACTCTTCTGGGATAGGGAATAAGGAATATCTTGAGGGTCTGCTTAAGGAGCTTGATAAGCTAAGCACGGTACATTTAACACTATCTTACGAGCCAGACGCACAATCATTTGCTTCTTTTTATCAATGGTTTGTTGATAATGTTGGACCAGCTATTGTGCTGGATGTGTATACAAACCCCAATTTGCTCGGTGGAGCTCAGATCTCTTTCAATGGAAAGTATTATGATGGCTCGCTTATTACAAAAATAAATCAGATAAACAGATCAAGAAAAATATCCCAACAAAATCAACAAGTTACCCATGAATAACGACTTTGAGAAAACACTGCAAGATACATCTGAGGTGGGATATGTACGAAAGCTTCTTCATTCTGTCTGCTTTGTAGAAGGGTTACCTAATGCACACTTGAATGAGCTAGTTATGTTTGAAAACGGAGCAAAGGGGCTTGTATTCTCCCTCACTGTTGAATACTGTGAGATCTTGCTTCTATCAAGCAAAGCGATCTTGGTGGGTGAGCGTGTCGCTCGTACTGGTAAATACATCCAGATAGGCTTGGGAGATTATCTATTTGGAGCAACAATTGACCCACTGGGTGAGATTATTGGTAAACCAAAAGCAATTGAGATTGAAGCATATCGTGCAATTGACCAGCAACCACAAGGAATGATTGGCAGAAAAAGTGTTAACGAGTCACTTTCGACTGGAGTGAAGATGGTAGATATCCTAGTTCCACTAGGAAAAGGGCAACGTGAGCTTGTGATCGGTGATAGAAAAACTGGTAAAACATTGTTTCTGTTACAAACTATGCTTAACCAGGTCAGACAGGGTACAATCTGCATCTATGCTGCAGTTGGAAAGCAACAACAAGACATCAACGCGCTTCATGACTTTATCGATTCACAAGGAATTAGAGAATCAGTTATCGTGGTAGCCACTGGTGCTGCTGAACCACCTGGAAAAGTCTTTTTGGCTCCTTATACGGCTATGACTATTGCAGAATACTATCGTGACAAGGGGAAAGACTCTCTTGTCATTATGGATGATTTAAATGCTCATGCTAAGTATTATCGTGAGATCTCGCTTGAAGCCAAGCGTTTCCCCGGCCGTAGTTCATACCCTGGTGATATTTTTTATACACACGCACGATTGATGGAAAGAGCCGGAAATTTTGAGAAGGCTGCGATAACGTGTTTGCCTGTCGCTGAATCAATAATGGGAGATCTATCTGGGTATATCCAAACGAATATCATGTCTATGACAGATGGTCATATATACTTTGATATAGAAAGATTCAATGATGGGCAGCGTCCAGCTGTAGATCCATTTCTTTCTGTTACTCGTGTTGGTTTGCAAGCACAATCTCCGTTAGTCCGACAAGTTAATAGGCACCTTACAAGTTTTCTGGTTAGCCTTGAAAAGATGAAAGATTTTATGCATTTTGGCGCTGAGATGAGCGATCAAGTGAGAGATACATTGTCTCGTGGAGAGCAACTTATGGTGCTTTTTAATCAAGATTATCGCGAGGTCGTCCCGATGAATATCACTGTGTATCTGATTGGGTTATTGTGGGCAGATAAATACAAAGGTCTGTCAGCTGATGCCACGGATCAAGAGTTTACAAAAGCTATCCAAGAGTATCAATCTAATGAAGACTATCGCAAAAAAATTGATGGAATAATCATGTCGACACCAGACTTTAATGAATTAATTTCAAAACTACAATGAGCCAAGAGAAAGAAATACTAGAACAAATTGATCAACTTAACACGTTTAAGTTACTAACTCAGGCGTATACAGAAATTGCTGCGCTCAGAATGAAAAAAATACGCGATACAGTTCTTGCTAATCGTGAGTATCTTTCAAATCTTGATGATGTGTTTACGGATGTGCGCGTTTCATATGCACGTGATGTGCTAAAGCTTGGAAAAATATCAACTAAATCAAATGATAAAATCACGTTCTTGTCACACAATGGAAAGACTGTTGGAGTATTCCTTTCTGCTAATACTGGATTATATGGTGACATTATAAGCAAAACCTTTGAGATGTTTATTAAAGAGGTAAAAACTGAAGATCTTGAAGTAACAATTGTAGGAAGACTTGGTGAGCAAATGTTTAAAAATAGTGGCATCAAAGAAGAATATACATTCTTTGAGCTGTCAGACAAAAAAATTGAGCATGAGCAGCTTGCTGATATTCTTAAGCACCTTGTTCAATACGAGGAGATACGCGTCTATTATCCGACGTTTCAAAGTGCAGTGAATCAGAAACCAACGAAATATACAATTTCTGCTCAGACTCCAATTTCAGAGATTAATAAACACTCTGATTCGCGATCCCAGTATTTATTTGAACCTAGTTTGAAAGAAATACTCGTTTTTTTTGAAAAAGAGATTTTTGCCTCACTGCTAGATCAATCTATTCGTGAGTCGCAGCTTGCTAAATTTGCTGCTCGTATTATGACGCTTGATCGCGCAGGTGAGAATATTAAGAGAAGAGTTAAAAACCTGCACTCTGAAAGACTTCGAATATCACATAGAATTGCCAATAAAAAACAATCAGAGAGAATGGTATCGTTATTAAAGTAAAATGCCCAAAAAAGTATCTACAGGAAAAGTTATTAGTGTCCGCGGTCAAGTTGTTGAGGTGCAGTTTGATGAGCTTTTACCTGCTATACACGATCTATTGTATTTAAAAGACGATCCACACGTAAAACTGGAAGTCTATTCATCTTCGTCAGAAGACAGCTTTTATGCGCTCTCTCTTGCGCCGACACGCACATTGTATCGTGGTGCCACTGTCGTAAACACAGGCAACCCAATTACGTTTCCTGTGGGAGATGCAGTACTAAGTCGAGCTGTTGATATTTTTGGTACACCACATGATACTGGTGGTGCGATTAAAGCAAAAGAGTTTATGCCTATTCATAAAGAAGTTGGGATTGATGAGGCCTCATCTGATCCGGCAACCGTAATTCAGACAGGCATAAAAGTGATTGATATGTTTGCACCAATGCTTGGTGGTGGAAAAACAGGTCTTTTTGGTGGTGCTGGTGTGGGTAAAACAATGTTACTTACAGAAATACTACATAACGTTGTCGGGACAGATGATAACTCCGTTTCTGTCTTTGCTGGTGTTGGTGAGCGTGCTCGTGAGGGACTTGAGCTATATCAAGCTCTTAATGAAAGTAAGATTTTACATCGAACATCGCTTGTATTTGGTCCTATGGGAGAGAATCCTGCTGTACGTTATTTGTCCGCATTTGCTGCTGCGACTTTGGCTGAATATTTTAGAGATAAAATGGGAAAGCAAGTGCTGTTCTTTATTGATAATGTCTTTCGCTTTGCTCAAGCTGGAAATGAGATTTCTGTGTTAACGGAAAGTCTGCCTTCTGAGGATGGATATCAAGCTACATTACAGTCAGATATTGCAAAGATTCATGAAAGGTTAATTACAACGGAGAACGGAAGTATGACTACAATTGAAGCAGTATATGTGCCAGCAGATGATCTTATTGATCATGGTGTTCAGTCAATTTTTCCATATCTAGATTCAACCGTTGTTATGTCTCGAAGTATTTATCAGCAAGGTCGTTTGCCTGCTGTAGACATTCTAGGTTCCACCTCATCTGCGCTTAACCCAGTGACAGTCGGTGACAAACATTATCAGATCTCACTTCGTGCAAAACAGCTTATACAAAAAAGTGAAGATCTCGAGCGAATAGTCTCGCTTGTTGGAGAATCTGAATTATCACCCGATGACCAGGCTACATTCAGACGTGGACGTAAACTGAAAAACTTCATGACGCAGCGATTCTTTGTGGCTGAGGGAAGAAGAATGGAGAAAGGATCATATGTGCCAGTTGAAACAACTGTTAAAGATGTCGAAAGTATACTTAATGGCGAGCTTGATAATGTGGCTGAAGAAAAACTTCTTTATATTGGTAGCGTTTCAGAAATAAATGCCAGCTCAAACTAACATTCCAGAACGACTTTACTTAAAAGTCTATACACGTAAAGGAATTATCTTTGATGAAGAGGTAAAGTCTGTGACTTCATATAATGACACAGGAAAGTTTGATGTGTTACAGATGCATACGCAATTTATTTCAAAAATTAAGCAAAGCATCAGTATAGATAAGGTTGATGGAAGTAATATAGTCTATCCAGTAGGCGATGCGATCATGCGTGTTAAGGGAGAGCAAGTTGAGGTCTTCTTGGGAATAAAAACGGCTTAAAATAGCCATTATCTTCATTGTGTACATAAATGTACTCACTTTACTATATCTGTATCAAAGGTCATCTACTAGCCTCGACTATTTATTGTAGTCCCATAATCTAGTCGAGATAATGACTTATCCACAATTTCAGTGTATAATTTTTCTGAACCTATAATTTAAGCTCGATGTTTAGATAATATAGTCTTGCCGAGAATCAAGTATCGTTGACATTTGTTATTATTAATTATGAATAATTTTGGAACACTCTATATTGTTGCAACTCCTATTGGAAACTTAGGAGATATTTCTTCCCGAGCTATCGATGTGTTACGCTCTGTTGACAAATTGTACACAGAGGACACTCGGGTCACAAATGGCTTGTTAAAAAATTTTGACATCATTACATCTTCGATTAGTTTTCACGCGCACTCTGATTCTCATAAAATGGACCTGATACTAAAAGATCTTATTGATGGAAAGAGTGTTGCTCTTGTGACAGATGCAGGAACACCAGGGATATCAGACCCAGGGAATGAGCTAGTTGATTATCTTCTCTCGAGGGAACCTGAATTGAAAATCATTCCTATCCCTGGTGCTTCTGCGTTAACGGCAGCACTTTCTGTAAGCGGTTTTAACGCGCGAGAATTTACGTTTCTAGGATTTCTACCAAAGAAAAAACTTCAGGCCGTTTATAAGCAAATAATTGATTCCGAAATTGTTGTTGTGTATTTTGATTCACCCCACAGGGTTATTAAGAATTTAGAGGCGATAGTTGGTAGACTAGAAGATCGTAGAATATTTATTGCTCGTGAGCTTACCAAACTTCATGAGACTCACTATAGAGGAAGCGCTGAGAAAGTATTACATCAGCTTAAAGAGGAAAAAAACTTAAAAGGAGAGTTAGTAGTAATTATAGAGAATAAAAAGTGAAGGCGTTAACCTAAAAAGGCCAACGCCATGAATACTAGGAACCGGGTATTAGTGTTCTGCTTAGTTGAGTGAGTCCTTCTTCTTCACATTGAAATGCATCAATAGCTGGATAGACGATGCATAGTACACCGCCAACATTGTAGTATTCAAAGCAGTCACTACCGGTAATGTAATTGTGATTACATGCTTGGGCTATACGGTCCGAATTTAATGACTGAACTTGTGTAGAGTGTGATACAGTATCTGAGCTCACATCTGGTCGCGAAAATGCTACTAGCATTATTGTTATAGCTGCTAGTACGGCAACAATAACTACAATTCCTTGCCTACAGTTCATAAGGTTCTCCTTAGAGACAGATTTTAGTTAGGTGAAGTATAGCAAATTGGTGTCCCCGGGAAGAATCCCTGCCTGCGCAGGCAGGGAACTTGCATTTGTGCTCCCACCAGGAATCGAACCTGGAACTAGCCCTTAGGAGGGGCTTGTTATATCCGTTTAACTATGGAAGCTAGCTATTTTAGTGTGAGCCAATAGAGATTGTCTTCTCCATTTACAGAAGCAAAGCTTGTGAGTATCAGTAGCCTGTTACCACTTGTAGTAGAGTAAGCGTGTGGATATGTGTAGCTTGATGAAAAGATCTTCTTTTCATTGGTTCCATCATAATCGAGGATATAAATGCCTTCTTCTTGTGGGTGTACAAGATTAAGTGAATTTGGAATCCAATACAGAGTTTGACCAGCGTCAGATACTTTGAAGTTTTTATCTTCACGAATGTCATACACATAGCTATTACCATCTGTAATAGATCTCTCTTCAGGTTGAGTTGATGAACCAGGAAGTTTGTCGATGAGATCTTCAGCGAGTGTCGCACTACCAGATGCCGTGTAGAGTATTCTATTCTCATCAGGAGAAAATCTCACAAAGCTTGTATGTTTGGCGAGTGTTTCTTCGATTTCATCAGGAAGTGGAGCTAGTTTTGCCTCAAGACGTTGCTTCTCTTCCTCTTCCCATTGTGCACGTATATCCTCAACTTGGAAAGTGACTACCACACGCTCAATCGCTGGAGTGAATTTTGTTACATCGAGTAGAAAGATACTCGGCCCCAGTGTCATTAATACCTCACGGCCATCTGGAGAAAACTCAAATTCAGCTTCAGTGAGATCACCATCGGTGATTTGACGTGGGTCTCTGTTAAATCCTAGAGGTAAGTTTACAGATTCAATAATCCAGAGCCCATTTTTCTCATTGGCAATTGTTTCTTCAGAAGGAGGGACAACATAAATAATCTTTGAGTTATCATGGTTTATTTGAGGGTTAATAGCTCCAGAAAATGTTAAGGCAGTAAGCGATGGAGCATTGGGCAACAAGTACGCATCAATCTGTGTAACAGCTTCTCTCTGGATAGTAATATCTTTACTCCATGTCTGGTAGCCTTCTTTTTTGATTTCAACAGTGTATGTTTCTGGAGCTAGGGAAATTGTGTTATCAGTTGCAGTTTTCAAGACACCATTTACATATACTTGAGCAGCCTGTGGCTCTGAATTAGCGACCAACAGCCCAGTTGGTCCTAAGCTGATCTGCTCTTCACCTAGAGAGAGTCGGTATCCACGAGCATACATCACGGCAATAGTGCCGAATATTAGCATCACGATACCAGTTGAGATTAGTATTAATATTCTAATTTTTGGCATAAGTGTATTTTATCAAAAATATGTGTGATAATCAGCTAAATTCAGATTGAGGAGAAATTTCTGATGATACGCACATTTGGTCGAAATCTGCCAATTGTATTGATGGTATCGTTAATAGTCTTGTTGAACTTTACAGAGTTATCGATCTTAGGAAGTGTTTTCGTCTTATTTTTCGTCGCAACCCCTGTATCTGTTGCGATGGCTTTGTACTTTAATCTGTACGGTAATACCTTCTACGAATATGTCGGCAAGTCTGTTGTCTATGGTGCTGGTATGTCCTTTATCATGACAGGTGTTTTACTTGTTATTGCGCTAACAAACTCAGCTGAAAGTGTTGATTTCCTGACATTGTTGAGTCTATTGGCTTTTTGGATCATACTGACATTATTGTCAGGGACATCTGTGTATGGATCATATGCAATGAATCTGACTAAAAGGAAAGAATATATTGACACTGAGGCTCAATCAACGTCAAAAGATGAATTCATTGAAACAGGTCATGGTCAAGTAAATATGGATTTATTAGAACGTATAATGTCAGATAAGCAGATATCTGATCAATCACAAAACCCCAGGTAACCCACTGGGGTTTTTTTCTGTATAATGCATCTTACAAATGGCAGCATTAACCAGAAAAAAAATTGCAATTGATTTAGGGACCGCAAATACATTGGTATGGATTGCTGGTGAAGGGATTGTCGCGAATGAGCCAACTGTTGTTGCCATATCAGCAGAGGACAATCGGGTCGTCGCTGTAGGAGAGGAAGCGAAGAAAATGTTAGGTCGTACTCCGGAAACGTTAATTGCATCACGTCCGTTGCGCGAAGGAGTTATCGCGGATTACCAGATGACTCGTGCAATGCTTAAATACTTCATTAATAAGGCTGTCGGGCGGTTCCAATTGCTGAAACCAGATGTGATGGTATGTGTACCAGCAGGTTGTACACAAGTAGAGCGTCGTGCTGCACTTGATGCTACACTTGAGGCTGGTGCTGCCCATGCATATCTTATAGACGAACCTCTAGCTGCTGCAATAGGAGCAAGCATCCCTGTATCTGCACCATCAGGACATATGATTGTTGATATGGGCGGTGGTGGAGCTGAAGCAGCTGTTATCTCACTTGGTGGTGTTGTTGTTCATAATGGTGTTCGTGTATCCGGGAATAAGATTGATGAGTCGATTCAGTCATTTATTAAAAAGAAGCACAATTTAATAATAGGTGATCAGACCGCTGAAGAGATCAAGATTAAGATAGGATCCGCAACACCACTAGAAAAAGAACTTAAGCTGGAAATATCAGGAAGAGATGTCGTATTTGGTTTGCCACGTACTGTTACTGTTACATCAAGTGATGTTACAGAAGCAATACGGCCTACATTGATGAGGATTATCGGTGCCGTGAAGGGTGTACTCGAAGATACTCCACCAGAGCTTGCCTCCGATATTATTGATAAAGGAATTGTAATGAGCGGGGGAACAGCAGGACTACGTAATCTCGACAAGCTTATGACTGAGGAAACTGGTGTCCCCAGCCACGTTGCTGAAGACAATCTCTATTGTGTTGTGCGTGGAACAGGGTTGGTTTTAGAAAATATAGAACTCTGGAAAAGGAGCCTAACCACAAAGAGATAACACATAGTAATCACTTCTGTTTTACAAATAAATTGTGGATAGGTTGAGGGTAACTATTAAAATTGTTGCTTAGAAATTGCATCATATTTGTACACAATACGTGCGATATTAATTTGACTAATCAGTATTTATAAGCCTTATAGTTATCTTGCACGTAACAATGTGCATGTACCTGGCATTTTTGAAAAATGTTCTTAATTATAATTAACTTAAGTTGTTGAAATAGACAGCTGTTAGTGGGGTATAATGAATAGAGATACTGCTAGGCATGGGTTTATTTACACTAAAACAGCCTAGTTATCTGGTAAAGTAGTAATATATTGAATCTAGTATGATTAAAAAAGCCCATAAAGAGCTTACAATCTTAAAAACGAAAATCACTATCACTCCCAAAAGTGAATTGCTAGGTTTTATTTCAAATAGCCTCAAAAAAAATGTCCAACTTTTTGTGACTACTCCTAATCCAGAGATAATTCTCAAAGCTCACAGCAACAACTCATATAGAAAGGTTATTAATGAGTCTGACATTGCAGTACCCGATGCAGTAGGAGTTTGCTGGGCTATAAGACTTTTACATCAAAAGAGTATAAAACGTATTCCAGGCCGTGAGCTCTTTTTAGATCTTCTTAATATTGCTAATGAGAAGTCACTACACATATATCTTTTAGGAGCATCAAAGGATGTGAATGATACAGCGCTTGCAAAGATACATACTGACTATCCACAGATCAACGTGAAAGGTTCATCTGACATTAAAATTAACAGTAAATCACCATTTGATATTAAAAATTACAGAAAGCAATACTCTGAAATAGTAAAGGATATTAACGATCATAAGACTGATATGTTATTTGTATTTCTAGGAGCTCCAGCGCAGGAGCTGTGGTTCTACGCACAAAAAAAGCATCTGAAGGTAAAACTTGCAGCTACACTCGGTGGATCATTAGACTACTATGTCGGAAGACAGGTTATACCACCTAATTTAATTTCAAGACTTGGCTTAGAATGGCTCTGGAGATTGGTTTTCCAGCCGACTCGAATAAAGAGAATTGTTAATGCAGTAGTACTATTTCCACTTCTTGTACTTAAGGAAAAATATCTAAGTAACAATTGACAATATACCGTGCTATATGCATAATGATTGTGCAATGGCATCTGGTCAAAAAGAGATAGGTGAACGAGTTAAAACATATACTTCAGGTCTTGCTAGCAGCGCTTCAGAACTTATGCTTTTTGCTATATGCTACAACCTTGACCTCGGTTCAGTAACTGATCACCCTCTAGATCAAGAAGCTCATGCAGCTATTCGCGACATTAATTTCTCAAGCTTTAAAAGATCACTCACTCATTTGAAATCTAAGGGTCTTATCGTCGAGGCAGATGGTACTAGTACCGGATATGAATTAACACAAGAAGGTCGAAATGAAATGAACTCGACTGTCCCTCAGTATAATAATGAACGAGCCTGGGATGGAAAAATCTATTTAGTTAACTATGATTTACCTGTATCATCAAATAGCGCTCGAAATGCCTTTCGGGAATATCTTAAAGAGATTGGTTTTGGTTTACTGCAGCATTCATTATGGTTGAACCCATATGATCCGAGAATCAAGTTAAGAAAATACATAGAAGAGAACTCTGTAGAAAAAGAGAACATTATTGTATCTGCGGCTAACATTGAGACAGAGCTGTATGGTTATCAGATACCTCAGCTTGTAGAGACGGCATATTCATTATCTGATATTAATAACCGCTATAGAGGGTTTAATGAAGAGTCAGATCAAGGTATATCACGAGAACGAAAGATATTTCGTTTTCTTAACATATTAAAAGATGACCCACAGGTCCCTTACGATTTGCTTCCAGATGATTGGGCTGGGTACCGTTCCAAAGAACTTTTTGATGAAGTACTCTAAATAAGAAGTTTTAATAGACCGGGGAGTGTGTTGTTCATATTTTGTATTTCTTTTATACTAAAAAACCCGTAATCCTCATGTTCTTTGCTTAATGATATGTACGTTGGCTCTTGGGCAGTGAATAAAATACGATCTATATAGAGAACAGGAAACCCTAGCTTTTTAACAAGAATACGCTCATTTTTATAAAAAATAAGATCAGACTGCTTATAGTGTGCGCCTAGTTCTTCTTTAAGCTCACGTACTAAGGCTTGCTTTGGTTTTTCTCCAGCGTCGATCTTACCTTCTGGTAATTGCCAGAAGTGTTTGTAAGATTTACTCATATCACTTCTTTTTAATAGTAGATATCGACCTTTTCTGTCTTTAATAATAGCACTAGCTGCTCTAATGGGTAAAATGTAAGGAGGTATAAGGGATTGTAGTAAAACTAGTAGTCTCATAAGAAATATTTAATCATTTGCTCAGGCTTCGTAAATATCTTTGTTGGATTAGCCATGCTTAATAGCTTAGCTGATTCAGTACCCCAAGATACGGCAAAGGCCGATACACCGGCACTATTTGCTGCTTCGAGGTCGCGCTGCTCATCTCCTACGTACGCAATTTCAAAAGGTTTTAGTTTTTGTTTTTCGGCAATCTCCCTAATCTTCTTTTCTTTTCCAAAGTACAATGGAGACGATTCTACAAAATCAAAACATTCAATGTCATTACGTGATAAAAATTCCTTTATATTGCTAACTGAATTAGAGCTTAATATGCCAATTCTTTGGGATTTTGAAATTTTAATGAGTACTTTTTTAAGACCTGGTTGTGGTTTTAGTTTTCTTATTATTGCTGCAGCATAAAACCGAAAAAATATCAAAACAAAAAGCAGTTTGATACCAGAGATTTTAAACTCTTTAAGAAGAGTTCGCATTCCTGTATTTCTAATGTTTTCTCTGGTAATGAGATGTTTTTTTGATGGGAAAAACTTTCTTGCAAGATCTATATATGTATCCATACTGTCGGCTATAGTGCCATCAAAATCAAAGACTATTAATTTATACTTCACGATCAATCATATATTGAGCTATACCATCCAGATAATCAATAGCTTTCGGGTTCCATCCTCGTTTTCTCATTTTGTTAGTTACTTTTTGTGCTTGCTGCGCATACTGTACAGATATATCTCTAGAGTATTCTACAGATTGAGTTGATCTGATAATTTCTCTTATGATCTGAGCCTCTTTCGACGTAATATCACGCTTACCGTAGAGTTTATTTATTATATCTCTCTGGTTCTGATCTGCGTTTTCAAGCGCTTTGATATAGAGAAGAGTTATCTTACCTTGCGAAATATCAGAGTGATCAGGCTTGCCTGTTTTTTCTGAATCACCAAATAATCCTAAAATATCATCTTGAAGCTGGAATGCTATTCCGCCGGGAATCGCGTACTCTGATATGAGTTCAAAGTCTTCCTGTGTTCCTCCAGCAAGAAGTGCACCGATATGAAGTGGATTCTCATATGTGTAGATTGCTGTCTTGGCATGGTGTAGATGTGTGATTTCTTCCTCAGATGCCCTGCCAATAGATTCCAGTGTGACATCCATTGATTGACCATATCCTGTATTCACAATGCCTTGTAAAAGTCTATTTATAGCGTCTATCTTTATCGCGTGATCAAACTTTGATTGGGACAAAATCTCATATCCTGACAATAATGCTATATCACCCACATTAATTGCCATACTGTACCCATAATGAGTTGAGTCGCCTGAAGTGTATGTAGTGGTGTGAATATTCTTATAGTACTCATGTGTAGTGGGTGAACCACGTCGGGTATCGTCTTGATCCATCACATCATCGTGCATAAGGAGTGCTGTATGGATGAGCTCGATTGACATTGATGCATCTAAGATACTCTGCATATCCTTACCTCCAAGTAGGTAATATCCATAATACATAAATGAGGCCCGCAGCCGCTTTGCTGGGCGCAAGTTGTGTTCTTTAATATGTGTCCAGATTTGAGTGTAGAGTTTGCGCTGATTTCCGTCAAATCCGATTGGATTTTTCAATTTTGTATCGAAATACTTTTCTAAATGTGTATCTATCTGAATAGCAAAATCTGCGAGAATATCCCTTGCTTGCTGGGAGAGTGTGCTTTTTGGCTCGAGAACAATATCTTCTATCCGAGTCATAGATTTGATTATACATTGCTGAGACAGATATAATACTCTCATGTCTGTAAAACTGACTCTCCCAAAAGGAACAAAGATTCCAAACCACATTGCAATAATCCCAGACGGTAATAGACGCTGGGCTCGCGCACGTAATTTACACACGCTTAAAGGTCATGAGAGAGGTTTCAAACGTGCAGTGGAGCTCGGACGTGTTGCTCGAAGATGGGGAGTGCATACAGTAACTGTATGGGGTTTTTCTACTGAGAACTGGGATCGAAGTCCTCGTGAGATTAAATACTTAATGAGGTTGTATTCAACGCTTCTCGACGAGTATCTAGAAGACGCACACAAAGAAGGTGTAAAGATAGTACATCTTGGTAGAAAAGATAGATTGCCTAAGTTTTTAATAGATAAAATATCAGAGGCAGAAGTTGCGACTGAAAACTACAAAAATTATATTGCGAATATTGCAATTGACTATGGAGGCCATGATGAAATTATCCGAGCGGTTAAACAGATGTTTATTGATGGCCATACAGAAGATGATGTAAATAAGAAGTTGTTTGAAAACTATCTTGATAATCACGACCAGCCGTATCCATATGTAGACCTACTTATTAGAACAAGCGGAGAACAGAGGACGAGTGGTTTGTTATTGTGGCAAATGGAGTATGCCGAAATGTACTGGATCCAAAATCATTTTCCTGATTTTACGCCAGAAGATCTTCGTGAGGCCATTGTTGACTATTCTCGAAGACGTAGACGTTTTGGTGGAAACGACAAACAAAACCATCTAGTTTTTAAGCCAGAAGTTGCTGCAAACCTTGAACTTAATTGGTGGAGATTATCTAAAATCCCAGAAGGTACTAAGTTTCGTGATTATGCAATTAAGCATATCGCTGAACAATGGGGGCTATCAACTAAGCTTGCGAAAGAGGCAGCATTCTATTTTGTACAAGCTCTCACTCAAGGAAATGGGAGAAAATGGAAGATGGCTCGAGAGAGCCTTACCGACTTTTATGGGTTATTACGTGAAGAGGTAAGTCTTGCTTTTGAGCCTGATATTGTTGCATCCCTTGACGTCAAGCTCCTACAAAGGATTAATAATGCAGATGAGAAAAATATTACTGAAGACGTGGAAGATGCTACGCAAAAATATGTCTCTGAAGTATATAGACTTTCAGATCTACAAGCTAAAAAAGCTGCGCACTTAAGGACGCTTGCTACTATGGAGCGTAGGAAAGCTGAGCAAGGAATGGGTGATGTGCATTGGGAAAACGCAGAGAAATATCTTGAAGCTTATTATTATGCACTCAAAGATCGAGTTGCCTAAAACTCTTGTCAATTAAATACCTCCTAGATTCACTTTTCCTTTGTGAAAATTTGTTATTGACAGGGTGTGTAGTTGTTGCTATTTTGATATATATACACATACTAAGTTATATTCAAAATGGCAGCTAAAGAAAAAAAAGAGCTTGATATAAAAAACCTTCCTGATCTTCTTACTGTACGCGAAGTTGCCGAAGTATTACGAGTCTCTCCCTTAACAATTAAGCGCTGGGGGAAAAAGGGTAAATTACCACCAATTAGGATTAACTCTCGTGGTGACAGACGGTACCGTAAGGAGGCGGTATTGTATCTTCTTGGCATAAATCCTGAGTAATTAGCCTCAACACTTCTGTATTGCTTACAAATTTAGTATAATACGTACATGTGGAAATCTATCTTTACTGCGTTCATCTTTATTTTCTTTTCAATCAATGTAATACACGCGCAAGCACCTGTTGATGAGGGGTTATTTGATGAACCTCAAACAGCAACAGAAGAGGCTGATGCAACAATGTCAGGAGAGCTTGAAGAGACTGAACCAACTCCATTTCCGACTGCACGTCCTGATATTACACAGACAAATGAAGAAACAAGAGAACCTCTTCTTGAGCTAATCCAAGATCAAAATTTACGGAGCTTAACTCCTTTTAATGCTGTTCGCTATGCCATTCGATCAAGTGTTGAGGCAGGTATACCACCGAATACTATTGTATTGTTGTTATTATTACCCTTAGTTGTAGCTATAATTGCGGCTGCTCGACATGTTGTTGGTATACGAGGGTTTGGAATCTTTTTGCCAGCTGCTCTTGCTATTGTATTCTTGGCTATTGGTCCAATTATTGGTATTGGGCTCTTTGTTGTAATGGTTGTAGTTTCTACATACTTAAGAATATTTATGAGGAAATTTAAGATTAAGATGCAGTATCTACCTCGTATGTCTTTGATGCTGTGGTTTGTCGTTGTATCTGTGCTTGGAATACTATTCTTAGCACCATTTATCAGGCACTCTGATTTTACAAATATTTCTATTTTTCCTGTGTTGATACTGGTTCTCTTATCTGAAGATTTCTCTAAAGTACAACTTGGTAAGTCTATACGTACAGCTGTCAATTTAGCCTCGGAAACTATAGTTATGGCTCTAATTTCCTATATATTCCTCACAATGCAATTTTTGAGAGAATTTGCCCTTCTTAATCCCGAGATGCTCCTTGTAGGTGTATTAGTGTTTAATATTATTATTGGTCAGTATGTGGGATTGCGATTTGTTGAATACTGGAAATATAGAAAGTTAATCTCAAGTTAATATGAAAGCTTCTGCTATACTTGGCCTCAATGCACGCACAATGATGTATTCGTATGAATACAATAAAAACAAAGGAAAAGTAATTGCTGCCTCAAAGTTAAAAACAAAAAAAGCCCTCAAAAAAGCTGATATTCCGATACCAGAAGTGTATAAAATTATTAAAAAGCCAGAGACAATTACCACGTTCGATTGGCAGTCATTGCCAAAATCATTTGCACTTAAGCCAAGTAAGGGACTAGGAGGAGATGGAATAATTGTTATTAAGAAGCGTAGTAAAGACGGTGAAGCTTGGATAGGAACTGATCGTAGGCGATATACTGTCGAGGATCTAAAACTTCATACTCTAGATATATTAGAAGGAGCGTATTCAATGAGAAATACGGCTGATGTTGCGTATATGGAAGAGTATGTTGGTAGGCACAAAGCTTTCAGAAAATATGCATATCGAGGAACACCAGACATTCGTGTAATCGTCTTTAACAAAGTCCCTGTGATGGCAATGCTGCGCTTGCCGACAAAGGACTCTGGTGGACGTGCAAATCTTCACCAAGGTGCAATAGGTGTAGGAATTGATATCGCAACTGGAATTACAACCAGGTCAATTTGGTATGGGGATTATATCAAGTATAAACCAGGTACAAAGAGAAAATTGAATGGTATTAAAATTCCAAACTGGACTAGGATACTAAAAATTGCCGTAGATTGTAGTAACTCTGTCTCGCTTGGATATGTCGGTGTTGATGTAGTCATGCATCCAACCAAGGGTCCAATGGTTCTTGAGATTAATTATCAGCCAGGTCTTCAGATACAGCTTGCAAATCGGGCAGGTCTACGTAAACGGCTAGAACGGGTCGAGGATCTTAAGATTAAGTCATCTGAACATGGTGTAAATATCGCAAAAACGCTTTTTGCCGAACATTTTTCAGATCGTGTACGAAATGAGGACTCTGTTAAGCATATTGCAGCGCTTGAAGAAATCACGATTCGAGGGAAGGCACCTGGAACACGAAGACATAAAGTTCTTGCAAAAATTGATACAGGAGCTTGGAGAACGTCAATAAGCTATAAACTAGCAGAAGAGTTAGGATTGCTTCATGAGGATAACATTCTTTGGTATAAACATGTGCGTAGTTCACTCGGCAAAGATAAGAGGCCTGTCATAGGATTGACTTTCTGGTTAGCTGGTCGCAAAATTAAGACGCCAGCTTCTGTCGCTAAAAGAATGGCTTTAAAGTATCCAGTGATCATTGGTAGAAAAAATCTTAAAGGCTTTTTAGTTGACCCTGACATACGCAAAAATCCTTTGCGAAAAAAGGCAGTAGAGGAGGCAAAACAGAAAAACTAGCATGAAAATAGCCCTTATAACCACACATCCAGGACTAATCGAAAATAAAAGAATTGAAGAAGAAGTGCTGGCTCTTGGTCATCAATTTGAACTTGTTGATCTTACAAATTTTGAGTATGAAGTAAATGAAAACGGGTTGTTTATCCCTCAAATCAGCGACTTAGAAGCTGATATCGCAGTATTTCGAGGCATCTTTTTGTCCCTAAAACAGATTGCAGATACTGTAAAGATACTAAAACAAAAAGGCATTAAAGTTTTTGACAACTCTCTTCTTGACCATAAGTATTCGATTAACAAGATCACGGACACAATCAAACTAGGAATTGATAAAATCCCAATGCCAAAAGCATACTATTCTCGTAAATTTGACAATTATTTAGAACAGGCAGATAGACTTGGATATCCTCTCATAGTGAAGCTTACTCGAGCAGGAAAAGGCGCTGGTGTTGAGAAATTTGATAGTAAAGAAGAGCTTGAAGTATTTATAACACAAAAATCTCAGAGTGAGAAAAATGCTTCAGGACTTCTCATGCAGGAGTTTATTCCATATAAGCATGATCTTCGTATACTCATCATCGGTGGTAGGATGTTTGCTATGAAGAGAATCCCTCGTGAAGGCGATTTTCGAGCAAACTTCTCATTAGGTGGCACAGTTGAGCTTTTTGAACCTGATATTGAGACACAAGATTTGGCACTACGCGCTTTGAAAGCAGTAGATATGAGCGTCGGTGGAGTTGATGTATTAATAACTGAAGATAATCAGAAATATATTTTAGAAGTGAACCATACTGCTGGCATGGTAGGAATGGAAGAGGCAACTAAAGAGAATATCACTCAGTTTTATGTAAAGCATGTAATTGAAAAAGCGCTATGAAGATTTTACTCGTTGGTTTAAAAAATAATCCCCAGGTAGATCGCGTTCGCGAGGAAGGTGAAAAGCGTGGTCATACTGTTGATGCAGTGCTTTCAAGCGAGTTGTATATTAATGCTTCAGTTGATCATTTTGAACCTAAATTAATACATAATGACTTATCTTCTTACGATTTGATTTATTTGTGGGCGGCCACCAAAAGACGTTGGGAGTGGTATGCGACAGCACTATACTTAAACGAAAAGTATAATACAAAAATTGTAAATAATAAGATTATTGACCCCAGTTACCATTATTACCTGACATCGGTTATGGATTATTGGAAACTCCAAAAAGAAGGGTTGCTTTTTCCAAAAACTGCAGTCCTCTATACAAGCAAGGCAATCGATGCTGTTATTGATGACTTTAACATGCCTGCCATTTTAAGAGGAATGCCAGGGAGAAAAGGGAAGACTGTTTCTATGGTTAATAATAAACAGGATATCATTAAGGAAATGGCAGAACTGGATGAATATTGTACTGCATATTCATTAAGAGAGTTTATTCCTAATGATGGTGATATACGAGTGTTTGTTATTGACTACAAAGCCTTTGCCGCAATGAAGAGAACTCCTAAAGAAGGGGATTTTCGATCAAATATCAGTCAAGGTGGAAGTGGTGCTGTATTTGATATTGAAAGTAATCCTGAGATTAGAAAAATAGCTGAGCGAGCAGCCGAGCTTACTCAAACAGAGATTGCTGGAGTTGATATTATGATTCACAGTGAGACTCAAAAGCCTTATATTCTTGAGATTAATCCAGGACCTCAGTTTACAGGACTTGAAGAATTTACAGGAGTAAATGCGGCAGGAGAGATAATCAAGTATTTTGAAAAAGTAGCCTCATAATCTTCACAAAATAACCCCATAGTGATATAATATCGTTATCGATAACAAAGTTCTTTACAGGAGGATGGTGTGAGTAAATTTCTATGTTGGGTACAAGAAGAAGCGAGTCAATATCATCTGAATGATGACATTATCACTGACTTGAGAAAAGATGTTGGTGATACTCCAGATAGGATGATGGCACTGAAGGCTTTGTCAGCAGATGAGCCATATTCAGTGAAAGACAAAACTCGCATTGAAGCTGCTATACGCTTAATTGTGATGCTGGTGAGTTCAAAGCTCAGCTTGGGTGCCAAGAAGGTATTTTTAAGGGACTTTATCGCCGATCATAATGATGATGGTACAGCTCATAAAGCGCTAGAAATCGCCTACAATTTGTTGTCGGACAACGAATAGTAAAGGATACTTGTATGGATAGGAAGCAGCTAACTTCTAAGTGGCTGGTCGATGGGCAGTATGTTGGATCAGACATCTTGGATGATGTACGTAAGTTCTTTAAGTACTCGCCGCAGGTAGAAGCGATTTCTGACATTGAAGCAATGTGTAAAGTTCGCATCAAGCAGTTTGCTCATTGGAATTTGAATGAATCAGTATCGAAGGATATCTATATGATTGTCAATGCTGATGGAGTTCATATCGGATCTGGTTTGCATCAGCTTGCTGAGGATATCATTGCTGATTCAGATATGCCGTTTGTCACAAACGATCTGGCGATGAATTTTCTCTACTGTATCATTGCCGATCTGGCGTTAATCTCGAGCAGATTGTCATTTAGTCTTCGGGCACAAATTGCACTGAAGATTATCGGCTTGCCGAACCACTATAGAGAATGGTATGCCGCAGTATACCGACACCTAATGGTGACCTAAGATAAATAGTTGTACCTTTGAAAGGGACAGAACCAATTTGGATCTGTCCCTTTTTTATGGCTAAAGATATCTTATAGTGATATAATAAAGTCATTGAAAATGTAGCCCTTTATAGGAGGATTCTATGTCTGCAGTGAATTTGTTGATGAATTTGTCGCTGGGAAATCCAATTGATCCTACAGAAGCACAAATGGATGAATTAAAGACAGAACTTACTCGACTATACGGTACTGAATCATTTGAAATGATGGAAGAATATGATGAAGATGAAATTCCGTCAGAAGATGACAAGAAACGTCGTTCTGCATATAATGCCTATCAAAGCTTAACGGCAAAGCAGTTTCGTGCAACGCCAAATCGTTTTGGCAATATAGCATTGGACGCTTCGAGCAATCGTTATTTTGGTGTACTGTATCTACTTGGCAACGATGCGCGTCAAGTCAATGAATTACTGGTATATTGCCAACAACTAGCTAGTGATACTGAAGTTCATCGTTCGATCAAAGGAAAGCCCACGACACGTGGACGTGGTCTGCAACAAGCGTTGGCTGACTATTTAGCTTGGATAGCTTTAAAGAATGACTCGTATCTGGAAAAGCTTACAATTCGTGTCGTGCTTGGTTACTTCCAACGCGAAAAAGATTTGTTGGCCAAAAATCGCTGGCGTGCTCGTCTGGAGTCTGCAGGGATTACATTCCCATCTAAGCCAAGCCAGTGGGCCACAGTTCCTCCGGATACACTCTATCCATTAATCATGAAGCTACATCAGATTGATGCGTAGACCTTTGAAAGGGACAGAACCAATTTGGATCTGTCCTTTTTTTGTGTTTAAAAATCCCATAGTGGTATAATATATCTAGACCGTAGATATGTGGAGAGCAGAACATGCCCAAAGTTAGAGAGAATATCATTGGCGATACGCTCATATTATTCACAGTTAAGAATCTCCCCAAGAGAATTGAGATTCTTAATCGGACAGCAGTTCAAGATCGATTTCGAGATCGATACTTTGAGTTTGAACAATGGAATGCAATGCCATTGGTGGCGCTCGTCATTAGCGTATTTCCATCACATCTGTTATTGCTGGGTAGTTTGATTCAAGAAATAACTCAAACTAAGTTGATGGACAGTGCATCAGTGCAAACAGTTGTCACTTGTATGACTGCAGATGTTCTTTTTCTGAGATCACCAAAAGTTACATATGATCAAAAGCAATCATTGTTAGGGAAGATGGATCAGTCTGAATTTGCAGGCTATTACATCAAGCTGGTAAAACAGCTTACTCAAACGCATATCGTTGGTAGTATTGAGCACATAGGGCAGACCTAATATAGGCTCTGCCTTTTTTTATTCAAAATTATTGACAAGACAGTCCTATAGTGATAAGATTGCATATCATTAAAGTAGTTTACAGAGGAAAGTATCATGTTGGTTCATAATTGGCTTACTGGCCGCTATCCTGCAGATGAGCTCAAAAGTAAAGATTTCAAAGCACTTCGGGCGCATTTGATAATTAGTAATCTAATGGTCAAAGCATGGATTGATGTCGCCGCCGTAGCCTGGCTGAAAAATCGTGTGACCGATCAAAGCTTTGTCCCAAAGGACGCAGACAAGGCGGTATTTTCACAGACCACAATTGATGCTGTGGTTGAGCTGATCCAGGCGTATAGACACTCGGAACCGGCTGGCCTAACAGTTGACGACTTTGCACATCTTATATTGCTTGATATTGTCGCTTTCTCATCGGTGGATCCATCAATACATCTACAGAAAGTTGCACTTATGAAGGCAATAGAGAAGCGTAATCGGCGTGTGTTGTACACGGCAGTCTTTGAGTCTGTTTTCCCGATCACGGTTCTTGCCTAATGCGTCATTTAATTTTGAGGACACTCGAAACAAAGGGTGTCCTTTTTTTGTGCCTGAAACCATTGACTCATTTGTCCTATAGTGATATAATTAACTATCATAATTGTACTTAACAAGTAGGTGAAGCATGAATCCAAAGTTGAAGATCTTATCTTTCTTTGCCGGTGGGCTTTCCGTTGAGCGACTTGCCGAAGAAGACTATGCATGGCTGACAGACCAGTATCAGAATCTACGTGGTAATGTTCTTGCTAAGGTCGGCAGTGCTAATTTAAAGATGTGGTTGAAGATCAGGGTATCTACTTACTCTGCATGGGACACAGCATCTATTTACTGGATTATCGAAAATGCATATTCAAATCAGATCGCTACAGTTCGGGCTGCCATCACAGAAAGTGATTTTAGGCCTGAACAGGAGCAACTCATTTTGGAGAATTTCATAGTTGCGATACTGGCTGATTTGCATTGCCTGGCATCACTCAAATTGGATATTAAGGCTAAGTATCGGCTTACTAAGGAAATACAAGAGGGTGGATATTTGAAGTACTATTCACTTGTCGTCATGACCCTCTTTGACCTTAGCTAATATCACACATTGGCTCATTAAGGGCACTCTTACATTAAGGAGTGCCCTTTTTTGTAGCTATTTTTAGCTAATTCGCCTATAATAGCCATTACACATACAATTTGGGAGGAATAATGAGCTCTTTACAAACATGGCTTACGCTGGAAGGCGATTCGCAGCCAACATTCAAGTTCTTTTATCCAAACTGGGAACGCATTGCAGAGAAATTTCCACGACTGTGGACATTAACACCAAAGGTGGCTCATGAATGGTTGATTCGTCGATGCAATGACTACTCAGATTGGTCAGCTGGCGAGATTGATAGTTTTATCACTGGTCTCATCTTTGGTGATACTGCTATCAAAGAACTTGTACGAATGATTGAACGACAAGCCGTTCACATCACGGACCATGATCTATATGAAGTTGTCACCGCGATCGTCGCAGATATTGTGGTGTTATCGTCGCCTCATTCAGATGATGTGCATCAGCAAAATAAGTTACGTCTTATTCGCCAGGTTGCCAACTCACAGTATCGGGGATTATATTTGACTATTAGTCAGGCCCTGACAGCCGCATAAGTTATATCGCCCAAAAGGCATTCTTACATTAAGGAATGCCTTTTTTTTGATCTATGTTGACTTTAATTACTTAAGTTCAACAGTAGCTCCAGCTTCTTCAAGCTTTTCTTTTGCATCCTTGACTTCGTCAGGGCCTGCATCTTTCAAAACTTCAGCTGGTAGATTTTCAGTCATATCCTTAGCATCTTTTAGACCGAGTGACTGGTCAATGGCACGGATAGCTTTAATGACTGCTATCTTGTTATCGCCAACACCAGTAATAACAACAGTCTTGTTACCACCTTCGTCAGCTGCTGCCTCATCACCACCGGCTGCTCCTGCTGCTGGTGCAGCTGCTGCAACTGGCATTGCTGAGACGCCGAATTTATCTTGAAGAGCTTCAACAAGCTCAGAAAGCTCAAGAACTGTAAGTTCTGAAACGCTGTCAACTAGTTTTGCAACATTTTTAGATAAATCTTTTGATTCTGTTTTTGTTTCTTCTGCCATAGTTTGTCACCCCCCTTACGCACTCTTTTGCTCTTTAATAGAGTTTAGAGTCATTACAAGTGATTGTAGATTTCCGTTAAGAGTACCAACGAGTCCATAAAGTGGGCTGATAAGACCGCCAACAACTTTTGCTTGCAACTCTTCTTTTGTAGGTAATTTAGAAATTTTAATAATACCTTCTTTATTTTGAAATACATTTTCTACAACTCCAGCTCTGATCTGAGGTAGTTCTCGCTCTTCTGAAAATTTTCCAAGGATTTGGATAGGGGAAACAGCATCCTCATTTCCAAAGATAACTGCGGTTTGGCCGGCTAATACTTCATCTGTAAGTGCTTCTTCAGGGTAACCAGCATCTCTTGCAGCAATTTTTATTAACGTATTTTTTGCAACGGTCATTTTTCCACCAGCTTCAGAAATTTGAGCTCTGAAGTCAGAAACCATTGAAACGTCCATACCTTTGTAATCTACAAAGACAGCTGATTTAGCAGACTCAAGGGCTTGCTTCAGTACTTCTACTTTATCTTTTTTATCTTGTTTTATTGTTGCTTTAGGTGTCATAATTCTGACATTAAAAAATCTCGCCAAAGCGAGATTACAAATATTCTATTATTGTTACCTCGGGAAGATATTAAGCTAAAAGCACTTCCTTTCTTTGGTGAGAGTAGTATAACAAACGTACCTGTATAATTGCAACTTATTACGTGGTCTTTTCAACAACTGCATCTATCATCCATGCATCTGGTGCTTCTTGATTCATATCTATATCTTCTTCAAAAATGCGTGTCATCTTGCCTGAGTTTGTATCATAACTAAACCACTGGCTGAAATCTCTTGGATTCTCGCCGGTAAATATTGCATTCGTACCTTGTGTAACAAGAACATTTGAGATTAATCTGTATTTTTTCTCTGATACTGCTTCTTTTTCAAGTATTGTATCTGCCACATTGCTAGGCAATGTTTCTTGAACTATCTCTTCAATCTCTTGCTGTGTGTATCTATTCCCGTACGTATCCTGAAGGGTATCTATGAACTGATCGTGTTCTATGTCAGAGAGTGGAAGAGTATGTTCTTGTCTTTTTCTTTCAAGTTGATCAAGATTAGCTCGAACATGATCTTTATATCCCATTTTCTCTGATAATCTACGAGCTGCCTGCGATTGTTTTAGGTTGTCCATTACAGTCCATTTGCCGTCTATATCTACATACATCTCAATCTGTTCTTGCTCATCTGCGCCTATTGTTCCTACAAAAAATATTGAAGACACTTCTTGTTTATCAGTTGCTGAGTATTCAGTTTGCACAGCAAGCTTCAAGAATGAATGTGTTGTTGCATTTTTTGCCTCGTCTAAACTTTGACCTGATTTCCATTCTGAGGTGGATACATATATGTAATCCAAAGCTGTATAGAGATCGTTATTTGAGTCATAAGCAACAGATGTTCCATGAGTAAGATCTGCTATTTGTTTCTGTGAATCTGCACGAAAGACAATGTCCTCAACAGAGTCTTGTATAAAACTATTTTCTTTGTGATGAGTATGGAGAGATTGCATTCTATCAATAGCTACTTGACGCATGTTATTTGCCAGACTTTGTAGACGAGAATTTTCTGTTGTACTCAACGTGTCGATAACATCTTTTCCATCAATATAAGCGGAGTTGATCTCGAGCGCCTCCACTTGTTGATAAGGAATGCTACCTAGTTTTTCGAGTGAGTCACTGATTCTCTCTTCATCAGTTTTATCATTAGATATCGGAGCTGTTTCTGTCATACAAAGATCTTAACGTAAAAGGGAATGTATGAGAAGTAGAAGTGTATTACTCAACCAATAGCTTTATTGATGGGCCCATTGTTGCGGTAAGATAAGCTTTAACAACTTGTCTTTTGTTAACAGCACTAATGATAGCTTCTAGATTTTCTAATAGATCTTTATCCTTCATATCAACTTTACCAATGACAGTATGGATAAGTGGTGCTTTGCGTTCTGTCTTTAGAGTAAGATCATCTACTGAGAAATTTTTTGCATCTGCTTCAGACTTGATAAGCGTTCCATTTTTTGGATTTGGCATCATGCCACGAGGACCGAGAATTCGAGCAAAAGGAACAAGCTTTGGCATCATTTCAGCTGTTGAGAGCAAAATGTCAAAATCAATTGTGTTATTTTTTAGCTTTTCTACAGTCTTTTCACTTGCTACTTCAACGATTTTACTTGATCCAGCAGAATGGGGTAATGAGACATTAACAGTAAGTCCTTCTTTTTTAACTTGAATATGAAGCTCAACTGATGCATTGAATTTTGCAATGCTTGTCTCTTTTACAAGCGCAACTGCTTCTTCTGGTGTGTAGAGTTTTGTTTTATCAACCTTTGTCAGTGAGTCTTTATACTTTTTACCTCTAACTCGAGCTTTTTTTTGTGAAGCTAGTTTCTTTTCAGATGCAGTAGATTCTTGAGTTTGCGTTGGCTCTGCTGTAATTTCTTTTGTTTTTGTTGATCCCATATTGTCTAATTTATTTTTCTACTTCAACGCCCATTGATCGAGCTGTGCCTGCAATAATCTTTTTAGCAGCTTCAACATCATTTGCGTTAAGGTCTTGCATTTTTTTCTCAGCGATTTCTGTAAGCTGTGCTTGTGTGAGTTTCCCAACTTTCTTTTTATTGGGTTCACCAGATCCTGATTTTAGTTTTAGTGCTTCTTTAATCATTGCAGATGCAGGAGCAGCCTTAAGCTCAAAATCAAATGATCTGTCTTCATAAATAGTAATAACAGCAGGAATTGTTTCTCCACGTTTATCTTGAGTAGCTTGGTTATATGCATTAACAAAATCCATAATAGCCACTCCATGCTGTCCTAAAATAGGACCTAGAGGAGGAGCTGGTGTAGCACCGCCTGCAGGAAGAACAACTTTAACCTGTGTTTTAATAACTTTTGCTGCCATAATCTATAGTTTAATACGAGGGAATCTTATTGCATGAAGATTTCGACTCGTGTCTGCTTTCGCAGATAAATCTCCCTAAATAATTTCTAAGAATTAATCAGGTGAATGTATTGTACTAGAAAAGTTAACTTTATTCAAATAAAAAAGACGCGGATTGGAATTGAACCAATGTAACTGGATTTGCGATCCAGCGCCTACCACTCGGCCACCGCGTCATCTAATGTTACTAGGTAAGTGGCTGGATTCGAACCAACAATTCACATAGGTTGGGCAATGAACCCGTTACATGAATTAGCACCTGCAAATGGGCTGCTCACTTACCTCTATAGAGATAGTCAAAATATAGAATAGATGCTTTTAAAATTCAAGTCAGATCTTTAAATACATGCCGTGTAATAGAAATGAAGATGTCGTTTGAGAAAAAATAGAAGGGGGGTGTCAGCCATCAATTGTGTGTTTCTTTTACAATTGTGAGCTAGACTGACACCCTTGTTTGTGATTAGCATGGGTATTGGCGTTTCCTTTGATAATCACAAATACTAAGCTGATTTTATTATATTTTGTGAAAGTGTCAAGCGAAGTGTGTAACAAAAAAGAAAAAGCCGATATTTTGGGGAGGAGTAATATCGGCTTTATCGCCAGCGTGTGCCTGTGGGGGCAAAAACACCTGGCCAGGATTGATGGAAATCAGGTAATTATCTAAAAAGGTAAAGCCCTAGTTCTATCAATATTTGTTTAAAGAACTTAATTTAATAAACGGGATGACAGGACTTGAACCTGTGACCTCTGGCTTCCAAAGCCAACGCGCTAGCCAGCTGCGCCACACCCCGTTTAGGTAAAGGTATGATAGAAATTTTTATATAAAAAGTCAAACTAAAGAGGTGGTCGAGGTAGTGCAAACAGGTGCATCAATGTGTGCGGATACACCTGTTTATTTATTTTTTAGAGCTTAAGTTGTAGTTGGGATGCCTTTATATCGCATTGAACTGCAAAATATTTGCCTGGCCTCGGCGGCAGCCTGTTGCGGGCAAGTTCCGTCTTCAGCATAGTTTATTTTAATAATAATCCTAGGAATTGAAACGTCAGTCCTTCGTACATATTCGACATCATTTGTTCTTCGCAATGGAGCGATTGCCTCATGAACAAAGAAGTCAACTAATTGTTCTTGTTCTTCTGAGCAAGATGCTCCCTGACGTTCTACTAGAAATGTGCAATTGCTGATCACGATTTTTCTCCCAGTGAAAAGTAATTAGTTGTAGGTATTGTATCAAAAAGAGGTATGTGGAATCAAAAAAGGGTCAACTTTATTAAAATTGACCCTGATGGAAGGGGGAAACTGAACTGAATATCAAGTACTATCTAGCTAATGATGACATCTTGATAGGCAGAAAAGCCTCGTCAGGAACATCATCAAGATTGTAGTCGACCATTTCCAATATCTGGTCGATAGTTTTCTCAATCTTCCGGTGTGCTCGATTTTTTGACAAAATGACCGCACTAATTAATGCGAGTTTTTCTTCAAAAGTCATAAGAATACCCTGAAAGAGCTATTTAAAATTTGAATATATTATATCACTTGAAGAAAAGTTTCTTAAACTTTTGCTACTTGAAGAAAGTCCAATTCTACTGGGGTTTCACGACCAAAGATTGATACCAAAACACTAACTTTTCCTTTTTCTTCATCAACATTACTGATTGTGCCAAGAAAATCTGAAAATGGTCCATCTGTAATCTTTACAGCTTCACCAACAGAAAGTTTTGTTTTAAATCGTGGTGCAGGTGAACTGACGAACTTTTGAATATTTGAAACTTCGACTGCTGAAAGAGGAGTTGGTTTATCGCCAATACCTACAAAGCCTGTAATTCCAGGTGTTGTGCGTACAGCAAGCCATGAGTTATCGTCAACTTCCATCTTTACCATAAGGTAACCTGGGAAGATTTTTTCTTTAACTGTAGCCTTTTTACCACCACGGATAATAACTCTGTCTTGAGTAGGGACTAAAAGCTCATAGACTTTATCAGTCAAATTCATTGACTCGATTCTTTGTCGAAGTGTTTCTGATACACGAGCTTCGTGTCCAGAAATAGTATGCACAATATACCATCGTGCTTTTTCATTTTCTTCAGTGCTGATCACAATGTGGCCAGGAATCTTTTTTCCACCAATACCACGCTCATCAACACCTGAGTCGTGTTTCTTTTCTTTTTTTTCTATTTCTTTTACTTCTTCGTTTGCCATAGTTATGCGCTTAGTAGTGTTTCTATGAGTTGAGCAAAGACAAAATCAAGCCCTCCTACAAAACCACCTACGATGATCGTTATTATAACAACTGTTAGTGTTAATTTCACTGCCTCATCTTTTTTGGGCCATTCCACACGGGACAGCTCTTCTCGTACTTCGGCAAAGTAAGTGGTGATTTTGTTCACTCGGGTATTGTAACACGTTCAGCTAATTTTGAGCAACTTTGGTATTATCAGAATGATGTTTGATATTGAAAAAGAACATTGGAAAGACGATACATTGTGCATTGGTATTGATGAAGTTGGGCGAGGAGCTTTTGCAGGTCCTATGGCGGTGGGAGCTGTCGTTCTACCTCAAAACTTTGAAGAAATATATAGCAGAAAGCCCAAGAATATTGTAATTCGTGACTCAAAAAAAATGACAGAACTTCAACGCGAGCGCTCATATGAGTGGATCATTACACAGGCGCTAGGTCATATTGTCGAGTATATTGAGCCTTCAGTAATTGATGCACAAGGTTTAGGTTATGCTACACAACGTGGATTTACTGCCGTTGCAGAGTATCTATATAAAGCACATAAAGCGACAATAGCTCTAATCGATGGTTTTGAAATTAAAAAAAATCAACTGTTCCCATCTAGCAATCAGCATGTTTTGACAAAGGGAGAGGATAAAAGCATCTCAATCGCGGCTGCTTCAATTGTCGCAAAAGTTACTCGTGATAAGTTAATGATTGAGTTATCAGAAAAGCATCCAGAATACTTATGGCACAAAAACAAAGGATATGGCACACAACAGCATCGCCAAGCAATCCACACGCATGGGTTATCTCAATTCCACAGAAGAAGTTTTATTCACTAAATTACTCTCGTTCTTTTTCCAGTTCTATCATGTAAGCAACTCTGTATTTTTTCTCCTTACGTTTTTCAGACGCAGATTTAAATCGCTCACGGTCTTTGTACTCCAAGAGTACTCCAGAAGTAATAACCTTCTTTCTGAACCGAGCGATCAGCTTGTCGTCTGATTCTCCTTTTTGTTTTTTTACCATAATCATAAAAAATCGCCTCCTTTCCTAAAGCAAAAGTAATCTTTTGTATTGTATTTTTATGAAAAATATTCATAAATTAACTGCTGCATTATAGCATATGTCTTACAGATACAGCGTGACGGTGAGGATCGAGCTAATTGAGATTAGTATCCCAAAGATTATATAAAATATTCCCCAGGCTATGACATGATCCTTTTTATTAAGATACCGTCTTTCGCGCAAATATACTAATAAATCTTTTTTCGTGATTTTTTGTATTCCTACTAAGACAAGCAGCACACCAACCATTGTAAATCCGTAAAGATAAATTGTTTTCGATTCAATAAACTCAAATACTGGTTCCATTAATGCCAAATACTCCTGCATATTTTTATAATAGCACGATATTTAAGAAGCTAAGTAAAGTAAATAGGAAAGAAAAAATATGATCCCCCAGAAGGCTGTATAAAAAACAATAGATAATGGTTTCTGAATTTTCTTCTTATCCCAGAATGTGTAGAAGGGAATCCCAAATACGCCTAAACCACAAATGAGTGCAGAGACACAAAAGAGTGATAAAAATGTCAGCATCGGAAGAAGAAATTCCTGATTATAATTTTTTGCCATAAAGATTGGTTCGAGCATGCTCATAACAAACACCACAAAGAGTATATATAGTGAAATGAATACTGTCTGAAAGAAACCAATTGTAGCTGGATGCATTCTTGTAAATTTCATAGCTCTATTATACTTTAATCAGTCAATATGCGTAAGATCAGCTGCGTATTGATATGAATAGGGCAAACTCAATAATACTCAAAAGTATCGTTAGTAGAATAATCTTTATGGGCTTTTTATAAATTTTTGTTTTGTGATACACAAAAATAGGTATAGCAAAAACAATCACTGAAACTATAATAGCTGAGAGAGTGAGACAAGCTAGCGATATAATTACCAGTACTATTGGGCTTCCCATTAAAAATACAAGAAGGAATGGATCAATTATTGATAGAATCTGAATAACTGCACTCACAAATAAAAGCAAGGAAGCTGACTGAAATATAGCTATGACAGCGGGATTGAGTCTTTTAATATCTACCATGTAATACGTGTGTCACTATCCGAAAGTGAAGGCAAATGCTTGTATGCCAGTATCTATAAATCTAAGCTCTAGTATATGTTCGCCAGGATCATCCAAATTTAAAATATCATAGAGTTTGTTTTCCTTGACAAGAATTGTCTCAATATATTCACCATCCAGATAGATTTCGACTTCTGTTTCTGTCTTGCTACCTAATACTAGATAGACATCTTTTGAATAGAAGTGAAGCTTGAGAGATGCATCTTCTTGAGATTCAGAATATTCATCTGTCATGAGCCATTTACCTTGAAAGGCAAGTTTATTTTCGGAAAGCGCGCTAGGATATGAGTATTCTGCGACTACATCTCTTGTAATTCCCTCAGGGGATGCAAAACCTGCGATTCTTCTATATCCTAGATACGTCTCTGGTGTCTGAGTGTAGTTTTCATATTCAGTATTATTAATTTCTACATCGACTGTAGTTCCAGTTTCTTCAAGCAACTCCTGAATCATTTCCTCAGTCTCGTTATATTCACCTTCACCAAAATGTGTATATCGAATTCTTCCGTTTGTGTCTATGAGATACTTTGCAGGCCAATATCTGTTGTGATACGCACGCCAAGTCTCAAAATTATTATCTTGAACAACAGGATAGAAGATATCAAAATCATCAAGTGCAGCAGCAACATTGCTTGGCGATTTTTCGAACTCAAATTCTGGTGAGTGTACACCAATGATGACAAGTCCATCATCTGAATACTTCTCATGCCAGGAAGTAAGATAGGGAAGTGTGCGGATACAATTGATACACGAGTATGTCCAGAAGTCGACAAGAACTACTTTATTTTGACTTGTTAACTCTTTAATAGAGATAGATGGTTTATCCCAATTAAAGATCTCACCACCCTGAATTATTTCAGGAGCCATTGGATACATATTTTCATCCATCACTTCATCCATAGTTTTGCCTATCATGTCCTCATCTGTAGTACCAAAGTTATCCAGCGCGTCTTGGACAAATGCATTATCTTCTAGGCTGGTAAGCCCCGTCCCATACTGTGGAAACGTTTGTAAGATATATTGCTGGAATGATCTATCAACATTAAAATATATTGCTAGGGCTGTAATAATCATTATCACCCCAAAGAACTGCTGAATATACTCAGTATGCTTCAGAAGCCATTGATTATTCGTGAGTATTTTTTGACCTCCCCGAATAATTAAAAACATTGGTATTGCAGTTCCTAATGCATACGCAAACGTTATCAGAGCTGCGCTCCCTGTTACAGATCCAGTTAATGCGAGTGAGATGACTGAAGCTAAAATTGGACCAACACAGGGTGTCCAGAGAAGCCCTAAGCTCATTCCAATTAAGATGCCGCCACTAAAACCTGTCTTATTGGCATTATTAAACTGCAATTTTGACTGCAATATGGAAAATCCTTTTTCTATAAGTTTCTGTGCTTGAGGTAGAACAAGCGATAGACCAAAAAGGCCGATGATAACAACTGAAAATAAACGCAATGCATTCGCAGATACGCCAGTTGCTTGGACTATCGATGTAAGAAAGAGTGTGAAGAATGTGAAGCTTCCAATAAATCCAGCGACAATTCCGTATGGTCTACTTTTCCCACCAACAGCAGAAGATGAAAGAATAATTGGCAATATCGGCAGAATACAAGGAGATAGGATTGTGACAATTCCTCCAATGAATGCAAAAAGTAACAGTATAATCATAAGCTAAGTTGTGTAAGTGGGGGTGGATTATAATTCAGATATGATTCTGTCAAATCCATCGCCATTCCATTTGGCCACTTCTTGGCCATTTTCTAAGACTACAAACGTGTGCTGATAGGTAACTGAGAATCGATCTGCGAGGGCTTCTTCATTTGCATCAGTGTCAGTGTCGTTATAGTTAACATTAATAATAATTGCGTCATCAGGGATTTCAGCAACTCGTCTGCCGATTTCTCGGTCAACAGGCTGGCATGTAGGACACCAGTTTGCATAGAAAAAGAGTACTATCTTTTTGTCTGAATATTCATCAAGAATGCCTTCATAGTAATTTATATAAGCACTAGTTTTTTTAGATTCTGAATTCTGATCGTCCATTTCAGAGTCTTCATTCATCAATGGATTATTTTGAGGAATTGAATCAGCATCTGTCATAGGAGAGGATGGTCTAAGAAAGATGAGTCCACCAATAAAAAGAATAACAGCTGCGGCTATCGTTATTAAAACACGTTTATTCACAAAACTATTTTAGCAAACGAGCTAGATTCTGCTACCACTAAATAACGAATCGAAAGATAAACCAAACAATAGTTAGTAGAACAGCAACCACGGCTGCAGTAGCAAGTCTCTTATCAACCTTTTTTTCATTCATAAATAAATTATAGCAGGCTGAGATTATTAACGAATGCAGCAAGGAGAAATAGTGAAACTGCCGCTGAAGTAAATATAATATTTGTACTTCTCATGAGTTTAGTATTTCACAATGTGAAAACTGTTGTCAATTGTGATGTTGACATATGAAGCTTACTCATTACAATAAAATCTGGCAATTGCATTATATCTGTAAACACACACAAGGAGTTACATAATGCACTACAAATTGCCTCTGTATATTGCAAGTATCCTGTTAATTGCATTCCCAATATATGCGCAAGAAGATGACATTTCGTGCATGAAATGGGGGCAGACAAGCTTTAATGAAAATAAGCTTGAGAATGGATATTGTGATGTATATGACTATTGGGTCCCAGGGCTAGTAACAAACACAACCTGGATGACCAATATGCCTGAGTATTCCATTGGTAGTTTCTCTTGGTATAACCAGGGAATAATGGAAGACAAAATGGCACGTTTGGGATATGATCCAAATGCAGTATTCGGAATTGCAGTCCAATCTTGCGAAGATGTAGGAAGAACAGCTTGGTTGCGACCTCCAGGGATGGAATGGCAAGGACCATTTCCTGTCGTGGAATGTGGATTCCGAGAACATATGTATACACGAGTTGTACATATGGAAATGGCTGGAGAGCTCGGTTTTAATCTGGCTCGACAGTGGGGACTTGTCGATGTTATTGATGGTGAGCGCATCGTTAGTGCTTGGCGCATTGATAATGTCGAGATCTTTCTTGGATCAAGCCCTCACCCACAGGGAAAACCTGTGAACTATGTGGAATGGTGGAAAGACATGGCTACTATCGCAATTAAAGGGGAGATATATCCTTACTGGGAGTCATGGAGTATAAATCCTGATCCACGAGATGACTAAATAACTACAAAGGTGCTATCGGTACATTGAAGGTAGCACCTTTATTTTTTTACATACACAACCTGTGTGGGATATGCCATTGCGATCTTCTCTTTGTCGAATCTATCAAGAATTGCAAGATTGATATCTTCTTGGGTTCTCATATAGAAATTATAGTCATCTGATGTAATAAAGTAGACACATTCAAATTCGATTGCAGAATCTGCAAATTTGCTTAGAGTCACACGATCGACAGTTGCCTTGCCTTGATTTTTAATAATCTCGCGAACATATTTGGGAATTGCTTTCAGTTGTTTGCGATCAGTTTCGTATTCAACGCCGAGAGTAAATACCACACGACGTTTACTTAGACGTCCATAGTTTTGGATCTTGGAAGAAGTTAATTCTTGATTACCAATGATGACCTCTTCACCTTGGAGAGATTGGATGCGAGTAGTTTTTATCCCAATTCGTTTCACTTCACCCATGTAATCACCAATCTGGATAAAATCTCCAACTTTAAAAGGTTTATCAAAGATTATCGCAAAGCTGCTAAATAGATCACCTAATATATTTTGTGCAGCTAGTGCAACGGCAACACCACCAATTCCCAGGCCGGCAACTAGTGACGTGACATTAACTCCTAAGTTTTGAATAATAACAAGCCCTCCCAGTATCCAGGCTACAATCTTCATAATCTTGCCGAGTGTGGTAATTGCTGAAGTTGAAGATTTTCCATCAGCACTTTTTGAATACTTGTTTGAGACATACTCAATGAGAACGTGCAATGCTCGAATTGCTTGTAATGTGAATAGAAGAATTACGATGAACTTAACAACTTCTTTAGCCATCTGGTCTGAGTTAATTGTGGAAAACGCAGCAAGTAGTGCTACTGCAAAATAAAAAGGGGGATTAAGTGCTTTAACAATTTCAATAACAGCATCATCAATATCTGTAGTAGTTTTGCGAGAGAGATATATAAGACGTGCTGTAATAAGCTTTTGGATAATAGCCAAACCAAACGTTACAGCAGCGAAAATACCTCCGGCTACAAGATAACTTTCAACACTATTTCCTAAATACACATCAGACAACATGGTTCCATTATAACCATAGTGTCAAAGATAAGATGCACGGGTGGCAGGATTCGAACCTGCGACCTTCGGTTTTGGAGACCGACGCTCTACCGACTAAGCTACACCCGTAAATTTTTTGATACTTCAGAGTGATAATCTTGCGGCTTCGCCGTAAGCTACACCCGTAGGTAGAGATATTATAGCAAAGCTAAAACAACTAAGAGGGATTCTGCAATAATCAAGCTTGTAATCAGCTTGTGCATCATCCCTCTGTAAACCTATGCTGCCCCGGCTTCTGCTGGGAGCTGTTCAAATTTACCATTTTCAAGGTTCCTTTCTAGCTCCTCAAGAATCTGTTGATCATCTCTGTCGAATTCTGTTGGATACTGCTCTTTTAGAATCCTAAAGAGTGCCAGATCAATAGCCGGTGACTCTGGATCGATGTTTGGAAATTTAGTTTCCAAACCCTGACGTATAGTGAGTCGAACGTTAACGTGTGCCACGACATTTCACCTCTCTCTATTGGTTATCTTATTTTACTATATGGAGACAAGGGGCGAGAAGAATGATAGAGGGATGCTGTCCAATGCTTGGGGTAGCTTGGTCATCCCTCTATTTATCGATTCTTGTTATTCATGATGATATCCTTAGTCTGCGGCCGGCTCGCCAATACAAAATCGTCTGTGAAGCACTTTGTATTCTTCGAGCATGACTTCATCAAAAGGGATACCTAACTCGATCAAACGTGTATATTCATACATCTTGATCTCGTCAGCATCATATAGACTATTTTCAGAAACTTCAGATCTGATATTGCCCAATGCAAACATAATCCGACGTTTCCAGTCTTGGTATCGAATGATACCTTTACGACGTCCCCAATCACGAATAACAAGTTTTTTAGGTGCTTTGTGAGCCATTATGTATACTCCTTATTCATGGCTAACAGCTTATAATATTGTACCAGATTAGGTCAACAAATACGAAAAAACCCCGTTGAGGTATATTCAACAGGGTTTTGTTTATTGTGAATCTCATTTATAAATCGGGCGTGAGCCTGGACTGATAAGATTCCTCGCGGTTAAGTCGTCCAAGAGGCGACAACGCAGTGCCACCATAATGAGCGATTCGATCGCTGAAATCTTGTTGAAAACACCGGGCATCCGGATGAGTTCTTTGACAAAGGCGGACACATCCGTTTTCATCGGTAAGCGGTCTGCCATCGAGGCCTTCAAACGCCCAAAATCCTATTGAGAACGCGGCTGCCAGGTCAGATCTATTACCTGATTTGAGTAGTTGTTCCACCACTTCAATATTTTCAGGCATTGTCTTTGTCGATGTCATTCCCATGACCTCCAAATTGAATTGTACAACTTGTTCGCTAGTTGGTTGACTAGTCACAAGTATCTCCTTAAGAGATGTTTTATAAAGTTGAAGTAGTATACTACACAATGCAAATAATTGCAATATTATAGGCCACCTATTAGTGAGTACAGCGTGTGCTGCAATCTAGGTGGCCTAATTCTGGGGGAGATGATGATGTTATTTCTTTTGCCTTTCGTAATAGACGCCGGGGAACCCCGTGCATTCGCCTGTCGGCGCTGGGAACACCGGTTCGCTAGAGCCATCGGTTGACGAAACACCTAAGGTGTATGTGCCAGGATGTTCCTGTATCCGTTTGGCTTGTTCTGCCAGATACCGAGAGCGATTACTGTCATTACGACGATTACCTTTTGCTGACATTTCAAAATCTCCTTGGAATAAGAACGTGCGTTATTTATTACACGTACAATATACCTTATAGTATTGTGATTGTCAAGGGGGAAAAGTAGAAAAGTGAGGCTATTATTTAAGTTTAGCCTTTTCTTTGTGAAGAGTCATTTTGCCACACTTAGGACAAAGCTTTTTAAGCTCCAGCTTAGTAACATCGCCTTTTTGCTGCATGTTAACTTTATTTCTTGTTGTGACGTAGTTTTGTGATTTGCACTCACTACATTGCAAACCTACAATTTCTCGATTACCTGCCATAGACGGTATTGTATCAGAAGGGGAGATCCCTTACAACATTTGAGCCTGAGAGTGGATTCGAACCACCGACCCCCATCTTACCAAGATGGTGCTCTACCCCTGAGCTACCCAGGCGAAAGTAATGAGCCGGGGCAAGGCTATACCTACCCAGGCGAATTTATTTAGCACAAGAAGTATAGCAAAATTATTTGATACACTTAAAGTATGGGTAAGCAAAAACGAAAAACAGCATGGTACATGATGGTTATTGTAAGTGTCATTTTAGTAGTCATTGTTCTTTTCCTTCCTATTAACTCAACAACTGATAAAGATCAGCCATCACTCGTTACATCAGTACTTACTTCAATTGGTGTACTACAATCAAAAATTGAACCTAAAACTACTCGCATCATTCTTGGCGGGGACGTAATGCTAGGCAGAAGTGTAATGGCTGTAAGTCTTGATAAACAAGATACTACATACCCATTTTTACATATAGCTGAATTTATGGAGCGAGGTGATATTGCCTTTGTGAACCTTGAAAATGCAATTGTTGAGAATTGTCCAATTGTCCGCCGAGATACGTTAAAGTTTTGTGCTCGGCCAGAAATGTTGAACGGCTTAGGATATGCAGATATTAACCTTGTTACACTTGCAAATAATCACAGCCGTAATTATGGAGAAGAGGGATATCAAGAGACACTGCAGCATTTAGGAGAAGCAGGGATCAAATACACAGACACGAATTTAACTGATTTTGAAATTAACAAGACTGTCTATGGATTTTTAGGGCTAAACTTTACGTTTAATGAGCCAACTGAAGAGGATTTCGCTCTGGTTGAGGAAAGTGCAGAAAAGGTAGATGTGTTACTACTAAGTATTCATTGGGGTGTGGAATATACGGCTGATCCTAGAGAAATACAGAGAGAATGGGCTACTGAGTTTGTGCGACGTGGTGCTGATTTTATCGCAGGTCATCATCCACATTGGGTTCAAAGTCATGAAACGATAGACGGTGTACCTGTGTATTATTCGTTGGGAAATCTTGTGTTTGATCAAATGGATTTTGATAGGACACGATCAGGGTTGATGCTTGAGCTGATTTATGAAGATGGTAGGTTAATGAATGTAGTAGAGGTTCCCACGTTTATGACTAACTGGGCACAACCAGAAGTTGTTATAAAAGAATAAGCCCCCGGAGGAATTCACAGGGGCTTTAATTTATTCTGCAGGAGAAATTCTCATTATGTACTGAGCGTGGCTCCAGCCAAGAAAACCAATATTTTCATCGCTATCAAAGAGCCTACGTGGGAACACGGCATATGTATATCCACCATAATCAATGACGAGTGTTGGTGACGGACCATACTTATTGATTGCGTACCGAGTATGGTAGTAATTTGTCCAATCTATGTCAATGAATCGTGGATTCATAACTTGGTCTTGTACAAACGATACATTGGCAGCAATCACTTGGAAATCAGTCGCAATGAGATCTCCATCCTTAATTTCAAGAGTGATCTCTGAAATGAGGTGTGCATCTTGCACTTGTGTACCGATGTATTTATACATTATCCACGCAGTTTCAGGTTCGATGTACAGGAAATCTCCGTTGCCTAAATAGACTTTACATTTCGCTGTTAAGGTGGGTTCAGGGAAATAAACCTCATTTACAAAAGCCATTTCAGCTGCTGGGAGATAGTACCAAGTATTCATCATTGTAGTACTATCAGGGCAACCGTCAGGAATACCCTTTGATAATGGGCGAATAGCACGAATTATCATCATCATGCCAACGGCTCCAATCAATAGCCCTGCGATCACATATAATATTGCTGCTGACCTAATGTTGTGTGACTGACGCTTTGATTTTTGTGACATCACAAACTTCTCCTGTATAGTGCTATTAAGATAGCCTATATTAATTCATTTAAGAGGGGAATGCAATTTATGTGATGAGCATGCCATCTCCATAAGAATAAAATCGATAATCGCTATTTTTAGCTTCACTGTAAGCTTTTCCTGTAATACTCGATTCAAAGTCCTTAAAGTCATGTTTTGTATTAGGTTTTGAAACAAATGCTGAGACTAGCGCAAGTAGTGTTGACTCTGGCAAATGAAAGTTAGTAATAAGTCCATCTACAAACTTATATTGGTAGGGGGGATATATAAAAATATCTGTATCGCCAGATCGCGGAATGAGTGTGCCAGTCTCATCTGCACATGATTCAAGAACTCGTACAGTTGTTGTGCCAACTGCAATGATGCGACTTCCCTGTTTCTTTTTACTATTCAAATATTGTGCGACATCCTCTGGTAGCGTGAATTGTTCGCTATGCATCTCATGTTTGATTAAGTCATCATTTTTAATTGGCTCGAATGTCCCTAGCCCTACATGAAGCGTTACAAATTGACTCTGGATACCAGATTTTTTTAAGTCTGCCAGGAGAGTCTCTGTAAAATGCAATCCGGCAGTCGGCGCTGCTACAGATCCGAGCGACTTTGCATACGATGTCTGATAATCCGTTTCATCGTTATAACTAGTCTTAGAATCGATCTGGTGAAGCCGTTTTTTATGTATGTATGGGGGTATTGGCATCTGTCCGTTACTTTCTAAAAACTGATTAAATTTCACGCGTGAAACGCTGAACTCTAGATTAACGTATTTGCTTTTTTTGTTTTTAACAATGGCAAAGATATCGTTACTAAAAATTATTTTTTGATCAATGTATGGAATATTTTTACCAATGCATTGCCAAATAAGTGGTTTTTCTGAAACTTGTTTTGTGAGCAAAACTTCAACTTTTCCTCCAGTGACCTTTTTCCCTATAATATTTGCCTTTAATACTTTGGTTTGGTTGAATACCAGTACATCATTTGCGTTCAAAATATGGGGTAAATCATAGAAATGCTTGTGCTTAAGTTGACCTGTATTGCGATCTAGTACTAATAATTTTGAGTTATGTTGTGGATGAACTGGTTCTGTGGCAATAAATTTTTCTTCGAGTGGATAATTAAGTTGGGACTTTTTCATTGAAGTATTGTATCAAAACAATAATGGCAGAATACATGATTCCCTATCGAGGGTGCATTCTGCCATTTCGGACTAGATGTGCAATTGAAAAACTTGGAAAAGGACGATTACGATAATAAGAATACTTATCGCCCCTATCATATTTCCAAATGCAATGCGATTTTCATATCTACGAGAGTGTCGCATATCAATGTGCTTTCTACTATTTCTGCCATTTTAGCAGATTGCTAGTTTGCTTTGCGGAACCAAGGCTGTGTTTCGCCTTCATCTGTGCCATCTGCAACCCAGCATGTATTTGTCACGGTTCTAATTTGATACCATGAGTATCCTTCTGCATGCCTAGGACCAGAAATTATTTCGCCACCCTGGTTGACGGATAAACTTTCAGTCACTGAATATTGTGTTCCAGCGCCTGAACGACAACGAACGCGCTCTGGGTCCTGTGACACAATTGTGTCGCCAACTGCGAAGCGTGCATCTGTTGGATCCATGATTACTGGACTATAAAGGATGCCATTGATGTACACCTCGACACTGCCTTCAACTGTGATGTCTAGGCGATTTTGCTCAGCATTGAAAACGACAGAGAAACTCTGAGCCAGAGTCGGCAGTACTGCAACTACAAGTATTGCTAAAATGAGCAAAAATGAGCGTTTCATTAGATCCTCCAAATGGCTAATTAACTATGGGTATTATACCATATTTATAAAAATATAGGATATATTGAGTTTAAAATTGTGGGGAAGTAGGTTATAATTATGCTTCAAGTCAGGGTGGCGGAGTGGTCAATCGCACGAGACTGTAAATCTCGCGGCCGTACGGCCTACGGGGGTTCGAATCCCTCCCCTGGCACCATATAGAGAAAAAGACGAGGCTTTAGGTCTCGTCTTTTTACTATTTAGTATATCAAGCTGATTATCCAGACAGAAAATGCGATAAATGCAAAAACAAAAGCGAGATACATCACTCCAACTAAACATCCATTACTTTCAATCTGTGCATACAACTCTGGCAAAGAAAGGTTGTCCGGAATGGGCTGGTTAAGCTGATGATGCAAGAATGTAGCGATGAACAAGCAAATAAGGGCGACAATTAACGGATTCATGAAATACTCCTCTGTTGTTCTTGGAGTGATTATATCAAAATAAAGTGAGCCTAAGGTGGCCTGCCTGCGCAGGCAGGGATTCGAACCCTCGTTAATCTTGAGCCTAAGGTGGGATTCGAACCCACGACCCCCTGTTTACAAAACAGGTGCTCTAACCACTGAGCTACTCAGGCAACTTGTTGTCTGAGTAAGATCCCTCTTACTCAGGCGAGTTTTGCGAGCCAGAGCAAAGTATCTTTACTCAGGCGAGTTAAGTGTAAAAAGTATATCAGAAGCCAGTCTTGAGGTCTACAAACACCCCGCTATAGGGCGATACAGCTTAATTCCCTGGTAAAACCAGGTGGGCTAGACTGCTCTATAACCCGATGGGTCATAAAGACTCATCTGAACTTTGACCTTGATCAAAGAACACCATACCCTAAGTATGATTCCCGTAATTATGCTGTACAGGAAAAAACACTGCACCGCCCATACTGCGAGGCAGCTCTATTATATCATGTACTACACTGCTCCAAGACCAGGAATATAGATGCTCATAAGGAGATTTATAATCGGATTAAGAATCGTAAATACTGGCGAAGATCCAAAAATTGGGAAGACCATGAGTAGGACGATAAAAATACCATACTGTTTCATAAATCTGTCAGCTTGAGCTGCCTCTCTTGGTGGCAATATGCCTACGAGAATTTTTCCCCCATCAAGCGGATGAACAGGAATCAAGTTAAATACTGCTAATATAACGTTTAGCATAATAAATGGTGGTGCTAACGTAGCAATTAATGGAATTCCTGTGCCAAATGTTACTGAAAGTCGTAGTAACAGTGAGAAAATAGTCGCGAGTAAGATGTTTGAAATTGGCCCTGCGAGTGAGATCAGCGCAGAGTCACGTCTTGGGTTTTCAAGGTTAAATGGATCAAATTGAACCGGTTTACCCCAGCCAAAGCGCACAAGTATAAGCATTAAAGTTCCAATTGGATCAAGATGGGCTATTGGATTAAGTGTTAATCTTCCCTGAAGCTTTGGGGTAGGATCTCCAAGTCTAACTGCCATCCATGCATGAGCAAACTCGTGGACTGTAATAGCGCTGAGTAAAGCTGCTATCCATACTAAGAATGAAACTGGGTCTGAGAGTAGAAAATTAAGCATAATGTGTAAAAATATGTATTAGGGTTGGCAAAATGTGTCTCGTAATAGTATAATCGTCTTTGTTTAATCATACAACCAATGGCATACGAATGCGCAATTTGCGGTAAACACACACGAGTTGGAAAGAGTCAGCAGCACAGAAGAGGTGTTGCTGGTAAACGTTGGAAAAATAGAGTAACTCCTACCCCTAGATTATTTAAGCCTAACCTTCAGGTATTTAGTTATGAAGAAAATGGAAAAACTATAAAAGCTAAGCTTTGCACTAAATGTATTAAGCGAATAAAAAAAGATAAAGCTGACTCATTCGCTACCCTATAAAATTATTTTTTGAATACGTAGTTTGGGTACCCCTCTATAAATTGTTTCCAAGCAACCACGCTTTTACCCTCAAGCTGAACTTCGTCTAGAACAAGTGTATTGTCTTCCACATGAGCTTTATGTAGCTTTAGTCGTTTTGTCTGACTGTCTTTATCTGAAGTTTTTACATGCGTCCATGCAACGGGCCATGGCTGCATGGCTCGAATGAAACACTCTATTAATTCTGGTGAATAATCTAGCTGTGACTCTTTAATGAAAGAAAGTGTAAGTTTATCTTTAATTTCATTTCCATTTAACAGTTCATTTAAATGAACTGGATTGATATAGGCATCTTCTTTTTTTATAAGGGTAGTAAAAGTTGCTATATCGTGGTCTTGTTGTTTAATGCGTGCTCTGCCTTCAATGTAACTTGGAATTAGTTCAACCAGAAAATCAGCAGATCGATCAAAAAGTCGATTTCTTAATGTTTCAGTTGTATCGTGACTTAATACATCATCTTTAAATCGTGACACAATAGGTCCGTGATCCATACGATCGTCCATCTTTATAATTGTAAGTCCCGTTTCAGTATCACCACTTGCGATGGTAGCTTGAACAGGAGATGCACCTCGGTATTTAGGTAGCAATGAAGGATGAACATTTAGTATTCCAAATTTAAATTTCCGGATAACTCTCTCGGGGATAATTTTGCCGTATGATGCAACAATTGCAATATCAGCTTCTGGCACTTGATCAAGATCAAAAATTATTTTTATATGATGTTTGTGAGCCCAATGATCTACTTCTGAATATTCAATTTTATTGCCTCTTCCGGATGGTTTAGGTGGCTGAGTTACTACTGCTACAAGACCTCGCTCTCGTGCTGATCTAAAAGTTTTATCTAGCTTTTCTACAATTGGAATAACGTACTCTGGTGTACCGAAGAATACAATTTTTATCATACGAGCTCAACCTCCTCCCATTCATCCCCATTTACTTTATATAGTGATTGGTTTTGTTCAAGTATTCTATCAACAAAAAGCACTCCATTTAGATGGTCAATTTCGTGTTCTATTATATGTGCGAAAAAGTCGCGATATGTTTTCTGAACTTTTTCTCCACTTTCGTTTGTATATTCAATCGTAATTTGAGTAGTTCTATTAATAGGTCCGTAATAGTGTGGCAACGAGAGACAACCTTCTAAAATTTTATCTTTACCTTTTTCCTTTGTTTTCTTTGTTGCTTTTTTAGAGATAAGTTTAGGATTGATAACAACTTCTTCAAGATCTTCATAATAGATTAAAAAAATCTGCAAAGATTTCCCAACTTGTGGCGCAGCAAGTCCTACACCTTCTGGATCATCTTGAGCTTTTATCGTGTCACGCATATTTGAAATCAGCTCTTTAATCTTTTTATCGATCTTATCAACTGGCTTCGCCTTTTGTCGTAAAACCGGATCTTTAATGTCTACTAACTCTAGTATCATAGTGAGTTATTATATAATAGTTATGTATATATGAAAAAGAGTAACCATATTAGCTTCGATCAAGCAATAGATTTAGGTGAATATGCCGGACGAGTGTAATGATTTTTTCTTCAAAGCTCTAGGCTTTGTAGATCTTCTTCTATTTTTTCATCTCCTGGATAGTATCGTAATATCTTGACATAAAGGTCATGCGCTTTTTGTTTTTCTCCAAGATCTTCATAAATATATGCAAGTAATTGATTAGCAGTTTTGTAATCGTCTTTCATTTCAATTGTTTTATTCAATTCTTTAATTGATTCATCGATAAGACCAATCTTTGCAAGCAAGGAGGCGTACTTATATCTGATAGATGGATCTGTTGGAGCAAGTTTCATTAACTGCTCTAAAATAGAAACTTCTTTTTGTGTATATTCTTTAGCAACAGAAAAGAGTCGTGAGTAGTTATTCGCTGCTTGTTTTAATAAAGAAACATTGTGTGGAGAAAGTTGTGTCATCTTCTCTGTTGCCGCGACAGCCTTTTTAACATCACCCTTTTCTAAATATACTCTGGATAGTTCATTGTAAAAAACTGCTTCATTTGGCTTTATTGAGATTGCTGATTCTAGCTTTTGCTGTGCGGTGGTGTAATTTTGTAATTTATAATACTTTCTACCTGAAGCGTAAAGTGTGTCAGCATGCCATATTCTACCAACCTCAAAAAGTGCATAGATTGTGACAACTAGTAACACAATGATAAATGTTTTTTGGTTAGAGTTGAGTTTATTATCTGTCCTCTCTTCCTTAATAGTATTACTGTGTGCAATAACAAAAGCAGGAATCATAAATAATAAAAGTCCTATCGACACTGTTGAAAAACCAAAAAAGTTTGTAATAAGAATACTTGATAAGGAAGCAAGAGAGGCTGCATTTAGGAGGTCATATTTTTTTAGACACAGTACAACAATTGAGAGTATAAATATTACATACACACTAGACCCAACTATCCCTGTAGTCGCTAGGAAATTAAGATACTCATTGTGGGCTCTGTTATATACAAAATTCCATTCAGACACGTAGTTGTGGGCAAGTGGTCGAGTTTCATAATAAGAATAGGCAAATGTATCAAGACCAGTTCCGAGAAGTGGGTATTTGAAAAACAGTTTTAGTGCACCTTCCCAAACAATCTTCCTAATTTCTCCAGATGATGTTCCTGAAAAGTCAAGATTTGGCTCAACAGAAGTATCTTCTTGCGCACTAATTTCTGTGATAAGGTTTACTTTCCACGGAGTATAAATAGTAATCGTAGCTATTACTATAAAGATGCATAAAATAAAAGCTAGTAAGGCAGTTTTCTTGAAGTGTTTTTGTTTTCTCTCAAGATACAATGTAGACATCCAAAATAGCCCGAAAGAGACAAGATACGCAATAAATCCTGATCGTGATTTAGTGAAATAAAGTGTTACTAGTAGCAGAATATTGACGAGCACATAAATAACTAGGTATTTGTTCTTTGATAATTTTGATTTAACCATGAGCCACCAGACAAAAGGATTTATTGCTACTATCCACGCTGCTAACCAATTTGGCTGTCCAAAAGTTCCGAAAACTCTGTTCTGAACATCTTGTACCCAGCAGGAAACGTCAAAGCTACCTGTAACGAATAGACAGCTTGGACTTGATCCAAAATGCTCAAATGCAGCATAGAACGCCGCTAGAGTAGTTGATCCAATAAGTACTTTAATCAATAAAACTAGCGTTTTGTTATTAATGTAGGTTGTGAAAACAAAGAATAATAATGCATAGGATATATATGATGTAAGTCCTCCGTGAAATCTTGAATAATATCCAAACAATGATGTCCTAAAATCAATTGATACAAGTGTAGATAGTAAAAATCCAGAAAGTAAAATAAGAATCGGTATTGTCATCTGTGTCTTGTTAATAATTAATTTTTTCTTTTTTACAGAATCAAGAATCCAGGCGCTCGAAGCTACGGTCGCAGCAATATAAACTGCGATCATTTTATTAAATTCAAAGAGCTCTGATGTTTTTGTAAAAAAGATGAGAGGTAGTAGTGCAAAAAGTACTATAAATACCCATCGAATTGTTTTCTCAAACATATCTCTTATCATATCATCTTATGCGTAACTACGTGATATACTCGATCAACAAATACGCTTATGTTTAATAAATTTTTTGGGTTATTCTCACACGATATTGGCATTGATTTAGGAACTGCGAACACACTCGTTTTCGTTCATGAAAAAGGTGTGCTTATTCGTGAACCTTCTCGTGTTGCACGAAATAAAAAGACAAAGAAAATTCTCGCAATAGGTGAGGCAGCCAAGAAAATGGAAGGCCGAACACCAGGGACAATTGAATCTGTTCGTCCTCTGAAAGACGGTGTTATTGCTGACTTTGATGCAACGGCAGCAATGCTATCCCATTATGTTAAAAAGGTTCACGAGTCTGGAAGTCTAATACCTAAAATTCCACGCCCAAGAGTTATCGTTGGTATTCCTTCTGGCGTCACAGAGGTTGAGAGACGTGCTGTCGCTGATGCCGCAGTATCGGCTGGAGCTAGAAGAGCATATTTAGTGGAAGAACCTATGGCTGCGGCAATCGGAGCGGGGCTTGATGTGGAAAGTCCACGCGGAGTATTTATTGTAGATATTGGAGGCGGAACTACAGAGATAGCTGTGATTTCACTTGGGGGTGTTGTTATTGGTAAATCTGTCCGAATAGCTGGTGATGAAATGGATGATCGAATAATGAATTACTTTCGTCTTAAATATTCGCTTCTACTCGGGCAGCCAACAGCAGAAAGGATTAAGATTGAAATTGGTACGGTAGCTCAAGATAAAGAACGTTTTACTATTGTGAGAGGAAGAGATCTAGAGACAGGACTACCTAAATCACTTAAAGTTTCTAGTGAAGAAGTAAGAGAAGCACTTCTTCCTATAACTAATCAGATTGTATCTGCGATAAAAGATGCATTAGAAGAGGCGCCACCGGAGCTTGTAAGTGACATTATGGAAGATGGAATTGTAATGGCTGGCGGCGGGTCACTTCTACGTGGAATTGATAAAGTTGTTAGTGAGGCTGTTAAGACAGATGTAATTATTGCAGAAGATGCCTTAACTTGTGTTGCCAGAGGATGTGGAAAGCTTTTAGATGATCAATCACTTCTTGATAAAATTCACATAACGACAGGTTTGAAGTAAACCCATAGTGTGATATACTTCCATAGTTAAAATGATTCTCCTGAATGGAGAGAAAGGCACTTTTTGATGAAGCCGAGTAAGTTATTTTTCGTATACACAATAGCAATTTGTGTACTTGGGATGATTGCCATTGAGTGGACTGTTGGGATTATGCCTAAATATGTTGATGCTCTTGAGTCTGTACAAGAATATGTCACTGCTTTTGAGCCCAACTATGTTCGGCAGCTTGACATCAACATCGTTCCGTATTGTTATGTTGAAGAATTAACACCAGATGTGCTACATGTTTATTTGGACTATGACGAAAGTCAAGATCCAAATCGTAGCGAGGTTACATATCTGGTTGTCGTTAATAATACATCCAAAAGCCTACTGAATGTCTATAGTTATTGCCAAGCGCATAACATTGTAGATTCAGACCAAGTTGAGATTATTTTCGAGACTGAAGGCGGCGAGTTGGAAGTTCTGACATTCACAATGACATCGATGAGACGGAATGTTGGTGATTAGCTAACTTGGCAATTGGGCCGCTTTTATTTAAGGCGGCCTGCTTTTTTTTAACCCCTTGAAATTCCCCTTAAAATCCTCCAAACTGACCCCACATGTTGGGTAACGCTTCTGTTAAACCGTCACTATCATGGTTATCCTGGTTCTACCGTGGTGTTGTTATCATTGGTCTACTTATATTAATAGGAAGGCTTATTGAATTGCAGGTAATTAAAGGTGCATATTATCGTGGACTTGCCGACGGTAATCGAGCTCGTACTATCACCATCCAAGCCCCAAGAGGAAAAATTCTCACTCAGGATGGGCATGAAATTGTTACTAGTGAGAGAGTTGCAAAGACCGTTGAGTTTAGTCCTATTGAAGGATACAAAAAAATTGATGCTACAGAAGATACTCCGGCAAATGAGGTTATCTATGATTATAAAAGACTCTATCCTTTTGGCCATGAGTTTGCATACATAACAGGATACATTGCAGAGATTAATAAAGAGGAACTAGGCAAAGTTGATCAGGATTGTCGAGAAAAAGGTGTTAAAACCTTAGGTAGTTATATAGGTAGAAGTGGACTTGAGTCGACATATGATTGTGAGCTACGTGGTGTTGTTGGTGAAGAGATTGTAGAAGTAGATACTAGAGGAAATAGAATTCGTACACTTGGTAGACGTAACCCAATCCCAGGACATGACATTACAACGACCATCGATTTTGGATTGCAAAAAAAGGTTGCTGAAATAATGAATGATCAGCTGGCGGCTGTCATTGTAAGTAATACAGAAGGAAAAGTATTAGCTCTCCATTCATCACCTTCATTTGATCCAAATCTTTTTATAGATAGCACTGGAAGAAGTGAGGATTTGTCATCTTTGTTTACTGATGAGCGATTACCTCTATTTAATAGAGTTCTTGCAGGAACATATCATCCAGGATCACTCTTTAAGATTGTGACGAGTATTGCTGGCTTTGAGGCAGGTGCAATTGATACTGATTTTGAATACGTTGACACAGGATCAATCACTGTTGATGACTATAACTATACTAATTGGTACTTTACACAGTATGGAGGAACCGAGGGAGAGGTTGATACTATCCGTGCACTTGCCAGATCAACAGATACATTCTATTACAAGATCGGTGAGCTTATGGGAGCGCAAACAATTACCGATTGGGCAAGGAAGTTTAAGCTAGATAAAAAAACAAATATAGATTTGCCAGGAGAGGTATTAGGACTTGTGCCATCTCCAGAGTGGAAAAAGGCCGTTAAAGGAGAGCGTTGGTATCTGGGTAACACATATCATTTTTCAATTGGTCAAGGTGATTTAGCTATTACTCCGGCTGCAATTCATAGAGTATTTATGGCTATGGCAAACGATGGAGTAATATGTGATTTGTCTCTAATTGATGATAGTAATAATTGTGAAGATCTTGGAATAAAGAAAGAATACATGGCGATAGTTGAAGAAGGTCTAAAACAGGCGTGCAATCCAGGTGGAACTGCAACTCCATTTTTTGATTTAGCAGAGCCTGATATTGCCTGTAAAACGGGAACTGCAGAAACCTTGGAAGAGGATGTAACACACGCTTGGTTTAGTATGTATACACCAGTTGATGACCCTAAGTATGTGATTACAGTACTCGTTGAGAAAGGTGGAGGAGGATCTGATGTTGCAGCTCCAATAGCCCGGGAGATAGTAGATTATCTCTATAATCCTTGAGTATGTTAAACTATGGGTAATAATTGACTGTATTGGAGGTGTTAGGTGACTGAAGAAACCAAAGGTAAGATTGTTATGTTACTTATTTCAATCGGTCTTTCATGTACCACGACCTTTGTGTTTTACAATCTGACAGCAGAATCGTGGAGTTGGAATGTGTCAACAACTTTGATGTTTGCTACTTTGGCGCTCGTGTATTGGTCGTTTAAGATTTTTAGCACACTTGCGGATTGATCAATCTGCTTATTTACTAAAAGACTTGCATTGACTGGCAAGTCTTTTTTTTATGTAATAATTAGTTGTGAATGAGTTACTGCCTATAGATCCCGATTATCCAGACAAATTTAAACGTTTCACTTCTTTAAAAAGTATTTATTATCAAGGTGATAAGAAACTTCTAACTAAGGATAGTTATTTTGTCTCTGTAATAGGAGCACGTAAACCATCTAGTTATGGTGAAAAAACAGCTTACGAGTTTGCCTATGAGCTCGCGAAACGCGATGTGGTAGTAATTTCTGGATTAGCACGGGGTATAGATACAGTCGCACATAAAGCGGCACTTGATGCTGGAGGTGCAACAATTGCAATTGTTGGAAGTGGTTTAGATATAACTTATCCTCCTGAAAATATAAGTTTATTTAAGAAAATTACTAAAAATAATCTAGTTGTTTCACAATTTAGAGCGGGAACTAAACCATATGGTGCAAATTTTCTAAAGAGAAATAAGCTGATTGCTGCACTGTCTGATATAGTATTAGTTGTCGAAGGTCGGCCACGAAGTGGTACACTGAATACTGCGCGTTATGCAGCTGAAATGGGAACTGAGGTATTTGCTGTTCCTGGGAGAATAGATAGTGAATTATCTTTTGCACCGAATTACTTAATTGAAAATGGAGCTGGCATCGCAACTAATATTGATTGCATAATGGAAACACTATTGTTACACTAGCGACTTGTAATATAAAAATATGAACTTAATTATTGTTGAGTCACCAACTAAGGCAAAAACTCTAAATAGATTTTTGGGTAAAGATTATAATGTGGAAGCCACGATGGGGCATATCAAAGATTTGCCAAAGTCTAAGCTATCTGTTGATATTGAGAAAAATTTTGAACCTGATTATCAGGAAGTTGCGCGTCAAAAAAAGACAATCTCCACACTTAAGAAAGCCGCAAAAAAAGCAGATAAGATATTTTTAGCAACTGACCCTGATCGTGAAGGAGAAGCTATTAGTGCCCATGTTAAGGAGATTTTTAAGGATGCGAAAATTAAAGCTCCTATGAAGCGAATTGTATTTCATGAAATCACTCAAGCTGCTGTTGAAGAGGCTATAAAACATCCTAGGGCGGTCGATGATGCTTTAGTTGATGCTCAGATTGCGCGCCGTGTTTTAGATCGATTGGTTGGATATAAAGTATCTCCACTGTTGTGGAGAAAGGTTCGTAGAGGATTATCTGCAGGACGTGTACAATCAGTTGCGGTAAAGCTTATTGTTGAGCGTGAGCGAGAAATTGAGGCATTTAAGCCTGATGAGTATTGGGAAATTGCAAGCCAGGTTGCGTCAGACGAGAAGCAAGAGTTTCGTATTGATTTGTCAAAGATAAATAATAAAAAGGCAGTCGTTGCTAATAAAAAGCAAGCTGACGAAATAGTCACTGACCTTAAAAAAGCTGATCATAAAGTTGCGTCGCTCACTAAAAAAGAGGTTCGTAAAAATCCTTATGCACCTTTTACGACATCAACTATGTCACAAGCTGCTGCGAGGTTTTATGGGTGGAGTGCTCGAAAGACAATGACTATTGCGCAGAGACTCTATGAGCAAGGTCTAATTACCTATCACAGAACCGATTCAACATTTTTATCTACTTTTGCTCTAAATTCTTCAAGAGAGTACATTTTGAATAATTTTGGTAAAGAGTATTTACCAGAAAAACCTCGCATGTTTAAGACAAAATCAAAGTCTGCTCAAGAGGCTCATGAAGCTATTCGTGTTACAGATGTAGCTCTAACCAAAAAAGAACTCAATGACAAATCAACTGCTGATATGAAAAAACTGTATAGTCTAATATGGAGTCGTTTTGTTTCTTCGCAGATGTCACAGGTGGTTTTTGACCAGACTTCCATTGTAGTTAATGCGGACAAATATGAACTACGCACTGCAGGGCAAGTGATGAAGTTTGATGGTTGGAGAAAAGTAATGCCACTTTCTAAAGACGAGGAACCACAATTACCAGAAGTCAAAGAAGGGGAGACACTTCAATTAATTAAAGTGCTTTCGGATCAGAAATTCACACAGCCACCAGCGAGATATAACGAGGCCTCACTTATTAAGACATTAGAAAAATTAGGTATTGGTAGGCCATCTACATATGCTCCTGTTATTTCAACAATTCAGTTAAGAAGTTACGTAGAGAAACAAGATAAAAAGTTTTTTGCAACTCCTGTGGGTATTGCTGTGACTGATTTCTTGGTTAAAAATTTTCCTGATACCTTTGATTATGATTTTACAGCCCAAATGGAAGATACTTTAGACAAGGTTGCAGATGGAAAACTGAAGTGGCAAACAGATATTAAGAAGTTTTACACACCTTTTGAAAAGAAGGTGAAAGACGTAGAGAAAAATGCTGAGCGAGTCAAAATCGAAACTGAAAAACTAGGAGAAAAATGTCCAGAATGTGGTTCTTCTAAGAAAAAGTCCGAGCAGGGAGAGTTAGTTATTAGAATTGGTCGATTTGGAAAATTTATTAGCTGTAGTCGATTCCCAGATTGTAAATATACTGCAAAGTTTATCGAAAAGATTGATATGGAATGCCCAGATTGTGGAGAAGGAGAAGTTATTATTAAAAAGACCAAGAAGGGAAGAACATTCTATGGCTGTTCACGATATCCGGATTGTGAGTATGCTTCTTGGAAAAACCCTCAAAAAGCCGCTGCCGAAGGTGAGTAATCTATCTTTGATATACTTCAGATAAATTTATAGTGAAAGGAAATCGCTATGAAGCCTGCACTTTTAGTTGGATATGTACTAGCATTAATTCTATTTGCAGTTCTTTGTGTGGAAATGCTAAATCGGAATCAGGTTGATCCTGATCCTCAGCCAACAGTTCAGTATTTTGATATATTCGATTTGGCCTGGAAGGACTTGGGTTTCAATGAGGAAGTAAGGCTAACCAATGATTCAATCTTGATTACAGAGACTGAACCATCAGAGTATGATGGCTATGACTACGTACTTACGGGCTCTTCTTTAGAGAACGGAGTTGAGCTTTGCACTTGGGTTGCTGTACTTACATTCCGGAACAAGGAGTACGCTTTTAAAGTAGAGGGTAGCAGTGCAGATTGCTACAATCCACCAGAAGAAGAAATCGAAATGCTTGAGCACCCTGATATGTACATCTATATGAACATAGATGGTTTGAGACTACGTTTTGGCTATCAATAAGCATGAAAAAATCCTCTCCGATTTACTCGTGAGAGGATTTATTGTTATTTGCGAATATAGTGTCTGTAGGCAGACTCATATGGGTCACTTGGGTTATCTGCAATATGTTGAGCATCAACTATTTCCCACTCTGATGTGTCAAACTGAGGGAAAAATGTATCTGCTTCAAAATATGCATCAATAGTTGTGAGATGCATGCCCGTCACGAGTTTATGTGCAGAGAGTGCTTCTTTGAAAATCTGCTGGCCTCCAACTATGAATACTTTGCTATATCCCAGCTCAACTGCAATTGAGATAGCTTCTTGCAATGATGTTGCTACGTACAACTTCCTTTGCTGAGTCATTGAATGTGACAAAATGATATTTACCCGTTTGGGTAATGGTCTCCCAATTGAATCAAATGTCTTTCTACCCATGATAATCGGATGACCAATTGTCAGCTTCCTAAATCTGTCCATATCACTTGGAATCCGCACCCATGGCAATCTGTTGTTTAGGCCCATCTCACCGTTTTTCCCAAAGGCAGCTACTATTTCAATGTCCATTATGTCCTCCGCTTACGTATATTGGTGAGATTATACTATGGATTAGTGTGTTATGTTGTGTATACTCTGATCAAATAATCGCACTATACAAAGGAGGTGTGTAATGTCACAAAGTGGATTACCTGATGTATATTCCAATCTGGATGATCTAGAAAGATTTGTAATTCTGTTTCGTTTAAATTTCCCGAATGTTGCAATTGTTCTTACATCCGGGACATTCGATATTAAGCACGTAGGACATGATCGTTACTTAAATGAAGCTGGAAAACGTGGATATCTTGTTGTTGGTATTGATGGCGATGAGAAAGTTAAGCAACGAAAAGGTGAATCTAGACCTATCGTTTGCGAAGAGGAAAGAGTTGAATCACTTCAATATCATCGTGCAGTAGGTGTCATTTATGTAAAGCAATTGACTGACACGAAGTGGGCTCTCATTAAAGCAGTTAGTCCTGATGTGCTCATTATCTCGGAAAGATCGGGGTATTCTGATCAGGATATCCAGGCGTTGTCTGAATTTTGCGGCGAAGTCATAAAGCTTGAATCTCAAGCTGAGACTTCTACATCTGCAAGAATACGAGACATTGTAATAGGTGAGATCGGTCCTATGATTAAAGATGCTGAAGGTATATATGAGCAACTAGCTGCTTTTGTTACAAAGCTTAAGCATATAAAAGGAGGAACATAATGCCTAAGAAGGATGCACTAATCATGTACGTTCCTTCTATAAACAGAGCTGTATTGAATTTGATAGAGAAATATCCTCAGGCTGATATATATGTATGGGGTGATAGCTTGAAAGCGCGAGGAGGACGGTCACTACAAAAAAATATACATGCAATAACCTCAGAAGAGGCGAGACGTATACTGAGTAGTTTTCTATCAAGACCAGTATACATTCTTGAGTACTTGGCTCTTACAGATATTGCTACGCGCTATCACACAGTCATTATGCCGAATGATGATATCTCTCATGATTTTTTACGGCCAATGCTGTTTGCTCATGAGGCGACATCAATAGTCTATGATGAGATTTTTTTGTTTTGGGACAAACGCTCATCAAAAAAATCTCTAGCAGTTACGCCGGATAGAATTATTCAAGCGTCACAACTAAGAGTGGCATTTGAGGAGGCACATTCGATTGCCAAGTTAAGCTCTGATTTTTGGAGACACATTGGCGCTGTGATATTTGATGCGAATGGCAAAGTCATTCAAAGTGCTTATAACCATCATATGCCAGACTCATACGCCCCCTACACCATGGGAGATCCAAGAGGCTCTTTCTCAAAAGGCGTTGGCATTGGATACAGTACGGCAATTCATGCTGAGGCATCTGCGATATCGCTTGCAGCAAAACAAGGAAAAGCAATTGCTGGTCAGAACATGTATGTTACGACGTTTCCATGCCCAAACTGTGCATACATGATTGTCGAGTCCGGTATTCACACATTGTACTATTTAGAAGGCTATTCCATGCTTGATGGAGAAGGAATAGTACGTGGTGCTGGCATAGAGATTGTTAAGGTAATCCCTTTCTAAACGTAAAAAAACCCCACCGGTTCAAATATGAACTAACCGATGGGGTTTATCTATTTCTTTCTCTTGCGACTAGGCCCAATCGGAATCCTGACCTTATCTTCCGCCTTTAGATCTGGAACAATTAGCTGTCCATGCAGATGAGAGACACTTGCAGTTGTGAATGCAGTTGATCCGAACCTCATTAGGAATGCCCCAAACTGGATATCTTTATATTCAAGTAACCATGTTAATGCAGTCCACCAATCAGATTTTTCATCTTCGGATAGTTCATCAATGTTAGTGATATGTCTTCTGACAATCAGATTGTATTGTGATTCTGCATTAGCATAGGGCCAGGCGTTTTCAGCGATAATCCAATGAGTTGTAATACTTAAGACTTTACCCTGATAGTGCTTGGGAATATGTTCTTCGCAGAAAGGGCACACACCTGCTTTGGCGATTTCTTCATAGACTCTGCGTTGGTCGTCATCTCTCGTATTTTCGACTTTTACATGAGAATCAGGTTCATCAGTCATAATGATTCCTCCTTACTAGACTGGTGTTGGAATACGATAGCGATCATCTTGTGGATCATAATCGTCGATCGCAAAGTCAGTATTTCGATAGTCTTGCATACGATCTTTGCTGTTTAAGAGAGATAGAGTTGCCGGCCTGGCCTCCGATGTCGCGAGTATTCGTTCAACATATGGATATTGGACTTCGTAGATGTGCGCGTCACGGATCAAATAGTTAAGCACTCTTGCCTTATATCCAGTTACGGATGCTAACATTAGCATAAACGCAGAATATGCGGCTAGGTTTGCAGGTAGACCTACGAGGACGTCAGCACTTCTTTGGTCGTGTGTCATATCAAAAAACCCATGGTCTGGGTAGACGTGAATTGTGAGATTACCGTGACACGGTGAGACAAGAGCCTTTTGATTACGACTTGACGTTCTGAAGTTGCTTGGCGGATGCCATGTTGTCAAAACATGCGTTTTTAATTCTGGTCTGAATGCAATTTGCTCAACAACGAAATCGACTTGGTTGAAACTTCCTCCGTCTTCTGTAGGAAATGCTGTCCATATTGGTCCATAAGATCCAGGTCCAAGGTCCCCAACTTCAAGCCCTCTTTTTTTCGCTTTTGCTTCAGTTGCCCATGGCTTCCACCAGTGGCAACCAAAATGTTCAAGTTCATGGAGCCATCTTGCACCATTTAGAAATGCAGTGATTTCTCCAAAAGCTTGTGTCATATATGAGCGATTTGTCTTTCTAGAAAGGCTAACTAGATCTCTTTCTGTGACAATTGGAAATCCATTGCTCAAATCAAACTTCATTGTCTGGAAGGTTAGCCGTCTTGCTGGTTGACTCATGCCGGATTTGCTTATTATTCCTTGATCCCACGTCCTGCGGACAAGGTCTCGATACTGTGTATCAACTTGACGAGCATTAGCAGATAAAATCCCATTGTATACGAGTGACATATACTGCCTCCTTATTGAAATAGATATGTAACGTACTTAGTTTGGAGTGACTATAGCATGTCTGGGATAAAGAAAAAAGTTAACCCGCTAACTACATATTTTTCAATACATATTTAGCGGGTTGATACCATCAGAAGGGCCTACCAATAGATGTTTCGCCGAAAGTTAAACAATCGTGAATTATTTTGGTGCCCCTCTCTTTGGGTAAGCATATTCTAAGAGAAGTTTTCTCATATTTCCAGTATAATGGCCGTATGTCAGAAAAGATTGCAGAATTGATTAAGCAAGAACAGGAGCGTCAACAAGAAACTTTAATGATGATCCCATCAGAAAATTATACCTACCCGGAGGTACGAGAAGCTGTTGGATCAGTACTTATGCATAAATATTCTGAAGGGCAAGTTGGTGCACGATATTATCAAGGCAATAAGAATATTGATGAAATTGAAAAGTATTGTAAGGAACTAGTTTTTGATGTGTTTGACGCTCCAAAAGATGAGTTTGATGTGAATGTACAGGCTCTTTCAGGTAGCCCTGCGAACCTTGCAGTTTTTGATGCGCTTCTAAAACCTGGAGATACTATTTTAGCAATGAACTTACCAGATGGAGGGCACCTGAGTCATGGATGGCATATGGGAATTAGAAAAGTAACGCATACCTCAAAGATATATAATGTCCACTTTTATACAGTAAACAGCAAAACTCAAAAGCTTGACTATAAGGAGATTGCTAAAATTGCGAAGAAGGTTAAGCCAAAAATTATAGTAACTGGTGGAACTTCGTATCCACGCGATATACCTTATGGAAGAATAAGTACAATCGCACAAGAGGTTGGTGCATATTATTTGGCAGATATAGCACATGAAGCTGGTCTTATTGCGGCAAAGGCGCTGCGTTCACCTGTTCTATACGCTGATGTCATCACAATGACTACTCATAAAACACTTCGTGGTCCACGTGGCGCAATTATCATTGGAAGAAAAGAATTAATGAAGAAGATTAATTCATCAGTTTTCCCTGGACTGCAAGGTGGACCACATAACGAAAAAATCGCTGGGATTGCAATTGCTCTTGAGAAAACAAAAGATATAGATTTTAGAAATTATGCTTTCGCAACTATTAAAAATGCACAAAGATTAGCCGACAAATTATCTAGCTACGGTTTTGATATTGTTACAGGAGGGACAGACAAGCATCTTCTTGTAGTTGACCTGAGATCTAAGAAAGTAAACGGATATTTTGCAGCACATGCACTCGAAAGAGTAGGAATTGTTGCAAATATGAATACTATCCCAGGTGAGACAATGCCTCCACGTTATCCATCGGGTTTAAGGTTAGGAACACCAGCAATTACTGTTCGAGGAGTAACCTTTCGAGAAATTAATACGATAGCAAAAGTAATTAATGATGTTATTGATCATATCGCACCACTGCTGATAGATCGTGATCCTGGTATTAGAAATAGTCAGATACTCAAATTCAATAAGTCTCTGAAAACTGAGTTTTTTGAAGAGCAAGCAGAAATAGTCTCTGAGATATGCAAAAAGTATCCAATAGAATTTTAATCTATGACTCCAATTACATTTGATGGGAAAAAAGCAGCTGAAAAGTTACTTAATGATGTCTCTCTCAAGATTTCCGAAGAAAATCTTCATCTAAAGTTAGTCACATTATTGGTCGGGGAGAATAAAGCGAGTAAGATCTATACCAAAATGAAGCAAAAGGCAGCTGCAAGAGTGGGTGCTACTATGGAATCGATTGAGATACCGGATGATGTATCAGTCCAAAAAATTAAGGAAATAATTCTACAGCTAAATAATGACAATTCAGTCAGTGGTATTATGGTTCAGCTTCCGCTCCCAGACAGCTTGCGTAAACAGACCGCCGAAATAATACAGACAATTACTCCACAGAAAGATGTAGATGGGTTACTAACCGATAGCCCTTATCTTTCGGCAACAGTGCAGTCGATACACAAGATATTCACTGCGGCTCAGGAAGAAGGACTTATACATGATGATTCAGTCGTTGCCATTGTTGGCGCCAAAGGAGAAGTTGGTAGTAAGGCAGTAAAACTATATTCAACCTATAGACTGATATGTGTAGATATAGAAGATGATATTAGCAAGATCAAAGATGCCGATGTTATTATAGCTGCGACTGGAAAAGCTAATGTAATACAGTCAGATCATATAAAAAAGGGAAGTGTACTAATAGATGTTGGGGCGCCAAAACCTGAGTTTGAAAAAAGCTGTTACGATAAATGCAGTTTTTATTCACCAGTGCCAGGTGGAGTTGGCCCATTAACGATAGCTAGTTTAATGCAAAATTTGCTCTACTCAAAAATTGGTGAGGCCCTACAGTAATCATTCAGAGTAGGACCTCGTGTGCCGAAATTACCATATTGGTAACAAGTTAATTGCTGCTAGTGATGCTCTCAAAACTATCTTTTGCTTGATAGATGTGTAATCAAGGCAATATAGCTGTTGTATACATAGGTATACAAGACCAAACACAGGCAGCAACATGAGCATCAATATCCATGCAATAACAAATTTGCCATCACCATTGAAGCTTAAATACGCGAGTGATAGTCCAAATACGACAGTATAAAGACCAACGAGACATAAAAGATATGCTTTCGCAAAGTTCATTTGAAATCCTCAATCTACTACCCACTGATATGCTATAGTATATCAGTTTGGTTCATTCTTGCAATGAGGTGAGTCTTTCTGTACAATACATGCATTACACATACTTAGGGTATGCACTTCTGACCAAGCACGCTTGGACCTCACCCTGAGTAGCGGATTAAGAAGTGTTTAGAATACATAATTATAATGGCAGACGTATCACTCGAAAAATTACTTGAAACAGGTGCTCACTTTGGTCACCAGACAAAACGTTGGAATCCAAAAATGGAAGAATTTGTCTATGGTGTACGCCAAGGTGTATATATTTTTGACCTTATTAAGACAAGAAAAGCTATTGAAGATGGATTGAATGAGATAGAAGCTGCAGCTAAAGACAAGAAACTTATTTTGCTTCTTGGTACAAAAAAACAGGTTAAAGAGCATGTTAAGAGAATTGGTCAACTAGCTGATATCGCTTATGTGGACGAAAGATGGTTGGGTGGAACTCTTACAAACTTTGAACAGATCAAAGCATCTGTAAAAACTCTCAACAAATTAAAAGAGGACATGGCTGCTGGACTGTATAAAGAATATACAAAAAAAGAAAGACTTCTTCTCAACAGAAAAATTGAAAAGCTCGAAAAAACTGTTGGTGGTTTGCAGAAGCTCACTAAACTTCCTGACCTTATGATCATTGTTGATACAAAGCGAGAGAGGGCTGCTGTATTAGAAGCTCAAAAGCTTAAGGTTGATATTGTTGGAATTGTTGATACTAATGGCGATCCACACGATTCTACATATCCAATCCCTATGAATGATGACTCGCCTCAGGCTTTGACATACATAATGGGTCTTATTGAACAAGCTTTGATGGTAAAGGCAAGTCCTACTAAAAAGAAAACAGCAAAAGAAGATACGCCTAAGAAGGCTACAAAGAAAGTGACAAAAAAGGGTGTGAAAGAAACTAAATAATATGGCAGATAAGAAAATATCAGTTGAACTAATGAAGGAAGTAAGAGAGATTACTGGAGCTCAGATTATGCGTGTGAAGCAGGTACTAGAAGAGCAGAAAGGTGATAAAGATGCTGCAATTGAAATTTTAAAACAGGAAAAGAACGCTAAAATGGATAAGCGTACTGATCGTGAAACCAGTGCTGGAATTATCAAGTCATACGTTCATCATAATCAAAAAGTTGCGGTTATAGTTGAGCTACTTGCTGAAACTGATTTTGTGACTTCAAATGAGTTATTCCAGACATTTGGAGATAACGTTGCTCTACAAATTGCTTCTATGAATCCAGAGAATGTAGAGGAGCTACTTAAGCAGGATTTTATTAAAGATCCATCAAAGACGATTGAAGACCTTTTGAAAGAAATAACTGCAAAAACAAGTGAGAATGCAAAGATTGGTCGCTTCAGTAGATTGGAAGTTGGCGAGTAATCTTGTATAATCTGCGTATGGATCCCAAGAAAGTAACCTCAGAAATGGATCAGGCGATGTCTGATCTGAAACAAGACATCTCTCAAGTCAGAACCGGCCGTGCTAGCTCTTCTATGGTTGAGAACATTGTTGTCTCAGCTTATGGTGGCGCACAAAGATTAAAGATCATGGAACTTGCTAATATCAATGCTCAAGATCCTACCTTGATTGTTATAGAACCATGGGACAAACAGGTTGTTGGTGAGATTAGGAAGGCAATTTTAGCTGCAAATGTTGGACTAAACCCATCAATTGATGGAGATGTTATCAGAATCTCTATTCCACCTATGACAGGTGAAGATCGTGAGAAGTTTGTAAAACTACTTCATACAAAACTCGAAAACGCTAAAGTTCATATCCGACAGATTCGGGCAGACGCAATGAAAGATATAAAAACAGCTTTTGAAGCAAAAGATATTGGTGAAGATGAAAAGTTCTCACAAGAAGAAAGTCTTCAAAGAATTACAGATGAATATACGCAAAAAGTCGAAGAACTTGGAAAAATTAAGGAATCAGAGTTGCTTCAAGTCTAATTAGTCTATATCATTTGTATATGTCATTTTTAATACTCGTTCCACTTGCGCTTCTTGTTCTCTCCATTCTTGTTCTCGTTCATGAATTTGGCCACTACATGGCAGCTCGTATGATAGGCGTGTGGGTAGAAGAGTTTGGAATTGGTTTGCCACCAAAGATTTGGGGTAAAAAGATCGGAGAAACAGAATATACAATTAATGCGTTACCTCTTGGAGGTTTTGTCCGACTTCATGGTGAAGATCCTAGCATGAAAGTTACTAAACCTGAGCGTGCTTTCAAAAACAAATCAAAGCTCGCCCGTGCATTTGTTGCTGTTGCTGGTATCTCAATGAATTTGGTTTTTGCAAGCTTTTGCTTAAGTCTTATCTTTTGGTTCTTTGGAACACAAACTGTGAATGTTGAAGACATTGCTGATGGCTCACCTGCAGCTGTAAGCGAACTTGCAGTGGGCGACGAAGTGCTAAAGGTTAATGATAGAAGTATAAGAGTAGTAGAGAGCTTTAGCTCTGAAGTCGCAGATAGTGCTGGTGAACAGGCTATTTTTACAGTCAATCGTGATGGACAACGCCTTGAAATACCAGTCTCAATAAATTCAGAGTATGTAGAAGATCAAGGCTATTCTGGGATTCTATATAAGCCCAACGAACCACGTCATGATTCACTTATTGCACGACCATTTACATATACTGCATACGGAATTGACGAGGCAGTATATTGGACAAAGAAGACCGTTGAAGGATTTATAACTCTCTTTAGTCAATTGGGAAGCGGGCAAGCACCCGCTGGTTTAGCCGGGCCACTTGGTGTGACATTGACAATCGCAGAAATATTGCGATATGGTATTTATAGTACGCTGACATTTACAGCAATAATTTCTATTAATTTAGCTGTGATTAATCTTGTTCCATTCCCACCGTTGGATGGATCAAGGGTTTTGCTTCTGGGGGTAGAGGCTATAGTCGGTAGAGAGAAAGTGCAAAAGTATGAGACAAAAATCCTAGAAATAGGTATGGGAATTTTGCTCCTGCTCATATTAGTTTTAACTATTACAGAAATACCAAAATTAATTTCTGCAGGTTCTATTACAGGATTTGTTGATACACTCTTTAGTCAATAAATTTCTCCAATAAAAAAGGCAAATTGTTGCCAATTTGCCAGTTAACTTGCTTCTACTTAACGATTAGATATTTTATCAATGATGTATGTGAGTTTAATTGAATTTACTACGGCCAAGCATCCAATATATGCGACACCAACAGAAGGTAGTATATTTGGCAATTCTAAAAAAGGTGCAGGGAAATTGATTATAAACCCTAGTCCCGCGATCCAAGGCCATGCAATTAGCAATACTACCGTTATAACAAAGCCTACTGAACTAAACTCTATGGCTTTTATTGCATCCAATATCAATAGTGCAATGCAAAACATCGGTACGATTAATGCTAGCACTGATGATAGTATGAATATGTTATGTCCGATGTAATATATTGGGAAAACCACCCCATAAAAGATTGGAACTGCGAACACGCACAGCATCAGACTCAATATCAGTTCAAAGATCTTATCAAGCATAATGTGCCTCCTTCAAACTTATGGTGAATGGATTATAACTTGTAGCTGTATTAAGCACAATAAAAAAGGCAAATTGTTGCCAATTTGCCCTTGGTTTTATTCAGACGTCTCGAGTATTATGCCCAATATTATTGAGGCATCGATCATGATTACTGATCGAATGGGGTCTATTGTTACAGAGAATAAACACCAACCTGCACAAAAAATAGTTGATGCAAGGATGATTATCCAAGCTAGTAACATTAAAATGAGATCTGTCTTGCGTCTCATTACGATTGAGCAGAATAGATACAGCCCAGCAATAAACGTAGCAGCCAAAACACCATACGGGCTGTAATAGATCCCAATCACAATCGATATCAAAAATGCCGCCAAGAAACCGAGTGTTGAAAATCCGTTCAGTACCCCAAATGCGAATAAGCTAATGTGCTTCACAATATTTCCTCCTGAGCAACTAACACGTTACCTAGATAGCCAGATTATATCTCATAATCATCAGGTTAACAAAACGTGAGTGATACGCTAAAATTAGGTCTATGCGATATTCACATATGTTCACTAAAACTTTACGTGAGGCTCCAGCAGATGAAGTTTCTAAAAACGCGCAGCTTCTGATTCGTGCAGGATTTATTTACAAAGAAATTGCTGGTGTCTATGCGTATTTACCGTTAGGACTTAGAGTGTTGGAGAAAATCAAAACAATTGTGAGAGAAGAAATGAACGCAATTGGAGGTCAGGAGCTTATTATGACAGCACTTCAGAACAAAACAATTTGGGAGAGAACTACCCGATGGAGTGATGAGATTGTTGATGTATGGTTTAAATCAGAACTTAAAGCAGGTGGAGAGGTTGGTTTCGGCTGGTCCCATGAAGAGCCTATTGGTGAGATGATGAAAAACTATATAACAAGTTACAAAGATCTTCCTCAGTATGTATATCAGTTTCAGACAAAATTGCGAAACGAACTCCGTGCTAAGTCTGGCATTATGAGAGGACGCGAGTTTTTGATGAAAGATGCATATTCTTTTGCCTCTGATGAGGATCAACATGAAAAAATGTATGAGGACTCAAAACGTGCGTATATGAATGTATTCAATCGATTAGGAATCGGTGATGATACGTTTATTACATTTGCCTCAGGTGGCGCATTTACACAATTTAGTCATGAATTTCAAACAGTATGCGATGCAGGTGAAGATACAATATTTATTAATAGAGATAAAGATATCGCAATCAATGATGAAGTGATGAATGATGAGACACTCATAAAGCTTGACGTTACTCGTGAAGAACTGGAAGAGGTGAAAACTGCAGAAGTAGGAAATATTTTTAACTTTGGGAGACAAAAAGCTGAGGATATTGGTCTCCACTTTAAGAATGAAGAAGATCACAATGTTGCTGTCTGGATGGGTTCGTATGGTATCGGCATCACACGTGTTATGGGTGTATTAGTTGAGAAGTTCAATGATGATCGCGGAATCATTTGGCCAGAGGCAATTGCTCCGTTTGACGTGCATATGGTAACAATTGGGAGAGACGAAGACGGGCAAAAACTTCATGATGAGTTACTTGAAAAAGGCGTTGATGTTTTATGGGATGATCGTGATGTGCGGGCAGGAGAGAAGTTTGCGGATGCTGATCTGATTGGTATTCCACATCGAATAGTACTTAGTGATAAGACAGAAGAAAAGTTAGAGTATAAACATAGAACAAGTGAAGATGTTGAAATGATTACAACTGATGAATTGTTAGAAAGGTTAGGAGGTGTTGAATAATGGAAGAAGAAAATAAATATCCTCAATCACAAGAAGTAAATGACTCTGTAGATGATCAATCTCAGGAGGCTAGTGAGTATAAAGGGACTTATACACCAGGCAAAGGAGTATCTGGTATTAGTGGTACAAGAGGGACCTCTATGAGAAGTAACGCTACAGTAGATGGTGTTAAGAGTGCTATCAAAAAGCTTAACACTGATCAGAGATCTGAGAATCAAAAAGCAATTGATGATCAAGTGGTAGTTGAAGGTGCCATAAAGCATCTTGAAAATCAAAAAAACGAGGAAGCTGGTGTATAATGTCACTTCATGCCTAAGAAGAAAATTACCGGACTGGTAGGCGGGACTGGCGGCTATGTGCTTGCGAAGGGGTTATCTGATTATACAGATCGCTTTGATATTTCTATGATATATTCTACTGCTGATGATGGCGGTAGTGCTCGTACACTCGTATATGAATTTGGCCTTCTTCCATTTTCTGATTCTATCCAGCTAATAATGGCTCTTTCACCTGTGCATGATGATCATGTGACAGATGTACTCTCTCAACTTGTTTCTCATCGATTCTCGAACACAAATTCATTTGAAGGCCAACGTACTGGCAATCTAATTTATGCTGCGCTCACTGAAATTTTAGGTAGTGAGCAAAAAGCGATTTCTTTTATTGCTCATGATCTCCTCCATATACAAGGACGAGTGATTCCTGTTACATATGATAAATCACAATTGGTTGCAGAATACGCAAATGGAAAGCAAATGAAAGGTGAAAGTAGTATTGATGTACCTAAGTATAAATGGCAAGCAAATCATAGGATAACTTCTCTGTTCTATGATCCTGATGTTCAGGCGAATCCTGATGCTGTTGATAGAATCCTTGACTCAGACTTAATAGTTTTAGGTCCAGGAGATGTATTTACGAGTGTATTACCAAATGTAGTTTGCCATGGTATTGCCCAGGCCCTTCGTGATACAGATGCTGAGATTGTTTATGTGTCCAATCTTATGAGTAAATGGGGACAGACTAATCACTATGCAACAGTCTCTAAACTTATTGATGTGATGAATTCGTATATAAGCACTGATACTCAAAATTACATTGACTATTGCTTAGTAAATAATTCAGATATTAAGAAAACGATGGCCAAGGCCTATTATGATTATGCGGATAATGATGTAGTCGCAATTGAGGATGATTGTGAGAGCATACACAATGGAACACAGATTGTACGCGCTGATGTATTATCAGATCAGCACGTAATAAAAGTAAAGGGTGATAAGTTGATACGAAGTCTAATTCGACATAGTCCTGAGAAGTTAGCAAAAGCGCTTATAGATATAATCACCTAAACTATTCATAATACTAGTATGCCTGCCCTAAATTACGACACACTTATTGAGAAACATCTTGCGATCTTAAAATCTCTCCAAACTGATTCAGGTTTATTTCTAGCATCAAGTAAGAATGTGGGTACGGGATATGATAAAAGCTGGCTTCGTGATAATTTTTATGAGACTTTGGCTTTTGAAGTACTGGGTGATTGGGATACAGTTGAGAAAACGTATGAAGCCATCATGCAAATATTTTTAAAGCATGAAGAGAAGATTGATTGGGCGATTGAAAATAAACCTCAATATAACTACCAGTATATCCATGCAAGATTTCATCCTGATACATTCGATGAGTTTTGGGAAGAGTGGGGCAATAAACAAAATGATGCTGTCGGATGCATATTATTTAGAATTGGAATACTAGAAACACATCACAAACGCACAATCTTAAAAACAGAAGATCATGTGAGAGTTGTGAATAAGCTAGTAAAGTATCTAGAAAATATAGAATACTGGCATGATCGTGACAGTGGCATGTGGGAAGAAGACGAAGAGTTACATGCCAGCTCTGTTGGTGCCTGTGTCGCCGGTTTGCATTCAATCAACAGTATCGATTCAATTTTTGTGCCAGATGAGCTTATATCAAACGGTGAAGAAGCGTTGAGAAGTTTACTGCCAAGAGAGAGTGATCGAAAATTTGTTGATCTTGCTCAACTATCTTTAATATGGCCATATCAAGTTACTACTAAAGAGGAGACTGAACAAATACTTAAAAATGTTGAATATCATTTGTTACGAGAGAGGGGGGTAATCAGGTATAAGGGAGATCGATATTACAATTCAAATCCAGATGGAATTTCAGAAGAAGCAGAATGGACATTTGGCCTTGCGTGGTTTGCAATTATTTACTTAATGACAGGTGATGAGCGTAAAGCAAACGCATTTTTAAAAAGTGTCGTTGAGATTGACACAAATAAAGGCTTGCCGGAACTCTATTTCTCTAACTCAGAAAAATATAATGAAAACACACCATTAGGGTGGAGTGAGTCGCTTTTTATTATTGCAATGAATGAGATGAGAAGAAAAGACGAGTAAGTTGTTCGTGATATAATCTTCATATGTCAGACTGTGTTTTTTGCCAAATAGCTAAGGGTACACTCAGCACAAATAAATTTTTTGAAAATGATCAGATAATTGCTTTTGAAAGCAACCAGCCAGTGGCGGAGATTCATACATTGGTTATTCCAAAGAAACACATTAATTCTTTCAGTGAGCTTGATGGTGAAACAATAGCAGCTATGCTTCAAGCGGCACAAAAAGTTATCAATGAAAAAAATATCAGTACTGGTTATAAAACAATATTCAATGGTGGCAAGTATCAAGCTATACCACATGTGCATTGGCATATAATTGGTGGTAAACTTGAGGACGAAAGCGATATATTACAAAACACATGATTGATACAATTAGGGAACAGATTAAAGAAGCTATGAAGGCGCGAGACGCAGCTCGTCTTGCTGCTCTGAAGATGTTGTCATCAGAACTTCATAATGCACAGATAGAAAAGCCAGATTTTACAGACGATGATGCGATGGTAGTTGTAAAGAAAGAGGTAAAGAAAAGACGTGACTCTATTGACGCATACAATAAAGCAGGTAGACAAGAGCTTGCAGAAGCAGAAAAGCAAGAGCTTGATGTTTTAATGGAATTTTTACCTGAGCAGATGACTGATGATCAGATTGGTATGATGGTAGATGAAGCAATTGCAGAAATCCATCCTGAATCGATGAAGGATATGGGAAGAGTAATAGGTTGGGTTGTTTCTAAAGCAGAAGGTGCCGCTGACAGTGCAATTGTTGCGCAAATCGCCAAAGATAAGCTTCAGAATCTATCATGATAACTGTTGATTTTACTAATCAAACAATCACTTCAATAGATCAAAGAGGCGTTGAGAAAGCTGTTAAGGAAGTTCTAGAAAAAAATGGATTTAACGATACTTCTGTCTCAGTTGCTGTTGTTCACCACAATATCGTGGTGGATCTTGCAATGCAGTACATGGGCGAGAGTAAACAAGAAGCACTAGATCATCCTGTATTGAGTTTTCTTACATCTGAAGTAGAAAAAGAATTTGTAGAACCTCCAGAGAGTAATTTTTTGGGAGAAATAGTTATATCTCTAGAAAAAAGTGAATATAGATCACATACACATAAGGTGACTTTGCAAGAAGCAATAGAGTATTGGGCTGATCATGCTGCACATCATCTATGTGGTATTCATCATGACTAGTTTGTTACAGTTTTGCATATTTTATTAATCTGTCCCCAGTGTTAACTTGTAATCTGACATGACCTTTTATCGAAAGCACAGATCTTCAGTAATCGATGAGCTTGATTTAGAACATGTTCGCAATGCTTTCAAACGCTATGCGACAGATCTAAGTAAACTTCCTCACGCATTTCTTTTTGCTGGCCCTAGAGGTACAGGAAAAACATCATCTGCTCGAATATTGGCTAAGCTTGTTAACTGTGAACATCCTAATAAAGCAAAAAGCGATTCTGGTGAATATCTTGAGCCTTGTAATGAATGTAGCCAGTGCATATCCATAGATAAAGGTTCTAATATTGACGTTGTCGAAATGGATGCGGCATCACATAGAGGGATTGATGATATTAGAACATTGCGAGAAAGTATTGGTCTAGCACCTTCATATGCAAAGAAGAAATTCTATATTATTGATGAAGCGCACATGCTAACGACAGAGGCTGCAAATGCATTCCTAAAGACACTTGAGGAACCACCTGACCATGTAATGTTTGTATTAGCAACAACCGATCCACATAAGTTACCAATCACTGTGCGTTCACGTCTTGCGAAAGTTAATTTCTCTCGTGCGACTGATGCTGAAATAAGAAGGCAAGTACAGAGAATTAGTAGTGCCGAAGAGATTACTATTGATAAGAAAACAGTTGATACGATAGTCAAGCTAGCAGATGGGTCATTCCGTGATGCAGCAAAATTATTAGAAGATGCTTCTCTTGGAGTTGATATTACATCAGGAGATTTTATTCAAATTCAAGATGTGGCAGGTTTATTAGCCGAGAAGAAATCTGCAAAGCTTTTTGAAGTCACAAGAGAGTACTCTGATTCTGGAGGATCTGTTAAAACACTTATAGATGAGTTATTACAACACTTTCGTAGTATCTTACAAAGTCAGCATGGGATAGGTGATGTTGACGATCTAGGAATGAGTACATCGGATGTGGTGGCACTTCTTGAGACCTTATTACAAGCAAGGATACAGCTTAACAGCTCATTTGATTCAGTATTGCCACTAGAGATTGCTTTTTCCAAGTGGTGTGACACGAAAACTACAAGTCAACACATCACAAAAAAAAAGCCTAAAAAAATAAACACAGAGCGAACTCAGCCTCAAAGTGGGGACTTAGATGAAGTATCTTGGTCAAAAATATTGAGTGAGCTTCGAGATAAAAATGCATCAATAGAAGCATTACTGCGCTCGGCAAAACCACTGGGAATGGATGGAAATACTTTAAATGTCGGCGTGTATTATCGTTTTCATAAAGAACGACTTGAAACAAATGCATTAAAGAAGATACTTGAAGATGTATGTGAACAGGTGCTTGGGATCACTCCACTTAAGATCAATTGTTCACTAACTGAGCGCGAAAAACCTCTGCCTAAACACAGTGATCCACCCCTTGCACAGGCGAAGGAAGCTACTATTATTCAAGCTGCGAAAGAAGTTTTCGGATGACATCGAATGAAATTATGTTATAATTTTTGTCATGGTAATGGATAAATTAAAGCAAGGTCGAGATCTCCTCAAGATGAGAGGTCAAGCTAAAGAGTTACAGAAAAAGCTTTCTCAAATTACCGACTCCGTTGAAAAAGGACGATATCATGTAAAAGTAACAGCTGATCAAAAAATTGAATATATTTCAATCGATGGAGAAGAAGCAAAAGAACTTCGGGATGCAATTAACGAAGCTTTTAAAAATGTTCAGAAAAAGGCAGCTCAAAAGATGATGGAAGATGGAGGAATTGGAGCGCTTCTAGGTGGAATGGGTGGTCAGTAATCTTCAAAAAGTATACTCCGCGTCTACTTGATTCAACACGGAGTAATATAACAAGTCTATTTATCTTTTTGTGGAAGAGTCTCTAAAATAATAAAACCCGGCAAAGGACTTTTTCTTTTCTTATCGTCCTTATCTGTCTTAATCAAGCCACATGGTGGACTCGTTTTAGTGAGACTGCCGTCTTCATGTACACGCATATATTGCTGAGACATGTTTAAAACTCCACTTATTTAATTAAATAAACCAGCCTGAGTATAACATCTTGGATTATTTTGTTAAAATGGGCAGTGCAATGAAGATCGCAAAACCTATTCAATCTGTTATTGATTCATTTTCTAAACTGCCTGGCATTGGTCCAAAAACTGCGCAGAGACTCGGATTTTACCTTCTCCATGTCCCGCAAACCGAGCTAGATTCTTTTGCAGAAGGTCTTTCTGAGCTTAAGAAGAAGACTAAAATCTGCGAGATATGTAAAAATGTCTCAGAAGATTCACCATGTTATTTTTGTAAAGATGATCAGCGTGATGGATCAAAGATATTGGTAGTTGAGCAGGCGCTTGATATCTTTGCGATTGAAAAAACTGGTAAATACGATGGCCTCTATCATGTATTGCACGGAAGTATAAATCCGCTTGATAATATTGGTCCAGACGAATTGTATATCGAAGAACTTTTTGATCGTATCAGAAATGCAAACGGTAACCCTGTAAAAGAAATTATTGTTGCAACAAATCCGACAATGGAAGGTGAGGCTACTGCGATGTATATCAACAAAGAAATTAAAGATAAATGGCCAGAAGTTATTGTCAGTAGGATAGGAATGGGAATTCCCACTGGTGCATATCTCGAATTTGCGGATGAGACTACTATAAAAGAATCTCTTGATGGAAGGAGGATGCTTTGATGGCTGCACAAAATTTACCTAAAACTGTTTTTCAAAGTATTAAAAACAATGTTACTCACACAACTCAGGAAGTGATTAAAGACTCTGTAAGTGATGCCGCTGAACAAATCGGTGTACCTATCCAACAGAACCAACAACAGCCTCAGGAAGAATTTGATACAGAAAGCTATCGTGCAAATTTGCAGCAAGAAGAAGCTGCTAAGATGCAGGAGCTAAAACAACGACTTGCGCAAATCCAGTCTGAAGTGAGTGCTGCAAGACAGCAGCGTGTGCAGAGAGAGCAGGAGTATTCTCAGCACCAAGAGGAGCTAATGCGTCAACCAGAAGCAGAGAAGCTTGAGCAGCAGCAAAAACAGGAAGCATCTGCACTTCCACAAGCTGTAAAATCAAGACAGGGAACTAGTGAAGCAGGAAGAAGAAATAGAAAAGGATGAAAATATATAACTCGCTTTCAAAACAGCTAGAAAAATTTGAGCCTATCAACCCTCCAAACGTTGGTTTCTATTCATGTGGCATGACAGTATACGATTATGCTCACATTGGTCATGGGAGAAAATATGTGACAGATGATTTGCTTCGTCGTGTGCTAACACAAGTTGGTTATGATGTTACTTTTGTTCAAAATGTTACTGATGTGGGACACATGACATCAGATGCAGATGAGGGCGAGGATAAACTTGAAAAAGGTGCGCAAAAAGCTGGCAAGACTGTGTGGGAAGTAGCTAAATTTTTTGAAGATCACTTTTATACTTCAATGAATAAGCTTAATGTACTGCCGCCAACAACAATATGTCGCGCAACAGATCACATTACAGAGCAAATAGAACTCGTCAAAAAGATTATTGATAACGGTTATGGATATGATACTCCTGAGGCAGTATATTTTGATGTCTCAAAATTTGATGAGTATGGAAAGATGTTTGGGCAGTCACTTGAAGAGAAGCAAGTTTCTGTTCGAGAAGAAGTCCGTACAGGTATTCATAAGAAAAATCCAGCTGACTTTGCACTTTGGTTTAAGAGAGTTGGTCGTTTTGCCGATCATACTATGCATTGGGACAGCCCATGGGGAGATGGGTTCCCTGGATGGCATGTGGAATGTTCTGCTATGAGTATGAAGTACTTAGGTGACCAGTTTGATATACACTCTGGCGGAGAAGATCATAAACCGATTCATCACCCTAATGAGATTGCCCAGAGTGAGGCAGCAAGTGGAAAATCTCCGTTTGTAAGATATTGGGTGCACACTGCATTTTTAACAGTAGATGGCACAAAAATGAGCAAGTCACTTGGAAATTTCTTTACAATTGAAGACGTAGAAGAAAAAGGATATGATCCTCTTGCGCTGCGTTATTTTTATCTCACAGCTCATTATAAGAAAAAGCTTAACTTTACTTGGGAGGCTCTTGATGCCGCAGCGAGTGCGTATACAAAATTGCAAGAACATATATTGTTTTTGAGGAAAAACACCTCACGTACACAACTAAGTGATGAAAAACTAGAAAAGACTCAGAAACTAAGTTCTGAATTTTATGACGCAGTGGAAAATGACCTCAATATGCCACAGGCTTTAGCTGTTGTATGGAAAGTTATTAAGTCTAATATTCCTTCACCAGATAAGTTGGATGTTCTATTAGATTTTGATCAGATTTTGGGACTTAAGCTAGCTGATATTAAAGAGGCAAATATTCCAGATGAAGTTACTGCTCTGGCAAAAGAGAGGCAAAAATTCAGACAAGAAAATGATTATCAGATGGCAGATAAAAAGCGTGAAGAGATAGAGGCATTTGGGTACATAGTCAAAGATACTTCAGATGGGTTTGAGCTAGTTAAAAAATAAATCGCTTGTTTAATGTACGCCTAACAATGTAAAGTATAGATATGAAGAATGCAGTTTTTGTAATTTTAGTACTATTATTCGTTCCGACTATTGCACATGCACAAGTTGATGAGCAATATGATTACGCGAGAGCATATCAAGATTATGTATTCACACAGGATACGTATGACTCATCACTTTCTGATTATCGTTTAGCTCGCTCTCAATATCTTCAAGCACAGACATTAGTAGCACAAACAAAAGCTCGTGATGCTACTGTAAAAATGCTGACTGCACGAGACGACGTTATTATTGCTTATTTAACAGCGATACGACTGAGACTGACTGAGACAGAAGGTATAGGTGAGGTAACCCGTACAGGGATTCAAGAGCGAATCGATTCTGAAGTATCATGGTTTCGTGATCACAAAAGTAGAATTAGCAGTGCCGGTACACTGGATGATTTAGTTGATGATTCCGATGAGGCAAATGATAGATTTCAAGAAACTGAGAAAATCGCCTATGAAGCGTTATCCCTTATTGCGGGAGGAAAGGTAGACGTATTAAGAGGTGAGCTTTCATCAATCTTGTCTCAGACTAGAGAGAAGTCATTTGAGATCGAATCAAATGGTGATTATGATATTTCTGTTGTCCAACGCTGGCTAGAAGAAATTGAGCAAAAAATTACTCGTAGTTTAGACAAGAGCATAGAAGCACAAAGTCTCACCCAAGAGTTTTACGGCAAGAAAGGCGATAAGGCTTCGGGGAGAAGCGATCTTTTTAACGATGTAACTGCAGCTTATAGTGAGGCTATGCAGCTTTTGCGAGATGGCAATAATTTTATGAAGGAAATTCTTAAAGGACTAACTGGATAATATGGACAATCAACCTAATCAGAACTCACAACAAGATACGGCACAGCAGATGCCAAATCTGCAGGATCAGACTCAGCAGCCGACACAACGACCAATCTCTGGTAGTCAAGGTGTTCAATCTGAACAGGCAACACCGCCGATACAAGAGCCCCTACAGAATGCATCTGTGACAAACACACCAAAAATGAAAATACCAAAGATGCCGCACCTTAAGATCCCAAGGAAAGCCGTGATTGGAGCAATTGTTCTCGTTGTCATATTTATAGTACTAATGGTACTTCTAGTGGTTGCGCAGAACTTTATGAATGCAAATAATGGTACCACTGGTCCAATTTCTGAAAATTCACCGACACCAACTCCGACAACAACACTTGGATCGCCTTATGCTGATGATCCTGATATATTGGATATCAAAAATAAAGTCGAAGAGTTTGAATCTTCATTAAATAGCACCAGAATCCGAGAAGACACACTTCGTATACCTGTGCTTGAGTGGGATGTGAATTTTGAGAACTAATGTCAGCTAAAAAGTTATTATATAGACCAACAAAGGGTAGGCGAGTAGCCGGCGTAGCACTTGCGTTTGCTGAGTACTTCAATATTGATGTCACACTTGTTAGGCTTATCTGGGTCTTTCTATTAATTCCTGGAGGATTGCCTGGACTCATACCATACCTATTGTGTTGGTTGGTAATACCAAACGAAGCTGAAATTTAAAAATTAATTTTTTTCAAGTCAAAATCTGAGGATAAATTAATTTTGTTTAGGGCAAAAGATGGAGCTTTCTTTGATTCGATTGGCTTCATTTTCGTAACAATAAGCCCGATTCTATCAATCATGGGAAACTCTTTACGAATCTCTTCCATAAACTTTTCAGCTAGACTTGCTGTAAAAGAGCCATAGCCATTTCCTTCACTTCTACTACAGAGCTTATCTTCCCACTCTTTAATTATCTCCATAACTTTAGCTCCTTTTTCATTGAACTCATCTTGGTGCTTGGATGGTTCATTATGGTACTTATCATGAAGTGGTCTGAATTCATCAAAGATATCTTTGTGATTTTCAAACATTTGTAAGCAGTATTCTTTATACTTTGTCATGTCTAGCTTTTATCTTTAGTGCTCTGATACCAAGCATAAAGACCAGATGCATAGCTGTCAATCTTTTCTAGTTCTTGAAAGACTTTATCTCGAATTTCTGTAGATTTTATTTTGCTAGCACCTCGTTCTTCAATCCAATCTGTGACATTTTTAGATACTTCCTCAGCATCTATTGGTCTTAGTCCTGCAGCTTGTGCTACACGAGCAATTTTCTCCATATCATAGTTTTCTTCAGAACCATCTCTTTTAATAACTGTTATCTCCATCGATACCTACTATACCACAATTCTAAGGTCAAAAAAAAAGGCTGAACGAGCCAGTCCAGCCTTTATTGTGTGATCACGTCATAGAAGAGACTTGTCTATGTACTATTGTCCGAACGCCTTCAGAACTGGTGTCAGATACTTTTTCCCACTTCTGCATTTGTTGTAGGTGATCCTCTAGACTTACATCGCCGCTGCAGAGAGATGTAATATGTCTCCCAGTATTGTTGTCTACAAGATCGGTCAGCACATCACTCTTGATAATAGCAGTCCATGTTTTCATTGTGCTAGATCCTTATGATCTATTATTTAGAAGAAATATAGCAAGAAATTGAGAATATTAGAAGGGATATTCTAGATTCAACTCGGCATATAGCATTCGCGGAATACCAACATCATATAGGTGTGCGACACCTGCCTTAGGATTTTCATAGACACCTTTTTTATGAATGGCCATGCTAACAGTATGATCAGGTTGAACTGCTACGTTTGAAATATCACCAGTATCAATGTTCATTCCGGAAGGACACTCGTGGGAGATAATTGGCTTTCCTGAATCGTTCAAGTGCTTGATAATAGTTTCTTTTTGCTCACTAAGGTCGCACATATCGCCTGCGATAACACTCTCGACAATAACATCACCACTTTTAGTCTGTAAAATATCGAGAAACTCTACCTTTGTTTTTCTAGCAAGCTCGATGTGTTGCTCGACTATTGGGTCAACTTCAGAACTCTTGTCTAAAAAAAGAGATACTGTGTGACCTGCATTTTGCAGATGTTTAGCAGTAATAATTCCTATACCAGATGATGTGCTTGTTCCAGAAACTACAAGTACCCTCGGGTGAGAATGAGTAGGAAAGCGATGTGTTGTAAATCGAGCGATGTGATAGGCTGCAAGTTCATGTGTTGCAGAAACGTCATGGCCGATATCAAAAGACTTTGCATACAGCTGTCGTGTGATATCTACTGACGCTGTTTTTTCCATACTCCACTATAGCATACTCTAAATCATAGAAAAAACCCCTAATCTGTGGTATAATTAGCTTATAATGTCAAGTAAAAACACAGCTTCTTTTACAGCGGCTGTATATAAAGTAGGTATTAATCCTACAATTAGTGTTCCTGAAGAGATCGCTGAACAACTCGGTCTAAAAGGCTTTGCCAAAATTAAGGGTACAATTAACGGTACTGATTTTACTACAACACTTATCCCAGTTGAGCGTAAACCTCATCGATTATATGTTAATTCTGAGCTCAAAGAAAAGACTGGAATTGATTTTGGTGATGTAGCTAAAGTTACAATTGAGCCAGTCAATTAAGTGTTCTAAAATAGGGCCTATATGAGTTATAAACTTCTAGGCATTTTTCTTCTCGCCTTTGGATGTAGCTATATTGGTGCATTATTTGCATTTAAAAACTCGGCGCAATCGCCACAAGTAGTCTTAGCTCAAGATAGTTCAAATAGCGATAAGTTGGTATCGAGTAAGCCTGCAAATCAGCCTGAAACTGAAGTCTCAGTGATTGAATCAACACCCTCTCCGAAGCCGACAATAACACCGACTCCCAAACCTACTCCAATAGATACACCTACACCGACAAGTACACCTACGCCTGAGCCAACATCAACTCCAGAACCTACACCCACACCCGAACCTACGCCAACTCCTGATGTATGGTCTCCACCTGACATGGAGCCAGTTTTTGCACGGTATGCTGGTCAATATGGGATAGATAAAAATGTTTTAGAAAGACTTGCAAATTGCGAGAGTCATTTTAATGTACATGCTGTGAACGGAGATTATGTAGGAATGTTTCAGTTTGGATCAACTACATGGATAAACGTAAGAAACCAAATGGGGGAAGATAATAATGTTTCTCTACGAACAGATATAGATGCGAGCATTAAAACTGCTGCCTATCTGATCTCAGTGCGTGGTGTAAGTCCTTGGCCAAGTTGCTTACGCTAGCTTCAGCTATTTTTAAGCAAAAAGTGTAATATTACATGTATGAAATTACTCGTTATTGAGGATGAGCGGATAATTGCTGACTCCCTGAAAAAAGGTCTTGAGCAAGAAGGATTTGTCGTCGATGTTGCCTATGATGGGCAAGAAGGGTATGATTTTGCGCTAAATGAAGAGTATGACGTTATCCTGCTTGATCTCATGCTTCCTTTTATGGATGGACTAACAATCTGTAAAAAACTTCGTGAGAACGAAAAAACAACTCCAATATTGATGCTTACAGCAAAAAGCGAGGTGGAAGATAAAGTCAACGGCCTTAATAGCGGTGCAGATGATTATTTAGCGAAACCATTTGACTTTAGTGAGGTTGTTGCAAGAGTTAAAGCATTGAGCAGAAGGCCAAAAGACATTAAAGCTGAAAAAATAAAAGTAGCAGATCTGACTATTAACCTTACTGATTTACAAGTTAGCCGTGATAAGACAAAAATTGATTTATCGAAGAAGGAATATGCACTGCTTGAGTATCTTGCACGTAATAGTGGAAAGGTAGTAACGAAAGAGAAAATTATGGAAAATGTCTGGAATTTTGATGCCGATATCTTGCCAAATACTGTTGAAGTTTATATAGGATATCTAAGAAACAAAATTGACAAGCCATTTAAAGGTGAGAAACTAATAAAGACAGTACGTGGATTTGGCTACAGCCTGGGGGAAAAGTAAATGTTTACACGAGCTAGAATAAAACTGACCGCAATATATTTGGTCATTATCATGATAATCAGCGTTTTATTTAACGCTGTTATTTTTAACGGGGTTTCACGCGAGCTAAAAGCTCGCTTTGTTGCAATTGAGGAACGATTTGAAGGTCGTGATATTGCTAGGCAGATGCGGCTTCATGAAGTACTCATTGATGACTTACAGAATGCAGAACGCAGTTTGCTGTTTATTCTTCTTTACACTGACGTACTTATCTTTGCAACAAGCGCTATCGCAGGGTTTGTTTGGGCAGGGAAAACACTTGAGCCAATTAAGCAAGCGCTTGACGAGCAGAAACGTTTCGTTGCGGATGCTTCACATGAACTAAGAACTCCACTTACAGCAATAAAAACAAATATTGAAGTAACACTCAGAGACAAAAAACTTACACTAAAACAGGCGAAAAAAGTGCTAGAGCAGAATCTGTCTGAGGTAGATAAGATGCGTGATTTAGCTTCTGGACTACTGACAATGGCTAGGCTTTCTCAGTACGAAGAGGTAACTAAGGACAACATTAATCTAGCAGTACTTGCAAAAAGTGTAACTGAGAGTCTCATGCCTCTTGCAAAGACTAAGAAAATTAAAATAATAAAGCACTTCTCAGAGGTACATATCCAGGCAGATCAATCGTCGATAGAAAAAGTAATGAGAATATTGCTTGATAATGCAATTAAATACACACCACATGGTACGATTGATTTTACGGTAAAAAGAGACAAGCGGAATGCGTTTATCAAAATTAAAGATACTGGGATTGGGATTTCAAAAGATGAACTGCCAAATATCTTTGAACGATTTTATCGGGCTGATACCTCTCGAACAAAGTCATCTGTTTCAGGTTTTGGACTGGGATTGAGCCTCGCAAAACAAATTGTTCAAAGCCATAACGGCAGAATTGAAGTTGCAAGTGTCATTGATCAAGGGACAACTTTTACTGTGATTTTACCTCTCTAATTTTCAGCTTTTTCTCAATTTATTTAGCTACTATATAAATGTAAACGAGTCTTTAAAAAGGAGGTGAGTTAAATGAATAAAAAGATATTTGCATCAACAGTTTTTGTAGCACTACTCATAGTAGCTGTTTACAGTTCTGTAGGCACAGATGTGAGTGCTAGAGGCGACGCGAGTACGTTCGCAGAAGAATTCGCTAATGAATTTGGACTGAATGAAGAAGAAGTTCAGAATTTTATAGATGAAATGCGAGCAGATCGATTTGCTCAGGTGCAAGAGAATAGAGAAGAGCGTTTGCGAGAAAGAGTAGAAAGTGGCGATTTGACAGAGGAACAAATGCAAGAAATTCTTGACATGCATGGAATGCATAACGCTGAGATGGATTCATATCAATATCTCTCAATTGAAGAGCGTGAAGATATGTTAACTGATCACCATAATGCGATGAAGATCTGGGCGGATAAGAACGGTGTTGATCTACCAATGATAGGTATGCATCGTTAATCGTTCAAATCTCGTGCGCTGTATAGTAGTATGAATACAATGCACGCAAAAAAAGGATTTACTGAACTAGTGGCTATAGGTGTAATCGCAGTAATTGGTATTGCTGGGATTTGGGGAATTAATAGATATATTACAGACCAACAGCCGACTAGTTCACCGTCTGAAAGTGCATTTGTTTCGCCAGTAACTACACGGACACTCGAAGGAGAAGTCTATGAAAAATTTGAAGAGTTTCCGTTTATGGAGCTGACAATTCCATATCTACGCTCCCGGATATATGAGTCTTCTTTTGGTGACTTAAAAGAAGTTTCCAAGAAAAATAACTATACTGCATATACAACAAGCTATGATTCAGATGGATTACGCATTAATGGTTACCTGACTATTCCAGATGGACCAGGCCCGTTTCCCGCTATAGTTTTCATCCATGGATATATTCCCCCTACGATTTATAGGACTACAGAAAATTATGTAAGCTATGTTGATTATTTTGCACGAAATGGTTTTGTTGTATTTAAGCCAGATTTGAGAGGGCACGACGCGTCAGAAGGAGAGGCATTTGGTGCGTATTATTCTGGAGGATATGTCATTGATACTTTAAACGCCTATACAGCTGTATCGGATGCTACATATGTTGATAGTAGTAAGGTGGGGCTATGGGGACACTCAATGGGCGGAAATATTGTATTTAGATCTTTGGTAGCTCAACAGAATATACCGACAGCTGTTATCTGGGCTGGTGCTGTATATACATATGAAGATATGCGTGAATATTCAATTCAAGATAATAGTTATAGACCTCCGACGGATGATAGTGCTCGCCAGCAATATCGCCAAGAGCTTAACGATACATATGGATCATTTGATTCAGACAGTGACTTCTGGCAAAAAGTAGTACCGACCAATTATCTTGAAGGCGTTACATCTAAACTACAAATTCATCATGCAGTTAATGATTCTGTTGTAGATATCGGATACAGTAAAGGACTGATTGAGCTACTAGAAGATACCTCTATTAGCGCTTCACTTAGAGAGTATCCAACAGGCGGGCATAATATTATTTCTCCAAGCTTTGAGTCTGCAATGAGTTCATCTGTTGATTTTTATAACACCTCCTTTCAATAGTACAGGTTGACAGTATGCAACTAAGTTGCATAATATATCTCTATGACTGCTAATCAAACTAAAATATTGCAAGTAATTAAAGACAGTGGTCCAATATGTGCGCCTGAAATATTAAAAACTCTCAAACAACATAACGTTTACTTGAATAAAACGACTGTATACCGAAATATCACATCGCTTGTCGATAAGAATTTACTTCGAGAGGTACGTGTTGATCCTGAAAAATCATATTACGAGTCTGCGGAGCTTGAACATCATCATCACTTTATTTGTCAAAATTGTGGCAAAATAAGAAAAGTAATTAACGCAGAGCTTGAACAAGTTATCGAAAAAATTGAAGAATCATTCATGTCATCTGGAATAACAATAAGCAAACATGATCTTGAATTTTTTGGTACGTGTAACAATTGTCATTAATGGATAACATACTATATTTATTTTTATATGCTTTACTCGGAAGCATAATTTCCTTAAGCGGTGGAGTATTGTTTCTTTATAGCAAAAGACTTTCAGGCATTTTGGAAAAAAATGCAATTCCTTTTGCTGCTGGAGTACTCGTAACTGTATCTCTACTTGGGTTAATACCTGCTTCTGTAGAGTCAATGGGTTCAGATGCATATTTATATGTACTAGTCTCATTCTTCACAGTATTTTTGTTTGAAAACGTCTTTTTTAATCTGCATCATCATACTGATGAGAAAAAGCATAATCATCTCAAGCATATAAAATCGAGTGTGCCCATGGTAATAGTTGGTGATACTATCCACAATTTTATTGATGGGCTTGCAATCGGTGCGAGCTTTCTTATAAGTCCAGGTTTGGGTTTGATAACTGCCTTATCGACGTTGTTACACGAAGTTCCTCATGAGATTGGTGACTTTGGGATAATGCTAAAAGCAAAATGGGCCAAAAAAGATATTTTGCTTGTCAATATAATTTCTGCAAGCTTCACAATAGTAGGTGCTTTTGTCATATATTACTATCAAGCTAGCGAGTCGATAGTAGGAGCATTACTCGCAATATCTGCCGGAATATTTCTATATTTAGGGACAATCGATTTTCTACCACATGTAATCGAGTCGAAAAAACCAAAGATGACATCCTTAATACCACTTTTTTTCGGGATACTGCTTATGATTATTACACTTGAAGCGATTCCACATAGTCATAGTCACGAAGATGAAGAAGCTAATGATACGAATGATGTAGAAGTCTTTGAGGATCATGATTATGAGAGTGATCATTAAAATACTATTTACAGCTTGCATTGTCTTTTTCATATTTTCACCGCAAGTCATATCTGCACAGTCGCTAGACAATACGTTTAGGGCTACGATTATCGCTATTCAAGAGGAGGGTGATGCGTATCAAACACTATTGGTCCAAGATAAAGATTCTAATGAAATCATCGTCCAGAACGGAAACAACTATACCGGGGTAACTAAGAAATATAAAGTAGGTGAGAGGATTGTAGTAACTGAATTTGAAGATCTACAAGGAGAAAAGGAATATGTTGTCTCTGACTATGATAGGTCGAGAGGATTATTATATTTGTTTATCTTCTTTGTGATGTTGGTCGCCTTGATCGGTGGTGCCTGGGGTGCAATGTCAGTTGTTGGTATGGCCTTTTCTTTCTTTGTGATTTTTAGATTTATTCTGCCTCAAATTCTAGAAGGAAATGAGGCTATTACTACAGCAATACTTGGATCTTCTTTAATAATTCCAGTTAACTTTACATTGTCTCACGGCTTAAAGAGAAAGACTTTTATAGCAATAATCTCGACTGTAATAACAATAACAATTACCGGTTTCCTTGCTAACTTTTTTGTTGCGAGCGCTCACTTAACTGGTTTTGCAGCTGAAGAATCATCATTCTTACTAACAATTGCGGGGGACACTTTAAACTTTAGAGGGATATTGCTTGCTGGAATAATAATATCTACTTTAGGAGTGCTTGATGATATTACAATCTCACAAGCAAGTATTGTGTCAGAGTTACAATCAGCAAATAAGAAGCTCAAAGACATAGATATATTTGCAAAAGCAATGAATGTTGGTCGTGATCATATTGCATCACTTGTGAACACTTTAATCCTGGTGTACACAGGGGCATCATTACCTTTGCTTCTATTGTTTACGCATAGTGGACAAAGCTATATGAGTGCGCTCAATTTTGAAATTGTTTCTGAGGAAGTTGTCCGGACGTTGGTTGGTTCAATAGGGTTAGTCTTAGCTGTTCCCATCACAACATGTATTGCAGTTTATTTTGACACATTCCTTGATAGACTAAAAAAAATAATTGTTGTTTCATAGTTGATAACGTGTAATAGTACAATTAACTATAGAGAATGAGGTGAGAGATATGAAAGGATTTTTAGAATTTATTAGACAGCAAGGAGTAGTCGGTCTTGCCGTTGGTTTTATTTTAGGAGGTGCTGTATCAAAAGTAGTTTCTTCACTAGTGGAAGATATTATTAATCCTATCTTAAGTGTAGTACTTGGTGCTGCGGGGAACTTAAGTGAAGCATCATTAAAGATTGGTCAAGTAAAAATTATGTATGGGAGTTTCTTAGCTGTACTTGTTGATTTTATCGTTATAGCTCTTGTTGTGTATTATGGTGTTAAAGGACTAAGACTAGATAAAATGGACAAAAAGAAATAATTATTTGTTTATTAAAAAAACTCTTGATGGGCTCTTAGTGCAAGACCAGTTGATACTGAGGTGAACGCATTAGTTGATCTAACTTTATTACCAAACATGCCTTGTAGCATATGCTGGACAATTGGTATGAGTGAAGAACCTCCCGTAGTTGCAATACTATCAATATCTTCTGGTTTCAGATTAGCTTCATCAAGTGTATTCTGTATGAGTGTATTAATTTGAGCTAAATCATCAGCTATAATTTCTTCAAACCGTTGTCTTGAAACCTGCTTTGCAAAATTAATATTAATTTCATTCATGCGAATTATTGACTCTCCATTGGATGATAAGTCAATTTTGAGCCTGTCGATGTTTTCATACAGAATAAATCCTAGATTGTTGTAGACAAGAGACTTGAGTGCTTTAAGCTTCTGGGGATCAGAATGTTTATATCCAATAGTCTCGAGTGTTTTATCAAAAGTAGCAGTCTTCATCAATGAAATTGAATACCAATTATTAAGTTGATCATAGATACTTTGTGAGACTTTTAGTTTATGCTCTCCGTATGTGGACTCACTACCAAAAAATACAGCAATGTCAGACATAAAAATCTGGCTGTTAATATAATCACCACCGAGACCTATACCAGAGGTAGCAAGAACTTTTTTCTCTGGAAACTTCATGACAGTAAGGTCGAGCGTACCTCCACCAAAGTCAAACATGAGCGAAGTATGAGCTTTTTTAACTGATATTCCATAATCATATGCAGCTCCAATCGGCTCATATTCAAATATTACCTCTAAAAACCCAGCCTTCTGAGCTGCTTCAGTCATTCTTGCTATAGCAAGTTCATTATTATTTCCAACGTAATTAACTGGCCTTCCAATTATTGCTTTTTGTACATTTTTACCAACTATGGCGTCTGCTGATTCTTTTAAGTGTCTCAGATAGATTGAAATAAGGTCTGTAACAAAGTATTTTTTATCAAAAATATGAAATTCTTGAATATATTCGGATGCTAATGCAGTTTTAAGTGACTGTATCAATCTTCCACCTTCGCCTTCTTCTACTTCGATTAGCTCTGGCACTATTTGATCTGGTACAAAACCTCCTTGATTAGCTGGAGATGCGATTTTTATATGTTTACCTGTAAATATTTGTTTTCTCTGAGCGATTCTTCCTTCAGCGATATCTTTGAGGTAAGTGTCGACAGCATGTTGCCCAAAGGTCATGCTATATGTATGATCGACGTAGATAACAGATCGTGTAACCGCTTTGTCGAAAGATATCGGATCTATGCTCAGTCGTTGTACGTCACCAGTGGAGTGAACGGCAGTAACAGTCGAATTCGTCGTTCCAAAATCAATTCCATATGCGATATCAGTCATAATTGGCTAGAAGCAATTGTAAGTCTAGCACAGATGCTATTATTTTAGAACTTCTGGTAGCTTCTCACCTTTGGGGATGAACGTTATAGAAAGTGAATTGACACAGTGTCTTGTATCTTTATTTGTTAGTTTTTCACCTTCAAAAACATGACCTAGATGCCCATCACAATTGTTGCATCTAATTTCAGTGCGAAAGCCATCTTCATCTGGTAGCCATTTAACAGCATTGTCAAAATGATCATCAAAGGCTGGCCAGCCACACTTGGCATCAAATTTCGTCTTTGAGTCAAAAAGGGGATTGTTACACTTACGACAAATATATGTGCCTTCTTTGTAGAAGTCATCATATTCACCAGTGAAAGGTCTTTCGGTTCCTTGATTATCTATAACTCTGCTTTCTTCAGATGTAAGTTGGTTATACGCCATAGGTTATATTACTTCATAATACACTCCGTTTGTAGTTCCCCGTTTTCTAATTAATTCTTTGTCTTGAAGCTTTTTGAGATCATAGCGGAGTGTCCTTTCATTTACATTAGAGAAACGCCTTCTGATACGGTCGAAGTTAACTAGTTTCTGATCACGGATAATATTATAAATTTCAGCCCGTCGAGGAAGAAGATAATCTTCAACAGTTGCAGCCTGTTTATCAATAATCTGCGCACGAGCTTTTTTACTTGCTTCATCAATAGACTCAAGCATAAAAAGTAAGTAGTCTGTACAATCTTTCTCTGGCTCTTCGAGCGCTCTGTAATATTCGCTTCGGTGACTATCAATATACTCTTCAATTGCGAGTAATCCTTTCATTCCATAGCCACCATGCATAAGAACTTTTTGCATGAGAAGACGGCCGATACGACCATTACCATCTAAAAATGGATGGATTTTTTCAAACGAATAATGTGCAAGGGCAGCTTTTATAGGAATAAATTTTTCTTTATCAGAATGAATAAACTTAATCAGCTTCTTAGTAAGTTTCTCGACTTGAGAGAATGGAGGATGCATATAAATTGCAATACCCGCACTATTAAATGTTGCTGATGGCTCTCGTCTTAGTTTGCCAGCGTCTGCGAGCAGACCTTTCATTGCTATTTCATGTAGTTTTAAAAGTTCACTATATGTGAAGTCTTTTTTTTCGTTTTTCCTTAAATAACCAAGTGACTTTAGGATGTTATAGACCTCAGCTTTCTTCTGATCCTTTGATGGACGCATACTGACATCATCAAGAGATAAATCGTTACCCTCGATCCGTGCTGAAAAAAGAGAGCTCTTTAATGTTGATTGTCTTCTAATATTTTCTTCAATTTCGACTGGTATTTGTAGTGAGTCAATAACACTTTTATTAGCTTCAATAGAAGTGAGTAGTGAAACTATGTCGTCAGTAAGTCTATACACAGGTGGAATGATCATATACAGACAGATTACCAGATACTGCCTAATCTTACCAGATACATCCTAAAGCTTCCTAATGATATACTTGTTTCTAGGCTCGATATGATAGAAGCAAAATCAATTAGCTTTGGATATGTAGGAGAATCCTTATATGAAAGGGTGAGCTTTACCGTGGGAAAAAATCAGAAGGTTGGACTTGTTGGCCCTAATGGTTCTGGCAAGTCTACACTTCTGAAAATTATTCGAGGGCTAGAGGAAGTTACAGCTGGAAGCATTACTGTTGTTGGGTCCATTGGCTATGTTCCACAAGAGATAAAGCAGGATCCAATACTGGACCGTGCAACAACGATATTGGAATATGTAGATCCAACCAACAGCAATGAAGAGCATATAGTTTTGAAAATATTCTCAGGACTTGAATTATCAATTCCACTTGATCAGCATCCAAGAAGTTTAAGCGGAGGTCAAAAGACAAAGCTTGCACTTGCGAGAGCTCTGATTGCGAATCCTGATATTTTATTACTTGATGAGCCTACTAATTTCATGGATATAGAAGGTACAAAGTGGGTGATGGATTTCCTATCAAGTTATGAGGGAACTGTTATATGTATCTCACATGATCTTAAGCTTATGGATACTGCGATTACTAAAGTGCTTGCGGTTGAACCGCAGTACCACCGCATTGATGAATACAAGGGTAACTATTCTGATTATATCCGTCTAAAAGCTGAAAAAGAAAAGTTGCTTGAGAAACAAATTAGAGTACAGCAGAAGAAAATCAAAACTATGAAAGAAGGTCTTAAAAAAATGAAGAGATTGTCATCAGAAAAAGGTGTGCGTGCGAGAATTCGTCAACAAAAAAGAATAGAGCAGCTTGAACAAAACTTACCTGATGCACCTAAAGAGATTTCTGTTATGAAAGTATCTCTTCCTGATCCTGCGAAAATTGGAGAGTTGCCATTACGAGCAAAAGGAATCTCAAAGTCATATGGAGAAAAGCAGATTCTACAATCTGTTGATCTGGTAATCCGGAGAGGAGAAAGAACTGCGCTTATTGGCCCGAACGGTGTAGGGAAGTCAACATTCATTAAAATACTTATGAACATGATAGATTCTGACGCAGGATCTATACATGAAGATCCAGCATTGTCTATTGGCTATTATTCTCAGGAATTTGAGAATTTTGATCTAGAGAAGCGTGTGATAGATGTCTTTATGGACGAGATTAAATCAACTGAGCAATTTGCAAGAGATTTTCTAGGAAGGTTTTTACTTAAAGATGAAAAGATTTATCAAAGAGTGGAAACACTATCTGGTGGTGAGAAGACCCGTCTCGCGATTGCAATACTAACTGGCGCTCATCATAACCTCTTGATTTTAGATGAGCCAACAACATATCTTGATCCAATGTCACAACGTATTATTCTTGAGAGTTTGAAAGAGTATAAAGGATCAATGCTTGTTGTCAGTCACACCCCAGCTTTCATTAAAGAACTTGAGCCAGATTATGCCTTTCTGTTGCCTGAAGAAAAAGTTTCATACTGGAGAGATGAATTTGTTGATCGCGTCAGCGAATTTTAGTTAAGTCAAATTTCAGTAAAGCTCATGTATACTGATAAAGATGAAGAATACTAAACTAGTAATTTACGTAAGCATTATAGTCTCTGTACTGCCTTTTATCTGGTTATTCACTCAGTCAAAACTTGTTGGAGGAGATGTATATGCACTTGCTAATATCGCGGGTCTTGTCGGTGGATCACTACTGTTGTGGCAGTTTTTGTTGGGATTTCGTCTGTTTTCATCACTGATTACAAAAGATCTTATCTCAGTAAATGACGCACACAAAACATTAGGTAAATATGGGATTATATTCATATTGATACATCCACTGTTACAATTAAATGCGTATGGATCATCAATCTTCTTGTCATTTGATCTGTCATCAGAATTTATGAGGCATGTGATTGCTGGGAGGACAGCGTTCTATCTTTATCTAATAGTATGGGTAACAAGTGCACTTCTTCGATCAAAGATAAAGTATCGTCCGTGGGCATATATCCACTATCTGAGTTATCCGATTCTCTTGGGAGTATTTCTTCATGCCAGAGATATCGGGACATTTATTCGTACAGTGCCATTAGTTTCTCTCTACTGGAACGCCCTGACTATAATTTTCTTTGTAGCGCTTTGTATAAGGATTTTATATTACTTTAATGTATTTAAGAAAAGAGCAAGTCTAACTAAAAAGACAAAAGTAACAGATACTATAACTATCTTCACGCTCGCGCTTAAAGATCGTCTCGATATAGAGCCAGGACAATTTGTGAATATTCGCTACTCATTTTTCTCAGAAGCACATCCTTATTCGGTAATGGAAATTAACAAAAACGGAAAAGAGATCACACTTGGAATAAAGTCAGTTGGACCACATAGTAAAGGTTTTGCCGATGTTCCAACTGGCACTACATTATATATAGATGGTCCTTATGGAATATTTACACAGCAAGCTGATGCGCGACCAAATGTTATTCTTGCTGGTGGCATTGGTATAACTCCTTTTGTTGAATTTGTTCAAAGAAACCCAGATAACACATATGTCTTTAATTCAAATCGAACAACTAAGGATATTATATATAGGAAAGTTTTTCAGAAAATATTGGGGAATAGATATGTCGATATAGTCACTCAAGAGAAAGCTAAGGGCAAAAATGTTGAAACAAGTCGTATTACAAGTTCAACTATTAAAAAATATGTTCCAGATACAATTCTAAAGGAATGTAATGTCTTCATTTGTGGGAATAAAAGCTTTATGAACGCATGCGCATCGTATCTTCAAGAACTTGGTGTAGACCCACAGAGAATATATTTAGAAGCTTTTAGTATTTGATCTATTTATATTATAATTTCTGGGATGTTATCAAAAATCAAAAAGCGATTGCTGTTCTAGAGAATGAGTTGGCTTTATCAAAGCAAACTGTAAGCTGATTCTAATTTTTGCTTTGCTTCAAGTAAACTAGCATTGTAAAAAACTGCTTTTTCATATTCTTCTATTGCTTGGGTTATAAGACTTTGGTTCATATATATGTCACCGCGGATAATATACAATTCAGAGAAAGCTCTATTATGGTTTTCTAAGATTGAATCCGTGAGTGAAAATACTTTTTCATAATTACCTACTTCAAAATATGCTTTAATCGGTTCTATTTGATACCAGAGTGTACGCATAGATAATTGGTTTTCTACTTTTTCAAAGTATTCTATAGAGGATTGATAGTCTCCGATGTTGTAATAGGCAACTGATGCGTTAAAGATGGCATATGTATCATTTGGATTTTCTTTAAGTGCTTGCAAGGAATTATCTACAGCTTCTTGCCATGCGTAGTTTTCATCGAGAAATGTACCAAGTATACCTTCAGCTACTGACTGATTATCTTCTGGGACTATTGCTAGATACTCATAGTTGTATATTTTCCATAAATCATTGAAGTCACTAAATGTATAGTATAGGCCTTTTCCTTGCAATGAATCGTCTTGTATAAAGCCCTCATCTGTATACCCACGTAACAATCTATAATGACCGATGTCCTCATCTGGCTTAGTAATTGTCCGAGTAACGATAGGAATATCGTTGGCGATAAATTTTTTAATGATTTCTTCATCTCCCATAGGCCTATGATAGGCAATAAAACCAAGTTCTTCTGCCTTTTGTGCAAGCTCAGCGAGGGTAGTTGACTTATCGTCGTTATCTCCTTGTGGATTTTGATATGGTCTCAACTGATTGCCAAGCTCGGTCTGAGATATATTGATGTCAAAATACGAAAGGGCCATCGAGAGTGATGCTGGGCCACAGTTATTAAATGTCTGGAAGACATGTGTCTTCAACGGAATAGTATATTCGCTTGGATACAAAATTGGCGTCGCAGTTGGAGTTGACGTAGCTGATACAAGTGGGCTGCTATCTGGGCTTTCAGTAGATATCGCATCCTGAACAGGAGCTTGCATTAATCTTTTAGTAACAAGGTAGCTAGATAGGGTAGAAATACTATATATACATAATAAAAACGAGACGTATTTAAGGGATATTTTCATGATGACTATATTGTATCAGATAGTGTATGGCGTAGGTGGTGTATTAGCGATTGACAGCATATTCCAGTTGAAGTAGATACATGTATTCGTGTAGTTGTTATTATCAGCATCAACATTGTTATGGGACTTTCAATATTATTGCTAATGAATGAAGGAGTAGGGTAGTATTAAGCAATGAAAGTACATAAAGTTCATATAACTGCCTTGCTTATAACAATTAGCTATTATGTTATTTCAAACATAATTTTTATTAAAGCAATATTATCACCAAATCCTATTGTCTATTTTATGGTTCCTTTTATCTTTACTTCAGCTGCAGCAATTACATTTTTATATATGTTTAGTCATGAGAAGTTTTTTGCCTTTGCGCGTGAAATTGAAAAGAGACAATTAAAAATGGAAAAGAAGCTAACAAAAAGATTTAGCCATAATAGCAAAGTTGTCACAGTGTTGGCGGCCGCTGTTGTTGGTGGTCCAGTACTAGCTGCTCTGACGGCGCGGATGCTTATGAATGATGTTGCTAATAAATACGCCGTTATGTTGCTCACAAACATACCGGCAACAATATGGGCTGTCGCATCGGCTAAAGGAGTTACAACATTATTTTTGAGCTAAAAGCAGAGAACAGTTATTTTGCAATAGAGGGAAGAGCTTCACAAACGATTCCATCATTGTCACCATCAAGTCTGTATATATCACTTTCAAGGCCTCCGCAGTATTCAAAAAGATCTTGGGCTTCTTCTTGATAGTCAAAGTTTGAACAGTTAAGATCCTCCCGCTCACATTCATCGCTTATGATCCAGTTGCCATCTTCACTTTTTTGTACTTTAGATTCTTGGACAGAGCCAGTTTCGATGAGCTTTCCTAGATCAATATCATTGCCAGAGACTTCAAGTCCAAGAGCAACAAGTAGAGCAATAAAAATTCCTGCTAAAAATAACCTTGCCTTGCCCCAAAAAATGAAGAGTGCTGCAACTATAGCCAAAAGGCCAATAATGATGAATAGCCGCACTTTACTATTGCTTCGGACTTTAGTAGCTTTGGAGATTTTTACTTTTTCCTCGGTATTTGGTTTTTTTGACTCTTCTTCCATTGCCTTGATTCTAGCTGAAAGAGGACTGCTGTTCAAGTTGCTAAAGTACGTTAATGTGCATGGATAAAGATGTGTCATCTAAGCTAGTGATGCTTCTTTGACTGGATATAGTATTCGCTTCTAGCTCGTGATAATCTTGCTGTTAATATTTCAATATTAGATAGGTTTGTGAAGATGAAAGAAAACCAGATCTTTTTGCAAATGTGTCAGGCAGTTTCTGATGATAAGTATTGTAGGACACACGCTATACCCGGTCGATGTGGAGAGTGGGTTGGTGGTGCGTTGAAAGTGCTAGATTCAATCGTCTATTGTGAAGATGTAACATATTCGGCACGTAGGTGTCTCATCGAGCTTGGAGTCACACACACTTTTATAAAGATAGAAGTGAACGACAAGTGTTTTATCATGGATGGAACTGGACATGCATCACAAGATCCTTATTTTGGTCCGCTTGAGTCAGCACCAGAAATATTACAAGTTTCTACATCAGACCCAATGAATCTATATAGATCATTAAATGTTGACAAGAGAATGTGTAATCGGTTATGATACCAATCAGCACTTTAAAAGGCGTGGTAGCTCAATTGGTAGAGCACTGGTCTGTAAAACCAGTTGTTACGGATTCGACTTCCGTCCACGCCAATTATGAAAGAGAGATGCTTTTAACCTTTGAGGCCATTCGGGCATAAAAACTCTCTCTTTCATACACAAATGCAATGAAAGAGAAATAGTAAGATTTACTGGGTGACATAAGAGAGTCTGCGGCAGGTGAAAGCAGATCGTACAAGTAAAACTGAATTACACTCTGGAGCAGTATCGACTAAATCGATAACGGGTGTGCCCGTCACAGCACTAGAGTATGTCGCTTTCGGGAAGAGTACTCGACGAGGTATATTTGGTGACAAATATACAAATTACAAGGTGGTACCGTCTTTAACTTTGAAGACCCTTGTTAGTTTTTTACATTTTTGTAGAAGATTAACAAGGGTTTTTTTATTAATTAAAATAATATGAATAAAGACAGAGATACAGAAAAAAATAACGGATTGGTAGATATCGATACTTCTCATCGAGTTGAAGCTGAATCGAATCCTGATGTTTTGGATTCACTTGAGCGCAGAGAAATGCAACGCATGGCTGAGTTGATTGCTTGTGTAGGAAAAGTTGACGTATTCTCTGATGACATTGGTGATGAGTTTAAAGTTATTAGAGAGGACGGTTCCACTCAGGGAATATTTAAAACATGGGCTGTACCGGTAATGCCTTTTTTGGAAGCAAATAAACTAGATGAACTTTCAAAAGGTGTAAAAGACACTAATGATATGGGATTCTGGGAGGCTATTGGGACAGACGGAAGAGAGACCATAGAAAGATGGTCCGATAGACTTAGAGAAAATCCTATTGGCGTTCATCAGACACTAGAACATTGGAGAGGTTGGTCTGAGACTCAAGATAGAAGACTTACTGAAATTTTCTTAGATGAAGAACTACCAGAGGATGCAGATGAAGCATCTGCAGTATTACTTTCAAGACTTTTGATATCTTTTGCATATTCAGCCCCCTTCTACCATTTAGAAGCTATGGTTGCAGATATGAATGAGACAGAAGGCAATCCAATCCGTCATAATGAGAACCATAGTAGAGAAGGTGGTGCCTTGGATATGGCGGGGATGCTTTTACCAGCTGCTTTAAATAAAGTTGTAGAATCAGAACAACTGAACTGGAATGGCACAAATTGGAATTCAATCGTTGAGTCTTTGCATAAACTGGATGATCATGAGAGTAAAGTGGTCTTGAGGTTATCGGCGCGCTTAGGTGTAGAGCCTGCAGACGTTGTGTTTGCTGCAAATGTACTTGAGTGGATACCTGTAAGTGTGGGTGGTAAAAAGAATGATATTGATTCAGTATCTGCTCAAGAAATGATACTTGAAGCGCTTGAAAGAACTCCACGCACAGTCGCAGATGTTGCTCGTGATGCGAATGCTAAGATTAGGTTTTTAAACTGGTTCCCCGCAGTTAGAACTGACGAGAACTTTACTTCAGGTACTAGTTGGCGATACGCCGCAGTTTGCGACACAGCCTCTTCGTTATTACAACGCGTTGAGGCCGGCGGTGTACTTGATAGTGATTTTGAATCTATCTTTCAATCAAACTTGGCATCACAAGTCCAACAGCTGGATGCAACCTCTGCAAAAGGAAGGTTTATGGTGCAACTATTTGAAGAAGGTAAATTTAGTGAATCAGTTATTGCTAAAACTGAAGCAATTTTACCAAAATACATGGAAACTGTATCTAAAAAGCTGGTAGAAAAGAGAATGATTGAGGCCATTGTTGAATTAAGCAAAGCATCATCAAGAACTGAATTTGGTGGTAAAGCTGCTGGTATATGGGAAGCTGCTATGGCTGTCGGATCTGAGAATGTTATTGATGGTGTTGCATTAAACACGGACTTTATCACTGCTTTGCTAGATTCGGATGAACAAATTAGGGTTTTAATGCACGATATGCAAACAACCTCGGATATTGACTCAACCATTTCTATAGGCGATGAGATTGTTAAAAACATTGATAATCTAATGATACCTGTAAATATAATTCAGAAACTAAAAGCGCGGTTTTCTGGTGAGAAGCTAGTTGTACGATCATCTTCATCTGATGAGGATAGTACCATTAATGGAAGCGCTGCTGGTATTTATGAGAGCGTTGAAGTAGAGTCTGATGACGTTGAAGATGGAGTAAAACATGTTGTTAAGTCTTTCTTTATGCACAAGGCTGTGACATATAGGCATATGCAGGGTTTGCCACACACGCCTAGTATGAGTGTGGTTGTTACTTCTCTCAAGTCAGGACCTGGTGGAGCTATCTTTACAGAAGGAAATAGTAGAGGGTGGAATATGAATATTGGTGCTAGTCCAAAGGATGTTGTCGAGGGTAAAGATACTGTGCAATCTATTGATGTAGATTCTATCAATTTTGAAAATAGATTTGTGGATACACATGCGGTTGAGAAGACCGTTGCACTAGCAATGAAAATTGAAGATAGGCTTGGCGGTAAGATTGATATGGAATTTATAATTCCTGACGGAAGGCCAATTGCATTGCAAAATAGGGCCATTAATTTACACACACACAAAGAGGACGTACGTGAAGCAGCCGTCCCAAATCGTGCTATCAGTATTGATGACTTATCAGAGCTATCTGACATTGCCGTCAATGATGGCGACATTTTGAATCTAGTGTTAGGGGAAAATATTGATATTGAGCAGTTTCAAGGAGATTTATTTAGATTCTTAACAATTAATAAGGGTGCTGTTGCTCAAATTGATCTTCCTAGACCTATCCCTGGAACAAGTCACTTTGCAAACATTGCAATGCATTTAGGTATAAAATTACATTACGATGGCGCAAATAAATGAAAAATTACTTAGTGAGATTTCAGAAGCGGCTGTAAAGTTAGATTGGGAGGAATCGTTTGATGGTAAATCATATGGCAATAGACATCTTTTCCGTGTAAACAAAATTGCAAATTTTCTTCAAGAAAAAGAAGGTGGAGATAGATTTATTGTATTAGCTGGTGCTTGGGTCCATGATGTATCTTTAGTCTTAGGTAATGATGATGATCCAGATAAAATATTTAGTGAAACTAAAAAATTTTTATCAGAATTTGAGTTTGATGAAAATATCAAGGTTAAGATTGCTAAAGCAGTCTCTACACATGAGAATGCGAAGGCAGCAACAATTGAGTCACAAATTATTCACGATGCGGATGTTTTAGATAAATTAGGCATATTAGGTTTTATCAGACATGTGTGGAAAGTTACAAATATGATAAAGGGTCAGATTGTTAAAGACGAAGAAGATTTCCGGACGATTATTAATCATATAAAAGAGAGAAAAAACAATCTTCACACAAAAACTGCAAAACTATTAGCAGATGAACTAAACGAATCATTAGATAGTATTGAGAAGAATAGTAATCATCTTGATTTTTTGAAGAATATTTCTGAGATGGCATATTCTGGAAAGACAACAGAGCAGATTTGCGAAAAGCTAGATGACTTTCAATCGTTAGTATCTTGGCAGCTGAATCAAGATTATCTATTAACTTGAAACTTTCGAACATTTGTTTATAATCTCCTACAAGGATAGATCTAAGGAAGGTTTTAGAATGAACATTGACAAATCAAAGCTTCAAGTTGGTGTCATTGGATCAATGACAGACGTAGATGTTTCAGATGAATCTCAGCAGATGGCAGAAAATCTCGGGCAGGCTGTTGCAAAGGCCGGAGCGGTACTTTTTTATAGTCATGAAGGTGATTATGAGTCACTTCCCACTCTTGCAGCGAAGGCAGCCAGAGAAGCTGGTGCACAAACTGTAGGTTTTTTATGGAGTGATGGTGTATCCAATTTGCCTAGTGGAATTCATATACATACTGGACAACGTCGTGGTGGTGGCAGAGAGTTTTCATTTATTAATAGTTGCGACGCAATAATTGCAATTGGTGGCGGATCGGGAACTCTTATGGAAATTGCTATGGCATATCAAGCAGGAATACCTATTCTTGCATTTGCTAATCATGGAGGTTGGGCAGCTAACCTATCAGGTAAGTATGTCGACTCTCGTGAACGATTGCTTATTCAAAAGGCATATACGATTGAAGATGTTGTTAATTTCCTAACAACACTAAATGATGGAAGGTTATAACAATGACGAACTCAGTACGCGAAAAGATAATTGATCTTACCAGGAGCATGTGTCGGGTGCCTTCAGTTACAAGGGACACAAATCTGAGTCTCCAAGTACTACAGATGGCACTCGAGTATTTAGGTGACAATGTCGAATATAAGTTTTTCGAGTCCGGAGGTATTCACAGCATTATCATTGGCAACACTATAAACATGAGGCCAAAGCTGGCCTTAAATGGTCATGTGGATGTTGTGGACGCTGATAGTCCTGATCAGTTTCATCCTATTATTAAGGATGGCAGGATCTATGCTCGTGGAGCAGCCGATATGAAAGGGCATGTTGCAGTCATGCTTCTAGCCTTTAAACAATTTCTGGAGGAGAACCCAGATAATAACGACGTAGTATTGTTTTTGACTGGTGATGAAGAAACAGGTGGTTTCTCTGGCGCGCAACATGTGATTAAGAATGAAGGCTTCCGGCCGGATGTTGTTTTTATACCTGATGGACTAGGATCTTATCAGATAGTCACATCCCAAAAAGCGCCACATCATTTTCATGTTGTGTCTGAGTCGATCGATACACATGCTGCATGCACTTTTCACCTAGTGTCTTATGGGCCTGGTGCTCATGTCGCGGATTCCTTTAAAGCAAGCAACCCAGTAAACAATTTAGTGAATGTTTACATGCAGCTAAAGTTGATGTGTGCAAAAGACCCCGGACTGACTGTTGAGATGTCTTTTGTCGATACGATCAATCGTGCCGGCAATAAGATTCCAAGCGAAGTCTACTCGGATATTTGCATGCGTTGGTTACCCAAAAAGCACAGCCTTGATGAAATTCGTGGGATGTTGGAGAAGGTTTGCTCGGAGGGGCGTTGCGATATCGTGTCTGAAGATGAGTGTGAGATATCTTTAGATGCTGCTGCATTGGATCGTTGTATCAACAATATGTTGCTGGTTTACGAGAGCATGCGTGAGAAGTATGCAAAAGGTACCGTGGACAATCCTTGGGCATCAACTTTTGAGCTAGATGTGCTCTATGACGAGCCTGACAAGGATGATAAAGGAGAAGTACTAACGTCTTCCAGCGTCCATGCAGAATTTGGTTGGCGTTGGCCACTCGAACAGCATCGTTTTGAAGATGGAATGGCTGACATGGAAGAAATTTGCGCTGAAAACAGCTGCAAGATCGACATTAAGAGAAGCCATGGTGATGGTGATGGTTGTTATACTGATACGAATTCACCATATGTGAATAAGTGGAAAACAGCCATGGAGTCAGAATTAGGTCGTACAGTTGAATTCACCAATTCTCATGGATCAAGCGATGGCCGTCATTTCTATAAGTTTGGTAGTGAAGTGATACTCACTTCTGCTGAGATAGATAACTATCATGGAGCTAACGAAAGCGTGGATATTGACAGCTTAGTCACATTACATAACGCACTTTGTGCTTTTCTGTCAACTTTCGCTTAATTAAGGAACAAAGGACAATTCTAACGGATTGTCCTTTATTTGTATATATTGACTTGCATCCTATAAAAATGTATTCTCACACCTAATAAAAAGATATCCCGAAGGAGGATATTTAAATGGCAGATTTACATTTAAAAATCAGGAATACACCTGATCAAGAAGTAGACAATGCTGTTCTAATTGGGCGTGGCGTTTCTCAATTGATGCCAGAACATGGCTTGGTTGAGCTAATGAACTCACGTAGAATTCGTCTGTACCTCGGTATAGATCCAACCAGTCCTTTGCTCCACATTGGGCATATGGTTCCTTTAATGAAGCTAAAGCAGTTCCAGATGGCTGGACATGAAGTAATCTTGCTTCTGGGAACGTTCACCGGAATGATTGGTGATCCAACAGATAAGTCTGCTAGTCGTGTTCAACTGACACCTGAACAAATTCAGGAAAATGTTGCGACCTACGTAGAGCAGGCTGGAACGATTCTTGATCTTTCAGATAACGCTGAAAATCCTATCCGTATTGTGCGTAACGATGAGTGGCTGGCACCTATTACCTTAGCAGAGTTTCTCGAGATAGCTGCTGCAGTCAAGGTTAAAGACCTTATTGAGCGTAAAAGCTTTCAAGAGAGACTACGCGGCAATGGTTCTCCACTGTTTGCACATGAGATTCTATACCCAATTTTGCAAGGCCAAGATGCCGTTGCATTGGATGTAGATCTTGAGGTTGGTGGTCAAGATCAAGTAATGAACATGCTCATTGGACGTGATATGCAGATGGCTCGTGGTCGAGAAAAATGGGTCTTAGGAATGAGTCTCATTGAAGATCCGTCTGGTGCAAAAATGGGTAAGACAACAGGTAACGTTGTTAATCTTATTGAGCGTCCAGAGGTAATTTTCGAGGCTTTGATGCTATGGCCTGACACAACAATTGGCCTTGGGCTTGAACTACTCACATTGGTTGAGCAATCACTCATTGATGAAGTTGCCAAGCATGTTGAAAGTCAGTTGGGCTTACATCCGTTTGCTGATGATAGTTTGAAGCGCGCGTTTGCCTGGCGTGTAGTTTGTGACCTTAAAGGTCATGAAGCGGCAGATGCAGCTGAAGAAGAATTTTTGTCCGTTATGCGTGACAAAAATCTTCCCTCAAACATTTCGACAGTAACAGTTGGTTCTACCGATATGTTAACAGAAGTATTGGTTGAAGTCGGGTTATTCAGTGAAGTTCATGAAGCAGAAATGGCGCTTGCACAAGGTGCAATTTTTGTTAATGGACGTAAGCAACGTTCGAATGTCCAGATGGGTATTTTGAGCGATAGTGAATTCTTGCTTTCAATTGGCAAGAAAACAATCAAAAACATACGTCGTGTAGTCATTGCACAATAGGAGGACATCATGTCTACGACTACAAAGTCACAAAAGGAGAGTGGTTATAGTAAGATCTCATTCTCCTCATCAATGTATGTCTATGCGGGATTAGTTTTGCTTGCATGGGGTATCGTGCCAATGCTTGCAAAATACGTTTCACTTCCGGGCAGTACAACCGCAATGGTTGTCAACTGGAGTGCATTGGTTGCTGTGTTTTTCATAATGCTTGTAACTCGGAACTTGTGGCAGTTTAAATATCTATCAAGGTATTGGAAACAATTCACCTTGGTTGGTATGGTCTGGCCGCTTCTGTATTCGATTGCATATTTTGAATCGATCAAGCAAGGTTCTGCATCACTTACGACATTATTGAACTACACATGGCCGCTATTTGCCGCGCTGATACTCTTGGTTGTTCGAAAGGTTTATATATCGCGACCAGCGGCAATTGCTTTGATCGTAAGCGTGATCATTCTAGCCCTCTCCATCTCAACTGATGGTACTTTACAGCTGAATGGATGGCTACCAATCGTTCTTGGGATCGTTGCAGCAGCTACTCAAGGTTTTTTCAACATTGAAGGACAGAACGAAGAACGATATCCGTCGTCACTTGTATGGTTGATGACATTTGTCGGTGCGCTTGTCACAGCCGTAGGTGCAACAGCTTTCACGGTCTTGAGTGGTGAAAACATCACATTAGCAAGTATCGACATTACTAGCCTTTGGCCATTAGTTCTTATCGGTGCATTTTCAAATGGCATCGGTTTCTGGGCGTTTTTGAAGGCGAGTAAATTGTCATCTTCTGATGGTGGAGAACGTGAACAGAGTTTCTGGCTAATGATGACATTCGTCCCTGTTGTACAAGTTGCGTTGTTGCCGATCGTTGGGCTAGAACAAATCGACAATTGGCGAATCATCGCACTTATTGGTATCTGTATAAATTTTGCAGTTTACCAATTTTGGGCACACAAGGTAAAAACATCATAATCTGGAGAAACACTCTTGACCATTTCTGATTTGCCTAGTTTGGCCTCCATTTGTTACATGAAAATGTAATAGGTGGGGGCCTTTAATATTTATAAATCCATTCTCATTTTTGAGTCATGGTGGACTTCACCTAGATCTTTTAATTTTTCTCTCATTTGCTTAAGACTATATTTTGTTAGATCAACTCCATTTTTCTTGCACTCAACAAGGGCTAAAATATATCTTCGCGCGAGTCGTGCATCTCTTCTTTTTAGTTTTGTTAATGGTTTCGGTGTGTCGTATCCAAATGTGTTGATGTACAGACTGGAATAAAACAAACCATTTGTAATTCTAGCGCCAACCAAGTTTTCTAGCGGGATAGGATATTCAAAACTTGAAAGAAGTGAACGGTAAGTGATTGTTACACGATTTGAACAAATAGTAATCATATCTGGATGGAAATCGATTAGCCCCTTTGATTTACATTCAAAAATTATGCTATTAGAATGGCTGATTAGTAAATCTAGTCTCTCTTTCTCAATCTTAGAAACTTTTTTTGAAGATTTTTTGGGGGCAGAGTAGACTACACTTGATTGTGATTTCCCAGCAGAATGTTGTTTTCTTGCTCCCACTTTATATTACATTCTATCACAAAATACCACCACAAAGTGGGGATTATTATTCTAAATTTACACAATTCTTACAGACTTTACTTATATAATCAGCATGCTGCTGCATAAGTGAGTTAATTACATCTGATTGTTCTCTCATATCTTATGTATATAGATTAGATATCTGAAAGGAATAACAGCAATGTAAGGATTTAGTAAACCAAATTACTCCTTGACAAGTCTTCTTTACATATCATATATTCAGAATATCTAATATGTACTACGAAGTATTTAAAGAACACGCAGAATTTTTAAAAGCGATGTCTCATCCTAAAAGACTTGAGATAATGCATTTATTGAGAGAAAAAGAATTATCTGTTTCTACCATCCAAGAGATGCTTGATTTACAACAAGCGAATCTTAGTCAGCATTTGATGATCCTTCGAGATGCTGGAGTTTTAAGTTCGAGAAGAGAAAGCAAAAATATCTACTATAGATTAGCTGACAAAAAATTTATTAAAGCAAGTGATCTAATCCGTGAAATCCTAATTGATAAACATAAAGATGATGCGAATGCTGATGAATTCACTCAGAAAATGTCAGAACTTGTACCTTTAACATCTGATCCTGTATGTGGTATGAGATTATCTCCTAAAACTGCAAGCTATGCAAAAAAGCATGAGAATAATAATTACTTTTTTTGCGCTGCAGGTTGTCTAGAAAAATTTCAAAAAAACCCTAATAAATATTGCAAACATGAATAAAGTTATTATCATACTTATTTCTGTGTCGATTCTTGCTGTAATTGCAGGAGCAACGTTAATGAGCGGCGAGAGTGATGATAGACTAGATATCGAAGCAAATGAAAACACCTCTGTATTTATAGACAAGACGTCATTTGATTGGGGAACAATTGGGCTTAATGATGGTAACGTCGAGCATGCATTTGACATATTAAACGAAGGATCTGAACCTCTGGTGCTTAGTGATATAGCTACATCATGTATGTGTACCACTGCAACTCTAATACTTGGAGAAGATGAATCCCCAGTATTTGGAATGCATACAAAATCAGATTATCAGCTAACTGTGCCTTCAGGTGAAACTGCAAAACTTAAGGTAGTGTTTGATCCAGCTTTTCATGGCCCAAGTGGAATAGGACCAATTAGTCGAACAATAACAATAAACACAAATGATCCAGAAAGACCTGAACTAAGATTTATGTTAACTGCGGTGGTACGAAAATGAGGCAAAAATTAATATATATACTTCTAGCTGTATTAACTCTCATTGTTATCAATAAGAATTATAAGTTCGAAGTTACATCAAAAGATGACAATACTGCTGATACTGAAACTGTTGTTGAGGATGTTAATTATTTCACAGCTCAAGTTATTCCTAGTGCGGGATATACTGTTAATGTAGACTGGGGAGACACAGGGATAAAATTAGTAGAAGCCGGTGGAATTGATATGGATAAGTACAGAGAAAATTATTCTGACCCTCAGTCAGCAGAACTACTCTCTTACCTAACAGAGAATAAGCAAGAAGGGATAACTATAAATCAGCAAAATGCATATTTTTGGGTAAATACACTCTGGGCACTAGGTTTAACTCAACAAAGTGATGTATTAACAAAGGGAATAATGGGGACAGAGTACAAGGATAGAGTAGGTGGTTTTGCATCTACTGGAGGATGGACGCTTGGATCAAAGGATGCGGTAAGTCTATACTCTTCTACTTCAATAATAGCTTTAACACAAGAGCAACAAGATTTGGTTGCTAGAGTGAGCGAAAATATCTATAGACCATGCTGCGGAAATCCTACAAGTTTCCCTGACTGTAATCATGGAATGGCAATTTTGGGACTGTTGGAACTAATGGCTTCACAAGGAGCTGGGGAAGATGAAATGTATGAAGCATCTCTTGCTTTTAACTCATATTGGTTTAGCACGACATACATTGATCTTGCTTACTACTTTAAGACAGAAAAGAATCTCGAATGGAAGGATGTTGATCCAAAGATAGCTTTATCAGCTGAGTATAGTAGTGCACCTGGTTATCAGTCAATTAAAAATCAAATCGGAAATATACCAGGTAGTCAGCAAGTTGGTGCAAGTTGTGGGGCATGAGAAAAAAGTATATATACATAGCATTATTCCTAATAGTATCTACAGTCTTGTTTAGTCTATTGAATCGCAATAATAGATACACTGAAGAGATCAATGAACTCGGTTTTTCAAGTGTCAATGCCGTTGAGTTTGAGAAGCTAGCAAAAGACGACAATGCCTTTTTGTTAGATGTGCACATTCCAGAACAATCACATATACCAGGCACCGATGCCTATATACCGTATAATGAATTAGAGAAATACAAAGATCAACTTCCTGAAGATACAGATACACAAATCTTAGTTTATTGCAGATCTGGTTCTATGAGTAGGGAAGCTGCATATAATTTGCAGCAAATGGGTTATACAAATGTTGTTGATTTGGCAGGAGGTATTAATGCATATAAGGAGGCTAATGTCTCGGCTTACATTTCACCAAAATCATTTGATTTAGGAACTGTGATTTATGGAGATATAGCAACGACTGAATTTACACTCACAAACTTCACTCCAGCTGAATTAAATATAACTCGAGTCTCAACCTCTTGTAGCTGTACTAGTGCTGATGTATTTAAAGATAGCGTAGCACCGTATGAATCAACCACTGTAAAAGTAAGCTTTGATCCTGCTGTTCATAAAGACGATACAGATTTGGGTGATATCACAAGAACTATATATATAGAGACAGATAATCCTAATTTCAAGCAAATTGAGGCAACAATAACTGCTAATGTAATTAAAAAATAGAGGATATGATGAACAACGTGGAAAACAGAGTAGATTTGCAAAATAACGGAATAGAGGTGAGTAATATGATGGGTTACCAATCACCAGGATTGTCTGGTGCATCGATGATGTTCGGAAATGGTTTTGGGCTTCTGTGGAGTATTAACAGTTTGCTCTTAACAATTCTTCTTGTTGTGCTTATACGATATTTTTGGATAAAAGGAGGTAAAAAATAATGGGTTCTGAATCGGTTTATCAAATATCTTTGATCGCGGCATATATTGCTGGGATGGTTGCTTTGTTTGCACCATGTTGTATCTCATATTTGTTTCCAGCTTATATTGGCAATATTTTCAAAGAGAGAAAAAATGTGTTATTTATGACGTTTATATATTCTCTTGGAATATTTGTAGTGATGATGCCAGTCGTTCTTGGAGCTCGAGCTTTGCAGAACCTGTTTTTCGATCTACATGACCAAACATATCTTTTTGGTGGGATTGTCATGATTATTGTTTCAGTACTATCTTTTATCGGAATTAAATTGCCAATGCCACATCTAGCACTTAAGCAGAATGGACAAAAAAATGATGTACTTTCTACATTCACATTAGGTATCTTTTCAGGTATAACTAGTGCATGCTGTGCACCAGTTTTGGTCGGTGTACTTGCACTAAGCTCTCTTACACCAACAACTTTACAGTCACTCGGGGTGGGTGCATTTTATGTATTAGGAATGGTAACTCCGTTATATGTAGCTTCATTATTTATTCATAAAAGAAACATTCTAAAAAACCCTTTCCTTAAAAAGGTATTATTTACTCTAACTATACGAGGTAAACAGTATCCGGTATTTGTCTCAAATATTATCGCAAGCATCATATTTGCTATTACAGGTATATTAATGCTGTATCTTACCTCCATTGGTAAATTAGGTATGACAGTTGCTGAGAGTCAAGTTACCAAACAGATTAACTCTGTAGCTTTTGGAGTTTCTGAGATATTTAATTCATTACCTGGCATAGATATTATCTTTGCTATTATTGGTGTATATCTATTCTTTAGATTTGTTAAATCAGCACTATCTATGAGCGAAAGTAAAAAGAAAAATGAAGCAAAATATATGTGCCCAATGCATCCTGATGTCGTGTCAGACAAACCTGGTACATGTCACAAGTGTGGTGGCATGGAGTTGGTAAAGATTGGTGATAATGATACACACGGAAAACATGAGCATTCACAGATGAATCATTCTGGTCATAATCATCAAGGACATGATCACTCATCAATGATGGCAACACCTGAAGCAGCTGCTGATTTTCTAAGACGTTTCATAATAGTTACTTTTCTATTGGTACCCCTTTTTATTTTTAGTCATATTGGGCAAAGCGTTTTGGGATATTCTGATTTTGCCGCACGTGGCTATATTCAGCTTGGTATAGCGACGTTAATTTTCTATTTTGGGTTGGTTTTTTTCGAGCACGCAAGACACGAGATAATCGCTCGTAATTACGGGATGATGACTTTAGTCTCGATAGCTGTTGGATCCGGTTATCTTTTTTCACTTGCGAGTACCTTATTGCCACAGCTTGACGCGGAATTCTATATCGAAATTACAACCCTTATTTGGATTTTATTGTTTGGTCATTATCTTGAAGCTAAATCTTCAACTGCAGCAGGAGATGCACTTTCAGAAGTTGCAAAGCTACTGCCGAAACAGGCTCGAGTAATTCAAGATGAGAAAGAACAAATGATGGATATTGAGGATATCAAAGAGGGAATGATAGTAAGAGTATTAGCGGGAGAGAAGGTCCCTGCTGATGGTGAAATAGTCAGCGGATCATCTCAGTTTAATGAGTCACATGTTACTGGTGAAAGTAAACCTGTTTCAAAAGGAAAAGGTGACGAGGTTCCAGCTGGTTCGATCTGTATAGAGGGATCAGTCGATATTAGACTAATGAGAGTAGGTGAAGACTCAACAGTTGGTCAGATACAAACGTTAATAGCAGCGGCTAGCAAGACGAAGCCTTCCGCACAAAAGCTTGCAGATATTGCTGCAAAGTGGCTTACTTTTACGGCTGTAAGTGTTGCTATTGTTACTATTTTAGTTTGGCTATTTATTGTTGAGGAAAGCATCATGTTTGCCTTAACATTATCAATTACTGTACTAGTTATTGCTTGCCCACATGCATTAGGTCTCGCAATTCCAACTGTAACAACGATCGCAACGCGAATGGCCGTAAAAACAGGTTTGTTTATTAAAGATATGGGAAAGCTTGAAATTGCAAAAAGTGTAGATGTTGTTGTTTTTGATAAAACAGGCACTCTTACTAAAGGAAATTTTACGGTGACGAATATATCACTTCATTCAATCAAATCAGAGGAAAAGCTACTTGAGATAGCCGCAAGTATAGAATCCCATTCCTCTCATATTATTGGTAAGTCGATAGTTGAATACGCAAAGGCTAACAACATTACTACTAAAAAAGTAACTGATGCAAAAAGTATTACAGGGAAAGGGATTGAGGGAAAAATAGGAAAGACAACTTACTTTGTCGGGAAACATGAGTCAATGTCTGTTGCGGTTCTTAAGGATAACAAAGTTCTAGGAGAGATCGAACTTTCTGATGAAATAAAACATGAATCAAAAAGCGCGATCAAGGAACTGCATACAATGGGTATACAAGTGGCTATGCTTACAGGTGATAGTAAGAAAGTTGCAGAAGAAGTGTCCGAAAAACTAAATATAGATACAGTATTTGCTGAAATAAAACCTGAAGATAAATACAAAAAGATTAAAAAACTTCAAGAAGAGGGAAATGTAGTTATGATGATTGGCGATGGGATTAATGATGCACCAGCACTTACTCAAGCTGATGTTGGAGTTGCTATTGGAGCCGGAACAGATGTGGCTGTGGAAGCAGGCGATGTGATACTCGTTGAAAGTAATCCACAAGATGTAGTTTCTTTTATTAAACTATCTAAAAAAGTATATGCAAAGATGATTCAAAACTTGTGGTGGGCACTTGGATATAATGTGTTGGCGATACCCGCAGCGGCAGGCCTTTTTATTCCTCTTGGTTTTAGACTAACTCCTGCTGTTGGAGCTTTGCTAATGAGCCTTTCATCTGTTATTGTTGTTATCAATGCTTTTACACTTCAGAGAGCAGAAATAAAATAATATGAAAAAATATGTTGTCCTACTCGTAGTATTGCCTTTTGTAGGTTTCATTGCAGGAAGCTTAGTTACTAATACGTTTGAAAATAGATATATACCTGGTAATAATGATATATCCGTTAATGCTGCTGATTTACCGTATGATAACACTGTAAAAACGGGAACTATTAAGGAGTTCGATCTATCAGCATCAACTGCGACTATACAGCTTAATGATAATGATAGATTTGAAACATGGGCATATAATGGTCAAGTTCCTGGTCCTGAACTTCGTGTAGAAAAAGGCGATACGGTAAGAATTAATTTTACAAACAACTTACTTGTCGACACAACAATTCATTTTCATGGAATACGAGTCCCAAATAAAATGGATGGTGTTCCAGATGTTACTCAGACTCCGATACAATCAGGTGAGACATTTACATATGAGTTTGTTGCACATGATGCGGGAACATTTTGGTATCATCCACACGTTCGTGGAAATGAACAAGTAGAGAGAGGTTTGTATGGAACAATAGTTGTCGAAGATCCCAACGAGCCGTCGTATTCTCAAGACAAAGTAATTGTTATAGACGACTGGAGAATACTTGCAAATGGAAAGCTTGATGAGAATTTTAATAATATGCACGATATTGGACATGACGGCAGGTGGGGAAATGTGATTACAATAAATGGTTATGTTTTGCCTGAAATGAACATATCATCAAATGAGCGAGTACGATACAGATTTGTGAATACATCAAATGCTCGTGTGTATACGCTTGACTTTGGCGAACTCAATGCTCATGCAATTGCTGTTGATGGAGTACTTGTGCGAGATACATTTGACCCGAATGGGTTTGAACTAGCTCCAGGTAATAGATTAGATGTAGATATTACAGCGCCAGATTCGAACGAAACATTTGTTATTAAAGATAGATTTGCAGGGTTTGAGAATGATTTATTTGTGGTACATGTTGGGGAAGAAAGAGTAGATTTACAAAACTTTGAACTACCACAGGCTGAGAAATACCCCGATATGAACATTTCAAACTATATTGTTGATAGGGAATATGCACTTGATCAAGGAGGAATGGGTATGATGCATAATATTGTTGCAACTATAAACGGTCAGGCATATCCGAATTACCAAGAATCTTCACTTAGTAAAAATGAATTTCAAGTAATACGGTTTTCAAATCCATCTGCCAGAATACACCCTATGCATTTGCATGGACAATTTTTCAAGGTTATAGCAAGGAATGGTGTATCTGTGGATGAGCCATTTATGAGAGACACAGTCCTTGTACATGGATTTGAAACAGTTGATGTTGGTATTGTTCCGATTGATGGAGGAGACTGGGCACTTCATTGTCATATATTAGAGCATGCTGAAGCTGGGATGATGACAGTTGTGGAAGTAAAGTAACTATGGAGTACTCAGAGAAAGTTACTACAAAAGGAATTACTTTAACTGATGAGTTTATATCTATTTTAGAAAAACTTGAAAATACATCTAGTAACTTTTTTATCACCGGTAATGCAGGAACAGGGAAGTCAACAATAATTGAATTATTTCGTGCGCAAACAAAGAAAAATATAGTCATATTAGCTCCAACAGGACTTGCTGCAAATAATGTACGTGGTCAGACTATACATTCATTTTTCCGCTTTCCTCCTAAGTTAATGGATAGGGAGGCTGTACAAAATATACGAGTATATGGGGATTTGTATCAAAAAATAGATACTATAATTATAGATGAAGCTTCGATGGTACGTGCGGATTTATTGGATGCTGTTGATATGTTTTTGCGCGCCAAAGGTCGTGATCCATTCTTGCCCTTTGGTGGCATTCAGGTAATTCTAGTTGGTGATCTTTTCCAGCTTCCCCCTGTAGTTACTCATCAAGAAATTGAATATATTACTGAAAAATATGATTCACCATATTTTTTTGCAGCTCATGCGTATGATGGATCATTTGAAACTGCTACTATGAATCATATATTTCGACAGGAAGATGAGAATTTTATTACCGTGTTAAATAACATTAGGAAAGGAAGTGTTAGCCAAGATGATCTGGACTTTATTAATACGCGTGTAACTGACACAGAGCATCCAACGTCTGTCACTCTTACTTCAATCAACAAAATCGCAGATAGCATTAACAATAGACAGTTGAACCAACTTGAAAGTACTTCAAGAACTTACGTTGCGGATATGGACGGAGAGATGCGAGAAAATGAGAATAATCTACGAATACCTATAGAGCTGGAATTAAAAAAAGGAGCACGAGTAATGTTTACACGCAATAGTGATGAATGGGTTAATGGAAGTCTGGGAGAAGTTGTTAATTTGGATGATTCTATTATTGTGAAGCTTGATGATGGTGATGAGGTGGAAGTAGGGAAAGAAAAATGGGAAAAAATAAAGTATAGCTATGATAAGGAACGTGATGAGATTAAAGAGGAGACTGTCTGGTCAATGAAACAATTTCCACTACGCCTTGCATATGCAATTACTATTCATAAATCTCAAGGGATGACATTTGAAAATATAAATATTAATTTGCAGAGAGCACCATTTACTCATGGTCAGACGTACGTTGCACTCTCACGAGCAAAATCCTTGAAAGGATTACATTTATCGAGAGAATTGAGAAGAGAAGATGTGATAACAGATACAAGAATAGTGGAGTTTGGTTGAGATATATTAGGGGTATAATACGTTTATGAGTTATGATTTATATTTGCATAGAGAAAAAGGTAATGAATTATTTGAACCTGGGGAGGTTGAGGAGGGTTTAAGACTTCAGTTTCCTTATGTGAGGGAAATTATTGAAAATGAGAGCGTTGTTGGATTTGAAGTTGGTCAAGAGAAAGAAAGCGACGTAACTGAATTTTTTCATCAAGGGGATGAGAAAAACTATTATTGGACGTATTGTTCATATGGAGTTGATCAAGAAGTATTCCATCGCTTCTTGCAAGATGTGGTTATAGTCTCAAAAAATCTTAATTTGTTGATCGCTAATCCTCAGATTGATTCTGAAGTCTTATTGAGCCCTGATGAGTTTGTTGAAAGTGCTAAAAGACAAGATGCGCTTTTTCAAGTTATTGCAAGAGTAACTCGAAATCTGAGTGAAAATCCCACCTTTTCTCTTCCGGCTGAAAACAAGCATTTTATCTTGTACTTTATTAATTCAATAAATCCAGAAGATGATAAAGAATACTACCTGACATTAGGTGAAAATACATTATTTGCTAGCAAAGTTAACGAGGGTGAATCTATAAAAGATGTTGTAGAAAGAGAGATACCTGAGTTAACTGGATCAAGTGAGTATACGTTACTAAGTATCAAAGAGCACGATACCGCAAAAGATCGTCATGGTAATGAATTGAAACGTTTAGCTATTTCTTTATATGTTCCATACTTTGATCCAGATAATGTCTCAACAAAACATGTAGTTTCATGGCAAGCTTTTAACTAAACATATTTGTAATCTTGTTCACAAATATCTTGCCGTATTGGTTGCGATGAATCTTATCTCAGGTTGTTATATAATTTTGATATGTTAATGCTACTGTCTCAGGATCCAGCTAAAAGAAAGATTGCTGCAATGCTGTTGGTCTCTGTAATTGGTCTTATCATCGGTTATTTACTCTTAAATAGAGCTCCTACTGTTACCAGTTTTGAAGAGTGTGTTGCTGCAGGAAACCCTATCATGGAAAGCTATCCTGAGCAGTGTAATCACAATGGAAAAACGTATGTCCGGCAAGTTTCAGATATTCCAACGTCTGCAGATGATGCTCCAGAGGGAAGTATCCATAATTTGCCAGTACCTGATGCTGTCTCTGCTGTAAAGGCGTTTGTTGCAGAAATGGAAAGCGTAGAGGAAGGTACAGTGATAATTTTAGCTGCATATGAAAAAGACTGGTCAGATTCTTGTCTAGGTCTTGGTGGACCTGCAGAATCTTGCCTGGCTGCCATTACTCCAGGGTATGAAGTTAGTGTTCAAGTAAAAGGTGAAGAGCAAGTCTACAGAACTAATGAGGATGGAACTGTTATTAGAACTGAATAGATCAAAGTGTGATAATATAGGCTACTTTGAAAAAGGGAGTATTACTACTCCTGCCCCTGATTTTTACACTTGCATTTTTAGTGCCTCAGAAAATACATGCCCATCCTGGTAGAACAGCAGCCGATGGTTGTCACTATTGCAGAACTAATTGTGCTGAGTGGGGAGAAGTTCAAGATGCCAGACACTGTCATGGTGGCAGTACTGCTGCAAACACTCCAGCTCCGGTCTATTTTGCAGATCCATCACCTATTGCTACTCCAAAACCAACACCAATACCAACGCCAAAACCGACAGTAGTACCAACGACTAAACCTACTGTTGCTCCAACTCCAGTAAAAGCCGTTGTGCCACAAGTGCAAGGGATTGCTGACACACAATCTTCTTCAGAAGATGATGATCCACTGTCAACACTTATATCAGGGCTAATAATGTTAGGAATAATTGCCACTCCGTTATATGGGGGATATAGAGCTATAAAGTGGGGAAAGAAAAAGTTATTTTAGTGCTATACTAGCTCAAGTTTTTTTATGAAAGATAGATCATCTATACCTGCAGATTTGAAAAGAAGAGTATTGGTAGAAGCAGGACACTGTTGTGCAATTCCTGTTTGTCGTGAGTTATCATCTGTGCATATTCACCATATAATCCCTTGGTCAGACTGTAAAAAACATGAATATAAAAATCTAATCGCGCTATGTCCTAATTGTCATAGTAAAGCAGACAAAGGTGAAATTGATAGGAGAAGCTTGTATATGTATAAAGACAATTTGAGATATGTAATAGATAAATATTCAAAATTTGAGTTGGATGTGTTATACGAATTAGCAAGAAACAATAAAGAAGCGTATTTGCCATTTCCATCTTTCTTAACACTATTAGTGAAGAGAATAAGAGAAGAAAGGCTTATCGAAATTAAGACTTTAGGTGGTGGTGTCTTTATGAATGGTGTAAAGGCTAACCCAGATGCATTAGTTATTACGCAGAAAGGGCGAGATTTCATAAGGAATATTGAAAAAGAAGATATTGGTTATGCTTCAAGCTTATTGAAAGCTGATTAAACCTTGTCTGTCTGTTAAAATAACCCCATGTCAAAATTATCTGTAGGAATAGTAGGACTTCCAAATGTAGGTAAATCAACCCTTTTTAATGCTCTTCTGAGAAAGCAGCAGGCGTATGCTGCGAATTTTCCTTTTGCGACTATTGAGCCAAATATTGGAGTTGTTCCTGTGCCTGATGCTCGATTGAAAGATCTCCAGAAAGTTGTAAAGGAATCAGAAGGCATGAGTGATTTTCCTCCTGAAGTTCCAGCTACTGTTGAGTTTGTTGATATTGCAGGTCTTATTGCTGGTGCACATAAAGGTGAAGGACTTGGGAATAAATTTTTACACCACATTCGTGAAGTAGATGCGATTTGCCATGTTGTTCGCGCTTTTGAAAATGCAGACATTGTAAAAGAGGGAAGTGTAGATCCAAAGGCTGATTTTGAAACCATACAAACCGAGCTTGCACTCGCCGATATGGCTACTCTTGAGAAACAAAAACAACCAAAAGGAAATGTGCCAAAAGAAGAACATGATCGCTGGAATGCAATTCAAAAGATATTACCACTTGTTCAAGAAGGTCAGCCTGCATATAACGCGAATCTTACAGAAGAGGAGGAAAAGCAGGCAAAGATGTTATCACTGCTTAGTTTTAAACCAATTATTATTGCCCTTAATGTTGGAGAGGAAGACCTAGTTAATGCAGCAAGCTTAGAAGAAAAATATGCAAAAGAATTAGGCGTTGAGACTCATCAAGTTGTGGCAATTTGTGCAAAAGTAGAAGAAGAATTGTCAAGCATGGATCCGGCTGATGCAAAAGAATATTTGTCTGAACTAGGAGTGGAGGAGACAGGTCTATCACGACTTATAAAAAAGGCATTTGCAACACTTGGGCTTATTACATTTCTAACAGCAGGGGAGAAGGAAGTGCGTGCTTGGACTATTAAAGAAGGATATTTAGCTCCACAAGCTGCAGGTGTGATTCATGGAGATTTTGAAAAGAAGTTTATTAAGGCCGATGTTGTGATGCTACAAGACTTTATTGAGTTTAATGGCTGGAAAGAATGTAGAACAAAGGGAAAAGTAAGGCAAGAAGGAAAGGACTATGAAGTCCAAGATGGTGATGTGATCGAGTTCAAAATTGGTTCATAGTGAACCCGATCACTTTGTAATTACTTATATATCTCTTTCCAGAGTATATTTACGAGACTAATTAGTAATCCTGTAGTTAGAAACAGAGTAACGACAGCTGAGCATAAGAACAAAACGCCTAAAAACAGTATTGCAGGACCCAAGCATAAAATATCACCTCGACCGCTCCCTTCATACATAGGTAGCGATAGCGCGTGTATATATGACTGGTTAGCTGATTGCAAAAGCTGATATAACAAGTAAGAAACAGCTGTTGTAATTACTGATACAACAAGTAATCCTACGACGGGCTGATCTGGAGAGGTCTGTGATGAATCTGTATATTCCCAAACTGGATGTGAGTATCCTGATTCGTATCCTATATCTTCATTTTCATCTTCAGGCCAAGGGCCGGATTGCCAATCAGGTTCACCTCTGTATGGACCTAACATTATGCTTTCCTTAGTCTATGCACCTGTAATGTGCAAGAAAGATGACGAAATTATATCACTTAGAAGCTGATCGGGCTTAAAAACTAGGTTTTAAACCCGATCAATGTGCTATTTGGTGAATTGCATTATTAAGAAACTCGAGACACACAGGCAAGCTGGCAAATACGCGAAAAAAAGTAGCAGCATTATGGCAGCGAGCTTGATTGGATGACTTTTTGATGGGTAATCATCTGTTACATCTTCAGGCAAGATTGTTACCTTGTATTGGTGATTGTATTCCATCATCAATCCTTTCTGCTGATATTTTGGCTATTGAACAATATACAAAGCGACAGCAATTACTACTGTTGTAGCACCGCATATAAAATACGCGAGACATCCCAGCATTACTGAAGTAATGCAGCCATCTCCCTCCGGATTGACATTATCAATGGTAATCACGGGGTCTCCTTGGAAACTAAATGTGCGGTTGCTGGTAGAGTATTTTACACCTAGGAATGATCGGGTTCAAAATTGGTTTCTAAACCCGATCGATGTGCTTATGTTACGATTGCAGAGTTATCTCCACTGAACGGATTGGGAAAGTATTGATCAGCCTGTGACTCATTTTCATACTTCCATCCGTCAACGAGATATCTAAATTGATATACCATACCTTTTTCGAGTAGTATGGATAACTTAAATCTGCCGTCTTTGAGCTGAACCATTGGACTGGCATTTTCGTTCCAGTTGTTGAAATCGCCAACAATATATACTGCATCATGCTCAGGATACGGCTCAGTGTAGAAAGTAACTTTCACACCACTCTTAAGTGACCTTTTATTTATCATGTGCATTTTCCCCTTGATACTGTTGTAAGAAGCATTCTTATACTTGTGGCTTTAAAAATCAAGGCAGAGTGTGGTATACTTTCGTTCGTAATGAGCAAAGATTTATATTTGCGAATATAATTACAATTAGTGAAAATTATGAAGAAATACGAACTAACAATAGTACTAGACGGCAAAGCAACTAGTGCACAGAAAAAAGCAAAAACTGATTTTGTTGAGAAACTTGTGAAAGTAAGTCAGGGTAAAGTTGTCACTACCTCTGATTGGGGAGTAAAAGATCTTGCCTATAAAATTGAGAAAACTGATACTGGTAGTTTCACATTTTTTGAATTAGAACTCGATCCAGCTAGTGTTACTAATATTAATGAAAAATTGAGGCTAGAGGATGGTATAATTAGATATCTTTTAGTAAAGGCTGAATAATCAGTCTATAAAAAATAATAATGGCACGAAGTTTAAATAAAGTACAACTCATAGGAAATATAACTCGCGACCCTGAGGTGCGATATACAGCAAAGGGTACCGCAGTTGCAACATTTTCTATTGCTACAAATCGCGATTGGAAGTCTGAGAGCGGAGAGAAAAAGGAAGATGTTGAATTCCATCGAGTCGTCGCTTGGGATAAACTTGGTGAGATTTGTGGCCAGTATTTGAAGAAAGGTAGTAAAGTCTTTGTAGAAGGACGTATCCAATCTCGCAAATGGCAAACCAAAGAAGGAGAAGATAGAACAACGTTTGAAATAGTCATCAATGAGATGGTGATGCTTGATTCAAAAGGTGGAGAATCTGATTATTCAGGTCCGCAAGATTCATCTGAGTATGATGTTCCTGATGACTTTGATTCAGATGACTCATCAAACTCATCAAAACCCACAAAAGAGACTAAGAAAGACTCAGATGAGTCAGAGTCGGATGATGACATACCATTTTAAGTAACTATCATGGCAGCAAAAACAACTAAAAAAACAACAAAAAAGCAAATAGAAAAGGCTGAAAATCAGAGTAATGAGATTTCATATAAAAATTATGAGTATCTTTCTAGATTTATGAACGACAGAGCTAAAATTTTTGGCCAGAAACAAACAGGCTTAAGTGCAAAAAAACAAAGGAGGCTCACTCGAGAAATCAAAAGAGCACGACATTTGGGTTTATTGCCATATAAGTCTATTATTTAATAATGCTCAAGTCTGCTCCCAAACTACATCTATCAAATGTCCGCTCCATTCTCTTTTCTTTCTTATTAATTGGCCTTGCTTTTACTTTAGGGTATCTTGTTCGTGATAGAAACTACTTAAATATTAATACTGATTCTTCTCGTAATGTTGTATTAGATCGATCTGTCCCAGAAGAGTATGGAGATCTTAATTTTGACTTATTTTGGCATATTTGGAATACACTTGATACTTCATATTTTGACAAAACTAAGCTTGATGATGAAAAGATGGTATATGGTGCAATCAAAGGAATGGTTTCCGCGGTTGGTGATCCCTATACAGTCTTTTTGACTCCTGCTGAAAATAAAGTCACTCAAGAAGATCTTAGTGGTGAGTTTGGTGGTGTCGGAATCCAAATTGGATTTAAAGGAACTGACCTTGCAGTTGTTGCTCCACTACCAGATTCTCCTGCAGAAGAGGCAGGCGTTCAACCTGGAGATATCATAGCAGGAATTCGCGACCTCAATAAAGATATCGAGCGAGGTACTCAAGGTATTACATTACCAGAAGCTATCCAGACAATTCGTGGTGAAGTTGGAACAACAATTACACTATCGCTTGTTCGCGAAGGTGTAGATCATCCAATTTTGGTAGATTTAACGAGAAACACTATAGATGTTCCAAGCGTTATTGCTTCATTCGTAGGGGATAGTGAGAATATATCTTATATCCAAGTATTGAAATTTGGTGGAGATACAAAGAACGAGTGGGATGATGCCGTGTTACAAACACTTCAAAAGAGTGATCTTCAAGGTGTGATTGTTGATGTACGAAATAATCCAGGTGGATATTTACAAGGCGCCGTTGATTTAGCAAGTGATTTCCTTTCTTTAGGTGATGTCGTGGTTATTGAAGAAAATTCAAAAGATGAAAGAAATGAATTTACTACTCAATTTGCAGGCCGATTAACTCGAGATAAAGTTGTCGTATTAGTTAATGGAGGATCAGCCTCAGCTTCAGAAATTTTCTCAGGTGCTCTTAGGGATAATATAAATGCCCCAGTTATTGGCCAAAACACCTTTGGTAAAGGAACCATACAAGAACCACGACAGCTTGAAGGAGGACTTGGACTTCATATGACAATTGGAAGATGGCTTACCCCGAGTGGATTTTGGGTAAATGAGGTGGGACTAGAGCCTGATATTATAGTAGAAAATGACCCTGAAACGCCGGAAGACGAGCAGCTTCAGACAGCTATTGATTTTTTCTCAGGAAATTCTAATTTATCAGGCATAAACTAATCGCTATGAATAAGTCTTTATTCAAAAGTATTGCGTTAGCACTACTGATGACGACTGTACTTGTTATTGCAGCCATAGGTGGAGCTCTCGCAGATAGAATCTTTGTCTTCAAGCCACTCGATGTCCTCATGCAAAAAACTTCTTTAGGACTAGTAGAAAACAGAATTATCAATGAAGAATCAGCAGTTATCGATGTCGCAGAGAATGTGTCACCTTCTGTAGTAACAGTATCTATCAAAACACCGCAAAGAAGAGTATTGCGATTTGATCCTTTTCAAGGGTTTACTTCTGATGTAACGGGAGGAACACAGCAAGATATTGGAAGTGGTTTTATTGTAGAAGGAGGCTATGTAATTACTAATAAACATGTTGTTGATACGGATGGAGAATATAAAGTCGTAACACAAGATGGAGAAGAGCACGACGTTATTAGTATCACAAGAGACCCCGGGAATGATTTAGCCATTGTTGAAGTTGATGGCATTGATCAGTATAAAGCAATTCCTCTAGGTGATTCTGAAAGTCTTAAAGTAGGTCAGTTTGTTATTGCTATTGGAACAGCTCTTGGCGAATTCCGTCATACTGTTACAACTGGTGTCGTGTCTGGCCTCGGTCGTGGAATAACAGCAGGATCTGCATTTGAGGGTTATGTAGAAAGGCTAGATAACGTTATACAGACTGATGCGGCTATCAATCCAGGCAATTCTGGAGGACCACTCCTTAATTCATCTGGTGAGGTAATAGGTGTAAACGTTGCTGTCGCAGCTGGTGCTGAGAACGTTGGTTTTGCACTGCCTATTAATTTAGTAAAAGATGGTCTTGCTCAATTTAATGATAGTGGGACATTTGCATCAAAAGCATATTTGGGAGTAGAGCATACTCTTATTACACGAGAAGCTGCTATTCTTAATGAATTGCCACAAGGTGCGTATGTTACACGAGTTGTGTCAGGATCCGCTGCAGAGAATGCTGGAATAGAAGTAGGCGACATTATTACAAAAGTTGATGGCAGCTCAGTTAGTGAGTCAGATGAAGGATTAGCCGGCATAATTTCTGAGAAAAAGGTTGGTGATACAGTAAGACTTGAAGTATGGAGAGAAGACGAGAATGGTGAGTCGCAAACGCTAACTATTAATGCAACACTATCAGGACTTTCTGAGTGATTCAGATACTTTTTTTAATACTTTTTCTAAGTCTCCATCGACAATCTTAGCTAAATTACCAAATGATTTTTTTATTCGATGATCAGTTACTCTGTCTTGAGGATAGTTATATGTTCTAATCTTCTCAGCTCTGTCACCTGATCCGATAGCGCTCCTGTAACCAGCTACTTCTTTGATCTTTTTTTCTTCTTCCAATTCCCAAAGACGAGCTCGTAAGAGGTTTTCGGCAATCTCACGATTCTGATACTGTGTGCGTTCAGTTTGTGCCGAGACAGCAATGCCTGTTGGTTTATGAATAAGCCTGACTGCGGTTGATACTTTATTTACATTCTGACCACCTGATCCACCAGAACGAAAGAATTGTATGTCTAAATCGCTATCAATGAGCTGTATTTCATTAGCTGTAACTTCTGGAAGAACTGCAACTGTTGCAGTTGATGTATGCACACGGCCACGTTTCTCTGTTCCTGGTATTCTCTGGACACGATGTACACCAGATTCAAATTTTAGGAGGTCAAATACTTGAGGGCCTTTTATCTGAAGAGTTAGGTCATCAATCTGAGAAACTTTCAGACCTGCTTTGTCTGCGTATCGGTAGTACATACGTAATAGATCTGATGCCCAAATTTTCGCTTCATCACCACCAGCAGCTCCTCGGATTTCGATATATGCAGTCTGAGTATCCATAAAGGAAGTTATTTTTTAGATTTTTTTGAAGCCTTTTTAATCTTTTTACCAATATCTGAAGACTGTAAGTCTTTAAGCGTTTCTGGTCGTGATACTTCTTCTTCTATTCTTTTTGCTTTTTTGATAGCACGACGCTCTGCTTTTGATAAGATTTTCTTCTTGGCTTGTTTTTGCTTAGCTAAAAATGAATCAACTCTTCCAGCAGTGTCAACGAACTTCATTTGACCTGTGAAGAATGGGTGACAAGCAGAACAAATTTCGACTTGGATTGTGTCCTGAGTTGAACCTATTGTGAATGTATTTCCACATGCACACGTAACTTTTGTTTCTGGATTCCATTTAGGATGAATTGCTGTTTGCATAACGAGAGTATTATAACAAAGTAGGGGGATTAGGGCAATAAGTTGCACAAGAGAGGCAATTGCAGTACAACTGCCTCTCTTAATAATATTAGTTTAATAAGCCAGTATTTGACTGAAATTTGTCAAACCATTCAGGTCCGTACATTTCATGTAGCCTTGATATCTGTTCAATTGCTAGATCTTTGATAGCAGTGATGTTTTCAGCTATTTCAATGGCATTGCTTACAGCGTTTATCCCATTGTAGAGATGATCTAGTGAGACAAATAGGCTAGGAAACATCTTTTGCGCTAGATGAATCATCTGTAAAGTGACTTCTTCTGTCAGATCGTGTGCCTGAGCGTAGATGCGAATTGTCCCTTCAACCGATACTTCCAGCTCTTCGATTTGCATGAAGTCACAATGAAAGTAGACATCTTTCGCAGCTTCGTCTATGGATTTATCTTGAATATCAGGCCAGCTTTTTGGCCATACGAGAGCGAATCCACCAGGACAACTCGTCCCACCACATTCGCACATAAACAATGCGACACGCTCATTTCGAATGGTGTCGTAAGCATACTGAACAATTCCGGGTATATATGGAAAGCGCACAGCCATGATCAACTCCTTTTAGTGGCTTATTGGTGTTTGGATTTTATTGAACAAACAACTATAAGTCAAGTAAATCACTTTTTTTCTGCAATAAAGACTCCTGAGGCAATGATGATTGCGCCTATTATAAATAGTGGTGTAATTGTCTCACCTAGCCACAACACAGCAAGCGGTGTTGATATTACTGGTTGTAAATACGCAAATAAACCGGCTTCTGATACTTCAATTGTTCTTACACCTCTCACGAGTAGAGAATAGGCGACATTTCCCGATAATATTGCCATATACCAAACGCCCAAATGATATGAGATATCTAGGCTTTTTAACGTAGTTATATATTCTGAAAATCCATAGTAATTAATAACAAACGGAATGAGAGTAATCGCTCCTACAATAAAGGCTACATTAGCAATAAAGACTGGAGATACTTTCTTTTTAACTAGATACTTTGAAAACAAGATAGTTGAAGAATCAATAACTAAAAATACAACTAAAAACAAATTTCCAGTAAGTTTAACAATACTTGAGTTAATGAGCACTGGGCCCAGTACAACCAGTGCAGTTCCAGCCAGTGTAATTATGGTTCCAACTTTTTCTCGATGAGTAATATGGTCACGAAATAGTATCCATCCACCGAGCATCACAAGCAGTGGGCCACTGTTACCGATAAGAGCAAGATCAAGTACGGTCGAATTGTTTATTCCGATAAATAGAAACGAAAGAGCTACTGTTGTTGCGAGCAGACCGTATATGAGTGAAGCATATACAAGTTTTGTGTTATTAGGCACAGAAATGTTACCAAACATAATAACTATAAAACCAACAATTCCAGCAACAAAAAACCTATACGCAAGAAACTCAAAAGGGCTGATTCCAGAGAGAGTATATTTGATGATTGGAGCTGAAGCTCCCCAAATTATTGTAGCACCAAGAAGAAAGGCATAGGCTTTAGTTCTGCGCTTTGAAAAGTAGTTGGACAGCATTATCTAAGGATAGCATTTCTTGTTTACCATCTTCCATGTCCTTGAGTTTAACTTTGTCTGAAGCAATTTCTTCTGGGCCAATAATAATAACCCACCTGATAGAGGTTTTATTTGCGTATTTTAGCTGTTTTTCAAGTTTGGTCGTTGAATCTGGATATACATATGCAGCGATATCATAAGAACGTAGTTCGGACGCAATTTCAAGACTTTTATCATATGTGTCTTCATTAAAAACAGTGACAAGTACTGACTCATCTTCATTAAAATCAGGTAAGAGATTAGCTTCATTGGCTGCATCAACAACACGCTCGAGTCCAAAAGCGACACCTGTTGCTGGTATTTGTTTGCCAGTTAATTTTTCAACCATACCGTCATATCTTTCTCCACCGCCTACTGAACCTCCTGAATATCCCTCAACAACAATTTCCCAGATAGGGCCTTGAGAGTATGAAAACGATCGAGCTAAAGTAGGGCAGAATTCATAATTTTTCTCATCATATCCAGACGATTTTAGATACTCAAAGATTTTCTTGATCTCTTCATTTGGCATTAGGTTTTTGATTGCATTAAGAAAGTTTTTGGAATCTTTTTCTGAGATACCTTTTTTGATCATATCTGCAGTGACTCCTTTTTCACCAATTTTTTCAAGTTTATCAATTGAAACTATCGCTTCGTACGGAAAGTCTTTCATAAGAGATCTACTGTTAATTAATATTTTAAAATTATCAAAGCCAATTTCTTTGCATACATCAATACTTATTGCGATAGCTTCTGCATCTGCGGTAGGAGAGTCTACTCCAAATATATCAACATCTGCTTGTGTAAATTCACGAAATCTACCTTTTTGAGGTTTTTCTGCTCGAAAGACTGGCGCGATCTGGTAGCGTTTAAATGGGAAGGTAAGTTCATTGAAGTTGCTGCTCAAAAATCTCACAGTTGGCACAGTTTGATCATATCGTAGTGCAACATCACGTCCACCATAATCTTTGAACTTATAAAAAAGCTTTTCGTCTTCACCAACTTGTCCTTCAAATATTTCAAGTGGTTCAAGTGTTGGTGTTTCAATGGGGGAGTAACCCCATTTTTCAAAGACTGTAACCATAATATCTTTGATATACGATCTGGCACGCGCCTCTTTAGGTAAAATATCTTGGAAACCTTTCAATGTTTGTAGAGTCTTCATCTGCATATAATTATTTTAGCAGTTTAATGAATTATTCAGAAGGGAAGATATGGATTCTGGATGCAATGAGTTCATCTTCTAAATCTCCAACAATGATAATTCGTTCTCCAGCAGTCGCCTCTGACAGACGTGCTCGTACGATATCACCATTCTCATCATCTTTAGTGACATCAATTTTTCCAGTTGCGTCAATCGAGTATTGCTTGCCATCCGCATGTGTAACCAAAAACTCTGATGCTGACAACTCATCAATACTGCCATAGATACCAGTTAGCACAGTATTAACAGGTACTTCAGAAACAAGAATCCTTTGAGTAAGAAGTGTGTTAGCATCTCTTGTGCCGATAGCAATAATAAAATCGCCAATAGCTACTTCTGAAAAGTCGATTTCTTCAGTTGAATCAATAATATTTGCGTATGTTGTTTCTTCATCAATAGAAAGCTGCTCTATTAAATCGTCAGTTGTTTTTATCTGAATAGCATTTTCTGAAATATCAGTAATGCTTCCGAGCATAGCGATATTTTTAACTGGTCTTTGATCTTCTGTTGTATTTTCTTGGATTTGAGACGAGTAAACTACATTTATATCAGCTTGCGCGAATGAATCATCTTTAAAACCCCAGACATGGATAGTGTTGTAGCCACCTTCTACAGTAATCTCGGTAATGAAATCACCTTGATCATCGCTTCTTACAAATGAAATATCCTCAGTAGATGCAACAGCAACATACGCATTTGGCTGTGTTATACCACTAACAGTAATAGATGTTTCTGTATAGACGCCAAGTGAGAGCGGCTCAACAATGCTTATACCATCTGAAGAGACCACGGTTGGAGAATCTTTTTGTGATTGCGAAGTTGGTTCAGGAAAAGTCTGGGACGGTTGCTTTTTTGTTGTTTGCCATACAAAAAAAGCCATACCTAGTCCGATGAGGCTCCCTAAAATGATTGCTATGATTGGTTCTTTTCGCATTTGAAGGCAGGCTTTGGATACTATATGAGACTGCATCAGATAAGTCAAGCTGACTCAGTTTCTTGATCTTGTCAAAGTAGTAGTACTTTGATAGCATGTTGGCACAATGGATATAAAATACCTTGGGCATTCTTCTTTCAAACTTTCATCAAAAAGTATATCTGTAATTACAGATCCATTTGATAATTCTATTGGAATCAAGTTTCCATCTGAAAGTGCGACAATTGTAACGGTGTCTCACCAGCACTCAGATCATAATAATTCAGATGCCGTGAAAGATGTAAAAAAAATTGTGAGTGGACCTGGTGAGTATGAGATTGAGGGTGTATCAATAATTGGACTTGCTTCTTATCACGATGATAAAAAGGGAGAAGAGCGTGGAACAAATACAATATACGTATATGAAATGGAAGAATTGAGATTGGCTCATCTTGGCGATATTGGACACAAGCTTTCTGAAAAGCAAGTTGAGGAGTTAGGTGATATTGACATTCTTATGCTTCCAGTAGGGGGTACATACACAATCGATGCAAAAACCGCAGTTGAGGTAGTTCAATCTATTGAACCAGAGATCATTATACCGATGCACTATAATTCACCTGAGCTAGATCAAAAGACATTTGGAGAGTTGACAGATGTTGATAGATTTACCAAAGAACTGGGTGTCAAGGTAGTAGAAGAAAAGAAATATAGTGTAAAGTCAACTGATATGACTGATGAAGATCAGACAGTTGTTGTTCTCACAAGAAGCTAAATACGATGGCAGAAGCCTCATTATCCGCGCGAATACCTCCTCATTCGCTGAACGCTGAAACAAGTGTTCTCGGTGCTCTTTTATTGGATAAAGAAGCCGTTATTGCTGTCGCAGAGCTTTTAATACCTGATGATTTTTATGATCAAAGACATAAAGATATTTATGAATGCATCTTACAGCTATATGAGGCACGAACTCCTATTGATGTTCTTACGGTTTCTGAACAATTAAAAAAATCTAAAGCTTTAAAAAAGATTGGTGGAGTTACTTTTCTTGCTGAACTTGCAAATTCTGTACCCACAGCTGCTCATGTTGAGCATTATGGCAAGATTGTTAAAGATCAGGCAACAAAAAGATCCTTGATGAGTGCCGCGGCAAAGCTCTTTGATCTATCCATGGATGAATCACTCGAAGCAAACGAGCTTCTTGATAAAGCAGAGTCAGAAGTATTTTCACTTACACAAAAACATTTATCAAAGAGTTTTATAGCAGTGAAAACAACACTGGCTGATTCATTTGATCGACTAGATGAGCTACATAAAAAGAAAGATGGTATTCGTGGTATTCCTACAGGTTTTAAAGATCTTGATAACTTAACTTCTGGTTTTCACAAATCTACTCTAAATATTTTGGCCGCACGCCCTGGTGTAGGAAAGACAACACTTGCGATGAATATTGCACAACATTTAGCCGTTGAGCATAAAATACATGTTGGGATTTTTTCACTTGAGATGAGTAAAGAAGAACTTGTAGATAGGCTACTTGTTTCTCAGGCTGATATTGATGCTTGGAAGCTCAAAACTGGTAATTTATCTGAAGATGACTTTACTGCGCTTTCTAATGCAATGGGAGAGCTTGCGGAAGCTCCATTATTTATTGACGATACTCCAGGACTTTCGATTCTTGAAATGAGAACTAAGGCAAGAAGACTACAAGTTGAGCAAGGCGTTGACATTATCTTTGTAGATTATCTTCAGCTCGCCAAGTCTCGAAATCTCGAAAACAGGGTGAATGAGATTGCAGAAGTCTCACAAGGGCTCAAGAATCTTGCCCGCGAGCTAAAAGTGCCTGTTGTAGCTTTGTCACAGCTATCTCGTGCAGTTGAGCAGAGAGGCACAAAGCGACCTACGCTTTCTGATCTTCGTGATTCAGGTTCAATTGAGCAAGATGCCGATATTGTGATGTTTTTGTATAGAGAAGACGATGATGACCTTTCTAAAATCCATTTAGATATTGCAAAGCATCGTGCAGGACCACTTGGTAATATTCAATTCCACTTCAGGGGAGATAGAATCAGATTTTATGATGCCTCAAATAGGCCAGGATAAAGTGTGCCGAAGGAGGGGATCGAACCCTCACCCCCATAATGGGGACAGGTTTTTGAGACCTGCGCGTCTGCCAATTCCGCCACCTCGGCTAGTTAAGTCTATCTTTTAAATATTTGCGACCATAACCTGATTTTAATTGTTTTTCCCTTTTTATTGCCATTTCCTTATTTTTGCAAGCCTCATAGTATACCAATTCTAAAGGTCGTCTATGTTTTGTGGCTTTAACTTCGCCTAGTTTATGTTTGCTAAATCTTTCTTTCAAATCATTTGTCCAACCAATGTACAGTTTCTTATCTTTATGGCTTAGCAATACATATGTATAAAAAAACATAAGATAAAGTCTATATCGTGCCACCCGCCTGCAGCGCTGTGCGCAAGCATTGCGGGCAGGATTCCGCCACCTCGGCTGGTGTATGGGTATTTTATCAAATTAGGCTTGTTTTGAACATCTGAGCACGATACAATACTTTTGTTATGATTTCAGCAACAGATTTAAAGAACGGAACAGCTTTCCAGATAGAAGAGAAGCCATATACGGTTATCAAGTACGATCACAGAAAAATGGGTCGCGGAGGTGCAACCATTAAGATAACTGCTAAAAACCTAGAAACAGGTCAACTCAAGGAGTATTCATTTACTCCTAATAATAAGTTTGAAGAAATTAATACAATAAAGAGACAGCTTCAGTATTTATATAATGATGGAACTGTAGCTACCTTTATGGATCCAGAAAGCTTTACGCAATACGAGGTTGATTTAAATGTTATTGGTGATGCAATTCATTTCATCAAAGAGGGAAGCCAGGTCGATGTTTTGTTTTGGGATGAAAAGCCACTATCGGTTGATATTGCCCCTAAGATAACACTAGAAGTGGTGCAGACAGAAAAGGGCGTAAAGGGAAATTCTGCAACAAATGTATTTAAACCTGCAAAGCTTGAAAATGGATTGGAAATTAAAGTGCCACTCTTTATAAAAGTAGGAGACAAAATTCGTGTAGATACCCGTGATTCTTCATATGTGGAGCGAGTAAATAACTAATTAACTTAGAATCCACCATAAAGCTGCAAATGCCACCGCTATCTGTGTGATCACTCCAGGTAAAGCTGATACATCAACTTGTATAGCTTTTTGTAATTTGACATATTTGAGTAGTAATGCATGCCTGTTTTTAAAGAAAAAGTATGGAGCTTCAACAGCATCTGGCATTATCGATGCTGCCGCGGCGAGATAATAGACGAGAAGCTGATTTGGATCAAGATGTGAACTTACAAGCACCGTTGTAATTCCAGCAAAGAGCAAATCGCCACCTATTATTGCAAGAGATTTGTTAGTGATTTTGCCGTATTTCTTGAGCTCAGTATTAATATGTGGATTCCAGTGTGGAATCATATCTAGAATAAAATGACTTCCAAAGGCCAGAGGAATTGATATAAGCGGATTTGGTACCTTTGTGGCGATTGCGATACCAACAAGGGCATGCGGTGTCTCTAACATTGTCTATTATGATATACTCATGATAATTCAGATGTCAATTTTACTTCTTACGATTCCGGTTACATGTACTGCTTTGCTATTGTACATATTTTTCTTTTGGAGAAGGTTAAAAGAAGATTACATTAGTAAGGCTATCTTCAATGCAGCATTTCTAACTCTTATTGCGACTCTCGTGTTCTCGCAGTTTGCAAGACTAACTGACCATCAGAACGCTTGGTTTTGGGGAGGGTTTGTTGGATTCTTCATGTCAGTAATGTTTTTTGCGAGGAGTTATAAATTTAAAATATTCGAATTATATGAAGCAGCCGGAAGATCTGCATTATTTTTAATCATTGCAATTGGACTCGCTGACTATTTAAGCTTTCAAAATATCAAATCGCTAGCGATAGCAGGTTTTTGCATTGCCTTGTTTGGTCTTTTTATTGTTGTGGATGCCAATTATCGCAAGTTTACTTGGTATCGATCAGGGCGAGTGGGTGTGGCTGGCCTTATTATACTAGGAGTGTTTTTTACAGCTCGGGCTATTGTCGCAGCTTTGGGATTTGATATACTGTCTATACTGGGAAGAATAGATTTCATATTCTCAGGCATTGTTGCTTTTTTGCACTTTTTCTTTGTGTATCATCTATCTCAAAATTAATATGGCTAAAAAAACGAAAAAAGATACAATACGATTTCCATCTGAGCTTCTTGTACCTGTGAAAGAATTGCTTCGTGCTCAATTAAAATTACTTAAACTTCGTCGCAAAAATATTATGTCAGAGGATCCCTTTAGTGACCCAGAGCGCGCACTTGATAACGCAGCGACAGACACGGAAGCAGAAGAGCAATTTGGTCATGATATGGCTGAAGCTATGAAATACCAGCTTGAAGAAAAAATCGAACAAACAAAAGAAGCTATCACACGAGTTAAAAATGGCGATTACGGTACGTGCGCGAAATGTGGGAAGATGATTAATACAGACAGATTAATGGCATATCCTGAGGCGACTCTTTGTATGAGTTGTAAAGCTAAAAGCGAAAAATGAGCACCCCAACAATAGTCTTTGAAACTTCAGACTATATGATAATTAATAAACCAGCCGGTTGGGTTGTTAATGATGCTAATACCGTTACACATAATCTTGTTATCCAACGTTGGCTAGATTCTCTTAAGAACAACTCGCTTGCCAATAATCGGGAGTATAGATCTGGAATAGTTCACCGACTAGATAAAGAAACAAGTGGGGCTTTAATCGTTGCAAAAAATGAACAGAGTTTTGAAGCTTTGCAGAGAGAATTTAAAGAAAGAATTGTTAAAAAGAGGTATATTGCGCTTGTTCATGGAATGTTAAAGGAGAAAAGAGGCGAGATAGATGCGCCTGTTGGAAGACTACCATGGAGAAGAGATCGATTTGGTGTATATCAGAACGGTAGAGACGCTTTTACCGCATATACTGTCCGTGATGAATATGAGAAGGATGGCCAGAAGTACTCTTTGGTTGAGTTTTATCCAAGAACGGGGAGGACTCATCAGATCAGAGTACATGCAAAACACTTGGGAAATCCATTAGTCTCAGATGAGTTTTATGCTGGGAGAAAACGCTCACGTAACGATAGAATCTGGTGTGCTAGGCTTTTTCTTCATGCGAATTGGATTAGTTTTATTGACCCAAAGTCAGGTGAGCAAGTCGAATATGAAGTTCCGCTTGCTGATGATCTTCAAGCTGCACTTGATACTCTAAATCTGCTAGACTGAAGGTAATGGAATTCTCTCAAATTGCAATTTTGCTCGTGATAGCTGCCGGTGCAGGTGTAGTTGCAAAATCACTTAAACAACCTCTTATCATCGGATATCTTTTTGCCGGTGTTGCATTAGGTGCGCTTGGTTTAATTCATGATCCAGAAAGTTTTGAGAATTTAGGAAAAGTTGGTGTTGCACTTCTGTTGTTTTTAGTTGGACTTGAAATGAATGTGAAAGAGCTGCCATCACTGGGAAAAACTGCTCTATCAACTGGCCTCGGACAAATTATATTCACATCGCTTATTGGATATGGATTAGCAATGATGCTTGGTTTCCCACCTCTTGCTGCATTGTATATAGCAATAGCTCTGACGTTTTCTTCGACAATTATTATTGTTAAGCTACTCTCTGAAAAAAATGAACTTGGGACATTGCATGGCCAAATCGCTTTAGGTTTTCTATTAGTTCAAGATTTTGTAGCAATAATCTTGCTTATAGTGCTTGCAAGTATCGGTAATGGGACGACAAGCCCTGAGGCTTATTTTGAGATTGCAGTTAAAACAGTATTACTACTCGGTGTCTTATATGCGTTGTCTGTAAAGGTTTTGCCACAATTATTTTCAGAAATACTTAGCTCATCTGGAGAGCTCATATTAATTTCAAGTATGGCTTGGGCTCTTGGGCTCGCTGCCTTTGTTGGTGGTCCACTTGGTCTTAGTCTTGAAATTGGAGGATTTCTTGCAGGTTTGACACTCTCAAATTTGCCAGAACATTTGCAGATTGCTTCAAAAACTCGTCCTTTGAGAGATTTTTTTCTTGCAATATTTTTCTTAATACTCGGAACAAATCTTGTTATTCATAATTTAGCTGCAGTGCTTGTACCTGCTATGATTTTCTCTCTATTTGTACTTATTGGAAATCCATTAATTCTACTTATCATCATGGGTGTTTTGGGGTATAAGAAGCGTACTAGCTTGTCTGTATCGCTTACAGCAGCGCAAATTTCTGAGTTTTCACTGATTGTAATGTCAATGGGTCTTGCGATAGGACATGTTACTCAAAATGATGTTGCAATAGTTGTACTTGTCGGTGTTATTACCATGACAATTTCAACATATATGATTTTAGGCAATGCAAAGATTTATACAAAATTGGAGAAGTTTTTATCGCTGTTTGAAAGGAACAAGAATATTGAAGATACTACAAAAGATGATGAGGCATTGAATAGTCATATCATTCTTGTTGGTGCTGATAGGACAGGAACATCACTCCTGGGTATACTTAAAAAACTGAAGCATGATGTAGTAGTAGTAGACTTTAATCCGGTTGTTATTAAGCGATTAAAGCGGAAAAAGGTACGGACAGTCTTTGGAGATATTAATGATTCAGAGATTGATGATGCTGTTGGTTTAAAGAATGCAAAAATGATAATTTCTACATCTTCGCGACTTCAAGATTCACTGCTACTTCTTGAGAATCTAAAAGGGAAGAAGAATAAGCCACTTACAATACTCAAAGCCTCAACAATAAAAGATGCTGTAATGTTGTATGAAAAAGGAGCTACATATGTTATTCAGCCTGAGATTGTCGCTGGTGAGCATATAAGACATCTCCTACAAACATATGGTGTCAGTACCGGAATTGAGAAACTTGGAGAAAGCCATTTACGTCGGCTATTAAGAACACTATAGAGTTATGTCTGCCCGAAGAAGAAAAACAAAAGAAAAACAGCAAAAAATTCAGCTACCCAAAGCAGTGCTGCTCGTGATTTTTACAATTGTAGTGTTGTGTGCATCTGTGTATCTTGTTATATCTCAATCGATTAAACAAAAGATTTTAGCAGTTGCTTCATACAAAAATGGAACACATATTGTAACTGTATATGACCTAGAGGAGGGGATACGGTCAAAAGTTATTATCCCAGGTGATCTTTATGCTAATGCTGCTCATCAGCGTGGTGAATGGAGACTTGACCAGATTACTAAAATTATAGATGTAGAGAAGCTTAGTCCACATATTTACGCTGATTCTATAATGAAAGCTCTTGACATACCTATTGATGAATATACATATAATTCTTCATCAAGTATGAATATATTTGAGCGTATTAAGCTTGCGCTCTTGTCGCTTAATATTTCATCAAGTTCCCTTAACATATATGATCTAGCCGATACATATATGCTGCAGCAAGAAAGACTTCCTGATGGTGGAGAAGGATACGTAATGAGTGGTGAAGTATCATCTAGTATAAAACGACTTTTTGTTGATGACGAGTTTGCTTCTCACAATTACCGAGTAGAAGTGATTGGCGGTAAAGAGACTAATTATCAGAGCCTTCTTGATGTTGTAGATATTCTCACAACAATTGGTACACATGTTGTCTTTGTTAAGAATGATGAATCAATAGATAATTCTGACTGTGTAATTGAAAGTAAAGAAGATGTGGATGTTTCACGAATTAGTCGTGTGTTTAACTGTAAGAAGAGAGTATTAACTGAAGGTAACCTTGATATACGAGTCTTGCTTTCGAAAGAATTTACCGATCGATTTTAGTTATCTTTTGCGAGGAAATGAAACAAGATTGTCAATATCTTGTGCTGACTTTACTTCACGAATAAATACCTGAACAAAATCTTTTTTGATTGATTTTATATATGTTGCATAATTAACTCCGAGGCCTGTGAGATATATCATTCTGTTCGCGATATCATCAGGTAATCTTCCAATATAGCTTTCTTTATGTGTCGTGATAACTACTTTATGTTGTTTGGTAATCATATTGACAGAATCACCTGCGTTAAGAGTGATAAGTTTAGTGTGCTCACATACATTAATGAGACTTACAACCTTTGTCTTGCCTGGTTCTTCTATAAAGACACGATCAATATGTGCTTCCACTTGTACAGATTGTGGGGAGAGACCGTTCTTTTCAAGCATGTCTATCTTTTCAATACGTTTTGGAGCAATGACATTAAGTGGATCTAGTTCAACTACTTTTTCAGCTGCCTGTCGTGCTTCTTTTAGATTTCCCATTTGAAGATAAGCCTGAGAAATTCTATTAAGAGCACCAATCTCACTATCGTTATTTTCTAGAATTTCATGGTTAAGTGCGAGTGCAGTGTTCCAGTCATTCTTTAGCGCGGCATCAATAGCCTTTCGGGCAAGTTCATCAAACATAGTGTGTTCCTTATGAGTATAGACAAGCATCAGCTGATGTCAAGTGATATAATAAGCTCTATGAGTGGTCATTCGAAATGGTCGACTATAAAGAGAAAGAAGGGTGCAAACGACCAAGCGCGAGGAAAAGCTTTTTCAAAATTATCTAAAGCAATTTCACTTGCGGTAAAAACTGGTGGCAGTGATAACCCTGATTTTAATTATAAATTGCGTATCGCGATAGATGCTGCAAAGACAGAGAACATGCCCAAGGATACGATAGATCGCGCTATCAAAAAGGCTTCTGAAACTGGAGATCTTTCTGAAGTAACATATGAAGGTTTTGGTCCAGAGGGCGTGCAGTTTTTAATAGAAATCGCCACTGATAATAAAAATCGCACTTCAGCTGAGATAAAAAGTTTACTTCAAAAAGCTGGTGGAAATCTAGGTGGTCCTGGATCTGTATCATTTAACTTTGATCCGGTCGGATTTATTCTTCTTACTAAAGTTGAAGATAAAGAGGAAGCAACTCTAGATCTTATAGATATGGGTGCTGAAAATGTAGAGGAGACTGCCGGCGGTCTTGAAGTACACGTTCCAACGACAGAGCTTTCAGATTTTACTAAAGCGCTTACTGATAAAGGATATATAATTGCAGAATCTGCAATGATCCAGCTACCTAAAACACTTCAAAAAATTGAAGGAGAAAAGCTGCAAGAAAGAATTACAAAGTTGATGTCTGACTTGGACGATCATGAAGATGTCCAGAATGTCTATACAAACGCTGACTTTTGATATGTCAAAAAACACTCGATTTGCCATTTCTTCAATTATATTGTCGCTCCTTTTTTTAAGTGTTTCGCTTCTTGAAATACAGAATAAAGTTCTCGGAATTGTTGTTATATCGATTGCATCAGTCGCTCTTTTGTATTGGTCCATTAAAGAGGCAATCAGAATAGATGCTACATTGGTCACCTTATTACTACCACCTTTATATACGTTAGGGGTAGGCTTATTCTGGTTTTTGCTGCCATCAACTATTCTCTCAACATTACCTATTGTTGTCCTGTATGGAGTAGGGATGTTTGGTCTCTATAAGACAATGAATATTTTTGCAGTTTCAACATATAAAAAAATAGCTTTGTCACGAGCTGCGGGTGGAGTAGGATTTGTTCTTACACTGTTCACATCATTTTTATTGTACGACGCGATATTGTCATTGAAAACACTTCCTATGATTACAGTACCGGTAATTTTTGTAGTTTCATTTGTATTGTTACTACAAGGATTATGGTCGAGTGAGCTATCTAATAGGATTGATAGGAGAGTAATACAACTATCCGCAACAAGCTCATATGCAATAGCAACAATGGCACTTATTTTGTTTTTTTGGCCAGTAAGCTTGATTGAAGGATCACTTCTATTAACTGTAGCTATGTATGTGTTATTAGGAATTGGCCAAGCTCGAATTGAGGGTAGATTATTCAAAACCACTATCAGAGAATATCTCATTATCGGAATAGTTGTTTTGGGCTTTATGATTCTGATTACAAGCTGGCGAAACTTCTAATTTAGCCTCAATTGAGCTCGAATTTTTTCATTTTTTTGACCTAACGTATTAAAAAGGGGAGGAGTGCGTTATATCCCATAATAATATTATCGGATATTGTGAAAAAGGGTAGTGAAAACAGAAAGATACAATTTGATATAGTTGTTAAGTTCAAAGCGTCAAGCAATGATGCTAGTAATATCAACAATATGGTTAGTCATATGCAATACGTATACCTTGAGATATTAATAATTGGTCATACTCTCTAAAATTTAATGTATTCATTGCAAAACATTAGTAGGTCGCACAATAATACTTTTGCGACGCGACTGGAGGGCTCGAGAAGGAGTGGTCGTAAATGCATCTGAATATAGATCTGATCTCTGAGTATATAAACTACTAATAACATACTTATCCTACATAGCCCCCGTTACTGATGTGTTATAAAACAAGATTTCCAAACATACACCGAAATAATTTTGTATATATTTAGCTTAATTGAGACCTGAAAATATCTACATGAATAATGTATCAACTATTGTTTTAGAAGCCTTTAGAATCGATCTCATGAAGCCATATTTGAGCCTGATTGTTTGATTAATTAAAGTACCATATTTGCTTATCAATTTGGATATGCACGTTAATATGCGTCAAACTTTTTGTATGCGCATACTACATGTAATCTAAAAATATTTTTGATATTAATTTACTTACATTGATTTATTTTAACTTTGAATACATCATATTTTTGCACACTGTTGATGTCGTACAATGTTGACATTTGCTATTGTGAAGTTTACGATGAAGTATACTCCCCTTTCTTGAGTAATGTAGTGAAAAATGGCAAAAAAATCAGGTTCAAATCGAACTAAAAAAATTAGCAATTTAAAGAGTCAAAGTCTAAAAGAGCTCGTCTACTCCTTTTTAGAGTATTTGGAGGTTCAAAAAGGATCCTCCCCTCTTACCATCCGTAATTATAAACACTACCTAACTCGCTTTCTTACCTGGGGAAAAGACAAAGGAATGGTCTCGTCTCCATCAGAGATCGATCAAGAAGCACTTCATCATTACAGATTGTACTTATCTCGTATTAGATCAGAACGAGGCGATTACTTGTCAAAAAAAACACAAGGCTATCATATGATAGCTATTAGATCGCTTCTGAAGTGGCTTAACAAACATGATTTTGAAGTAATGAATGCATCAAATATCGATTTGCCAAAGATCGAAGATCGTAAGGTTGCATTTCTTAATGGAGAGCAAGTTGATAGATTATTATCGGCACCAACGATGAACAAACTCTATGGTAAGCGCGATAAAGCAATCTTAGAAGTATTGTTTTCCACTGGGCTACGTGTCTCTGAATTAACACGATTAGATCGAGATATGATTGATCTAGAGAGACGTGAATTTGGTATTAGAGGAAAAGGTGGCCGGGTACGTGTTGTATTTCTGTCACGTCGAGCAGCTGATTGGGTAGATGTATATCTTAAAGCGCGTAAAGATCATTTCAAACCTTTATTTATTAGACATAGCGGATCTGTAGATCCGACAATGGATGATGAAGATATGAGATTGACACCTCGATCTGTACAACGAGCTGTAAAAAAGTATGCAAAGAAAGTCAGCATTCCAATTGATGTAACACCACACGTTATCAGACATTCATTCGCAACAGATCTACTCCAAGCTGGCGCTGATCTTCGAAGTGTTCAAGAAATGCTAGGACATAAGAATGTTTCAACAACACAGATCTATACACACGTTACAGATCCTAAATTAAAAGAAATTCATCAAAAATATCACTCTCATGATGATGAAAAACGCAGTTTGAGGCGAGAAGACATCGATTCATTAGAGTAAATTATCGAGGCTAATTTGGTAGAAAAGTGACTTTCTCAAATCGATTCTAAGGGGTGTCTGGAAATTGAGATGTATGATTAGTCATTTAAGATGTGCTTAAATAAATAAATATGACAGAATTTGATGAAAATAATATTGATGTTGAAACAAACGATCAATTGGAGGACTCTGAAAGCTATCTATCTGATGTTGAGTTACTTTATGTTCCTGATAGACAAACTAGATTTGAAAGCAAAGACCAAATCCCTACAAACGCAATACTAAGAGGTTATTCTATCTATCCTGAATCTGAAAAATATCAGACACAACCTGTTGTATGGGCAACGTGTAATACAACTAAAGATTTTTCTATTGCAGGTGATGAAGCATTTGTGCCTCCTGGGGTTATGGCATTATGGGTGACCCAGCGTCCTCGATCTATTATGAAAAAGTCTGAAAATGGGTATATGCAATACAAAGGAGCTGGTAATCCAGATCAGCCTAATTTCCCACCCAGAGTAAGACCCAATACTGATGATGCTGGTCATATGACTCTTTGGGCTGTGAGCCGAAGTGAGGCTAATCAAATTATTCACAAAAAGCAACTGCTGGAAGAAAACAATATTCCACATACAGATGTTACTCGAATAGTTGCGATTGAAGAAGTTCCGATTCCTCTTGATAAAGATGGTGCCTTCGAGATTAGAGCTATGCGCGATGCGTATCTCACAGAGTGGCCATATGCAGACCACGTTCGCCGAGAAGAAGTGCAGAGAATGAAACGTGTACTTCAAGAAAGATATAAAATTGCCGACGAAAATTTAGATGATTCTTCAAGTATTGTCGACAGTTACCTCATGTTGGAAGGCTTTTTCCAGGTACAGTCTGAAAAACAAATACCCTTTAAAAACTCTATAAGTTCTCTGATAGAGACTCCAATATTATTAGACTATCAAGCGGAACAGGATCACATAGATTTTGATAAGCAAGCGAAACGCATACTTTGGATAGCTAACAGCTTGGGTGAAAGCTTTGATATCGATGAGTTGAGTAACTTACAGCTTCCAGATGACATAAATCTCGAAGATTATAAGCGTGAAGTTGTAATACTACCGGATGGTGTGTTAAGTGATGGCAATAGGTATATTGATATGAGAAGTATGAATAATGTCGTTGGAAATTTAGTTCCTGAAAAAGATGCAAAAACGCTTCGTCGACAATTTAATTTACAAGAGATTGAGCCAATATATCAACTTGATGGGTATCGCTTATACAATGATATGATACGTAGTTTGTCTCCGGAGTCTCGTAGGAAACTAGTAGAGTCTCTTGATAAAGAAAAAGATAAATTAGTACAAGCTCATGTAAATTCACTTTGTGCTGGTATTGGTCTAGGACAATCTTTAAATTCTAAAGATACGATATTAGGTGAAGTAAGTGATTATTGGTTAATAGGCACAATGGGTACTTTTGTTCTTAGCAGCAATAGTGATTATCAACTGAAGTATTTGAAAGCTGAGGAAGATAGCTTACTTCAGTCCTGTGCGCGACTTGACTTACTAGGTGGACCGACAGATGATAGAGGGGTAGAACTTGATAGGTCCATGAAACTAATTTTTTCTGATATTAATGTAAGACAAAAGATCAAAACTGCTGCTCATGCAGGTCGTCTCAACCTTCCATCTGGCTTTTCTGATGAATATCGTGAAATGTATGCAGATACCATAAAATCTTTGAGTCAAGAGGCTGCTGAGTTAGAAGCTCGTATTGCGATTGGATATCAAGAATATTCTGCTGCTATTGGTACTGAAAAGGAAGAAGAACTAAAAAAGCATGTCCATGATTTAATAGATGCTAGTGGTAAGTATCCTATGTTTGTACGCAGCATTAACATTTCAAATTAATAGAAATCTACTACTCTACTTTTCTTTATGACTCAACTGAACTACTCCTTCTCCTTATGTTATCGCTCATTGCTATCAATCTGGCAACTGAGTTTTCCTATGTGGTGACATAAAACCAGGAGTATGATTAGTCATTCTCATCTAGTACTTTAAAGCTGTATTTTGAGATTAACTCTAATTTTACTATTTTTTCTAATTCTGAAGAACTAATTTTGCTGTTATGTATTTTTATTTTATTATCATCGATAATCTCAATTGATGTGTTGCCAATAAAATCTACAAGCTTGGTTATAGCAAACATACTAGTAATATACATATATACTAATTTAGCATCCTGAGTGGTAATAGTTAAAGAATCTAGATTCTTCATAATGAGAACTTCAGTTCCCTCAAGATTTTTAAGTTTTATTTGGGTATTCATATTATGATAAATAACTATTTGGTATATATGCTGATATGTTTATAGTTATATTACTACCAATAAAACCAGTTTGATCAAGATCAAAATTATTTCTTCTTGTGCCAACAGTGATCGCATTGGATGTGTCGATCTCTTTGTTTGTAACCTTTCTTGTCATATTTCGTTGAAGTATAGCTGCATTTTTGCCATCAGTTTGCATGCGTTTGTTGAGATCTTCAACAAACGCATCAGCTTGATCTTCAGGTAAGTACTTGAGCCACAGATTTTTCATATATTCAAAGCGCTTGGGTGATAGTTCTCTTAAAGCTTGGGGATTTTGTCTAAACATTGCACCTGCGTCAGCAAAACTCTCTCTGTTAGCGTCATCTCGACCAATTTCTTGCAATGTGTACTCAACATATGGAGTAATAGATTCTGGTTCAGCTTCACAAACAAGCTTCCATTCTCTTAGTTCATCAACGCTTAAGTTTTTGTGCACATGCTCCATTATTTCGTGAGCTAAGGTTCTATCTATTTCCATAGCTATATGCATTACTAAATGATTTGGGTCCTCAGGTAGGTTCTCATCACCAAGTATTTTGGCCAAGTCATGTTCAGCTGTAAAATCTATTGAGTTGATATTTCTTAGAAAAAACCCCGGATAGACACTCGATGGTAGTTTTGTGTTATGGAGTAACCCTATGACAGCATCACGGTTTGTTATGCATGTGTATCCATTTTTGTTTTCAAGGCCTATTATCTCCGGAGTATATTCATTTGCGTGTGTCTTTAGTTCTTTAGGAACTTCGCTTCGAGGTAGAATACCTATCATCTGAAGTTGTTTTTTTGCTTCAAGTACTTTTTGAGATAACAATATATCTATTCGAGGATCAGCATACCCAATAAGGTCCTCTGTCCATCCTGGTACAATATCGATGGTTTTAAACGTTCGAAGTAGTGCATTAGCTTCTCCATTCATCTGAGTATATAGTTCATTCCATTCTCTGATGTCTGCCATAATTTCGTCCATACCTACAGTAAGTATCTTCCTGGCTTCAGTCACTTCATCTTCGGTAGGTTCTCTATCAAAAATTTTAACTCCTGATTTTTGGAGCTGTTCACGCTCACTTTTTACTAATGTTGATAAAGCAGTCAATGCCATTGGATTATGTTGAAGTGCATCTACTAACTTGTCTCTATCAATAGTAAAGTCGATATCTAAGTAGTTTGATACACTAATAGTCGGAATGTCATTACTATTAACAGGTTTAGTAAGCTTGTGAGCTTGTATATGTGACTCAACAGCACTATGTAATTTGACCGAAGTAATATTATTGCTGATTAAACTCAGCATATCTTCGATTTCCATTTTGTCCTCGCTGTTTTCTATGTTTAAATTGGACTCTTCATTGATGAGGCCTTCATCATCAGTCAACAGCCTTTCTATATTGATTTTTTTGAGGATAGAAACAGTTGTATCATAATCAATATCCGGACGAGCCAGCTCAAGCTCAAACGACCTGAGACGTAGAATTTCTGTTGTTAGCTTAGCACCTGCAGCTAATGCTGTATCTTCATCTTGAGCTTCTTGGATATCATGCGCTGCTTTTGAGTAATCAAACTGTCTCTTTAGTCTTTCAAGATTCTGCTGGGCAGCCTGGACGATCATCTCTTTTGAGGCTTCTTTGTCACTTTTTATGCGTTCCTTAAGTGAAACAAAATAACTTAATTTGCCTTGCAATTCAGTATCAGCTTGCTCAAATATTTGAGTTATTTCAGGATTGTTTACTTTAAGTATAGCTATACGGTCAGCGTCATCAGTGGGGTTGTCGCCAAGCAATATACCCAAAAGCTCGTTTTCTTCATCCTTTAGGTCTCTATCGCCAATAATATCGCTGGCAACTCTCTCGAAAACTGGTGAAAGTTCTTCATCAAGACGCAATACTTCATCTTCAGCGTCTCGAATTCTGTTGATTATATTAGTTTCTGAACTACTATCGTATTTCGTTTCCTCTGGAGATTCGCCAAATTCGGGCATATATCCATTTTACTTCTCTTCTTCCTTCTTCTCTATAGTCTTTTTGAGGGCGGTGACGGCTGCTACATGATCTGCGCCTTTAGCAAATCTCATTAGTATAACTCCTTGAGTTGCCCGTCCCATTTGTGGAATGTTTTTGATAGGCAATTTAATAATTTGACCGCTTGACGAGGTTATTATTACTTGATCCATCTTTTGAGTTACTTTTATAGCTGCAGCGAGATTACCTGTCTTATCATTTACTGTTGCTGCTTTAACACCTTTACCAGCACGCTTTTGAACTGGGAAAAGATCAACCTTTGTACGTTTACCAATTCCTTTATCTGAGATAATCAATACATCTCTGAAGAAAGTTTTGCGCTTATCTGATGGCTTAGTTGGAGATTCTTTAAAGGTTTCCATTGAAATTAACTTATCATCTGCTGCTAAACTAATTCCTTTAACACCGCTTGTTGCGCGGCCCATCGCACGAACATTCTTTTCAGGGAATCGAATAGCTTTACCGTTTGCGCTCATTAAGAAGATATGGTCCTCACCGGTTGTTCTTCGTACTGAGACGAGTTTATCATCATCAGCCAATTTTATTGCAATAAGTCCGTTTGAGCGTAAATTACTAAACTCTGAATATGCAGTCTTTTTAACAATACCTTTTTCTGTTGCGAGAATGAGGTTTTCGGGTCCTTCTCCAGCCATTGAAATAATTGATTGGATTATTTCACCTTGTTCTAGATTAACCAAGTTAACAAGCGCTGTCCCTTTTGCTTGTCGTGTTGATTCGGCTACTTCCCATACTTTTGTTCCAAATACTTTTCCTCGATCAGTGAAAAAGAGAAGTGTGTCATGCGTTGTTGCGGAAATTAAATGCTCGATCTCATCTTCTTCCTTTGTTGTCATACCAATAACGCCTTTTCCACCTCGACGCTGAGCTTTATATGTTCCTAAAGGTACTCGCTTTATATATCCAGTTTTTGTGACAGTTACGAGAGTCTTTGTCTTAGGTATCAGATCTTCTTCTGAAAAGTCTCCTATGTTTGATTGGAATATTTTTGTAAGGCGTTTGTCACCGTATTTTTCTTTGAGCTCCCCTACTTCTTTCTTAATGATATCGAGTACTTTTTGAGGGTTCTTAAGTATGGAAATTAACTTATCAATCGTCTTCATAATCTCTTTGTACTCATTTTCAATCTTTTCTCGCTCAAGCGCAGCGAGTCTTCTCAATTGCATGTCTAAAATTGCAGTTGCTTGAATTTCTGAGAATCCAAATTTCTTGATTAGGTTTGTTTTTGCGGTATCTTGTGTAGAAGAATCTCTAATTGTTTGAATAACTTCATCAAGATTATCAAGAGCGATTTTAAGACCTTCTAATATATGAGCTCGTTTTTTTGCGTTTGTGAGGTCATAAATAGTTCTGCGGATAATAACTCTTTGGCGGTGTTTTACATATTCAAGAACAATCTGCTTGAGATTAACAGTCATTGGATTCCCGTTAACAAGAGCCACAAAGTTTGCAGGGAAGCTCGTCTGCAATTTGGTTCTCTTATAAAGATTATTGAGAATAGACTTAGGGCGTCCATCTCGCTTAAGCTCAATCACAATACTCATACCCTTCTTGTCTGATTCGTCACGAAGTGCAGAAATTCCTTTTAGTTTTTTGTCTCTAACAAGCCCTGCGATGTCTTCAACAAGCTTTGCTTTATTAACTTGATATGGAATCTCGGTAATTTCGATATAAGATTTACCTTTTTTGGTTTCTTTAATCTGAGCAACTCCCCGCATAATGATCTTTCCCCTACCCGATGAGTACAAATCACTCATATTCTTTGCTCCATATATTTGCCCACCTGTTGGGAAATCTGGTCCAGGAATATACTTAACTAGATCTTCAACTGTAAGATCACTATCAAAATCTGTTCTCATCTTCTGAAGCTCTTCTTCGGTAAAGTCGTCCTTTTTTCCTGAGGCTATATGATCAATTCGATCTATATAAAAGTGTGCATCTTCATCAACAGCTGCTGGCTCGCTCACTGCTCTTCCATTGTCTATAGTTGCAACAATTGCATCAGCTACTTCTGTTAAATTATGAGGAGGAATCTTAGTTGCCATACCTACAGCAATTCCTTCAGATCCCATAAGCAATAAATTAGGTAGTAATGCTGGTAAAAATATTGGTTCTTGGAGCCGTGCATCAAAGTTATCTTCAAACGTAACAGTATTTTTGCTGATATCAGCAAGGAGCATGTCCGCAATAGAGGTTAGTCGTGCCTCTGTATAACGCATAGCAGCAGGAGGATCACCATCGACTGAACCAAAGTTACCTTGACCGTCAACAAGAGGATATCTCATGTTAAAGTCTTGTGCGAGTCTAACCATAGCATCATAGACTGATGTATCTGAATGAGGGTGATATTTACCTAGCACTTCTCCAACGACAGTTGCAGATTTAGAATACTTTGCCTTTGAAGTAAGGCCAATACTGTTCATAGCATAAAGAATACGTCGGTGAACTGGTTTAAGGCCATCACGTATATCAGGAAGAGCACGCGAAACAATGACGCTCATTGCATAATCAAGGTAACTCTTTGAGAGCTCCTCGGTTATATTTGTAAGTATTAAACGATCTGATTCCACCCAGTAATAATACTAGGTATTGAGCGTAAATTCAAGGTAAGTTTATCCTTTAAGAAATCGATATACTTGAAAGATTAAGGTTATAAATATTGCACTAGCTGCAGCGGAAACAAAAGGCAAATATACTTGGCTTCCAGCTACACTAAATCTAATATCTCCGAAAACTAGTACTTCATCAGCACTGCTACCAAAGAAAGTAATAATCAGAAAAAAAGAAGCAATATAAGCACCAACAAAAAAAATTCCATACAGTGCAAAAAACTTTTGTAAAAAAACTTTACCGTTATGCATCTTACTTCTCCATTACTTCCATTGTATCTGCTTCTGGGGTTGGTGTAGGTTTCTCCATTTGAATTTGTTGCAATCGTTGCTGCTCTGCTGCGCGAGAAGATCTCACCCTCGCTTGATTATTAAGCATACCAAGCACGATAGGCATCATTAAAAAGAACGCCATTGTTGATAGCATCATTAAAGGAGTCATTTCTAGATGTGTTTTTTTTGATTTTTTAGCTGCCATTCTCGATCACCTCCGTTTTTTAATTGTAGGTTCTTTTACAACGCTCTGCAAGAGCGATCCATTTTTAGAACCTTTTTCTGGTACGAGTACTAGTGCTATGAGATAGACCATTATCCCAGGAATAAAACCTGTAAGTCCGAGTGTAATTAACCAGATAATTCTCACGACTGTTGAGTCTATAGAAAAATACTCAGCGACACCGCCGAGAACTCCTGCCACAAGTCTGTTCTTTTTACTGCGTGTTAGTTTCTTTTTTCTGCTCATTATTAATTTGGTTACGCATGACTACTTTTACTGGTCGTAGCATTTCAACTCCTAGCTGTGAAATTTTTGCTCCAATTGTTACACCAAGACCTAAAACAAATAAATGCATTGCAAGATTTGTTGTGCTATTAATAGTCTTCGCTGGGAGTAATTCTATATTTTGTGCATTTTCAGCTGGTGCATCTGGAACTAAAGCACTCGATGATATTGAGATCGCAGGGAATGAGAAATACTCTGGAGCGGAACTACTGCCTCGGACTATTGAGAATAGATTAAAAGCAAGTCCTGCAATAATGAGTAATCCTACTACTAATAAACTATATCCAACAACTTTTGTGTCCATATTTTATACTACCAACTCTTTTTATAGTTTTAAACCTTGACATATGACCATAAAAATTATTAGTCTTAATATATGAATTCAAAGGCATCAACCTTTGTCACCACTGCTTCGCTTGTGTTCTCACTATTTATTTTTGCCTCGCTTGCTAATCTAGTCTACTCTGCTCCAGATGGAAGCACTGTTATCATAAACGAAGTTCAAATATCTGGGTCATCTGTGTCTGATGAGTTTGTTGAACTATATAATCCAACAGAATCAGATATAGATATGACTGGATGGCGACTTACTCGATTATCAAGCACTGGAACTGAGTCGAATCTTGACTCATCGTTATCAGGGATTATTTCAGCTGGTGGATATTATCTCCTTACACATGCTAACTATGACGGCACCGTATCAGCAGATGAGGTATATTCGACTCAAAACAGCATATCTTCAGATGGTGCTGTAAGATTGTATTCAGACGCAGGTATTACACTTGTCGATACCGTTGGATTTGGAGAGTCTGTCGTATATGAAGCTTCTGCAGCAGCAAACCCAATGACTGATGGGAGCGCTTCTCGTACTAGTGGTGTAGATACAGATAATAACTTTGATGATTTTGTACAAAACGAGCTTTCAGATCCACAAAATTCAGCATCTGTGAGTGCAACACCCACTCCAACTGAATCACCTACTGAGTCGCCAACTTCGTCACCATCAGCAAGTCCTACTGCAGAACCTTCAGAATCCCCTTCTCCTAGCCCAACGTCGACACCAATAGAGTCACCAACTCCTTCGTCTGAGCCTACTGAAACACCAACCTCAACTCCAACCGTCGAGCCAACAGAAAGTCCGTCCCCGTCACCCACAGCTGAGCCCACAACTACTCCAACAGCCACACCAAGCCCTACCTCTACCCCAACAGCTACTCCACGCTCATTATTCTTAGCTAGGTTTGGTACACGAGAATGTAGGCTAGAATATAGAATGGTGAGAATAGGATTTATGAGGATACTCTTCCCAAGAATTAACTGCAGTTAAACAAGCGCGTATACATCTTGGTAGCTTGATTCACCGACTTTTGTAGCATTCCCTGCTAGTATTTCTTCATATTTACTACAATGCATACATCCTCCTTTAGGACATTTAAAATGATCGAGTTGTACCGCTAGCTTAATTCTCTTAGCCTGCTTCATAACAAGCTCTTTACTTTCTTCTAGATTAGGAAGCGGATATTCTCGTGGCTCATTTTCACGATCTATATACCAATAACTAGCTTTTGCTACTTCTCTACTCTGAGTATGTGTGGCTATAAGTAAATAGACAGGCAATTGTAGTGAGTCTTCTGATTCATCGCGCCTACCAGTTTTGAAATCAACAATATGGACTTTGTCTTCACTCTCTAAATATTCTAGCCAGTCTATTTTTCCACATAAAATTATGTTTTCTTCTTCAGATAGCCAGTAATACGGCAGATCTGCAAAATCTGACTTAATCTTGATCGCTTTGTTAGCAATAGGGCCAGGATGCTTCATCACTCGCTCAATCATATCTTTGCCTCTCTTTTTAGCCTCATCTGATTCTACACTTGTTTTAAAGCCACCTTTTTTACCAGCATACTTTTCATCCCAATCGGTTTCAAATTTTTTAACAAGTGGCAGATGAAGACGCTCATCCACAGAGAAATTGGTAAGATCTTCAAGTATTTCGTGAACAGCCTGTCCTAATGCAAGTGGTGGTTCAACAAGAGCTATTTTGTTTCTGGTAATAGGGTCTTTGTAAATATTTCGAAGATAAAAAAGTCTAGGACAATTATTAAAGTCATTTATCTTTGAGTGAGATACCCATGTTGCTTTGAATTTGTCAGGTTGTGTGGATTCTGCCATTAGTAAGTATTACGTAACGTTTCTAACTCTTCTTGAGAATATAATACAATATTGTCATCGTTCGTATTGATTTTGAAAAGATCCTTTGCGATCTTTGATGATACTTTGTACGCTTTCAAAGGTTTTTGAGGAGATTCTGAAAAATACTCTGATCTTTTCTCTGTTTCCTCGAAACTATGCCGATCAAACACATATATATACCCATCACTAAATAGTTCATCATAGTTATGCAGTAACGCATCATACGTTGAAGTATTTGCTTGTATTTTAAAATCAGACTTTCCTGTCCATCCAAAAAGATACTCTCCAGCGATCTTTGTTAATTTTTCTTTATTGAATAAAGCTCTAAATATTGCGGCTCTTTCATTGTCACCAGTAGCATATATAGCATTTCTATTGCCATCGTTAGTTGATAAATCTTTAGCTTGTCTTGGCTCTAGAATTGGTATTGCATTTGGGTAGTTAGAACCATGAAGTAGATGTCCTTCAGAAAATTCATGAGCTAGTGTTGAAACAACGTCATTAGCTTTCATTTCAGACATATCTATTACATCATAACTGACGGCTTCTTTCATTGATGTCTCATTCATGAGCTTATTCTACCAGAAAAGTGTATATCCCCCTCAGGAAATTCCATATTGGGGGAAGTATTCTAGTCGTCCAAGAAGATGACTTTGTTATTCTGTCGATCGATTTGTACTGTGTACAAATGATTTCTTGCTCTGAATGTAATGGTATAAATACCATTCACACAGCATTTTTGCTCGACTTTTATACCTTTGCTTAAGTGCGATCTGTTATGCATGAGCCAGGTTTTAAGAAATCCGAAAGTGACAGCCCAGTCGATCTCTGCATCACTCGAACTAACATCGGGCTCATTAGCTTTGGGATAATAGAGCGATTCTGGTTCTGCAGGTATTGGCGCACCTATATCGAACCGGTCCCCTTGGATAATCTTATAGACTTTAACTGGCACAGACATTGAACCAGGTGTATTCTGGACAACAACCTTGGCTTCGAAAGGCATTCTGCCATTCGTGTCATAATAAATGAAAGTTTGTCCAACCGTTACCTCGTCTAGGCATTTCAACCGGCTACCTGCTTCACGACTTAGAATGATCACTACACGTATCTCCTTTGTGCAATTGGAAACCATATTGTACAAAATTTTCAGCGAAATTTCATGTTTGGTGTAGTATTATAGTGAAATGAAAACATTACCCGAAAGAATAGCCTTTGTGGATGTAGAGACAACTGGATCAAATCCTCAGTCTGATCGTGTAATTGAAATAGGAATTATACGTGTTGAGAATGGGAAAATTGTTGATCACATGGATACCCTCATTAATCCTATGGCCCATATACCACCATTTATAAGTAATATGACTGGTATTAGTCCTGCTGATCTTACTGGAGCGCCACTATTTGAAGAAGTAAAGACTAAGGTGTTTGAATTATTAGATGAGGCACTTTTTGTGGCTCACAATGTCAATTTTGACTATTCATTTATTAAACACGAATTTATGAGACTTGATGCAAACTTTAATGCTAAAACTCTATGTACTGTTCGGCTTGCACGTAGCCTCTTCCCCACAATGAAAAAATATAACCTAGATGCTTTAATCCAACAATTTAACCTCCCGATTAAAGATCGTCATCGGGCATATTCAGATGCCTATTGTCTGTATGACTTTTATGATAAAACTCTGGATCTGTTTGAGGAAGATCATCTACTTGCGGCGATAAATTATCAGACAAAAACAAACATTCCAGAGAGCTTATCAAAAGAGATGATTGATGATCTACCTGAGTCACACGGTGTGTATATTTTCCATGGCAAGCCTGAGAAATCTCTATTTGAATCTAGTGAGTACCAAGATTCTGACGAAGCAGTTTTATATGTGGGTAAAAGTAATAACATACGCTCTCGTGTATTGTCACACTTCTCTTCGCAAAAAAGCTCGCTCAAAGAGCACAATATTGCCAAGCATATTACTAGGATTGAAACAATTCAAACACACGGTGAGTTGGGAGCTTTGCTTCGCGAGTCACAGTTAATTAAAGAATTGTCTCCTATATATAACAGAGCACTTCGCCGTAAGCGTGAGATGACAGTACTTATTCGTGGTGAGCAAAATGGATATTACACAGCTGAGATGCAGTCAATTCCTTTGTCTCAGCTTGAACCTGAAACAATTGAAAAAGTAATAGGTGTCTATAATAGTAAAAAGCAGGCACGAAGTTTTCTTGTTGATATAGCTCGCAATAAAAAGTTATGTCCTAAACTACTCGGAATTGAAAAAGGTGATGGCCCCTGCTTCAATAGGCAGTTGGGTTGGTGTAATGGAGCTTGTGAAAATGCAGAAAAAGCACTTACATATAATATTCGATTTATAGAAAGCTTTTCTCAATCGCTTGTTCCAAAATGGCCATTCCCTGGCGCTGTCGGCATTGAAGAAACAGGCTATTATGGTCGTGAAGTTCATATAGTCGATAAATGGTGCTATCAAGGATCAATTGTCTATGATGCTGAAGGCAATGTATCTGAAACGTTTACACCAAAAAGTTTTGACTGGGATATATATAAACTTTTAAAAAAGTATGTGAAGTCTAGTTCTTCGAGGGTGAATTTGGTTAAGTTAGGAGAAAGAGAATTATTTAGTTAAGCCAGACCGGCACAAATGAGTACCGGTCCTTTTTATTTTTTATGGCAGTCTTTCTTCAGGTGCTTCAAGCTCTTTTTCCTTGGAGTGTTTGGCGATTCTACTGCCAATTATAGTCATTGCGACTGAATAATTGACAACGATGCCTTTCTGGAAGTATCCCTTGAAGCCTTTGCCTTTCTTAAAGACTTCGTTGAGTTCTTGTTCGCTCGACACTTCGCCTAAGTATGTACCTAGATTTGTAGCATCTTTTTCGGTTACAGCTTCATTCCGAGCTTCTTCAGATGGAAAATCATATATCCGAATCGTTACAGTCATTTTACAATCTCCTAGTAGTTGTTTGAGAGATATTATATCAGGCTATAGGCTTAGGTCAAAAGTTTGGTTAAGTGTTGGAAGCTCAACGTCGTTTATCTCGGTATCTGCTTTGATTTTCTCGCTTAGTGTAGTTCTTTGTAGGCCTTCACCATGTGTAAGATATACTTTCTTAACACCAGTCATGTGAGTGAGCCACTTCATAAGTCGTGGTTGATCTGCGTGAGCACTCATTGAATATAGCTCTGTAACATGGGCATTAACATCTACTTCTCGATCATCTATCTCAACAGATTTTGCACCATCAACAATTTGTCTCCCAAGAGTATTTTCAGCCTGAAAACCAACGATTAGAAGTCTGGTATTGTGATTTGCAAGATTTTGTTTAGCATGGTGCAGTATCCTACCACCATTCATCATTCCGCTACCAGCGATAATAATTTTTGCCCCTGCACGTTTGTTGATCTTTTTACTGTCTCGTCCAAGCTCAGTAACTTTGAGTCCAGGGAAATTAAATGGATCACTATTATCTGCTTCTTTACCAAGCGCATCTGAATAGAGATCTCGGAAAGACTTATAGATATCTGTTGCTTTAATTGCCATAGGACTATCCAAATAAACAACAGTGTCTTGCCTCACTTTTCCATCACGCTTTAGATGTTTTATGAGATTAAGTAACACTTGGGTCCTCTCTATAGAGAATGAAGGAATAAGAAGTGTTGCATTCTTGTTTTCTGTGATTTTAATCTCATCAGTAATAGTCGTACGAGGATCTTCATCTGGATGAGCTTTGTCACCATATGTTGATTCCATAATAACCACATCTGCACTATCAATATATTGTGTAGGCTGCTCAATAAGCTGAGGTGAGTTTCCAAGATCTCCACTAAATACTATTCTCTTTCCTCGATCATCAATAACAATCGATGCTGAGCCTAGAATATGACCTGCATTTTTATATGTAATTTTAGCTGACCCAAGCTCAAATTCTTGATCATACTGAATAGTTTCAAATCTTGATAGAGTGTCATATACATCTTCTTCTGTATAAAGAAGCGGCTTATCCTCATTTGATGCATTAATCTTCGCAGAATCAAACATGACGACTTCTGCAAGGGCTTTCGTTGCGGCTGTTGCATAAATTTTCCCGCTAAAACCATGACGAGTGAGCATTGGAAGTCTTCCTACATGATCTAAATGCGCATGAGTCAAAAGCATTGAATGCACTTCTCGTGCATCAAACTGAAGAGGCTGATAATTTAAGTCATTGAGAGCTTCATTTCCTTGAAACATTCCCATGTCAACAACTATCCCGTATCCGTCTTCATCTTTGAGGAGGTAATTACTTCCAGTTACAATATCGTTTGAGGCACCATAGAATGTAATAGTCTGCATATTGTGTTAGTTTATCATACTCATATAAGCTTACCTTTCGGCAAGCAGGGCTTTACTTCCACATTCTGGCCAAGCTCCAAAACCGTCACGTGACATCTTAAACGCTGCTGTTTTTGCTGATTCTTCAGCATTAAATCGAAGTGATGTTGAATCATCAAGTCCCATTGCTCGCCTGTTTGATTGCCATGTTGACGGATGGAATTGGTAAATACCTGCGTACTGGCCATTTACTGCCGTTTCTCGTAATCCTGATTCACATTGAGCTATCGCAATCATTATTTTTGGATCGATACTGTATTCAAATGCATATCTTCGAATCACATCTTCAACATTAGTTGTGTGTGGTGTTACTGTTTCAACTGGCTCTGGTGTGGCTGTTACTACTTGTGCTTTTTCGATTGCGAGTGAGGCTACTTGTGGTTGTGGAGTTTGTGTAGGTGAGTTTGTTGGCAAAGGTTTCTCTTGCGCGAGCTTCATCTTTCCTTCTTTGTACGCATAAATTTCGATCGACGTAATGTCATTCTCTACTGAATCAAGGTGTGGTGCATGTAAAGACATACTCAATCCAGTTTGAGGTCTTTGAATAAGCAAGGCATAGAGAATAATAAAAATTGCCCCGACTTTAGTTAAGTTAGTTCGTTTTTTTTGCCACATAAGTAATATTGGGCAGAGGCAGGCGCAAGTATACAAAAAACATACCGAAAATAGCAAATAATGGTAAAATGAGCACATGCGAAAAGTAACAATAATGGCGATTATTAGCCTCATTTTGCTGCTATCAACATCCTTGATGGGAACAACATTACTTAATAGTGTTGTGGAAGATACCGATGTTGAAGTACCCGAGGATGTGTTAGGTGATAGCGTTGATGAATATACAATTGAGCTTGCAAATGGCAGATATAAAGCAAGTTGGTTTGAGGCTGATCCAACGACTCTATCCCTCATTGCAAATTTTAGTCAAAAAGATCAGGCAGGAAAAATATTTTCAAAGTATGAATGTAGTAATGCGATTAATGCGGGTTTTTATGACACGGATGATACACCACTAGGTCTTTTTATTTCCGATGGAACCACACTGGAGGGTTTTCGTGAGAACAAAATAATGAATGGGATATTAAGCATTAACTCTGTTGATATACCTCGTATTTCTCCTGATGTACCGAGGGATCCTTTAAAAATTGCAGTTCAGACAGGACCTTTACTTATTCATAATGCCTCATTTATCACACTGAATACATCGACTGACAAGCATTCACGAAGAATGATTGCTTTCACAACAGGAGAAAATAGACTTTATTTTGTTGCACTTTATTCACCCACATCAACATTTAGAGGACCACTGATGGTAGAGCTACATGACCTGTTAGTCGAGTTTGAAGATGTGAGCGGTATTGCAATTGCTGATGCAGTAAATCTTGATGGTGGATCGGCATCATACTTCAACTCAAATGGGTTTGCATTAAGTGAAATTTCTCCAATTGGTGCTTTATTTTGTAATAAGTAACTGCTAGATTCTTCACTAGATATATAGCAAATTATAGGAGTTGATCATGTTACATGAGTGTCCTGGATACCTTGTAGTGATACGCGGATCTATGTTTTCAGGTAAGACGGAAGAATTGATTCGCCGTGCAAATCGAGCGCGGTACGCCGATATGTCTGTCGCATTATTTAAGCCAAGTAAAGATACACGCTCAAATAGTATATTGAAAAGCCATGATGGCAACACGATTGCTGCAGTTGAAGTTTCTTCTGCGGAGGCAATACTTGATCATGTCTTATTACCATTTACTGGCGTAGAATTTGTTGGCATTGAAGAAGCACAATTCTTTGATGAGGATATCGTCTCAGTCTGTGAGGATCTGGTTGCGAATGGTATATATACGGTTGTTGCTGGTCTCAATCTGGACTTTCGCGGTGAGCCATTTGGCCATATGCCAGAGTTACTCGCACGCGCTGATGAAGTAGTTTCGCTGACAGCCATATGTATCGTTGAAGGTTGTAGGAATGTAGCCACGCGGACTCAACGCATCGTGAATGGAATTCCAGCTTTTTATGAAGATCCAATCATTATGATTGGCGCACAGGAAAGCTATGAACCACGGTGTCGTGATCATCATGAAGTGCCGCACAGGGAGTTTACTTTAGAGTCTGAAACTCACTAAGGAGAAAATCGTCTCCATGTCCAGCGTGGACAGTAATATGAGGTTTCATCTCAACAATATGGCGAATAGACGTAAGCATAGATGATTTATCTGAATATGCAAAGTCTGTTCGCCCTACCGACCCATCGTCAAAAATGAGATCACCTACAAATATATCTTTTGATGCTCTATTATAAAGAGCAATCGATCCAGGAGTATGCCCAGGTATATTAATAACCTCAAGCTCGATATCGCCAACATTTACTTTACTTCCCCCTTCAAGATAAAAATCAACATCTGCGGGCGGGCCAGGATCAAATCCTAGAAAGTGTTGAGCAGATTTCTCCATCCGATCAAGCAAAAACTCATCGAGCTCATGCATATAGAATGGAATAGCAAATGCAAGTTTAATTTCGAGCGTTGCCATTACATGATCAACATGACCATGTGTTGCAATGATAAGCTGAGGATTAAGATCATTTCTTTGAATTGTGGAGATTATGTAATCTGCATCGTCGCCTGGGTCAATGATAATTGCTTCACCGGAAGAATCAGCAATAATAAAACAGTTAGCTTTCATCTGCCCTACTTCACATCTATAAATATCCATTGTTGTATTGTACCAAACAAAAAAGAGCCTTTTCCCACGCGATGCGTTTCGAGGGTTTCCCCTAGGCTCTTTAATTTCTAATAACGTAAATTATTTATCTAGTACTAAGCGGCCATGCTACTCTTCTTGTTGGCGCTAGGAATCGACATGCGAAACTCTTCAAACTTGCCATCGTGGTCATAGAGTGACCCTTCTTTGATAAGCTTGATGAGCCAGTTTACTGTTGTCGCGGGAATGTAGAGCTCATCCAGCAAAGTTTCAGGCCAGACACCTAGCATTCGAGCTTCAGCGTATAGTTCGTTGATGACTTCACGCGCACGGTTCTTTGTGCCTTTAAATAGGAATTTCTGGCGTTGATCTTCCTTAAACACAGCGTTGAACGCGAAAGTTACAATGTGTGACCGCTTTTCACGTTGTCGGCAAATGAATAGGAAAACATATCGCCAGTCCATCGCGGATATGCATAGTTTTTCGCGTAGGTACCGGATGAGATCCGTGTATCTGACCGACGTGATAGTCACAGCACCTTGCTTAACCTCGAAAGTGGTCCATCCGGACCCGGTCTCTTCCTTAAGACGATCGATAGCGCGCATTATAGCCTCCCATTGTTCTACATAGAGCAATTTCGATGAAGAAATGATACAACTATAGGTTCAATTTGTCAAGTATTGAGGCTAGATAATTAAATATCTAGATTTGCAGATTGAGCGTGGGTTTGGATAAATTTCTTGCGAGGTGCGACTTCTGAACCCATAAGTGTTGTAAATAGCTTGTCTGCTTCCTCAGCATCCTCAATCTGAATCTTTTTTAGGTAGCGAGTCTTTGGATTCATGGTAGTATCCCAAAGCTCTTCGGCGTTCATTTCACCAAGACCTTTAAATCGTTGTACTTTAATATTTGTTTTGCCTGAGGCACTAAGTTCTCTTACTAATGCATCACGTTCCTTTTCTGAGTACACATATTGTTTTTCTTTGCCCCAGAAAACCTTGAAGAGTGGTGGCATAGCTACATACAAAAATCCATTTGTAACAATCTGAGGAAGATGTCTATAGAAAAATGTCATATAGAGACTCGCGATATGTGCTCCATCAACATCAGCATCTGCCATAATAATAACTTTATGGTATCTTAACTTTGCCATATTAATTTCCTCGCCGATACCAGCGCCAACGGCGACAATAAGACTCTTAAATTTATCAGACTTTACTATTTGATCAATTCTTGCGCGTTCTGTATTAAGGACTTTTCCAAAAAGTGGCAATATCGCTTGGAATTTACGATCTCTCCCCTGCTTTGCTGATCCTCCAGCAGAGTCTCCCTCAACAATATAGAGCTCTGATTGCTCAGGATCTTTTGTCTGACAGTCTGCAAGCTTTCCAGGTAAGCTTGTTCCATCAAGAGCACCTTTTCTAATAACAGCATCTTTTGCAGCTCTAGCTGCAAGCCGTGCGCGTGCTGCAAGTAACGCCTTATTTATGATGTTTTTTGCTTCAGAAGGATTTTCTTCAAAGTACGTATCGAGACCTTCTTTCACAGATGTCATTACAAAACCTTGTACTTCAGGGTTGTTAAGCTTTGCTTTTGTCTGTGATTCAAATTGGAGGTTTTCAGAAGGCATTTTTACATAAATAATTGCATACAAACCTTCTTTAAGATCATCTCCTGTAACAGATAGTTTGTCGTTTACAAGATTATTTTTCTTAGCATAATCAGATATTGATCGCGTCAATGCCATTCTGAATCCTGTAACATGTGTGCCTCCATCCGTTGTATTAATACCATTGACGTAACTTTTTACATTCTCGTTGTAGGTATCTGTATACTGGATTGCAATATCAACACTCATTTCACCATCTTCTTTTGCGAAATAGACAACATCTGAAACTTTCTGTTTATCACGGTTTGCATGTTTTACCATTGTGGCAATACCACCCTCAAAATAGTAGTTCTCTACTTCTCCGGTCCTTTGATCAGTGAAGCTAAAATCAAGTTTACCAACAAGATATGCACGATCTTTTAGAAGTGTTTTTACCTTGCTTGCGTCAAATTCAAGATCTTTAAAGATATCTTTTGTATCTGGCTTAAATTGGCTTATCGTTCCTGTTTGATTTTCACCAATTTTTACACCCCATTCAGCAGGAAACCACTCATCAAGCTGCTTTTGTGTGGCAGTTGTTACATCGGCACGCTTTTTACCTTGGTCATATTCTTGGTAGTATGCTTTATTATCGCGCATGACAACGACTCTCATCCAATCAGAAAGTGCGTTGACAACAGAAGATCCCACACCGTGAAGTCCACCTGAAATCTTATATGCTCCTCCTCCAAATTTACCACCAGCATGAAGTTTCGTCATTGCAAGTTCAAGTGCAGATACACCTGATGTGTGCATATCAACAGGTATTCCACGCCCATTATCGCGGATGAATACACTACCGTCTGTATTAATACGAACCCAGATTTTATTTGCAATACCAGCGAGAGATTCATCGACGGAATTATCAACAATTTCACGCAAGCACTCGTGAAGTCCACGAGAGTCTGTTGACCCTATGTACATTCCAGGACGTTTTCGTACAGGTTCTAATCCTTCGAGAACCTGTATCTGCTGTGCTGTGTAGTCTTGTGCTGCCATACTTACGAATACCCATTTTAGCTTAAAACCAAGCTAATTTAAAGTATATGTTAGCCTATGATTGAGCTGGTTTTGCTGTCACTATAAGTCTTTGTAGTGTTGTCCCTGGTGGATAGCAAGTTTGTAATGTTAATCGTTCCGTATCACTTTGCTGAAGCCATGACGTATCATCTGGATCTATAATATGAGAACCAGTAACAGTGTAGATATAGCGTTCATCCGAGAAATACACAATAATCTGATCTCCTTCTTCTAGTTTATTCAGCAGATAAAATTCTGCATTATAACGTGCCACATGTAGTGAAGAATTAGTTGAATGTGCAAAAAGATAAACATTGTTATCCTGACCTGGGAAGTATGTGCCTTTTGCATGAGCAATGCCCTTCATTAGTGCCTGGTTATATTTTTGTGGATCTGAAGTATCTATATTTGCAAGAATGTCTGCAGATGCACCAATTTTGGGAATTACTACTGAAAAGTGACTGTTAACACCATATTCTTGTGATTCTTTCTGAATGGCTTCAATGTCATTCGCTTCTGCTATGTCTACATAATTTATTGTTTCTAGGGTGCTATGACCTGTTTCATAGAGAATTTCCTGTTGTAGTACTGGACCATATATTGCGACAAGTCCCATGATCGATATTGCAATAAGTCCTGAACCAATGCCTTTCACAAAATGTCTTGCTATTGAGCGCTTTGCTTTAGTGTAATGAACCAACAACTCTCCATGAAGTGGGTATCCTGATTCATATATTATATGAGGTTTCATCTAAATTTCTTCCAGATCCCGAATCCTGCAACTCCTGTAAAGAAGAATCCCAAGCCAAAGCCAGCTATTCCTGTTTCTGGCAATGTTTCTGTTGTACTGGCTCCTAATACCTGAGGTTCAGATTGGACGTTTACTGTGACACGACACTTATCGCTTGATTTCCACACACCCTTTGTGTCTTTTATCATCACGTCAACCGTATAGCTTCCTGTATTTTCAAATCTATGTGTTTGATTACTGTGAATTGATCGTATGACTTGCTTTTGCCCTCCTGAAGTATCATTAAAATTAAATTCATATTCTTCTACATATCCTTTTGAATCATATCCTTCTGCTTGAAACTCAACAGTAAGTGGTGCGGTTCCTCCATACACACTTGGTGTTATAGCTACACACTCTGAGTTGTGATTATCTGGACTTGATGATGGCGTAGGTGTTGCTGTTGGTGATGGACTTGGACTAAGTGTAGGAGAAGGGCTCGGCGTAGGTGTTGCTGTTGGTGATGGACTTGGTGTCATAGTTGGACTCGGTGATGGTGTAGGAGTCGGTTCTGCTTTACATTGATAATCAATATTTCGTGCGAGATATCTGCCATCTTCTAGTCCCCAATAATGTCCTAGCGTCAGTATCCAGCCCTTATTTCTATAGATATCTATCTGGTCATCAGTGAGTCGCCCTTCAACGTACCACCAGTTTGTTTGAATACCATCTGATGAATCATTTGGACAAAAACATTGTACGTAGTTTCCGTTACTGACGGTGTATACATCGTCAGATCCATAATATAATCCATTTCTGCCTATGATTCCGTGTCCTCCATCGTCGTAGTGAGCTTTGTCGCCAGGATAGTCGTATGAATAACATGGTGGCCAGCTGGGAACAGATATAAGAGCATTTACCTTTGTTGTGGAAAATAGTAGAAAAGCCAGACTGGTTAGCAATATTGGAACTCTGAATTTAATGATAAAACTCATAGGCCGATCTTATAGTGAAGAGATCGAAATGTCAATTATGAAGCTGAATCACCATCTGTGTAAGTTGGATTCTAGGGTTACCGTTATGTGATAAAGAACTTATAGTTCTATGTAGTACATCTAATGTATCCATATATGAGCTGTTGGACCGAGCAACTCGTACTAGGTCTTTTACAAAAAGCAACGCATCTTCTCTTTTTTTTATTTCTGCAACTGTTGTTAATTTTTCAGATTCCTTAAGACTAAAGAAAGATGTATCCAGGTTCGCACTTACTGTTGTGCTGGCTTTAGAAATATATCGAGTTGTTACTCTTGATAGAATTGTTGGTAACATTGCATTTTCATTCTCGGCGAGCAAGATGAATGTGAGATTTTCTTGAGGTTCTTCAAGTCTTTTTAAAAATGCATTTTGTGCCTGTTCAGTCGCTTTGTCAAAATGCGTAAACACAAATACAGTGGGTGATGAAAATTTTAAATTAGTATCAGAGATGATCTTGCGTATTTCTGAAATCTTTGAGACTTCTACTGAAAAAAAATCAGCTTTGTGTTCTTGAGCAAAATTTTCTGCTGATTTGAGGCTGTCATTGGTTGATCCAATATATGCATAGGCATGCATTATGGAGCAACCTCCCTCCATACAAGATTCTTTTTTGAAAGTGAAGATGGGAAGCTTAGTGTAAATTCTGGAGCATATTCAAAGACTTCTGCTGGTGCAATATCATTTCCATCAAATGATCCTGATCCAATATCAAGATCACGATTTAGAGAGAAACCACCAAGTGCTATAACTGATCCTCTAAGTTTGAATGGTCTGTCTGCCCCACCACTTGTCTCTGTTCTGAAGATGCCTTCTGTAAAGTAAAGTCCTTCAACGCCTGCTTCTCCGGATGAGTTTTGGCTTGTTTGGTTGTTGTATTCGATATTGATATCTCCAGTGTTTACAATAAGCATAAATCCACCTGTGCCCTCATCAACGTGTACACCGCTATTAATAGTTAATGTACCATCTATCAACACTATTACTTTGTTTGCTGCAATATTCCAATTACCATTATTGTTTGCAGTAGTTACATCTGAATTTGCTTTGATATATATATACCCATCACTATCAACTGTTCCTGAACTCCTTGCTGCAGTATAGGCAGCTTGTAGATTCTGCCCACCAGATACTGTATAGACAGTTTTGCCTGATAATAGATTATTAAAGTAAGAATATTGGAATTGGTTACCGCCAAAGAACGTTTGAGACTCCCAATCGTTAATATTTGGATTTCCTCCTGATGAAGGACTTGCTTGATATGCCGTGCTACCTGGAGCAATCACTACTCCTGGATTCAGTGGTGTGCCAGCAGCATCATCTTCAATAATAAGCTCATCTCGACAAGTTCCCCCAGATGCCTCATTAGCACTACAGCTAGGTGGGATTTCAGAGCTAATATTTGATGATGTATGACTCCAGTCTCCAACAAGGATATCTCCGCCAATTACTTGCCACCATGGCAGTGATGTTGCCGTAATAAAGGTTGCAGATGCACTACAATCAACAGATGATACAGTCTCATCTAAATCTACAGTTACACTTAACTGTCCAACTCCAGTTGTAGTACCTAACAGATACGTTCTGAAATATGAGTCAGAGTCATCATTATCTGTATATGTCACACCGGTTCCAATGATATTTCCTGATGAGTCAGTAATGTTTATATTCGTATTTCCTCGTGTAAATGTAGCTGAAGTTCCAGCAAGTGTGGCATTACTAATAGTTACAGTTGCGGTTGCTTGTGAAACCGTTGCAGATTGTACAGGTTGTGGTGAGACAACCAAACTTACGTTACACGTAGGAGGAGGCGGAGGAGGTGTTGGCGTTGGTGTTGGAACTGGTGTTGGCGTTGGTGTTGGCGTTGGTGCCGGTGTAGGGATTTTATTACCACAACATCGCTGGCTAGGTGGACATGAGCCACTTGATACATATCGACCATCTGCCGCACAACTAGGTACTCCTGGGATACAAAAACCTGAACATGTATAACTTGGTGGAGCTGTTGGTGCTGGAGTTGGCACAGGTGTAGGCACCGGAGTTGGTACAGGTGTAGGTGCCGGTGTAGGGATTTTATTACCACAGCAACGCTGATTTACTGGACATGTACCACTTGATGTATATCTTCCATCTGCTGCGCAGCTTGAAATACCGGCGATACAAAAACCTGAACACGTGTAGCTAGGTGGAGGTGTCGGCGCAGGGGTTGGAACTGGTGTAGGTACAGGAGTTGGCGGTGCTGTTGGCGTTGGTGTAGGTGGTGCAGTTGGTACTGAAGCAAGTGATGTCAATGGAATGGCATATGCACAGTCTGGGTCAGCGGCAGTATTACTTAGATTAGCACTTATATTAAGTACACCAGTACTATTGCCAGTAGCCTTAGTCCAGGCATTAAATGTAGCATCTCCGTTGTACGCATCATTATATACAGTTCCACTACCTAAAATATTTCCTGCTGGACCTGTCATAACTATTGCTGTTCCAGGCCCTCTTCGAAATACAACTCCACCCACGTTCGAGATATGGGTATTAGATGTAGTGACAGTTGCAACTACATTAGAGACGTTTGGTGTGACTGGATTAGGTGAAATATATCCAGTGATGTTACAAGAAGGTTGTGCGGCGGGAGGGGTGTATCCACAACCGGATGGATCACATACACATCCAGAAGGCGTTGTTCTCATATATTGTGGTGCACAGCCGGAAGCGGTACTACAACTACCACATGCTCCCCAGCTAGGAGGTGCTGTTGGTGATGGAGGAGATGTTGGCCCAGGTGGTGGAGCTGTCGGAGCGGGTGGGTTATATGTACAACTTCCAGTTGAATAACCACAACCGTTTGATACTCTACATGAACTTCCACTCAAAGTACACGTCTGAGGGACATCCCAGAGTGTACATACCTCAGTGCAAGTACAACCTGGAATTCCAGCACTACACGTGTTACCCATAGCATCTCTACACTGTGTCGCTGTATTAACGCAGCATGTAATTGATCCACTACAAGACTGAGCATATGTATCTGATGTAAATGCCAGACCCAACAAAACTAGTGCCACGAATATAAAAGTTGCTCTAAATAGAATCTTTATCATATTTCGAAAATATCAGGTTTATTACTTGATCCAAAGTATTTTTTCAATAATGACAAAAAGTATTCTTGTCTTTGCTCTATTGTAGTAGAGTTTGTCTTTCCGGAATCTAGATTCCTTGACAATTCTACGGGACTAATAGCGACAAGTGTTTGCACTAATTTAATATTAAACTCTGTCTCAATGTCACCATATGGCTTTACATCTTTCACTAGTTCTTCATCAACATATATACGTATAGTTAACGTCTTACCACTTATACCATATTCTGAAGCTGAAATTATTTCTTGATTATTATTTATTGTTGTTAATGTAGTAAGTTTATCGGACGTATATATTACTTGTATATTATCTATCTCATTTATTTCTTTTCCATCAAGATCTCGAACCCCCACTGTAAAGATTTCAAGCTCACTTAGTAACTCGTCGAGAGTCTCCTCTTTTCTAAGAGTGACAGGTTTATCAGGAACATCAGATGTCGCAACTATCTTATTTTGGCTGACCAGAGGGATGTATTCAGTTATATTGGGTGTAGAGTTAAGTGAAAAAAAGGCAAACAGCACAGCCAATGAGACAAATACAACTGCGATCGAGATTAAGACTTTCCTTTTCACTACTTAATAATGAAAGATTACCAAGGCTAAGTCAAGTGCAATGAGCAGTAGATATTAGTTGAAGTGCACTAGCTTCGTGGAGGTTGCAAAGTTTCCAGTTAAACTGCTTGGCCTGGGGTTTATAGCAAGTACCATATTTGTAAATCTTGAATTGACAGGCAATAGCTCTGCTACATCTCTTACGTCTGTTGTTTGTGAGTTAGCGATCATAATAAAAACCATACTTAGAGCAACACTAGTATATGATTCTCCAACTTGAATCTGCGTTTCACCAGATCGAGGAGTAGTCTGAACGCGACCTGCAGCGGCAGCATTATAGATTCTAGCGAAAGATGCATCTTGCGTTTCGTTAAAACCAAAAGCCTCATATCTAGGCCCTGATGCACTTCGTTCTTGTAAATACGATTCCAAAGCTTGAGGTGTAGTGGCTTGTTCGTAAAATGGCACATAGGTTATATGTAATGTATCTCCATCAAGTGTGCTACCGTCTAAGTACAGACTTGCAAAGTTTGCCAAGTTGACTCTGAACTCATCAGTAAAAGTTGCGTTTGCTTCATTTGTAGGTCCATATCCGTAATCTGCGAGTCGTTCTAAAGTAATTGTCCAAGTAAATGGATTTCCATTACTATCTATTAGTTGCAATGTCTCTCTCGCTGTTTCAACCGCCCAAGCGTTCTCTATACGAATATCGTTTGTTCCTCTTGTTACTTCACCCCTCCATACCTCGCCGTCTGAGTTGACAAATCCACCAAGACTCTCAGAGTAAGTAAGTTTGTTAGGATCACCTTCAGGTAAATCTACTCTAAATAAGTACTGTGGGGCCAAATTACTGAGTGCTCTATCATAATTTGAAAGTTCGAGCTCGGCTGTGGCCATTTTTTTGAAATATTCCCCAAAACTAACATCTGCACCAGAATCGACTGCTTTTTCATACTCTGCAAAATTAAATTCATATGTATCTGTGCCATCTGTATACAGTACAACACCATTTTCTGAGTTCTCAACGATCAATTGCAGATTAGCCACACCGCTTCTTTCGATTACTGTTTGTGTTGGATGTTGTCTTGCAATAAATGTATCCTCATTCTCACCTGTTCTTCTCATTGAAATAAAAGTTTGCTGAGATTGAGAGCTCACAACATACGTGTCTGTTGTGAATTCAAGTACAGCGAGGTTTCCTTCTGAGAAATCTAGTGCTATCCCATCACTCTCTTGAGCAACACCCCTAGCATGAATATTGGTAAGTAATGCAACAATTTCATCTCTTTCATTGTCGAGTAGATCTCCTACATTTGTACCATCTACAACTCTAATAGTAAGTAATTCAACAGCTGTTGGAGCATCTGGGCTTGGAGTTGCAGGCTCTGTATCCAAAACATTAGGGAGATCATCACCTGTTCCTGATTCACGATCAAATCCATCAAGCTCAGGATTGACTAGATTAATATCTTCTTCTCGGGCATTTAATTCTTGTTGGTCGATAACGACACCTGACTTTTGTGCATTATTTATATTCTCTAATGCAGTGTCATTAATTGTTTTATTTTCTGAAGCTTCTACTGAACCAATTGCACCAACTGCAATACCTGCAACTGTTAATCCAATAGCGATATCTCTATCTTTATTCATCTTGCACAGAATTATATGTTATAGGTTTTATAAAGTCAACTATAGGCCCGAAGAAAATCGAATTAGGGGTATAAAAAAACCCCGACACATGCGGGGCAAAAAGTTTCCCTTGAGTTATTGCCAAGGGTGCCAAAAGTATTTTCGGCATCGGTGAGTTCATTTCAATGACTTATATCTCTATATTATGGCATACGAGAAATATTGCAAGTCTAATTTTGCTTACCATGTGTATGGTGGTTTATAAATTTCAATCGTATGCTTATAATGATTGTATATGCCTGCCGGTGCAAAAAATTTTACAGCTAATGTATCTACTGATTTGTCTAACGCTCCAGCAGCTGTTGCAGATATATCTGGTGCACCAGTCTCTACGAGGCCTAATGGTATCGATGCAAATGGTGTAGTTGATCCATCTGCGGTTTTAAATAAAACCTCTGATCAGAATACACAAGTAGCTTCTCCTTCTACACCCGCTACACCACCACCCACTGTTAATACTCAATCATCTGTTGCAGCTCCTCCCGCACAATCAACACCAGTTTCAACTCCACCACAACAGACACCACAGGTCGCTACCTCATCTGTACCTCAACAAACACCACCAATAGCTCAGCCTGCTCAAGAGCCTGAAGGAAAAGAACCAATTATTGAGAATATATCAGAATCAGAATCTGGATTGACCTCAAAAATAGCTCAAGTAACCTCTCAAGATCCTACAGTTGATCAAGCTGCACAGCCTCCTACGTCATCTTCACCGCAGCAAACGCAACAACCTGCTCCAGTAATCGAGCCAGAATCACCTCTGCTTGGAAACGAATCTAATTCATTAGTAGATATACTATTAGCACAGGGCGCGATTGATCCTGATCGTGCGAAACAAGTAAAACTTGCAGAGATCCAAACAGGTAAAGCTCAAGAAGATATTATTAAAGAACAAGGTCTTGTTCCTGAGAAAGATTTTATTAAAGCACGCGCTAAATACTACAACATTCCATATGTTGATTTAGAAAACACCCCTGTCAGCCCAGAAGCTTTATCTGTGTTGTCACAAGAGATTGCCAAAAAGTTTAAGGCTTTCCCAATTAGCGTTGATACAGCAAGTAAAGAACTTCATCTTGCAATGGCAGATCCACTTGATTTATCAGCTATTGAGTTTATTGAACAAAAGACAGGATATCGTGTTAAGCCAGAAGCTGCTGTTCCCCTGATTATCGATGAATACATTATAAAAAGGTACGACACTACTCTTTCTCAAGAAGTCACCGCCGCACTTAAAGAGGTCTCTGGTGGTGTTCAAGTTCAGACACTTGATGTAACCAAACAATCCGGCGGACTTATTCGACAAGAGAAAATTTCGGAAGTTGTAACTCATATCCTTGATTTTGCTATTCGAGCCAGAGCTTCTGATGTTCATATTGAACCTCTCGAGCGTGTGACTCGGGTCCGATATAGAATTGATGGTATCTTGCAGGAAAAACTAACAATCCCTCGTGAGCTTCACGAATCACTTGTTTCTCGTATCAAAATTCTTTCTGGAATGAAAATTGATGAAAAACGCATTCCACAAGATGGTCGATTTAATTTTAAAAACCAAGAGCAGGAGGTTGATCTTCGTGTTTCTACCCTTCCTACATCACTTGGTGAAAAAATAGTAATGAGGCTTCTGAAAAAAACGGGCGGTGTTCCTGATCTTCCTGCGTTAGGATTGCGAGGAAGAGCATTAAAGAATTTGGAAGATGCAATTTTGCGACCGCACGGAATTATCACAATCTGTGGTCCTACTGGATCAGGTAAAACAACTACTCTCTACTCTATTATTCAGAGGCTCAATACGCCTAAAGTAAATATTATGACTCTTGAAGATCCTGTTGAGTATAAAGTTGCTGGTGTAAATCAGGTTCAGGTGAATGCTAATGTTGGATTAACCTTTGCGTCAGGTCTTAGATCTTTCTTGAGGCAAGATCCTAATATCATACTTGTAGGTGAGATCCGTGATAGTGAAACCGCAGGTCTTGCTGTGCAAGCTGCACTTACTGGTCACTTGGTATTCTCTACACTACACACCACAAATGCTGCTGGAGCACTTCCTCGTTTGTTAGACATGGGTGCAGAGCCATTCTTGCTTTCATCATCAATGACTGCAATTGCAGCTCAACGTGTTATGCGAAAAATAGATGAAAAGGTTAAGGAATCCTATACCCCAGAACCTAAAGTCGAAGAAGATATTCGAAAAGTCCTCGGAAACTTGTACCCTGCTAATAAACCTATTACTCTATATAGAGGGAAGCCTACTCCTGAAAATAATAACTCGGGATATAAAGGTCGTGTAGGTATTTATGAAGTGATTCCTGTTACAGATGCTGTTGCACACCAAATCGTTCAACGAGCACCTGCATCTGAGATTGAAAAGGTTGCAACACAAGAAGGAATGATAACGATGAAGCAAGATGGATATCTTAAGGCTGTTGATGGATTAACGACTATTGAAGAAGTCTTAAGAGTAGCGCAAGATTAATATATGGCATTAACTTTAAACCAATTACTAGATTTAGTAGTTATAAAAAAGGCATCAGATTTACATCTTATTGCTGGAGTACCTCCAATGCTACGTATAGATGGTGTATTAGCACCCGTAGGTGGTGAGGCACCTCTCTCTCCAGAGCAAACAGAACAGCTTATTAAAAGTGGTATGACTGAGGAACAATATGAGAGGCTTGTGGCAAACAAAGAAGTTGATTTCTCACTTTCTTTTTCTGATAAAGCTCGTTTTCGTGTGAATGCATACACTCAGAAAAAGACTCTAGCTGCTGCGTACAGATCTGTGCCTCTGGTTATTCCATCTATGGATTCTTTGGGTTTGCCGGCTGTGCTGCATAACTTCACGTCAATGAAACAAGGTCTTATTCTTGTGACTGGACCAACTGGTCATGGTAAGTCTACAACAATTGCATCAATGCTTCAGGAAATTAATGAAACGTATGCTCACCACATTGTGACAATTGAAGATCCAATTGAGTTTATTATAAATCCACAGCAGTCTATTATTTCTCAACGTGAGATGAGTAAAGACACTCATTCATGGTCAGTTGCACTACGTTCTGTGTTGCGTGAAGATCCAGATGTTGTACTTGTTGGAGAGATGCGTGATTATGAAACAATTGCCGCTGCAATAACTGTTGCTGAAACTGGACACTTAGTGTTTGCAACACTGCATACTAATTCTGCTGCACAGACAATTGATCGTATTGTTGACGTATTCCCCAGTGAACAGCAGTCTCAGGTCAGACTGCAGTTTTCAGGATCTCTTCAGGCAGTATTAAGCCAAAGACTAGTTCCAGCTCTTGATGGTGGTCGAGTTGTTGCTTATGAGTTGATGACAGCAACAACTGCTATAAAAACAGCTATTCGCGAAGGAAAATCTCACCAGATAGATTCTATTATTCAGACATCAAGCGAAGCTGGTATGAGTACTCTTGAGATGTCTCTTGCAGAGCACGTTCGAAATAATAAGATTTCAATTGAGACAGCAAAATCATATGCTCTTCGTCCAGAACAGTTGTCCAGAATGTTACATAGACAATAGACATGATCAAGTTTAAATATAAAGCTCGAGATAAAACAGGAAATGTCTTAAAAGGTGAAGTGGAGGCGACAAGTGAATCTGTTGCTGCCAGGCTCGTGCGTGATCGTGGATATATCTTAATATCTCTCAGCTCATCAAATGCATTATTTCGAGCTTTTGACAACATTAAGTCTCATATTTCTAAGTCTGAAGTAGTTGCTTTTACGAGACAACTTGCAACTATGGTGAATGCAGGTCTTCCTGTTGCAGAATCACTTTCGATTCTACGATTGCAGTCTCAATCTGCAATGAAAACGATCATTGCGCAGATTTTAGCTGACGTTGAAGGTGGAGAGTCTTTGCATAAAGCCGTTGCTAAACATCCTAAAGTCTTTACTCCAACATATGTGGCTCTTATCAAAGCAGGTGAATCCGGTGGTGTGCTTGATAAAGTTCTCAATAGACTCTCTGATAACTTAGAAAAGCAACAAGAATTTCGTGGGAAAGTGAAAGGAGCAATGATTTATCCTGCGATTATCGTTGTTGGTATGGTCGGTGTATCGCTACTTATGATTGTCTTTATTATTCCCCGACTTACAGATCTTTATACTCAGTTTGACGCTGAGCTGCCAATAACCACGAAAGCTCTTATATTTGTTTCAGATATTCTAATAAATTTTTGGTATTTGGTTGTAATAGGTGTTGCAGGAGTGTATTGGGGGCTCAAAGGCTGGTCAAAAACAAAAGCAGGTAAACGTAAGATTGCAGAGATGCTATTTAAAATTCCGATTCTTGGCGATCTAAACAGACAGGTTATTTTGACAGAAATTACACGTACATTGGCACTTATGGTAGGCGCAGGTGTTCCAATTCTAGAAGGGCTTAATGTTACAGCCGATGTAGTTGATAATGTAATTATTAAAGATGCATTACTAGATGCCGCAAAACAAATAGAAAAAGGCTTCCCAATATCGTATGCATTTGCACAGCATCCGGATGCGTTCCCATATATTCTTGCTCAGATGGTCTCTGTCGGTGAAGAAACCGGAAAGATGGAAGAAGTCCTCACCAAAGTTGCTCATGTTTTTGAGGTAGATAGTGAGCAAAAAGTTAAAGCTCTCACTTCTGCGATTGAGCCTATTATTATGATATTTTTGGGTATTGGTGTGGCATTCTTGGTCGTATCAGTCATTATGCCTATCTATAACTTGACAACGGCTTTGTAATATAGACATACTGAATACAAGATGGGAGGTGAGAACTTATGAATAAAAAAGGTTTTACATTGATTGAACTTTTGATCGTTATTGCGGTGCTTGGAACGCTCGCTGTTGTGGTTCTCATCGCCTTAAATCCAGTACAGCAACTTGCTCGTACTCGTGATGCAGGTCGTGACTCTACTGTTAATCAGCTCGGTCGTTCAATGGAAGCACGTGGAACAATTCTTGGTGGACAATATCCAGCATTAGGTGCCGGTGGTGCCACTGGTTGGATTTCTGATCTACTCGTTTCATCAGGTGAGATTACAACTGTACCATCTGCAGTTGCTTACTCAGCTGGATCAGCTACAAGCTGTGGTGGTCAGAATGGATACTGTTATGTTACAAATAGAGATTCATTTAAGATCTATGCAGTAGCAGAAGCTGAATCAAATATTTCACAATGTGCTAGTGGAACTGCTTACTTTGTGTATAGCTCGCTCGACGGTCGTGGAGGACTTGCTTGTTTGGCAGCCGCACCATCTGCTGGAACAGCGATTGGATCTAGTTATGTACAGTAATTAGTTCGAAAGTTTCTTAAAAAAATCCCGGCATCAACCGGGGTTTTTTTATTGTGTTACTATTACATAATGGTTGTTTTGTCATTCTGTATCGGACTTATTTTAGGATCGTTCTTATCTGCACTTACGGATAGATGGCCGAAAGATATTTCAATACAGAAAGGACGTTCTATGTGTCCTATATGCAAAAAGCAAATTGCTTGGTATGACAATATACCTCTACTTTCATATATAGTATTACGTGGTAAATGCAGAAATTGCCACGCACATATATCTCTCCGATATCCAGCGATTGAGTTGTCAGCTGCGCTACTACTTTCTTTCTCAGTGTTTAAAATGCCAGCTATTACACAGTCGCTTCCCTGGCTAATCAATCTTCCAGAAATTGTGATATTTACAACACTTATTTTTGTTGTAGGTAGTTTTATTGCAGTTTTTGTTATTGATCTTGAGCATCAATACATCCCGGACAGAATTACATTCTGGGGACTAGGAATTATAGTTGCCGCGATGGTCGTTGGGCACTTTGATCAACTATATATGTATATATTCGCTGGGCTTTCCTCTTCTCTCTTTTTATTGATACTACATTTAGGAACGAAAGGTCGAGGCATGGGTCTCGGTGATGTAAAGCTTGCCCTATTTATTGGAACTATGTTTGGTCCACACCTTAGTCTCCTATGGATGTTTTTAAGCTTCATAATCGGATCTGTAATCGGAATTGTTTTACTTATTGTAGGAAAAGCAAAATTAAAAAAGCCGATACCATTTGGTCCCTTTTTAATTGTAAGTGCATTTTTGGTTCTCTATTGGGGACCGCAGCTTTATAATGTACTATTGCCATATAGTTTTTAATGTTTATATTTAATTTCACAAAAAGAGAGCTCTCAGTTGTAGTTGCTACACTAATTCTTATCATTATTGCAACAACACTCAATCTTCGTGTGTCCTATCGTAGAAGCCGTGATATGACACGAAAAAATGATATACGAGCAATTCACGATGGTTTACTTGCGTATCGTGATGATTACGCTTCTTTTCCTGCAAGTGACCAAGGTAGGATTGTTGCTTGCTATGGTGGCACTGATGATAAAGGTGTTCCACAGCGTCGTATATGCGAGTGGGTTGACGATCCGTTGCCAGATATCTTTAGCATGGGAGGCGGAACAGCCTATCTTGAAAAACTTCCTAGTGATCCTAAGCATATTGAAGGAAGACGATATCTGTATTTATCAAATGGTAGATATTTTCAAATCTACGCAAGCCTAGAAGGTGATGATGAGCCTGAATATGATCCAGCTATTGTGGCAAGAGACTTATGGTGTGGTAACGAGCTTTGTAACTTTGGACGAGCATCTGATGGAGCACCACTTGAAAAGTCCATCGAACAATACGAGAATGAATTAAGAGCTAAACAGCAATCATGAAATCAAAATCTGCCTTTACATTAATTGAACTACTTATTGTCATCGCGATATTAGGCGTTGCTTCTACATTTGTTGTGTTTAATTTCAGAGGATATCAGGAAAGAGCACGCGATGCGAAAAGACGTACAGAATTATCTCAATATCAAAATTTGCTTGAAGTATATGCAACAAGTCATAGTAATCGCTATATTGATACTTCAGGTTCTTCTGTACAAGCAATCTCACAGTGTAGTGCTCTAGGAGGAAGTAGTTGCACCGATGATCCTGACTCAAGTAAACATTATATGTATCAGAGCAGTAATGGTGGTGGCAGATACGTGCTCTGGGCACAACTAGATATTGATGACGAATACTATGTACTTTGTTCTGATGGAATAATAAAAACGATGCCTAGTTCTTGGTCTGGTCCGTCATCGGGAAATTGTCCATAATAGACGTATATGAAAACAGAAAATAAAGGCTTTACACTTATTGAGTTATTAATCGTAATAGTTATTATCGGGGTTATGTCTACGATTGCGCTGTTTGGTATTCAAACTGTACAGCGAGCTGCTCGAGACTCAAAGAGAAAAGTTGATCTAGAGAATATTAAAGCTGCACTCGAACTTTTCTACAGTGATTGCAATAACTTACCCTCCCCTGTTGCTGGTAAATTACCTTCAACTATAGACTCATCACTTTCATCAACGCATCCAGCATCATGCCCTAGTAGTCCAGCTAATGTCTATCTATCAGATGTACCTGTAGATCCTGACTCAACTGGTTTTTATTACTACACAATACCAAGTACAGCAAGTTATGTACTCTGTACGCACTTGGAAAATGAGCCTGATGTTGTGGCATCAGGTTGTCAAACAAACTGTGGCTCAGGGAACTGTAACTACATTGTGAAAGGGCCATAATTGATATGAGAAATCGCACCTCTGGTTTTACTCTTATAGAAGTTCTTGTTGTGTTAGTTGTCGGCGCAACGTTCTTTGTCTTTGGCGTTGCACGGTATCGCGACTTTGCGAGTCGCCAATTTATCATAAACGCAAGAAGACAGCTTGTCTCCGATTTGCGAATAGCGCAAAAAGATGCAATCAGCGGTAGGAAGCCACAGAATGTGACACCATCATGTCAGGGTGAGTTGTTGGGATATGAGTTCGAATTTACAAACTTAAACTCAGGACCATCTAATACTCAAGCAGAATATACAATTAGTGTTTCTTGTGATGTGTCAGGCGTTGCGGTGTTAAGGACTCAAACAATACCGAGTATACGTGTTCAGTTAAGTAGTGGATCAGCAAATCCTATTCTTTTTGAGCCATTGACTCAAGGAACAAATTTATCAGCTGATTTAACAATACAACTTGTTGATGCGCTCAATCCAACATATACACAAACGCTACGAGTTGATAGAAATGGAGAAGTTAATGTTGAATAATACAAAAAACGGACAGTCAATGTTTGAGCTAATCGTTGCAATAGGTGTCGTGTCAGTTACACTCGTTGCTATCGTTGGGCTTGTAAGTGCAACAATCGCAAACTCTACATTCACAAAGAACCGTACATTTGCAGCTCGCCATACAAATGATGCTATAGAATGGGTACGTGAGCAAAGAGATGCGGGATTTAGTCAATTAGCCTCACGTGGGAGCTCAACTGGTTCATATTATTGTGTTCCAACATTAAATTGGCCAGCTTCTGCAGGTCAGTGTTCAAGCTCAGCTAGTAATCAGATTCCAGGTACCAATTTTTTCCGTGAAGTAAGACTGATTTATAATGCTGGTTCTAGCCCTAATGAAGTTGAGGTTCAAGCTGCAACGTATTGGAAAGATTCATCGGGGTCGCATGAATCTCGCGCATCAACTATTGTGTCAAATTGGAGAACAAATTAATGAAGAAAAATATTAAAGGTTTTAGTTTAATTGAAACACTCGTTGTAGTAATAGTGTTTGCTGTCCTTGCTGGAGCAACAGCTCAATCGGTTGCTCTATCATTGCGTAGCGCGCACAAAAGTGACCAAGTAAGTGAGGTTCGTGACAATTTTGATTTCGCTATTTCAATAATAGAACGCGAATTAAGAAACTCACAGACTATTACTTCATCATGTACTGGTTCGCCTGCATTGATAGGTCCTTCAAATGCACCTGGTGTTCAATATGAAGACGAGGATGGAATTTCTCATGCTATTTACTGTCAAAATGTTGGAAGTAATGGATATATATATGCTGATATTAGTGGTTCTTTGACAAACGAAGACATTGCTATCACGGCATGTGAATTTACATGTAATAAATCAGGAGATGGATTGCCCGAGAGCATTTATATTTCAATGTCGGGTGAGCTAAAGGATTCTCCCAGCGCAGCACAAGCATCACCGTTGACTGTTGATACAATTGTGCGATTACGAGTCTATTGATATTTACAGTACAAAAAACTAAACTGAATACAGTATGAATATATCGGCAAATAAAAGTGGACAAGCTCTTCTGATTATTCTATTGGCTATGGCCACGTTAACAACTGTAGTGATGTCCATCGTATCTAGGTCGATCTCTGAAGTAGAGATTACTAATCGAGAAGAAGAGTCTTTACGTGCATTTTCAGCAGCAGAAGCAGGTATTGAACAGGCTCTCGTTACTGCTGCAGTCGGTACTTCTGTGTCTGATAATTTGGAAGTGCCAACAACCCCAAATAATCAAACCGGCATTAGTGAATATAATGCGGATGTTTCATCGTTCCCCGCTGCGTTAAACTCATTTACGTACCCTGTTGAGATGCTTTCTGGTGAAAGTGTTACTATCTGGCTTGTCACGCGTGATGGTAATACAATTTATGATTGTAGCAGTCAGCCTTGTTACTCAGGTAATTCTATTCAGCTTTGCTGGGGAGAAGATGGTATCGCAGCAACAAATCCGCAAGCACCAGCCGTCATAGTTTCGTACGCATTTGAAGACTCAAGCGGCAATCTTGCATTAACTCAGATGGCATATGATCCAAACTCCTCAAGAAGATCATCTAATAACTTCTCTCCTGCTTCAACCTCGCCTTCTTGTACCATTGACGGAGTTACTTATTCATTCCAGACAACAATGGATCTAAATGCCCTTGGACTTCCAGTGGGTACACCTGGTAGAGTTAAGTATATGAGAGTTAAGTCTTTATATAATACAAGCAGTGCACAAAGAATTGGCATATCGAGTGCAAGTAACTTCCCACCACAAGGAAAAGTTGTTACTTCTGTAGGTAAGTCTGGTAACTCCACACGTAAGATTGAAGCCTATCTACTCAATCCAACTATTCCATCTTTATTTGAATCTGCCATATATTCACCATTTGGAATCACGAAATGAGCATAGGATTAGATATAGGATCAACATCAATAAAAGTAGTCGAACTCTCAAAAAGAGGTAATGATTACATGTTAAAGTCAGCAGGCGCTGTAGGATATTCAGGTCCTGAGATAGATGCTAATTTTACTGATGAGAAAGCAATTGCGAATATGGTCGCAGTTATAAAGAAGCTTTTTAAAGATGCGAAAATATCATCGAAAGACGTGTCAATTTCTCTTCCAGAGACCCAGGTATTTACTCGTATCCTCCCCTTCCCTATGCTTAATGATCAAGAGATTGCCTCTGCGGTTAAATGGGAAGCTGAAGAGTACATACCTATCCCTCTTAAAGACGCAATCATGGAGCATCAGATTATTGACAGACGAGAAGATACAAAACCGCCTCAAGTACTTGTATTACTCGTTGCTTCTCTAAGAAGCCTTGTTGAAAAATACGTTGAGATTTTAGAAAAGGCAGATCTTAATGTGGTTTCTGTCGAAACTGAGCTGATGTCGATGGTTAGGTGTCTGGCTCCAGTAGATAAAAGTGCTTTGCTCATAGATTTCGGGGCTAAATCAACAAATATTGCAGTATCGAATAACGGACAGCTGTATTTCACCCGTTCAATCCCGACTGCTGGTGCAGCATTTACGAGAGCTGTATCTCAGGCATTAGGTGCCAACGCCGCTCAAGCTGAAGAATACAAAAAAACATATGGATTAGATGAGAGACAATTAGAAGGGAAAGTGGGAAAGGCATTATTACCTATTATAAAGGTAGTCTCACAAGAAATTAAAAAAGCTATTCACTACTATCAACTGAACTTAAAAGGTAATAGTCCATCAACAGTTATTATTTCCGGTGGATCTGCTGGCATGCCAGGATTGGCCCCTGCTCTCACGAATTTATTAGGCTTAGAAGTAACTGTTGGTAGTCCTTTTTCTAAAATTCAGGTTGACCCAACTGCCGCACAGAGTCTGGCTAATTATGCGCCATTATATTCAGTAGCGGTTGGCCTTGCTTTAAGAAATGAATAAATGCCATCAAACATTAACTTACTCCCAAAAGACTTAGGTTCAAATAAGAAGCAGTCAAAAAGCCTTGCATTGGCAAAGAAAATCTCTTATGGATCAATCGCAATTTTTGTATGTGTTTTTGCTATTGGAATTGGACTTAATATTTTTATATTTCAGAATGTATCAGGTATTGAGAAGGAGCAAGATGAGCTAAAGCAAAGTATTACGAGCCTCGAAGAGACTGAGTATAAGCTTATATTGACTAAAGATAGAATTGCTAAAATTCAACAGATACTCGCGGCAAGAACAGCTGAAGAGTATTATGCTAGTCAAAAAGAGCTTACAGATACACTGCCAGAGACTATTACTGTTGAGTTACTCAAGATTGATGGCCAAAAATCTCTACTGCAGCTCAACGCTGTAAGTTCTCGTGACTTAGTGGCATTCGTAGAAACTATCTCATCATTCGAGAATATACATGTCGTAGTTATGGATGAGCTTAAATTTAATCCAGGGAAAGGATATACAATAGTTCTTGAAATTACATAATGGAAATAGGCTTTGAACAAAAACAGATAAAGAATTTGCAACCATATATAGTTCCAATTGGAACTATTATTGGCATGGTGCTGCTTACTCTTATTATGGCAAACCATTTTTTTGGGAAAGTGACTGACCTCATGGCAGATAGAGCTGATGCCGTTGACCAGAGAGAAATACTATCTGATAGATTGGATATATTGCGAACTAATCAAGTTGAGCTTGAAGAAACACAAGATATTGTTCGTACCGCGCTGCCTAGTACAAATTCGTCAGTACTTGTTTTACAACACCTTTTCGAAATGGCGAATACATATCAAATTGTTATTGAAGACTTGAGTCTTTATAACGAGTCAGCAGCTGTTGTTGCTCAACAACAAGAAAGTCCTATTCACAATGTTGTGATTAACTTCACAATAATTGGTGAATATGAGGGTATCTCAAACTATATTGCTAAGCTTAAAGAGATATCTCCAATAGTAAGTCTTACAACAATTGGTGTAGAAAATAGGCTTGGTATAAAAGAAGCTAAACTGACATTGAGAACTTTCTTCTCTGAAGCTCCAGAGACTATTCCAGCAATTACATCGAAGCTTGAAGATCTAGAAGATACAGAGAAACAGACAGTTAATGTTATCAAGGATTATGAGCTGCCAACTTTGATTCAGCGAGGTGTTCCTGCACCATCAGAAGGAAAGGATAATCCATTCTTACTTCAAACAGGAATATAAAAAGAAGATTATTCTCGAGGAGAGACATTAATGTTCACACCAGATTGTTCCCTAGTAGCTTTAATACTTAGAATCTTTCGTAAATTTTTGATTGTCTTGCCTTCTTTACCAATTATAAGACCAACGATTGATGAATCAGCTGTAACATCAAGATTAACTCTACCCTCATCGTTGCGATCTTCTTCGATTTCAAACTCGCTTGAACCTGTTATATTTTCTATTAAAAATTGAAGCAAATCTTTCATATTATTTGGCAATTAGTTTTTTAACAGCTTCTGATACTTGAGCTCCTTTTTTAACCCAAGCAGTGATAGCTTTTTTATCAATCTCTTTTGTTTCAGCTTGTGGATGCCAAAAACCAAGCACTTCAAGTGCTTTTCCATTGTTTTTTCTCTGATGGTCAATAGCTACAACCCTATATACAGGATTGTTCTTTTTTCCGTGTCTGGATAATCTAATTTTTATCATAATAATATGTCACTTTTGTGTCACAAGCGTATTTTAAGCTTTAGCGCCGAGTTTCGCAAGCGCATGCTCCGCGGATGCTTGTTCCGCTTTTAATTTGCTACTGCCTTCACCCTCTCCAAGAATGTCTTTTTCGACTGATACTTGAACTCGAAATGTCTTATTATGATCTGGACCAACTTGATGAACAACTTTGTATCGAGGGGCCATTTTCCCCTTAGATTGAACGAATTCTTGTAATCTACTTTTAGGATCTTTTAAGGGAAGTTCAAGCATTGAATCAATATCTGAGAGTAGATATTGATGAATAAAATCACTTGCTGCATCAAGGCCTTTATCTTTGTATATCGCTCCGATAATAGCTTCCACTGTGTCAGCTAGCAGTGCCGGATTTGAACGTCCACCGCCATGTTCCTCCCCTTTAGATAATAATAATTGATCGCCTACATGTATTTCTTTTGCCAGTTTTGCTAAGTTTTTTGTATTAACTATATTCGATCGTAAAGCTGTCAAAAACCCTTCTTCTTTATCTCTAAACTGATCAAAAATGAAGCTAGAAACAACATACTCAAGTATTGCATCGCCTAAAAACTCAAGCCTTTCATTAGTTTTTCCATTAGAAGTATTTTCATTTACCCACGATTTGTGTGTAAATGCACGCTTGATAAGCTCTTTATCGTTGAAGTGTTCTATTATCTCCTCAATCTTTTTGTTCATTGTCTTCTGGTTTATTTCTTTTAAGTATGTCACCAAGCACACCATTAACAAACGATGGAGAGCTGTCTCCTCCAAATTCCTTTGCTAACTCAACTGCCTCATCAATAACCACCTTAGGTGGTGTATCTGTATTCATAATTTCCCATGTCGCAAGTCGCAGAATTGATAAATCAATCTTATTTAGTTTATCGATAGGCCACTGAGGAGCAGAGGTACTGATCTGTTGATCAAGAAGTTCGAATTTGTCTGCGATAAGTTGTGCATCATCGTCAATCTGCTGTTCATGAAATGACTTCGCAAACAGTTGTTTCACAATGCGTCTCCTTTTTTTATGTCTAGGATCTTTGGCAGACTTCATATCTACTACTTACTTCTGGCCACAATTTTTGCACACCATGTGAGACTTTTTGAGCTCACCACAGTTCTTGCATTTTGTAAGGCCAGGAACTGAAAGCTTGATGTTTCCACGACGCTTCCCAGTTCGTGATCTGGTATGTCTTTTCTTTGGTACTGGTGCCATAGTAGCTGTATTGTAGACTACTGAGGGGAAAAAGTAAATTACAGGGCCAGACCTATATTGAATCTAGCCCTTATTTGATTACTGATATCGCTTATGACTTGTGGTGCGGAATGAAAAGTATAAACTTAATTTGATTGTTCGAGACTATTTCTACTCCTGGTTAGTATTAATATACCTCCACCAAGTAACAAAATAATAGCCATTGCTATTATCATTTCTTCAACAGGTTCTGATCTCTGATTTAAGATACTATAAACAGTTGCTATAACAGAGAGCCCCATAACAATATATGTTGTTCTTCTAAGCACACGTACCGACATATTAATTCCCCTTAAAGTTCTAATTTAGCTGTTAATGAAGTATATCAAAGTTTAATTTTTGCTAATTTGTTTATGCTTGTAGTAAGAAAGTATTTTAGGGTATTTTTTTTGGTTTTTGGCTACAGTTGTGGCAAACTTTCTTGTTTTCTTGATTAAAGCAAAATCATTCCAGTTTGCAATTTTTAATTCTGGGAGTCCTGATTGTCGTACCCCAAATATTTCTCCAGGACCTCTCAACTCAAGATCTAGCTCAGCTAGTTTTTGGCCGTTATTATGTTCTTCCATTAGTTTTAGTCGCTTCTTAGAATCTGCAGATTTAGTCTCCGTAAATAACAAACAATATGATTGTAAGTCGCTTCGGCCGACGCGACCTCTTAATTGGTGAAGCTGTGCAAGTCCGAATCTGTCTGCAGCTTCAATCATCATTATTGTTGCATTTGGGACATCAATACCGACTTCGACAACTGGAGTTGTTACTAAGATGTCATACTTCTTTTCTTTAAAGTCTTGTAATACTTGATCTTTCTCCTCTGGTTTTAATTTTCCGTGCAACAGTGCAATATTTTTTGTAGGCATAATTTTTTTCCAATTTTCATACTCAACTGTCGCAGCTTTGACTTGTCTTAATTCATCTTTGTCTGACTCTTCTATAAATGGACAGACAACAAAAGCTTGAATACCTTTTTCATCAATTTCTTTTTCAATCCAACTATATGCTGCCTTTCTTTTAGACTTTGGAACTACCCATGTTTTAACAGGCTTACGACCTTTCGGTAGTGTATCTAGAAGTGATATGTCCAAATCACCATAGAGTGTCAGCGTAATCGTTCTCGGTATAGGAGTTGCTGTCATTGATAATATATGTGGAGTGTGTGTGTCTGTCTTTGTATTCTCAAGTATCTTTGCACGTTGTCTTACTCCAAATCTATGTTGCTCGTCAATGACCACAACTGCTGCTTTTTCAAATAATTGCGGTCTATGAAGCAACGCATGTGTTCCTATAATGACATCATCTTTACCAAGACCAGATTTTTCTACAGACCCAGTATAAAGAGACACTCGCATATTAAAGTTATTGAGTAAGGTAGATAATGTTTCATAGTGTTGCGTAGCGAGCACCTGTGTTGGTGCCATAAGTACTGATTGATATCCATGTATGAAACTGGCAAATAAACCAAATGCAGCAATAACCGTCTTTCCGGCTCCAACATCTCCTTGTAGCAATCTATTCATTGGATGAGTTCTTTCAAAATCTTTACTCAACTCTTTAATTGATTGAAGTTGTGAGTCGGTCAATTCAAATGGAAGTTTTTCTATAAACAATTGTGTTTGATCAGGTTGTATTGGAAGCTTAAGTGCTTGATTGTTGTCTTGCCATTCAATCCGCTCGAATGCGTTCTGCAATTGCAAAAGCAGTAGTTCATTAAATGCAAGTCGATCTACGCCTTTTTGCCAATTACTAATGTCTTCTGGGTCATGAATATATTGAAGTGAAGTGTGTAGATCAACTAGTGAAAGCGATTCAAGCTGATTATCATCAAAAAAGTCATCGATCTTTTGTATTTTTGACAGGGCATCAAGCGCACGCTTTGAAAGCCATTTTGATGTTATACCTTCTGTCTCAGGATATATAGGAATAAGTTTCCCGTTTGGAGATTGTTGAGATGAAGTAATTTCAAACTTTGGAAAAATAAATGCACGTTGTCTTCCCCAAAATCCAAGTTTCCCAAATAATTGAATAGTCATCCCCTCTTTGAGCATTCGTAACAAAAAAGGCTGATTAACCCATATTGCTTGTAGACTACCAGTTTCATCGGCGATTTTGGCAGTTTGCATAACCTTTCCTGTTTTAGTTCGAAATGAGCTTGTAGAGGTAATCTGTCCAGCCACGGTAGATTCTTTTCCCATTTCTAAATCCTTTATATCGACAGTATTTGTGTAATCAAGAAATCTGTGTGGTATATGGTTGAGGAGATCTTCAATTGTGAAGATGCCTAGTTTATGTAATTTTTGAGCAGAGTTTTCTCCAACATAAGGGAGTGTCTCAATTTTGTCTGTAAGTTGCATGACACTATTCTATCCTAGAAGAATATAACACTCAAAAATGGTAAGAATGTTGTGAGTATAAGTCCTAGTGCTGCGATAGCAACAATTACTTTAACAGCGATTTTTTTATGTTTTGGTTTCATAAAATTATTATAACAGATAAAAATTCCTATAGTTTGTAGAATTTAAATATATTTATTATAATATCTTAACGCAATAAAGTAGAAAGAGAGCACTTTATGTATCCAGTATCACGCAAACCAGAGCCAGTTCGTGGTCAACATCAGAGCTTACGATCAGCTTCATTGGAAAAAATATTAGAACATGTCGCTAAGCAAAAGGGATATGATTTCCAGGTTGTTGCAAGAGAGGGTGAAGACTATCAAACTTTGTCTGGTGCTGTTGTTCCTGTTCCACAAGGAAAAATCCATATCAAGATAAGTGGTTTCAATCAAAAAGAAGGCCTTGGTGCTTTCTGGAATCAAGTCGCGCTTGGCGTGTAGTTGTATTATACTGGGCTCGGGTGAGCGTTCGGGTCCAGTATTACTCAACTTCTACAAATGTTTTTACTCCTATTTTTAGTTTATCACCTGATTTTAACTCGTGATTCAGGTCAGTAACTTTTTGATCATTAACTGAGACTGCATTTTGAGAAAGTAGCCTTTTTGCTTCAGAATTAGAGATATTTGCAGCTTTAGCAATTGTAGAGACAAAATTGTCTTGCATCTTAATCTTTTTAGAATATTCTGGCTCAGCTTGCTGGAATGTTTTTTCGAAATGCTCTTGAGCTTTCTTAGCTGCATCCTCGCCTTTTATTTGTTTTATAACGTCAAAACTTAGTGCTTTTTTGTCACTCATAGGGTTATCTGTAGGTGTATAGTCAAGATCTGTAAGGAGTTCATAACCAATTTCAAGCATTTCATCTGTCATAGACATCAGTTTTCCGAACATATCCTCTGCAGAATCAGTCAAATTGAGCGCATTTCCAGTTGTTTTACCCATTTTGTTACCACTACTGTCAGTAAGCAGTTTCATTGTTAAAACATATTTCTCTTTATTTTTTAATGATTTCAAGAGAGTTCTGCCGGCCATCATATTAAATAGCTGATCATTACCACCTATCTCAAGATCAACTTCGAGAGCAACAGAATCGTATCCTTGCATGAGTGGATATAAAAACTCATGAAGATAGATTGGCTTATCATTTTTTAGTCTGTCTGCAAACATACTTCGCTCAGACATTTGCTGGACTGTGAAATTAGCTGCTAAATCCAAAACTTGTGCAAAATCAAGTTTGGATAGCCATTCTGAATTATACTTAACTTCTGCTTTTTCCAGATCAATGATATTCGCAATTTGATCTAAGTAGCCGGATAAATTCTTTTTGATTTCTTCATCAGTTAAGCGAACTCGTGCAGCCGACTTATCTGTAGGATCGCCGATTTTGGCAGTAAAATCACCAATGAGAAATACTACCTTAGCCCCTAGTTTCTGAAACTGTGCAAGTTTTCTAATTCCTATAAAGTGTCCCACATGAAGTGACTCTGCTGTAGGGTCAAAGCCTTGATAGAGAGTTATTTTTTTCTCACCAAGCAGTTTTGCTAAGCCATCTTTCGTGGGAAGTACTTGTTCGACTCCCCTAGTTAGTACGTAATTTATATCCATGAGCTTATTCTAACTCAAGAATTAGGAAAAGTGAAAGAGGAATTGCTCTGGGAGAGCCACGGTGCGAACGTTTGTGTTACTCTCCCAGAATTGTGAAGCGGAATCGATTTAGATAAGAACGGCTTCTGCGTGCTTCAGCACAATCATAAGCACTTTTCCTATTCTAGGTTTCCACTGCTTGGATAATAAATAAAATGCATAAGGATTGCAAGAAGAAAAATAACTCTATTTTTGCTAGAATAGAGCAATGTGGAAGGAGAGACATAGAAACAGACGTGTGAGCAGGATGAACCTGAGAAGGCAAACAAACTCTAGCCAATCGTCTGATGTCTTGTTCAGGCTTGGAAGATTTGAATTTACTTCAAAAAAACTTTTACGTTTAGCAAAATTTGGATTCATTGGTGTGATAATCCTTACTATTTTGTTCTTTATTTCTATTCCACTGCTTTCATTTACACTGCCCTCTCCTGAAAATATTGTTCGCCGGGATGGATTTTCTACTAAGATTCTAGATCGCAACGGAGAGGTTCTCTATGATATTTTTACAGATGCCAGGCGTACACCCCTTGATAGTATTGATGAAGTTCCTGAATATTTGAGACAAGCTACGGTTGCAATCGAGGATAAGAATTTCTATACCCATCAAGGATTTGACATTATTGGTTTATTACGTGGTCTTTCAAGACAATTTACGCGTGGATATGCTCAAGGTGGATCAACTTTAACACAACAGCTTGTTAAAAATGTATTGCTCACCTCCGATAGAAGTGTTGTAAGAAAGGTTAAAGAATTTGTGCTAGCAATTCAGATTGAAAATAAATACTCAAAAGATGATATTCTACTGCTTTATTTAAATGAAGTACCATATGGAGGCACTGCCTACGGAGTACAAGCCGCGGCAGAAACATATTTTGGCAAGAACGCCTCGGACCTTAATCTTGTAGAGTCAGCATTTTTAGCTGGTGTACCACAAAGACCATCTGTGTATTCGCCATACTCATCGACTCCAGATGCGTATGTTGATCGTGCAACTCAAGTTCTGAGAAGAATGCGTGAAGACGGATATATTACCGAAGAACAAGAGCAATCAGCTGCTGATCAATTACCAAACCTACAATTTCAAGCTAGGGGTGCTAATTTCAAGGCGCCACACTTTGTCCAATATGTCCAAAAAATCTTGGAAGATCGTTATGGTGCGGCAGTAGTTGAAAGTGGTGGTTTGACTGTCACAACAACGCTTGATTTAAAGCTTCAAGAGGAAGCGCAAGAGATCGTCGCTGATGAGATAGCTGATGTCGAGTCACTTAATATTACAAATGGTGCTGCAGTTGTTATTGATCCTGAGACTGGTGAAATATTATCAATGGTAGGATCTAAAGACTTTAATGCTGAAGATTATGATGGACAGGTGAACGTAACAACTGCTCTCAGACAGCCAGGTTCAACAATGAAGCCATTTACATATGTTACTGGTCTTAAGGAAGGTTACACAGCTAGCTATTTATTTATGGATGTATTAACAACATTCCCAGGTGGAATTGGTCAGCCAGATTATGAGCCAGTTAATTATGATGGTAAATATCGAGGACCTGTTCAGTTTCGTTATGCGCTCGCAAACTCAATGAATATTCCAGCTGTAAAGATGATTGCACTAGTTGGTGTTCGCGACACACTTCAAACTGCCTATGATATGGGACTTACAACACTTGAGCCAACTAACGAAACTCTCTCTCGAGTTGGTCTTTCACTTACTCTAGGTGGCGGTGAAGTTCGATTACTTGAATTAACGGCTGCTTATTCTCCATTTATGAATGAAGGACATAGAGTTGAGCCAATAGCAATTTTGAAAGTAGAAGACAAGGATGGCAAGATACTTGAGGAGAATAAACCAGAAAAAGGGCGATCAGTAATAACACCAAGTCAAGCATATATTATTGCAGATATTCTCTCTGATAATGAAGCCAGAAGCATCGTTTTCGGCCCTAATTCTCTATTAAACATTCCAAATTGGGATGTTGCTGTAAAGACAGGTACAACAAATGATCTTCGTGACAACTGGGCTGTTGGTGGTAATCAGCATGCTGTCGTTGGAGTTTGGGTTGGTAACAATGATAATTCAAAGATGACATCCGTTGCATCTGGTATATCTGGAGCAACTCCAATCTGGAGAAACATTATGCTTGCCTCACTTGAGGGAAAACCAGTTGTTTCTTTCAACCGCCCTGACAACGTAGTTACTGCTTCTGTAGATGCCTTCTCGGGGTATCGTGCACATGATGGCTTCGCAGAGCGTAGTGAGATCTTTGAGGAAGGCACAGAGCCTGGTGAAGATCCAGTACATGTGATGCTGAAGGTATGTCGCGGCGATGGTGGTTTAGCAACACCTTCACAGGTTGCTGCAGGGTCATACGACACAGAGGAATATTATATTTTTGATGTAGATGACCCTACAGCAAACGCTGGCGATGAAAATCGCTGGATGGCGGGTATTAATGCTTGGATAGCTGAGCAATCAGATAATCGTTATCGCCCACCAACTGAATACTGTAATTCTGGAAACTTAGCACCACTCAATATTGAGTTTGTAAATCCACGAGATCGTCAATCAAATCTAGAGAATGAGATACAAGTTAAGTTTGTTGTTGATGCGATCAATGATATTGATGAAGCTTGGTTAGAAGTGGATGGCGAAAAGGTACGAACATTTACATCACTTCCCTACGAGCATACTGTAAATTTGGATGATGGTCCACATACTCTTCGAGCAGCAGCTAAAGATAACAAAGGAAATGAAAGCGAGAGGATTATTGAAATAGGCACCAAAGCTGATTGGGATAGTTAACTCTTTAACTTTTTCTCAATCTTTGTTCTAATCTTTTCAACTTCTTTATCTGTGAGAGTTTTATCTGGGCTTTGATAGTGAATTCTAAATGTGTATGAGTTTTCATAGACATCAACAACTTCTACATGAGTGATAAGTTTGTCTGCTGAGCGGATTGTCTCATACACATCGATAACATCTTGATTTTTAATTACTACAGTCATGTCTTCAATCTGTGCTGGGTACTCGCCCATTGGGGTAAACTGTGGATACTCTTGCATAAGGTTAAGAAGAACTGTTGCTTCTGATTCGGCATATATATACCCCGATGGAAGAAGACCCAATGTCATTATAATTTCTTTATTCTTTATAAAAGTAATAAACCCACCAGACACATAATCTTCGTTCTCTACTTGTTTTACTGAATAGCTAATATTGAGAAGTCTTAAAAACGATTCTATTTTTTGCTTCGCGTCTATGAATGTATAACCTTTAAAAACTATTCCTAGCATTTGAACTTCCTCAGGCAATTTGTTTTTCTGCGGAATGAAAACTTTTGAAAGTTCATAGAACGATAATCTATCAGTATGTGCATTATCTTTTGCAGCTTGTACGAGTGCAGGCATTAAGCTTGTACGTAGATACTCTGTATCTGATCCTAGAGGGTTTGTTAGTTTTAGTGCATTGTCGCCAGCCATTTCTTTTGAAACAAGAGAGAATGTATATACTTCTGAAAAACCAACTTTGGTTAATTGCTGTTTTATACTCATCTCTTTATCAAAAATATTTATCGCCGAATGTGATGGGATTGCCGTATCCATGATTTTGCTTGGCAGATTATGGTATCCATATATTCTTGCTATTTCTTCAACGATACTTTCTTTATTAATAACGTCATTGCTTCTAAACGTTGGCACATCAATTTCAAATGATGTAGCACTTGTCTTAATATCAAACCCGAGCGAAGTTAATATCTTTTCAATTTCTTTATCATTGATATCAATATCAAGTATCCTAGAAATAAACTCCTTATCTACGCTTATACTTTGAGATACAGGTTTTTTGAGATAAGAATCATATATCGGGCTTGCTATAGTTGCCTTACAGACATCGGTAAATAGCAAGAGCCCTCGTAATAATCCTACCTCAGCAAGCTCCGGATCAACTCCTTTTTCATTAAGCACTGCTGCATTTGTTCTAATGGCCAACTCCATTGAGGTTTTTCTAATATGCTTTGCACTATTGGTGTCAAAGAAGAAAAGTACGCGTTTAGTATCTTTGGTTACCACAGAGTTTTTGGTCCCTATGATACCGGGTAAATCTATAATAGTGCCATCACCATCATCAAAGACAATATCCCCTCCTGATAATGTATATGTTTTGTTATCAAAGCTTGTTACTTTTTCACCCTTTTTGCTTTCTCGGACTACTAGCTTTTGATTAGGAAGTTTATCGTAATCGAACACATGGCAAGGATGCCCTGTCTCATGCATGACATAATTAGTTATATCGACAATTGCATTGAGAGATCTCATCCCCGCTGACTCCAAACGATCAATCATCCACTTAGGTGTTTCCCAGTTTTGGATGTCTTCTACAACTACCCCCATTAGTCTG